>Ga0137388_10002285_pt1 | contig 11999 bp, 10 predicted proteins | sample 15con2h14AmetaG_FD_104644 | JGI IMG/M metagenome (GOLD analysis project Ga0137388, IMG submission 104644) | Vadose zone soil microbial communities from Angelo Coast Range Reserve, California, USA - 15con2h1.4A metaG | ecosystem: Environmental > Terrestrial > Soil > Vadose zone > Saprolite...
AATCAGTGCCTCTTGCGCTATCATCACTCTCTTCGTTGACCGATGCACCTATCGTTAACCATAATGGCTTCCTTGAAGGGCCTCTTGATGAACTACTGTCTATATCCAGCTATCTGTATAAGTGGAGCAAGTTCTTTCCCATCTGTGTATTTATCTGGATAGGCCTGCAGGTTTGGAAGCGCACAGCATCTCTGCATTTTGTACAAGCAATGGGGGGTATCGTCCTTCTGACGCTGTATGGTCTTATCGTCACAACTCTTGGTGGTTACATATACTATGACCGCCTGCACACTCCATTCTTGCCGCTGCTGATCCTGGTGGTCTGGTGTACGCTGCTGACCGGGGCGCTGCTCCTCGCCCAGGAGGGACCCAGCTTGCTCGCGTGTCTAACCAGCCACTACTTCCGTCGCCAACAGGTCAGCATCCCCACCGCAACTATACTTATCGCCAGTCTTGGCGGGGTTGGTTTGCTCCTCTTCATGGCTCGTTTGCTGCTGACTCATGGTACTTCTAGCCAGGTGGGTGTTGTTTTCTTCTTCGTGCTGAGTGTGGTGAGTATTTTCCGCTACTTCCGCCGCAGTACACAGGAATAAACAGGGAAATCTATGAGCTTCCACGAATTCAGCATCCAGCATTCATCAGATGAGCACCTATCCTCTCGTACACTGAATCCAAGGCCTGGAGCGCGACTTCTGTATTATAACGCTCCAGGATGAGTTGACGGGCATTCTCCGTAAGGCGATGCGCAAGGTCCGCATCTTGAAGAACTGAGATGCAGGCTGAGGCAAACTCCCGAGGAGTATCTGCAACTAGAAGGTGCTCTCCGGAGTGCACATCTAATCCCTCACATCCCACAGTTGTAGAAACTACAGGCACGCCCATAGCCATTGCCTCAAGAATCTTTACCCGCACCCCTCCACCAGAAAGCAAGGGGACAGCCAGTGCACTGGTTTCTTTCCAAAATGGCAGCGCATCCGCAACATAGCCATGCAGGCGTACTCCTGAATGACGGCTGGCGAGCTCGTGTAACGCACGGGGAGGACGAGCACCCACGATATCGTAAATCACATCGGGACACTCGCTTTGCAAGTATCTATAGCCCTCACGGAGCCACCATATGACTCCTTCACTGTTAGGAGGCCAAAACATCGTCCCAATAGTGAGGAGCCGGTTAGGCTGAGGTCTACGAGCAGCATATACGGACGCGAGATTTTGGGCATCCACAGCAATTGGCACAATTTCGATAGCTACTGCTTCTCCTGCAATCGCGCGCAGCGCATGCCGGTCTTGCTCGCTCACTGTCAACACTACTTGAGCTCTCTGGCAAGCTGCGCTTTCTTGTTTGCGAACAAGATGCACTTCACGTCCTAAGAACCAGCGTACGATAGGATTTTGCATCCGCTCACGAAGGCGCTCGATGACTTGCCACACTGCATTGTGCTCATCAAGGATGACGGTTCCCTTCCATTCCTTTGGAATGAAGCGCATCATATTCAGCTGGTCGACATGCACCACGTCAAAGTGTTCTTCGCGCAATAATCGAGCTATCAAAGCATGCATAGCTGCCCGTTTGTCGCGCCGTAGTATGAAAGAATCGCCCGTCACAAGGCTTTCAAGCAAGAAGCGTGTATTTATGCCTGGTGAACGTCTCAATGGGACAATCAACACGCGAGAGCAAAGGCCGCGTAGTTTTTCAGCATGTAGCACCTCTCTTGTGTCGCGGGCGAATGTACAATTGACAACATCGTGATGCGCAGCCAGATGTTTCAACACCTGGAGCGTCTTTATTTTTGGTCCTGAGTCAGCTGACGAGACGACTATCTGTGTGAGTAACAAGATACGCATAACTATTCCCTCTGGATTTGTCCTCTGCTAGCTCCTTTCATCACTACCCAGCACTTCCTGGTAGACACGAAGCGTGGCGGTAGCACATGACTCAGGTGTAAACGAGGCAGCTCTTGCTCTACCCAGAGTGATGAGACGTTCATGTAGAGAGGTATCAGTAAGTACCTGAACAATAGCGTCTGCCAGTGCGAATGCACTTGAACAGTCAACACGGACCACCGCATCTCCGGCAATCTCTACACTCGCAGCCTCAGGACTGGCAATAACCGGCGTACCACAAGCCATTGCCTCAATAGTTGGCAATCCGAAGCCCTCATGTCTCGATGGGAACACAAGCGCCTCAGCCCCTGCATAAAGTGGCCCCAGATCTTCGTCTGGCAGCCAGCCAGCGAGGTGAATCCTTTCCCGGTAGAATGAGGATTTAATTTTTTGCAGAACCTCTGCACTTCTGTGGCCAGTGCCTCCTGTCAGTACTAAATGCAAGTCCTCAAAACGTGGCGCTACCAGCTCAAACGCCTCGATAAGCTTGCCCACGTTCTTACGAGGCATGATGCGACCGGTATGAAGCAGGTAACGTCCTCCGTATCGTTGTCGCATCGCCTGGATTTCTTGAGCCGAAATGTTGGTGTGGCGTAGCGATGCACGCATAGCATGGTGAATAACCGTGATCCGCTCTGTCTCCACCCCCCAATAAGTGACCAGTTCACTGCGAGTCTGCTCAGAAATAGCAATAATACGCTGTGCCCGTCTTACGCTCTCACGTAGCAGATATTGCCAGTAGAGCCGTACGTAAAGCGACGATTGATCCGGCACCTTCAGAAATGCCAGATCATGCACGGTCAATACCAGTGGGCCGTTCCAACCGATGGGAGCAGAGAAAGCGGGTACATGCAGTATGTCTGGCTGTATCTTTCGTAGTACATCGGGCAACACCAGTTGATGTTGAATAAGGATACCACGCCACGTTCTCAATTTCACGGGTTGAATACGGATATTTGGTGCATTTGCTAACGCCCGATACTCCTTCGGGCGACCCGTAATAACGATATACTCGTTTGTCTGATCAACCCGTGCCAGTCCCTCTAACAGAGCCTTCGCAGCCGAGAGCATACCACCGTGTTCTTTCTCTGCTATAAGATTGTCAATTGCTACACGCATGATTTCCCTTCTATGTTCGGGTTCGTGAACCAACACTCACGATACTCATCCAGGGTGCTCCCAGTGATTTGTCTGCTATGCGGCTCTCCCAACGTATACGTTCTACATAGCCTAGCGCCAACCCAGCTAGTAAGAAGAGGAAGACAGTTGCCTCAGTCTTATCCAATGGTACGTCGACAAAGGCAATCACGATGTTTGCTAACACCCCTAGCATTGCCGCCAGCAGGAGAACACGTTGTCCGCGTTTAGCAATGCTATAGGCAATCCAACAGGAAAAGAAAATGCTCAACAGCAGAGCCACAGCGACAAGCAACCACGCGATACCACTCTCCATAGCCCACTCTAAGTACTGGTTGTGTACACTGATACCGTTTTCATTGAGTCTTGCCGCCTGACTGATGATGAGCCTGGCATAGTAGATACGGAACTGCGTCAGGCCAATGCCGATCCATGGATTGGAAGCGATCAGGCGGATCGCTTCTTGCGCAAGGAAAATGCGGTTAGTCGTTGAGGTCTCAGGATGTGCAAATAGTGCCATGATTTTGTTGAAAAAGACAGTCCCCGCTGCACCTACTAACATTACCGAGCCTACGAGTAGCTTAAAGCGGCGAGTAAGCACGAGAGCGAAGATCACCAGGAGACTAATTGCGAGGGCAGCGCTACGTGTGCCCGACCCCAGGATTTCTAATGATGTTGCAATCGTCATAACAGCCCCGATTATCCGGTCCCGCCGATGAGTACCGAGAAGCCAGCAGGCAAGAGCAACAGCAAACAGGTTGGTGAGGTAGAGCCCAAAGGTAGCGGCCCCATCAAAAGGTCCCCATAATCGCCCTTGTGACAACCGGGGGTCTTGTGCGCCGCTGGCCTCCAAGAAAGCTGGGACTTGCAGGGCTATGGCCTGTGCTGCGCCAATGAGATATAAGGGAATATTACTGATGAGCACAGCGGCCAGGAAGGATGATGCATCTTTTATGTACTCTACAAGAGCCGTTCCGCAGAAGAAGGCTATAAATAGTAGTAGCACCGTATAAAGCCGCTTATCTGCCCCATCGATGTGTATACTGGTTGAGATATCTGGCACATGTATAAAGGAGATAACAGCAATGGCAAGATACAACAAAGCCAAACGATGAGGCAAACGAAGCCGCAAGAAAGGGCGCTCTATGAGAATGATCAGGAGGCAGAGAAACAATAGAGGCTCAAGTAGTCTTATCGTATGACCAGGAAGCGGGACCAACAATCTTGGAAGGCCAGCAGCCGTGAAGACAAGGAACAAAGCAAGACGTGGCTGGATAAACCCACTTACAGCCACAGCCAGAGAAGCAATAAGCGCCACTGCGAGCAGCGGTGACGGGCCAAATGTACAAAATACAATTACGAGTAGCAACAAAAAACTAAAGAGCACAAGTAACATATTGCGCTGTCCGCGTGCTGTTAGCAACTTGCTTTGTTGAGCCAGGTCAAGTATCAAATGTCTCTGTGTCAAAGGACTCTACCTACCCTCGTTAAAGTGAGCAATTTGTTCTGATGAAGTCGTATCAGTCAGAGTGTTCTCCTGCATTTGTACCTGGGGAAGCGGCCTTAGTCCATCAAGCAGAGGTGTGGGATATTTCGTCGAAGAAGGAGATCTTTTGGAAGCATCCAGCGGTATGCTTTCCATAAAATCTGTGTTTCGATGAGAGCGATCGACGTAGAAGTAGGATCGGTGTTTGGTTTGTTGTCGGTTGACTACCACACCAAGTATAGGTGAGCCAAGCCGCTGAAGCGTATTTTGCGCCCTGCCCAGGGATTCCGCCCATTCTTTCCCTGCTTCAACAACCAGTACTGTGCCCTCAGTAATGGCCGCTAGAGCTAGCGCATCAGCTCCCTTATCCAAGGGAAGAGTATCATAGATGATGATGTCAACCAATCCTGATACTGTCCTGCCAGATCCAGCACGGCTTTGACATAACAGCCATTGCATCAACTGACGCACTTCTGGTGTACGCAGCATCGTTGCAGGATGGGTCGGTATCGGACCCGCTGGTAGCAGATAAAGGTTTGGTATATCAGTGGACCATTGGTCAAGCCAGGCACGTATCAAGACTAGCCGTTGCTCCTGAAACGTATGCACATCTTTTAGCTTATTTACTAACCCGTTCTCATTAGAGCGATGGAATATTACATGCAGTGATGGTTGGCGGAGATTTGCATCAACAAGCAGTACACATAGCCCAGAAGACGCAAGTGAGATAGCCAGGTTAGCTGCTGTGGTAGAAGTACCGGCACCTGCTCGCAAGCCAGTCACCTGTATCACACGCTGTCCTTTGCTCAGTACATCGAAGGCCGTAGCGATGATTACAAAGGCCTGCTCCACACCCTCATCGGTCTCATTAGAAGTAGTTGGTGATCTGGTGAAGAGATTTGGGTACTTGCTGAGTGGCACGCTGCCAAGGGATTCCAGTTTAGCAAGTTGGACTATATCGTCTGAGGTTTTAATGGTTGTGTCTACCCAGTCAAGTAGCAGTACGAGTATGAGCACGAGTAGTGAACTCATCAATGCCGCAATGACAGTATTGAGTGCTACGTGAGGACTTATTGGGGAGGCTGGAGGTGTTGCCTCCTGGATCAAAGTAAGGCGCGGGGAGGATGCCGACCGTTTCTGCGTGGTTGACTGCGCTTCCTGGTACTGTATAAAGGCGTTAGAGACTGTATTCGCAATTTTTGCCGCCTGACCTGGATCGTCTGCTTGAGCCAACACCTCGATTATCGCAGTGCCACCTTTGGGCGAGGCGTTCACAGCTTGCCTGAGTTGGCTAACACTTACCCCTGGCAATTGATGAGCTGCGGCTTGCAACACATCCGTACCGCTGATCAACAACGAGTAATTCTGGGCAAGGGCCTGGTTACTAAATACGCTGTTTGCATCCAAAGCACCTGATCCATTCACCTGTATCAATGCGGAAGTTTGGTATACAGGTGTAATGAACTTACTGATAGTAAATGTTGCGCCAGTGCAAACGATGATGCCGAGAAGAATAAGCCATAGCCACTGCCGCATGACCGAGGCATAGTGATGTATGGCTGTAATCCCGAGTGGCATGCTTTTTCTCCTTCAACTAATAAGCTCCCTTACCAAGTATCACTATAAGTATCGTCTTGAGAAGGATGCGCAGATCCATCCAGAATGAGCGATTCATCACATAGATGCAGTCGAGGATACAACGTTGCTCATAACTGGTCATTGAACGACCGCTCACCTGCCAGAGGCCAGTTACTCCAGGTTTTACTGCCTGGCGCAGTCCGATGAGTTCCCCAAAATGCGATACTTCTGAAAGCTGAATCGCTCGTGGCCCGACCAGACTCATCTCCCCACGTAACACATTGAGCATCTGCGGTAACTCATCAATACTTGTGCTGCGCAAGATGTTCCCAACTCGTGTGACACGAGGGTCTTTCTCTAACTTCCCGTTTTTCCGCCACACTTGAAGCAGCTCAGGATGCATCCGCAGGTAGTCATCAGCACCCACTATCATGCTACGGAGTTTATAGGTGACGAAGGATTGGCTGTATCGCCCAATACGCACATGCCGATAAAAAATCGGCCCACCATCTTCCCAAAAAATAAAAAATGCTATGACAGGCAATACTAGTCCCAATAGCACAAGTCCGACTATAGCACCGCAAATATCAAGCAGACGCTTAGCAATCTCATAGGCTTGCGATGTTTGAGGCTCATCAAGCAGTAGGCTGTAGTCCAGGAATACCTCTTCTGTTCGCTCCCGCACGAACTCGACATCAATGGCATTCGCGGCAGATTCACCCAGTTCGCTTGCTCCGCTCATATAGCTGTTCTCATTCTCTATCATAGTAAATCCGCTTAATCACTATTAGGACGATGAGCATTGGAACTTTTAGAATACTGATATCAGGCAGGGTTGTGGACCTTAATGATACCTCCATATGCAGGGCTGATATCATATACTCTTGGCACATGCCTATCATCTCACAGTATATGAGCAATCAAGACATTGCTAGTGTGTAGACGGACATCATTCGTTTCAAAATGTCTTCCCAGTTGTGGTGAGCGGTGACATATGAGAGTCCACACTTCGAGAGGTTGTTCCATAAACTGTGATCGTCAAGTACGCGAAGCACTGCGGTAGCGAATGCTTCCGGTGTATCTGCAACCAGCAGGTCTTGACCAGCAACCGTTTGCATACCTGCAACGGCACTCGAGGTGGCAACTACAGGGGTACCCAAAGCCATGGCTTCAAGCACTTTGTTCTGTATGCCAACCGCATAAGGGAGTGAACATACCGACACCTGGGCCTGAGCGATATACGGTCGAAGGTCAGGAACATATCCGGTCACCTCGATACGCGGATCATGTCCTAAACGACGTATTGAGAGAGGGGGATCGCTGCCCGCAATGATGAGTTTGATATCAGGCCGTTGTTTCCAAATGTGCGGTAGAATGTGCTTAACAAAGGTAAGAACTCCCGCCACATTTGCATGAAAACTCATCTTTCCAGAGAAAACCAGTGTGCCTGGTTTTCGCGGTCCAGTATAAGGCTGAAAGTATTGCTGATCAATACCATGAGGGAGCACAGTAACCTCCGCCAACGATCTCCTATCTACTGTTTCAAGTTCATCACCCACATCCAGCAGAGCCCGGCGATCACGTTCGGATGTTACTAACACGTGACGGAAACGCAGCAGTTGCTTGAGTTCACAAGAGCGCGTTAAACGTGCTTCGCGCCCCCCAATGAGCCGTACCATGAGCGTGGCTCCAAAGTAGGCCCCCTTCTCATAAAGCTGACTGATACAATCAACAGCATCCCAGACGGCAGGTATAGGAAGGTGCTCCGGCACTACACCCAATGCACGTATAAACTCTATATGAAGCAGATCGAATTGACTGGAGTCGAGCAACTCATTGAGCGCAATGCTTAGACCTGGCGAAGCACAAAAGGCTACCTGGAGAGGGAGTTGTGTGGTGAAAGCACGTAGGCCACGAAGAAACTGTACATTCCGTTTTTCCTGGACAGTGATAATGTTAAAGCCTTCGTGTTGGAGAGCTAGAGCATCCTCCTCTTCTCGTTTGCCAGCGCACAAAGCAAGCACTGTTACATTGTGTTCTTTCATTAAATGACTTACAAAGCCGTAAGAACGAACACGAATACGCGATGGAGGGTAGGGTGTTAAAAAGAGCAGACGTGTCACTCAACCTCCAATGTTGTAATGGAGAAAAACTGTACATCCCGTGCTGCTATTCTTGCCTCAATACAGTGGAAACGGATGCTTAACACAAAAATTATAAACTGTTGTACTCATTAAGTCAATATCGTGCTCACCTTGTCTTCAGACAGTATTTCTGTTAGAATGAGATCATGAGAGCAAAAGAAGAGCTGGAAACCCCACGAGCCGAAAATGCCAGCCTGTAGGCGCAAGTGGTAGCCGCATATGAAGAGCCGCTGCTGGAATTCAAGTAAGCTGCAGACTAAGCCAGGGCCTGTGAGGTAACGCAGTTGTCTGAGGTGCAGCGAGCCGCGTTCTTGCAGCGCTGTGAACACCTCCCCAGTCAGGGGTTGGCAGCCAACCCAGCAGAGCAACGAATATGGAAAAGACAGTTCGGGCTATTATTATCCAATTGCTGTGCTGGGGCATTGCCATCCCCTTTATCTTCCCGATGACGGCGTTGCTGACACGTTATCTTGGCCCCCTGCAGTATGGCGAATACAGCTTCACGCTGTCCTTTCTGGCCGTCTTCGCCCTGTTCAGCGGTACTGGCATGGATCCACTGATCATCCGTCAGTTGAGCCGGCAGAAACGCGAAGAATGGAGCAAGACCCTCAGCTACGCCGCAGGCACGAGGCTGCTATCTACTATCCTGAGCATCGGTGCAGCCGTTTTGCTGTTACTGATGCTACCAGTAAGCCCCGAGCAGCGGAACCTGCTCCTGCTGGGGAGTGCCTCGCTGCTCTTCAGCTTCTCGTTCAACGGCTTGCGCATGATCTACTCACATGGCTTCCGGGCAGAGCAGCAGGTAGGTGCTCTCTCTTTGCTCGAGACAACGAATCGCGTGGTGACAGCCGGGTTGGTGGCACTCATTGTTCTATTTCACTTCTCACTATTGTGGGCCTGCATCCTCATCATCTATTCCGATCTGCCCTTCTTCTTCATCCTGGTAATGATGGCTCAGCGACGCTTTGGTATGCGGGTGCGCTTTAGCCTGAGCCGAGTTCGCGAACATCTGCTTGGTAGCTTGCCACTAATGGGCTACAATGCGCTGACACTCATTGCAGCGCAGGCCGACCTTCTCATATTGATGGCCCTGGCAGGACCGCTGAGCGTGGGGATCTACGCTCTGGCGGGGCGTATCACCAATCCCCTCCTTTCTGTCGCGCTAGCATATGTAATCGGACTGTACCCATTGCTCTGTAGAAAGTTCGAGGAAGGGCACGAGCAATTTGCCGTAGTCTACCGGGAGGCAATGCGGGTACTGGCGCTTTGCATTATTCCGTTGGCAATCTTTGTAAGTGCAGAGGCGAATATCCTTGTCACCTTGTTAGGCGGTCAGCATTTCACCGCAGCAGCGATTGCTGTGCAACTGCTAATGTGGGCAATGGTAGTAGTTTTCTTCAGCCAGCTAGCCGTGCGTACCTGTATGGCTGCGAATATGGAACGCCTGATTCCATATGTAACCGCTGCTTCAGCCGCCCTCAATATACTGGCCAACCTGATACTGATTCCACATTGGCAGATCGTGGGTGCGGGTGTGGCAGCACTCCTCAGTGAATTAGTTGGGCTGTGTTTGTTCACCGTGCTGCTCAGACGCCACGTCCGTTTATTATCGACTATGAACATGCTGCTACGTGTGTTCTTAGCCAACCTTCCAGCATTGGCATTCCTGCTCTGGCAGCAGCATGCGTCCCTGCTGTTGACTGCACCAATAGCCCTGGTGCTGACCATCATCGGCTACTTCGCAACTCGCACACTCTCGCTCAAAGACATTCACATAGGGATGCGTATCCTGTATACCTGGCGTGACAAAGGGACATCAAAAGATATGAACGATCAGCCAGCGGCAATTCTTCGGCAGAGTCAGGATACCGCCAATGGGTCAACTACAATGCTTCCACGAGTCCAAGTGTAGAAAGGTTGCTTAGGGCTGAGAAAGAGTCCGGTGATGTACGCTTCTCCTGCCACCGTGGAGATGGTGCTGACGAGCGGCGTAGGTACTTACACACTGTGAGATGAAGAGGAAACTATGCGTACACTCATCTTTGGGGTTGATGGTCTCTCATTTCGTGTCCTGCATCCAATGATGCAGGCCGGATACCTGCCGAATTTTCAGGCGTTGGCACATAATGGCGTGGAGGCTGTACTAGAGTCAAGATATCCCCCACTGACACCACCTGGCTGGATGTCGCTGATCACCGGACTCAAACCCGCGAAGCACGGCGTGTATGACTTCTGGGAATATGACGAGCAAGGCGCAGATCGGCTGATGACACACCGCAAAGGCGGCAAGGCGATCTGGAACCTGCTCAGCGATTACGGGAAACGGGTAATCGTGGTCAATGTTCCTCTCACATACCCTCCTGACCCGGTAAATGGAATCGTTGTCAGCGGCATCCAGGGGACGAGTGAGCGTGGGAACTTCACCTATCCCAATGAGTTCCGTGAGGAACTATTGGCACATGTACCGGATTACCGGATAGATGTAGATGTCACTTCAGTGGTCCAGGGTAAGCTCAGCCCTGCACAAGCGGCTGTGCAGCTTATCGAGAAGCGTACAGCACTGATGCGCTATCTCTTAAATGAGAAGGACTGGGACTTTGCATTCATCGCCTTCTGCGCGGCTGACTATCTCCAGCATCTGATGTGGGAGGAGGTCCTGGCCTTAGAGCCACAAGTCGTGCGCTACTTCCGACTGCTGGATGAGGCTTTGGGGCAAGCTCATGCGGCGCTTGGTACCGATGGATCGCTGTTCGTCGTCTCCGACCACGGCTTTCAGGGTGCCAGGGTGAAATTCGCTATCAACCAGTACCTCTTCTGCCGAAAGTGGTTGTACAGCAGTCAGCACTTAAAGCATCGCACTTTACTGCACTCGTTAGGCAAGGGAATGCTGAACCGGCTAGGGCTGCTGGAGCACGGGCGTGCGATCAAGCTACGTCTCTTACATCCACCGGAGCAGCCGCTGACGAGGCAGACCCCGTATCTAACGCGGGCGCAACAAATGACCGCTGGAGTGAGCGTAGCCTCCTGGTCATGCTCGTCGGCGGCCTTCGCAGACCTCTGTATCACTCGGGCACTGTCAACACAGCAGATGGATGACCTGCGTGGGGAGTTGCTGGAACTGACCGATCCAATTAACGGACATAAGCTCGTTGACGCGATCTACGGGACAGAAGTCTTCGGCCAAGGGCCGTTCCAGCCACGAGAAGAGCATCTCTTGCTATTGCCCACTGACGGCTATACCTTCACGCCGGTACTGGGACAACCCTGGCTCTGGGATCGCGAGAGACGATTATTCGGCACACATCAGATAGACGGTGTACTTTATGCCTGTGGTCCGAGTATCAAAGCTGGTATAAAAGGTCCGCCAGCGGAGATTTACGACGTCGTACCGACGGTGTTGCGAACGATGAATTTGCCTCTGCCAGACAATTTAGATGGGCGGGTCATCGAGGATATCTTCATCCCTCGCACTTCCGTTGCACCGGAGCGCGAGACGGCCCAAACCACAGTGGCACGCAAACTCAAGAAGCTGCTGGAAAGTTGATCCTCAATGACGGTTTTAAAGTATGCCCTCTTGAAAGGAGGTGGGGACGAGAGTGCCTGGTCGAATGGTTGTGCTCTGGATGAGCGAGCTAACTTGGGAGATAGTAAACCAAATACCTGCAGTAGGGGCATTGCGAGCACTGGGAGCCACCGTAACATCTCTGGAGCCATTGCCGATTACTGGCCAGCAGACTCAGGCATGGCAAATGATCAGCGGCCAAAATCCC
>Ga0137388_10002290_pt1 | contig 11984 bp, 9 predicted proteins | sample 15con2h14AmetaG_FD_104644 | JGI IMG/M metagenome (GOLD analysis project Ga0137388, IMG submission 104644) | Vadose zone soil microbial communities from Angelo Coast Range Reserve, California, USA - 15con2h1.4A metaG | ecosystem: Environmental > Terrestrial > Soil > Vadose zone > Saprolite...
CTTCTCTTCTGTATTGCGGAAGGGCTTGCCCTCTGGCGCAAAGATGAGACCTGGATGACCTTGACGCGTCGCTGGGTCAAAGCATCAGCAGTGCTGTTCGCGATTGGGGCCGTTTCGGGAACAATTCTCTCATTTGAACTCGGATTGCTCTGGCCTACCTTTACAGAATATTCTGGTTCGGTGATTGGTCTTCCTTTTGCCTTAGAAGGGTTTGCGTTCTTTCTCGAAGCCATCTTTTTCGGCCTCTACCTGTATGGATGGAAACGTCTTTCACCACTTGCTCACTGGCTCTGTTCTTTCCCAATCTGGATTGGAGGTCTGCTCTCGGCCTGGTTTGTCGTCTCGGCAAACGCCTGGATGAATACTCCGGCTGGTTTCGAGATACAGAACGGTGAGGTGGTCGGCATCAATCCAATCGCGGCACTATTGAATCCAAGCACTCCTTATGAAACAACACACATGATCTTTGCCTGCTATGTCGCAACCGGCTTTGGTGTCGCAGCCCTGTATGCTGTTTCGATGCTACGCGGAAACCGGGATGAGTACCGGCGCAAAGGGCTCCTGCTAGGAATGGTGATGGGAAGCATTGCGCTCCCGTTTCAAATGCTCAGTGGGCATGCCAGCGCTGTCTTTCTTGCTGAAGCTCAACCCACAAAACTGGCGGCAATGGAGGGGCATTTCCGTACCGAAGCGGGGGTACCACTGCGTATCGGAGGATGGGCTGACCCGGCTACTGGACAGGTGCATTACGCGTTTGAGATTCCGAAAGGGCTGAGTATCCTGGCCTATAACGATCCAGATGCAACGGTCCGAGGCCTGGACCAATTTGCTCGTGCCGATTGGCCCAACGTTCCGCTGGTTCACCTCTCCTTCGATGGGATGGTCAGCATAGGTCTACTCGCGCTGCTGATTGGGACAGCATTCTGGTTCCTCTACTTCAAGGGCAAACGCAGTGTTCCCAAAAACCGTTGGATGCTCTGGGCTATCGGATGCCTTGGTCCATTAGCGTTTCTTGCCATTGAACTTGGCTGGATGGTCACTGAACTCGGACGACAACCCTGGGTGATCTACGGTGTGCTGCGCACCGCAGATGCGCTTACAACGGCCACGGGCTTGGATGTGAGCTTTCTTGTCTTCTCGCTCATCTACGTGTTGCTGGCAATCACGTTGGCATGGCTGCTGCGTAACCTGAGTCGTATTCCGCTGCCAAAGGGAGATCAGCAGGAAAAGACGTCAGGCCAACGGGCTCCTGAAAGGATAGGTGTATGATGGAAGTCGATCTGGCTTATGCCATGGTTGCGGTGCTCTGGTTAGCCTTAATCGCGTATGCCGTGCTTGGCGGGGCTGATTTCGGCGCAGGAATATGGGATCTGCTGGCCTTTGGACGTACGGCAGAGAAGCAGCGCAACTTGATTAACCAGGCGTTGGGGCCTGTCTGGGAGGCCAATCATGTCTGGTTGATCTTCCTGATCGTAGGCCTCTATGCGGCTTTTCCCTTCGCCTTTGCAAAGTTATCGATAGCACTCTTTCTGCCCTTGACGCTCGCGCTCCTCGGCATTGTCTTACGTGGAGCAGCGTTCATCTTTCGCACGTATGCTGTGAATGCGGGAACGTTCACGCGTATGTGGAGCCGGGTGTTTAGCAGTACGAGTACGATCACGCCGTTCTTGTTCGGGACCGCTGCCGCTGCGGTAGCAAGCGGGAAAATTCGTGTGCAAGGGGAGTTCGTCGAGACGGATCTATCAACCATCTGGCTCACACCATTTGCACTCACGATTGGCGCAATGGCCGTTTCGCTGTGTGCGGTGCTTGCTGCCATTTACCTGACGGTAGAGGCTCAGCATGCCAAAGAAGAAGAACTCGTACAGGTGTATCGTTGGCGAGCATTGCTTGCAGGCGCGGTGACGGCTGCGCTTGGTGCATGGGGTCTTTTCCTGGCACCAAGTGAAGCCTCGCTGCTCTGGAATGGGATGCTTGACCATGCCCTGCCGCTGGTTTTTGCGACCATGCTAATCGGAGGGGTGACGGCAGTTTTGCTGCTCTTGCAGAAATATCGCCTGGCACGTATCCTGATCGTGCTGGAGACAGCGGGCCTGCTAGGCGCATGGGGCATCTCTCAGCTTCCCTATCTTATCCCTCCAGACGTGACAGTAGAGAGAGCAGCTGGGTCTCCGGTGATGATTACGGCCTTGTTAATCGGGTCGCTACTGGGAATGATCATGCTGCTCCCTTCACTCTGGTTGCTCTTTCGCGTCTTCAAAAGCAGAACATATACCGATAGTGGCCCTGTGCTCCATCCATAGAAAAAGGTCTTGTTCATGCGAGCGTGTATGGTACCAAGCACCATACACGCTCCTGAGTTTCTATTTGGCGTTATCCTCCTCTTCTGGAAATTGCTCAGAATAGTTTTCTCAGTACATATCAGCCTACTTTTTTAGAAATTGAATGAAGAAGAAAGTCAGTTCATAGAGGCTCGACATTGCCAGCCCCAGGATGACAGGGCTCCACATGTCGGCTCCTGGCATGAGGAATGTTGCGGCAACCCACAGGCCAAAATGGGCAACGGATCGCTTCCTTTTCAAACTACTCGGTGTCACTACTCCAACTAGTGCGAGAAACGTCAGCACGAGAGGGATCTCAAAGATCAAACCAAATGTGAGCAGGAAAATGGCGACGAAGCTAAAGTAGCTGTCAGCCGTGATCAGTTCGGTAAAGTTCTCACCTGCAAATGTCACCAACCATTCCACAGGATAACGGAGCATGAAGTAACCTAATGAAACTCCTCCTAGAAAGAGAAGCATGCCAGTAAAGATGAAGGGGATGGCATATTTCTTCTCCCGCTCTATCAACCCGGGTGCAATGAAGGCCCAGGTCTGATAGAGCACGACCGGGAGTGCGATGATAAACCCCGCCACTATGGAAATCTTGAGAATAGACGAAGTGAATCTTGAAATGAATCTGAGAGTCAAAAATTGAATTATATTCTTCTCAGTTCCATCTCAGGCAAACCACAGGACCATTTCATCCAGGCATCCTATGCTGGTACTGTGACCATACAGCGGTCAAGCAAAACGGCTTGTTCACCCTGTCTGGTCTAGTTGATACAGGTGTAGATGGCTCTTGAAACCGTTCAAGAGCTATCGTGGGAGCAACAAAGGAGGTTTTGTATGTGGCTTGCCATTACGATTCTGGCGGTGGTCCTCTTGTTCGTGCTCTCCGGTCTGCGCGTGGTGCAGCAGTACGAGCGGGGCGTGATCTTCGTCTTAGGTAGATTGGTAGGGGCAAAAGGCCCCGGCTTATTCTGGATCATGCCGTTCATCGCGCGCATGGAGAAAGTGGATCTGCGGATTGTGACCCTCAACGTGCCCTCCCAAGAGGCGATCACCCGCGATAACATCACCATCAGAGTCACCGCGGTGATCTACTTCTATGTCGTCGACCCGATTGCTGCAGTCGTCAACGTGATGAACTTTCTGCAGGCCACGACCCAGATTGGGCAAACCACGCTGCGCAACGTGTTGGGTCAATCCGATCTGGATGAGATTCTGGCCAAGCGCAATAAGATCAACCGGGAGCTTCAGGTGATCATTGACGAACATACGGAGCGATGGGGAGTGAAGGTCACAGTGGTCGAGACCAAAGATATCGAACTGCCAGCGACTATGCAGCGGGCCATGGCCAAACAGGCCGAGGCCGAACGGGAAAAGCGTGCCAAAATCATTCATGCCGAAGGGGAATTGCAGGCATCAACACAGCTAGCCCAAGCGGCCAGGGTGATTGCCTCAGAACCCAGTGCGCTGCAATTGCGTTACTTGCAGACGCTCACCGATATCGCTATAGATAGTAACTCAACCATCGTTTTCCCCCTCCCCCTGGATATCATAAGGCCATTCATGAACATGGTGCAACAGAATGGGCATCGTGAACATGCAATCCCTACACCTGAGCGCTATGACGATCCGCGTTATGCGGAGGAGCGGCCTCAAGGGTAGAGGGAGAAAGCGACTGTGAATGACGTGCGGTAACCGGAGCCAGGAGAGGCGAAGGGGCTCTCACTAAAAGAGGAATGCTACCATGCGCTCCCTTTCCTCATGCCTCTCCACGGGGCACGCTCATAGCTCTCTTTGGGGCTGCGTTGCAAAAAACGTCATGGGAGAGGGAAAGTCGCATAGGTTCTCTTAGAGAAGAAGGATTGCGTAATAGCAGGGATAGGGAGAGGTGTATAAGGAGAAACTGATGATATCTACACAGCGTCAAGGACGTTTTGGGGCAAGCCTGCAGCGACTTGTCATATGGCACCTCTATCACGTGGTACAGCTTCCCCGATGGCGTCATCCTTTTGTTGGCTATGTTTTGAGTGCCTTTCTGCTGGGATTAAGTCTCTTCGTAGGGCTCATCGAAACACAACTCCTGTTACCTGTAGCATTCCCCGGGGTTCTACTTACTCTTACTGTCCTGATCGTTGCGCTCCTGTGGGGAGTCGGTCCGGCGGTCTTCACGATTCTGTCAGGATTACTGGTGCTCGATTATCTGTATGTTCCTCCCTTTGGAGCCCTTGGGAGATACGAGGTGAGTGGCGCGTTACAACTGCTGTCATTTGCTCTCGCAGGCATCATCACTGCTTTACTCGTCAGCCAGCGCGAATCGGCGCGGCTGAGAGCACGTGTGGCTGAGGGTCTGGCAATGAGGCGCGCCAACCAACTCGAAGCGACGTTTGAAGCCATGACCGACGGAGTCGTCGTCTACAACCACCAGGGTCGCGTGCTGCAGACAAACCCGGCTATCGATCATCTGTTTGGCCTCGCGTCCCTGCCTTCCAAAGACGAGGCACGTCCGGGACAAGAACTGCTGCTACAGGCAGCGCAACGCGATGAGCAGGGAGCGTTGCTTCCTGTTGAGCGGCGTCCACTGTCCCGTCTCTTCAAGGGCAAGACGCTCTCGGGTGCGAATGCTGTAGATGTGCTGGTGCGCACACCAGACGGGCGTGAGGTGTTGCTCAACATGAGTGGAGCCCCGATCCGGGACGAGAAAGGGAACATAGAGCGTGCCGTTCTGATCTTCCGGGATGTGACGGAGCGACGCCGGCTAGAGCAACGCACGGCTGAGGCGCTTACCGCACTACTCACTATGGCAGAGGTGCTCGTCGAGGGTCAAGAGGGCTATGATCACCAGGCTGAGGAGGCTCCCGGAGGATTAAACAGCGTAGGACAGCAGCTGGTAGAGCTTACCCAGAGCGTTGTAACGTGTATGCACGTTGAAATCCTGGCTGTGGAGCCAGAAGTGGATACCGTACGTTCCGTAGCCTCGGTGGGCTTCACCCCAGAGCAGGAACAGCAGTGGCGAGAGCGCCTCGAGAACAATCCCTACCTGGGAGATCACCTCGGCGATCCAGCACTTCTCTCACGTCTGAAGGAGGGTGAAGTGCTCGTGCTCGACGGCATGTTGTTGCCACTGCACACGCACGTCCTTCCCTACTATGTGCAGGCAGTACTTCTTGTTCCCATCTGCATAGGCAAACGGCTCATCGGCATCCTCTCCTTAGATGATGGTGACCGGAAGCACGACTACACACCGCATGAAATCGCCCAGGCACACACCATCGCCAAACTGACCGCACTCGTTCTTGAGCGGGTGCGACTGCAGCAGGAAAGGACGGAGGCGCGTGCAAACGAACTCGCTATGCATGAAGCGAAGCGTGGAATGGAGGAGTCCCTCAGCCTCATCTGCCATGAGTTGTTGACCCCCCTAACGGTCATCAAAGGGAGTATTCAGTTAGCCGAGCAAAAGGTAAAGCGCTTTGTGCATACTGCAGAAACCGCGACTGAGGTTGCAAGACAACTTGCTCCCATCCAGGCGCTGCTAGAACGTGCCAAAAGCCAGGTACGCCTCCAGGTTCGGCTGGTAAACGATCTGTTAGATGTCTCACGGATCCAGGCAAACACACTGCAGCTCTCCTTGAAACCCTGTAATCTTGCCTGGATCGTTCAAGAGGCGATCGAAAACCAGCGCCAGGCCGCCCCTTCACGTGCCATTCGACTAGAACTGCTTGTTGAAGACTCGGTGCCAGTTCAGGCCGACCCTGACCGCATCCTGCAGGTAGTGACCAACTACCTGACCAACGCGCTCAAGTACTCGGCACCCGATCGGCCTGTCGAGGTCCGGCTCCAGGTGGAGGGGCGGATAGCACGTGTCACGGTACGTGACCAGGGGCCAGGACTTTCCCCTGCTGAGCAAGAGCACATCTGGGAGCGCTTCTACCGTGTGCGAGGCATCGAGGTGCAAAGTGGGCCGGATGTATCGAGTGGGGGACTGGGCATTGGACTCTATATCTGCCGGACAGTCATCGAACGGCATCATGGGCAAGTAGGCGTGCGGAGTAGTCCCGGCAAGGGATCACACTTCTGGTTTACATTGCCCCTCGCCAGGCAAGACAGAAGAACATCTATGGCGAGTGGAAGATGATGCCGACGAGTAGTAGCCATTGCTTGAAGGTCAACTACGGCTCTCTCGCGGCCATTGGAAAAAACCAATGCCAAGAAGAGGCAGATGGCTAGCGTGTGGGTTTGATATTCGCGTTCAGCCGAAACAGGTTGGACGGATCGTACCTGTTCTTCAGGTCAACAAGGCCGGTCAATCTCTCTAATCCTTGCTTTCGCCAGCGAACTCACCCGCACGCACCAACAACAATGGGCGGCTAACCCGCCCTGTAACGCGAGGCGCTACGCTCCCCGTCAGCAGAGCATCCAGACCTGCACGTCCATGACTGGACATAACAAGCAGATCGACATGAAGCCTCTCGGCAAGACCAAGAACCAGGGGGACAGCGTCGCCCCGTAGTACTTCGGCTTGAGCTGGCACTCCCTGTTCTTGACATTGAACGACGGCCCGATCAAGGTAGTCCAACGCACCCTGCTGAGCTAGATCAAGAATGGCACTCATTGTTGCTGGGAGGAGCAAACCTGCTACCGCTTGGCTTCCTGAGAGAGTTGCCAGTGTTGGAATAACCAGCACTAAATGCAACTCTGCCCTGAAAGCGCGTGCAAGTGTCATGGCAGCAGGGAGCGCTGGTTCGTGGGCAGCCATCCCGTCAAGGGGCACAAGGATGCGGCGGAGATCGAAGGTTGGAGCACTGCCATCCTCTCTGGGCAGCACGAGCAAGATTGACTGCGTACCCCGTCGAAGAGCTTGCTGGGCGATGCTGCCAAAGAGGAACTCTCGTAGCCCGCCCCTACCATGCGTACACATAATGACCAGGTCTATCTTGCTCTCCCTGGCATGTTCGACAATGCTCCGCGCAACGTCATCTTCCTTCTCTTCATGCACGTGCGTTTCAACCGGGATGCCGGAGGGTCGCAATCGTGCCGCTATCTCTTCAAGATAGAGCTGTGCCTGTGCGACACCGGTCAAGTGGCGCTCTCCATGAATCGTCGTGGGGGCGTGTTGCTCTATGATATGCAGCAATGTGACCTTTGCATGAAGACGGGTTGCCAGGGATTCCACCGTTGATAGAACTGATTCCGCTAGGCGTGAGCCATCGAGAGGAACCAGAAAACTGGGCTTGTCCTGTTTTGCCTGCTGGAACATAGGCATCACCCCCCAAAGAATGTCTGGTACAGTAGGAAGATGTTGAGGCTGATGATTAATCCTGCGACGATGCTAGCGATGATGGTAGTCACTCGGTGATTCACCAACACCCCCATCAGATCCTTTCGTCGTGTGAACAACACGAGTGGGACGAGGGCAAATGGAATGCCAAAGCTGAGCACAACCTGGCTCACGACGAGGGTTCGCGTGGGCTCAAGCCCGATGACGATGACAACTAGTGATGGCAGCATGGTGACGCCCCTCCGTATCCAGATCGGGATATGCCGGTGTAGGAAACCCTGCATGATGACCTGACCGGCCATGGTACCAACAGTCGAGGATGACAAACCCGATGCCAATAGCGAGACGGCGAACACCCAGCTCGATGCCTGCCCCAGTAGGGGGCGAGTGTCTTATGCGCCTCTTCTATCGTGCCGACATCGCTCAGGCCAGCACGGAAAAACGTTGATGCCACCATGATGAGCATTGCAGCGTTCACCAATCCTGCTAGGCCCATGGCAATGACCACGTCAATGATCTCGAAGCGGAGCAACTTCTTGAGGAGCGGGGGATCGCGGGTCACGATTCGCCCTTGTGTCAGAGCTGAGTGGAGGTAGATCACGTGCGGCATCACCGTTGCGCCGAGGATACCCGAAGCCAGGAGGATGCTTTCTGTTCCACTAAATTGTGGAACAATGGCATGGTACGCGATAACTCCCCATTCTGGTCGATCGAGAAGCGTTTCGATTACGTAGCAGAGAGCAATCACACCGACCAAAGCGGTAATAACTGCCTCCATCGGTCGGAAACCGTACCGCTGCAGCCCCAGGATGATGAATGTCACGATGGCCGTCAGGATTGTGCTGGCTACTTGCGGTATCCGTCCGCCAGATTTGGCCTTTGAGCACACCTAATCATGTCTCTTGCTCCTTGCCGATTCCCCAGAGGAAGAGTACAATCGCAAGCATTCACTCGCTCATCTTCACAAAGAGGTAACCTACACTGTGCAGAGGATTCTCACCTTCGTCACGCGGTTGACCAGCTTTTGTCTGCGGTCGCTCCACCACCGCTTCGTCGCCTGGACAAAACCGGACACCACCTCTCTCCTGCTGGGGACGCTGACAGACCTTGCCAGAAGCAAGTCCGAACTCATGGCAGCAAACGCACTCCTGCGTCAGCAACGTATCATCCTCCGTCGACAGTGAAACGGCCTGCCTGTACCAAAACGGACCGGATGCTCCTGGTTCTTCTCGCGAGGGCGGTTCAGACCTGGAAACAAGCCCTGTTCATTGTCCAGCCAGAGACGCTGCTGCGGTGGCATCGCCAGGGCTTTCGACTTTTCTGGAAGTACACATCTAGGGCGGCTGCGCCCAAACCGAAGAGAGCCGCTGAGACCGTGGCGTTGATCAAGGAGATGGCAAGGGACAATCGACTGTGGGGGGCGGAACGTATTCGTGGCGAATTGCTCAAGCTGGGCATTCACGGCTGTAAACGCACTCTTCAGAAGTACATGAGGCATACTCGCTCACCAAGACGAGGAAGGCAGAAATGGGCTGCCTTCCTGCAAAACCATGCGAAAGACATGTGGGTCTGTGATTTCGTGCAGGTCACAGACCTCTTCTTTCGCTCGCTGTTTGCCTTCTTCATTCTCGATGTGCACGCTTGGAGAGTCATCCATGGGGGTGTCACTCGATCTCCTACCGATGCCCGGACTGCACAACAACTTCCAGAGGCAACCCCCTATGGACAATCGCCGAACTATCTCATGCGTGATCGTGATGGCACGTGTGGATCCTGTTTCGCTCGCGTGGCAGCAACCAGCGGCATCGAGATACTCAAAACGCCCTACCATGGGCCTCGGGCCACTGCGATTTGTGAACGGTTTCTCTTGAGCGTGCGGCGAGAGTGTCTCGATCACCTTTTCATCCGCCAGGAGAAGCAGCTGGATCGTGTCCTTCAGGCCTCTGTCCAGTACTTCAATCAAGCCAGACCGCATCAAGGCATCAAACAACACATCCCAGAACACTCTGGTGAGCCTGTTCCTCCGGATCACGAGAGTGGCAAGATCCTCTCCTTCCCTGTCCTGGGTGGATTCCACCACGATTCCCGCAGAAGTGCTTGAGCTCTTACGTGTTTGCTCAGTAGCGGATGGTTGCGTTGTGTGGAGCGCGCCTCATCTGGGAAGTCGCATACCGTCGTCCCTTTTTGCCGTTTTTCCCTGATGAATGTAACCAACGAGAGGTAATTGCCCTCCCTTGTGAGAACGCTTAACGCGACACTTTGAAAAACATGCTTATGACTACGCTTGACTTGCATGAGAGAGGTATTCAAATTGAGGAGGATTAGGAGGTTACTGAAGAGATGAAACTCTCCATTTTTTCGGCAGATGCCTCAAGTAGCCATAACAGGTGGTGAAGCTGTAGCCGTCGCAAGGTCAGCAGCAGTACCATGCTCAGCCAGCATATCCATAATGAGATCAAGTTGATCGAACTGGTAGTGTTCCGGCCTGGGTTCGAGCATTGCCCAGCAGAAGATGTTGATCGAGACCATGTTGACATTCGCCAGTTTCATGAGCCGCATATCGTCAAGCCAGATGTCTTCCGGCCACTGTTCAGGGTTATAGTCAGCACCGTACAGGATCATCTGAAACACACCCTCTTCTACTATCATTGTTCAGTAGTGTGAGCGCGCGAAAAGGACTACTCGTTCTTTTCGCGCTTCAACATAGCGTTTAACGATCAGTTCCTACTTCGCAGCATATTCAATTTCTGATATTACTTCTTCCATCAACAAAAAGGTTCAAGACGTGAGAGCTTCCTCTGAGCCCTGCGCGCCGCGACGCCATCGGAGCAGCAGAGCGCAGGCATAGAAGACCATCACGAATACAAGGAGCAGACGATAGCCGATTAGCATACTGAAATACTCCATCCCCCCTCCAACCATAATGCCCAGCAGGTTCGAGGCGAAGGCGATATCGGCAGTCTCGCTATCCCGGAACGAATTCGTGAAGATGATATTCGCCAGGAATACCGGAGCGAAAGCCAGGACGCTCGCCACGATATACCGGGCGATCGGATTGCCCAGCAGCAGCGCTTCGGGAGGCAGAAGGATATTGAACACAAGTATCGCGAACAGCAGCAAGTAAAACATACTGATGCGCTTGAACTTGAAGCGGCGATTGACCAGGATCGCCAGCAATACGCTGCTCAAGATGGCGAAGAAGACCAGCGCGTTGACCAGCCAGGTATTGCCGAACAACAGCGAGAAGGTCGTCAGGCTCTTGATCTCGAGGAGCATGAAGGCCATGCCCAGGAAGAACATGTGGAAGTCAAAACGCCGTAGCACCTTGCGCGGCGCCAGCGTCAAGGTGCCAAATAGGGCGAACCCTGCAACCATGGCAAGACCAAGAATGTAGAGCGTAGGAAAACTCCGGTCCTGCAGGTAAAGGAACGGCCAGTTATCGGTAGCCGGTGTAGCTGATGTGAGCGGGTAGAAGCCCTGGCCCACGATACCCAGCGTTGTACTTCCTGGGGCCGGAGCAGTCTCATGATAAGGGCCAAACTCGCCTGGCGGCAATGTCGCCAGGCGAGGCCCATCCATAATCGTCGCAGCGCGTCCCCAACCGCCATAGCCTGTGACGAGCGGTTCCTGGTTGTTGAAGGCGTGTCCCACCATATCAGCCAGTTTCTCCACCAGCCAGTTCTCGCGATAGTAGTTGTAGAGGACCACCAGCCCGTTACTGGTCAGCCGTGTCCGTGCTGTCTCGAGAGAATCCTGGGTTAGCAAAAAGCTTTCAAGACGCAGGCTGGTGTTACTCGATGTGAGGGTGAGCGAATCGGGCAGGGCGAAGATAATCAGGTCATACTTCTCGGTCGTGTTCTGCAAGAAGTTGCGGCCATCATCGATGACAACTTGCACACGTGGGTCCTGGTAGGGATGATTCGGATGGAATTGGACACCAAGGTTCTGGATTGTAGGATCAATCTCCACCGCTGTGATCGAATCGACGCCATAGGCTTCGGCAATAGCGACATCAGACCCGGTTCCTGCACCGAGGATCAGTGCGTGGTGGAACGTTCTGCCGAAGGTCTTGTAGACGAGCTGGTAAAAAGGCTCCTTGTAATGCCAGTCGTTCATCGTCTGATGCCCTCCGGCGTTGTTCACATCAACGATATAGCCGTTTGGGACAGCAGGATGGAGCAAGATTTTATAGTAAGGCGACCAGTAAGCCCCGGCCTGGAGTTGTCCTACCTCGAGCAGGCAGACGCCCAGGACTACCGCGGCAAACAGCACCGTCCGTTTGGCGCTGAGCAGCAGAATGGCTAGTCCCAGGATAGAGAACCAGACAAGTGGCGGGAGGGAAAAGTAGGACATAGCAGCGAAGCAGGCAATACCCGCTA
>Ga0137388_10002300_pt1 | contig 11962 bp, 8 predicted proteins | sample 15con2h14AmetaG_FD_104644 | JGI IMG/M metagenome (GOLD analysis project Ga0137388, IMG submission 104644) | Vadose zone soil microbial communities from Angelo Coast Range Reserve, California, USA - 15con2h1.4A metaG | ecosystem: Environmental > Terrestrial > Soil > Vadose zone > Saprolite...
GTATGACCCTTTGGATCGGCCGCTACTTAATGTAGCTCTACCGTTTTACTACAAAATCCCATGGTAATGCAAGGCGAATGGCCTCAGGATGCCAATCAAATTTCTGCAGAGATGAAAGGTCACCGCAATGCCTGGGAGTGGGCAGGATGGTCATACTTAGGAGGGACAATTCATTGCGTCCGCTTTTCCCCTTAACCTTGTTAGGTAAATGGTAGTCTTATAGTCCTAAAACTCAAGCAATCAATTGACTCTGGAGTTTGAAATTATGTAAAGTCATTTTAGGCCATTTTTGTGAGGAATGTCAGAAACCCTAGTCAGGAAGACCTGTTTCCTCCCCATGTCTAAAGGACAGGGGTTTCCACAGGTCGCAGTTTGATGAGTGGGTTTCTGCTACAAAGTTGCTGGATTGAAGGATTATAGATATGCTATTTGTTGATCGTCGTCGTAAGCTTCCCACGGAAGAACAGGAACAGAGTAACGCGTCGTTCCAGGCACCTCTAAATGCAGTTCAGGGATTTTCACAAGGACAAATAGACTTTCCCCCCAATCCTATATGGTCCGGCGAGGCTATAGGGGCTACGTCCCAAGTGCGGCCTCAAGTGCCAACCTCATTTGTTCCTCCTGCGGGAGCACAAACACCAACCAACCCTTCGTCATTTGGGGTAATGGCGCCCTTTGTTGATAGTACTCTATCGCCAAATGTGACTGGTCAACTGGCAGAACCGCAAACGGGTAATTTGTCCACTATGACGATTTCGCCAGTTGCTTCCACAAATGGAACGACTCCTCTACGACAACCAGTGGTGATCCGTGGGTCCAAGAAAACGCGTCAGCTGCAGCCCCCACGTTCCTTATCCAAAAACGGACGTACTGTGCTTTCTGTATTTGCTGTCCTTTTGTGTTTACTGCTTACAGTGACTGCCTTTGCGGCTGTGGTCCCTGTTGATACTCAGGGTCATTCAGAAGGTCTTGGGAAGCTATTGCAACCGCTGATGAAGGTAGTTACTTCGAAAAGTAATAATGGGAGCTCTATTTCCATTCAGGAAGCAGAAGCGACGGCTGCGGCAACCGATGGCTTTGACCCGGCCAGTTTTCACCCTGCTGCGGTTAGTGCAAGTGGCAGTACCCTGAATCGTTTCTTCTACGGACAGTGTACATACTGGGCGAACTATCGTTTCCATCAATTGACGGGTGTCTGGGTTCCCTGGCTAGGGAATGCCTATGAGTGGTATTACCAGGCACTGAGTTATGGTTGGCATACATCAAATTATCCGAATCCCAATGGACCCTCCATTATGGTATTAGGTCCTTATGTTCAAAATAGCTACTCTGCCTATGGCCATGTGGCTGTAGTTGAGAAGATAAATGGTGATGGGACTGTCACTACTAGCAATATGCACTGGCCCTATGTCGGTGTGGTATCGTATGTTAATTTCAATTACCCTGTTTCCGGTACTCATTTTATCTGGCCTTGATGATACTAGGAGTGCAGAAGCAAGAGAAGACAGGACTATCCTGTCTTCTCTTTATTTTTGGCTAGGCTAGACTATGTGGTTGGTGAGAATGCAATGGAAAACATAGAACAACGTATTACGCAAGTATGTAATGATCGTGAGCATGGATCGCGCTGGCTCGTCAGAGAAGCTGTCCTTATCTTACGTGATGTAGCCCAATCTCCACAGACATCACAAGATGCCTTGATGCAACTATTATTTCACTATGCTCGCCGTATTGCTCAATCCAGACCAGCTATGGCAGCACTTGCCAGTGCAGTCAGCCGAGTTGTGTGTGTGCAGGGAGGACCAGAGGCCATTGTGCGAGAAGCGCAACAGCTTTTGGCCGGGTACGACACTGCAATAGAGCAGATTGCTACGCACGCACAACCTCTACTGCATGGTCAGGTGATGACGTGTAGTATTTCTGGTACTGTGCTAGAGGTGCTTGTTGCTAATCGCCAGCAGATTGAGCAGGTCATCGTGTTAGAGGGACGTCCACGCTATGAAGGCCGTGAGATGGCACGGGCATTGAGCCAACAGGGACTTGCTGTAACGTTGATTACGGATGCGCAAGCTGATATCTTTCTCCCTGAATGCCAGGCTGTGGTAGTAGGGGCTGATAGTATCCTGATCAATGGAGATGTACTCAACAAAGCAGGCACAGCATTGCTGGCCTGGGCCGCTCGTGGCCACAGCCTCCCTTTTTATGTGCTGTGTGAGACATTGAAGATTTCTCCACGCCGCTGGGTGGATCATAATGCTGCTCGTCGTGCGGAGAATCTGACAATGCTAGAAGAAAAGGAGGCCGAGGAGGTCCTGGAACAGCCTATATCAGGCGTAGTCGTCCACAACTTCTACTTTGACCACACTCCCTATCGGCTGGTCAGCGGGATAGTAACGGAACAAGGTGTGCTTGACCGACGTGCTATTCGCGAGATCGCTGTGAAAGCGCGAGCAAACGAGCGACAGCTTATGCAGCGTTACACATGACAGATGTGTCTGCTTACCTGTCACCCTCTCTGCCCAATGGTCCTATTTATTTGTTAAAAAGTCGGATCTGAGTATCCTGAAATAATAGAGGCTGCTATTTTGATTGATGAATTGTGGGTATATAAATAGAAGGAGGGAGTCGTGGAAAGAAATCAAGAGCAGCAGTATCAGTTAGAAGACGGTCAACAGAAACAGGGTTCGGCGAACATGTTAGCAAGAGAGAAGAATCAGAAGAAGGAAGAGGTCGTACCAGGTGTGCCGGTTATACGTAGCAGTACACCACGGCCATTTTCTTTTGACACAATGGCCTCATACAGTGGCTACTTCCAGAGTCTGCAACCGGGGGTTCCCTCAGGTTTTCCTGAGCGAGCCCCCTCGGCACCTCCTCTTCCAGAAGAACTGGGGGAGCATGAAGATGAGAATGAACTGCATGCAGATGTGGCAGTTCCTCCTACTCCTCAGCTGATGTCATATGAAGGGCCGCAGGAGTTTATCTGGCTGTTTGAATATGGGTTAGAGATGGATCCTGCCATTCTCAATAGTCATGAGCAGCTTAATGGCTGCGCACTTCTCTATGGACCAGCGGTGTTGAAAGGCTATACGTTAATGTTTGGTGCTCGGCATGTTCCTAGAAGTAGCGGGCCAACCATCGTGGCGATTGTTCCGAGCGTGGATGCAGATGCCGAAGTGTGGGGAGTTATCTATCGCATTCCGCTGCGCCTGGCAGAGCATGCTGGGAAGCAGCCATCATTACTAGATACCATCCATGCTGCGATAACGCCACAAAATTTCTTTAAGGGAGTACAGGTAGTAGTGCATGAGATTTATCGTGATCAGGAAATTTCCGCTGTAACCTATGTTGCGACTGCTGTCGCTTGCCAGGAACTCCAACTGGTTTCGCCTGCACAATCGAATGCTGATGCGCTGTTTTTACAACGTCTTGCTGCCATTGCTCGTGGGCACAAATTGCCGCAGAGCTACATAAGCCAATACAGCGCAAGCCAGGATATCCTGTCGCAAAACCAGATGGCCCAGGATACTCAAGCTGTCTCAAAGGTAACCCAGGATTTTCAAACCATTCCACCTACGCAAATCCCTCCATCCGTTCTTCCTACGACTAATCCTGGAATCGAAGCGTCGGAGATACCACCACTACAAGATGAACAAAACACAGATCCCTTGCCTGCCATGAAGGAAGGTCTGCATGCCAGTGATCCGTTTCCGCAGAAATCACCAACTCTATTGCGAACAAACTGGTCGCTAGTCGTTTTTTCAGTCTATCTGGCTGTGCTCTTATTAACTGTGTTGACGTTTGCAGTCTTACAAGGCATGGGGTTTGGTCAAAGTGTGCTGACGAATAACTTTACCCCGTTAGGAGTGCCGTGGTTGGTTATAACGTATGGTTTGCTAGGAGCTTGTGTCAGTAGCCTTATCACCCTGGGACATTTGCGTACTCCTCATCCTCCACTTTTTGTCGTCATTACCTGGTTCGCACGTCCATATATTGGTGCTGCACTTGCTATCTTTGCCTATATTTTGCTAACGAGTGGACTCTTCATTGTGGGACAGAGTGTGGAAAGGCATATGGCCTTTTTCTGGCTTGTTGGGGCATTGGCTGGTTTCTGTGAGGGATGGGTCTTTTTCAGGCATGGGTAGTCCTTTGCCTTCTACGTGAGGGTCTTAGCTCTCTGACACTCCCCTGGCGAAAGCCGAGGGGGTTCTTCCTTCGACCACCGAACTTGCCACTTTTCCGAAGAGAAAGCAGTAGAGGTCCAATGTCCAGAAGCGTTTTGCCCTTCTCAAAAGAGAAGCACCTGTTCCCGTGTGCCCCACGGTACAGTCTTTCAAAGTGAAGAGCGCAGTACAGACCGTGAGGTCTGTACTGCGCTCTTGTCCCACAAGACAAGATCTTACGCGATCTCTCCTGCTATTTTGCTCTTTGGTGAACACGCTAGTGCTTTTACCCAAGCGAACGATTTAGCTTGGAACCCAGAAAACACTATTCCGTTGTCAAAGTACTACAAGGAGAAGTGTAGCATAGGTGTCAATATACAAATATTCATGATGAAGTACGAACAAATGAATATGTTGTCATGAATATAGGACCCCTGTGCCCAAGCCTCTCCATTACAAGGAAGACCCATTCATCCCCGCTTTAAAAAGACGGGGCTTTCTGGGTCGAGTGCTGTAATATGTGGTAAAATTCAGATATGCTCTATAACATATACGTATTTTGTGATGGTGTTTTGGTCTTTCGCACGAGTGCATGATATGGCAGTTGGTTGCACCTCGTTTTTTGCTCGCTGACTGCGACTGATTGGCACTCGTCTGATGGAACTCCTCATGCTATCCGAATACAAGGTAGGCTAGCTTATCTTTATAATCGTTGCTAGCCATAAGCCGGAGGGAGGATGTATGCCGACGTACATCAGCTTGGTAAACCTGACTGAGCAGGGAGTAAGGGAAGCAAAGAATGCGCCTGAACGCCTGCAAGCGTTTGATTCGGCTCTTAAAGAGGTTGGAGGAAGATTAGTAGGCTTCTACTTGGTCATGGGACAGTATGATTATATTGTCATCACTGAAGCTCCCGATGATCAAACTGCTGCTCTGCTCATTCTGAAAACTATTGCGCAAGGGAGTATGCGCACGCAGACGATGCGTGCTTTCCCTCGGGAGGAGTTTGAGCAGATCGCCAGGGGATTACGATAGTCTAGCGTTTGGCTCCACAGCTTTAGCTGTGGAGCCAAACGCTGTGTCAAAATATCTGGATTAGTAGGTCTCAGTTGTACGGAAGATTGCTCCTACCAAGCGTTCTGGATCATGGCGGGCCAAGGAGTCATCCTCCAGTTGCAGAGGTTCGATGGCAACGTTGGGGACGAGTTGCATGAGACGTGCGCGGTCTATGGCGACTGGTTGGCTCTGTTCCTCTGAGTACATCTTTAGTACGTCAGGAGGGAAGGAACCATCATTAACCACAACGCGGTCTACACGAGTTCCCAGGTAATGGTGAATAGTATTGACAAAGTCGGATGCTTTATAACCATCCGTCTCTCCATGTTTGGTCATCAAGTTGCAAATGTAAACTTTCTCAGCTTCGGACTCGCGCACGGCACAGGCGATATCTGGTACGAGCAGGTTAGGCAATAGGCTGGTATAGAGATCTCCTGGGCCAATGATAATAATATCGGCACGGCGAATAGCGCGGATTGCTTGTGGACAGGCAGGTGCATCTTCTGGCACAAGGCTCAGACGCTTAATGGGGGAGAGTGGTCCTGGATGTTTTTTACCTCGTGTGTCGATGTCTGTCTCGCCACAAATTGTTGTGCCATCTTCGAGATCGGCGCAAATTGTCGTCTGCGCCAGTGTAACGGGGACAACATTGCCAGCAGTGTCAAGAAGCTCCTGCGCATCTTCGAGTGCCAGGAGAAGATCATCGTTGTTAATGTCCTGCAGGCCTTTTAGGACCAGATTTCCCAGGCTATGTCCTCCAATGCCCGTATGCCCATTGTCCTCCTCACTACTCTGTTCAAAACGGTGCATAAATACTTCGCGCCATAGAGCCCCATTGCGTGCTAGGGCAACTAACGACATGCGCAAATCTCCTAACGGCAACTGGCGGCGGAATTCATCCATCAGTCGGCGTGAACTACCACCGCTGTCTGACATAGTGACAACAGCGCTGATTCTAAGCGGATGTTTCTTCAAGTGCGAAAGAAGGGAGAATGTACCTGATCCTCCACCGATAGTTACAACACGCCGTCCTGCAAATGGGTCTTGTATACGAAACTTTCTTTGCAAGGTGTCTCTCCTTCGGCTGATTTCAGGGTTTATATCCACGATGCATTCCTTACATAAATTACATAAATTACATAAAATATTTTTTGACAACACTTGTTCTTCTTGTGAAGACTCTTTTGGGATGGCTACGTTCGCTTTCCCCGAACAGTCTACCACGGGGATATGCCTCGTGCAAGGAACATGGAACTTCGGGTCAGGGGTCAGGAAAGCCGATTGATATAGGCACTTCCATGATCTTCAACATCGTGGGTCCTAAGATCCTGGGGTTAGCGGTGAAGACTCAAAGACGAATTCTCTACCAGCGAAAGCATCAGAAAATCGATCGAAGGGAATGATTGCGTTTGCTTGCAATTCGGAGAATCTTCCTTTCTTTGTTCTCATTTCAACACATATGGGGCATAAACACTCATGCCCCATAACTTTGTGCGATATATTGCATTGCACTCTCTCATCAGAGGAAATCTACAGGCTTGCCGCAGCCAGATATGCCAACTTTAACATCCATGGTGCTGCAACCAGTAATACTACCAGAGCTACCGAGGAGAAAACAAGCACTGCTCCCAGCCCAACTGGCGTTATCAGGCGGTCCTTCTTGGGTGGCTCATCAAAGAACATTGCCTTCACAATACGTCCATAGTAGACCAGTGAGACAATGCTATTGAGCAGTGCAACGATCACCAGCCACTGCTGACCCAACCCCCAGGCTGCTGTGAAGAGGAACACTTTACTCAAAAAGCCTGCAAATGGCGGAATGCCGCCTAGGGAGAGCAAACAGAACGCTGTACATAAGCTCAGAAGTGGTGCTCGCTGCCACAGACCACGGAAATCCGCGATACGCTCCCCACCAGTCAAGTTGACCAGAGCAATAATTCCCGCGAAAGCTCCCAGGTTCGTAACCACGTAGACTAGAATAAAGAACAACGAGGCTTCAATGCCATCTGGCTTGCGCGTCGCCAGACTGGCAATGAAGCCAACCAGAATGTAGCCTGCCTGCGCAATGCTGGAATATGCCATCATACGTTTGACATTCGATTGTACGGCAGCCACGATATTGCCCAGCGTCATAGTCAGGAAAGCTACGATTGAGATCACTGTGATGATAGATGCCAGATTGATAGATCCAGCCGAGCCCAGTCCTCCATAGATGAAGACGCGAATGAGTGCTGCGAAGCCTGCTGCTTTCGAGCCGACAGAGAAGAATGCTGTCGAGGGAGTTGGCGCACCTTCATAAATATCCGGTGCCCACATGTGGAAAGGAACGGCCGAGATCTTGAAGCCGAAACCTGCCACGATCAGGACATCTGCAATCAGCACTATCAAATTACCAGTCTGGATGCTCTGCTTGAAGCTTATGGCAATCCCAACCAGATCGGTTGTTCCAGTTAGCCCATACAGTAGTGCGAAGCCGTAGAGCAGAATGGCTGAGGACATTGCTCCCAACAAGACATATTTGACTGCTGCCTCCGCCGACTTCTCCTGGCCGCGAATGAGACCAGCCATCACATAGAGAGGGATGCTCGTCAACTCTAACGAAATATAGATGGTAATTAGTTCACCGGAACTCGCCATCATCATCATGCCAACGACAGAGAAAAGCATCAGCACATAGAACTCGCCTTCGGCCCGCACATACTTTCCAACATAGTCATAGGACGACAGGATCATAATGGCAGCAATCAACAAGAAAACAATCTTGAAGAAGATCGCATAGGGATCTACTACCAACATGCCAAAGAAAGCTTTCTCGTGGATGCCATTGACCGCCTGCGAAATTGCAAAGGCAGCTGGTACAACCAAGCCAACCAGCGCGGTACCGACGGTAGCAATACGCCGCTTCACAAACAGATCGACAGCCATCACTACCAGTGCCAGCAATGCCAAGCTCAGTTCTGGTGCCAGCAGATAAAGATCGTATATTTTAAACATTGTGCAATATCTCTGTCGCTCCTATTTTCCTATGCTGCTAGCCAGAGCATCGAGCAGAAACTGGCATGTTCCTCGTTACTCTGAGTCCGAGCCAGTTTGGTGATGAGGTAGAGCAGCAAATCAAGATCATTGATCATCTCTCTACAGAAGAGTCTCTTCTTTCCTATCCTGCTGGCTGAGCTTTGAGCAGAATTTGCTGTGCTTCCTCAGTGCTCTGAGCCTGGGCCAGATTAACGGTAAGATCGAGCAGTAGGTTAGTATCATTGATCATAGCCACAATATCATTTGCGCGAAGAGCTAGTGAAGAAAAACGTTCAAGAACATCCTTCATTACTTTTCGTCGCACTTGCGTGAGCATTTGGGCTTTGGTCTCGGCTTCACCCTCAGCTTTGCCGATGGCGATGCCTTCAGCTTTGCCTTTCGCTTCGCCGATAGCGATGCCTTCCTCCAAGGTCCATTGATAGACTGGTGAGGCGCTGAATTTGTCGTCCATTGTCTTGTACCTCCTTTGTAGCCATTCGATTTCATCCGGTTGCCTTAAAAAGTTAAATATCAGTCCTGCAACGAGATAGCCGTAATATGCTAATTCCACATTAGGCGAGTCTAGCAGTCGCTCCATCATCATTTCAATGATCTCGCGGTTAGCACCTCCTTGCGTTGTTGGCAACAAAGGCAGCAGTTCTGCGTGATCCAGACGCAGAATCTCCTCTGGTGTCTTGTCCCGCATTTCTACGTTTTTAAAATAGAAATCGAGAGCCTTGTCTTCTTGTTCATCATCCTCACCGGGGGCCGTCCAATGCAACGGAACCTGCGACTTCTCATGTGCTTTGGTCAGATGCAGTACCGAGGACGAGACTGAGAGCTTCAGGTCATACTGCCACCGTAGCAAGACCTGATAGAGCGCGAGACGCTCTGCTATTTCGTCATCTGGGTTGGTCTGAATTTCTGGTTGGGCAAGGAAGATCTTTCCCGTTGCCAAGTGCTCGGCTTCAATGACTGCATCTGGCTGTCGCTGGGTGTTGGCCAGTTTCGTGCGATGATGCTTCACAAACCGACTTCCTGGATACAACAGATCCAAAAAAGCTTGAGGATTGTGAGCGATGAGCGCACTCGCCATATTGTCATATTTCTTTTCCATCAGATGTTTGATTTTCTCACACAAGACACTCTTGCTCTCTAAACCCCTGTTCGCTCTCGATAGGTCTTCTTTCGAGAGCCATACCTGTGTAGAAAATCGCCTGCCTTTCCCTGCTACTTTCTTAGAAGCATAGCACAAGTATGGTGAAGCGTCAATCTCGTCCAAACAAGGTGGGAAGCGGACTCACCTGGGTAGTTACCTCCTACTTTATTACAGCCATAGCTGTATGCCAGTTAGCCATGATGGCCCCAACACTATTTGTAATCACGCCAATCAGGGGAGTGGGATAGATGCCAACAAACACGATCAGGCCAGCCAGCGCAAACAGTGGGATCAATTCGCGGAAATTGGCATCCGGTAACCAGCTCCATTTAGGATTAAATGGCCCGAAGAAAACGCGCTTGATCATCCACAGCAGGTAAGCTGCGGTCAAAATCATGGTAAAGACGGCCACAGTTGTCGGGATTGTCCAGATGCGGAAGCTGCTGGTAAAGACCATATATTCTGCGACGAAGCCTGCTAGACCTGGTAAGCCGAGCGAAGCCATCGCAGCAAAGGTAAAGAGCGTAGCCAGCATTGGTGTCCTCTTAGCAATGCCACCGAAGGCAGCAATCTCTCGCGTGTGAGCGTGGTCGTAGATAACACCCACGCAGAAGAAGAGCAAGCCAGTGATAATGCCGTGACTGAACATCTGGATCGTCGCGCCAGTAAGTGCTGCCGTACGGAAAGCCTCATCCCCTGCTCCCTGGAAAATGCCATTGCCAGCTCCAGCTGCTGCCGCAACACCCAGCAGGATTATTCCCATGTGGCTAACGCTTGAGTAGGCAATCAGCTTCTTCATATCCGTCTGGACCAGACAGATAGCTGCTCCGTAGAGAATATTGATTACCGCGATGACAGCCAGCCAGCCAGCAAAGTCATGAACTCCGACAGGGAAGAGTGTAAGGCAGACACGGATCAGCCCATAGGCACCCATTTTCAGCAGTACACCTGCCAGAATCACACTGACTTCGGTTGGTGCATCGGTATGCGCATCCGGCAGCCAGGTATGGAAGGGGAACATTGGGATCTTGACGGCAAAGGCGATGAAGATCAGTAGGAACGTCAGCAATTGCAAGCTCATCGTCACGCCGATCAACGGAAGCTGAATGTTTCCCGTGAGCATATTTCCTGGCATTGCCAGGTATTGCATATTGGCAGTCGCGCTGCCTCCCTGTTGATGGAGGTAGAGCAGAATAATACCGATCAGCATGAAGACACTACCAAAGAATGTGTAGAGCAGGAATTTCCAGGCCGAATAGATACGTCCAGGCATCCCATGCTTTATCACATCGCTGCCCCAAAAACCAATCAGCAGGAACATCGGGGCCAGTTCGACTTCCCAGAAGAGGAAGAAGAGGAATAGATCAAGTGCCATAAAGACACCCATCACGCCTGCTTCGAGGAACAGCAGTAGCGCCAGATACTCCTTGGTACGCTTCTTCTCCCAACCTCCGATCACTGCCAGCATGGTCAACAGGCCATTCAAAATAACCATTGGCAAGCTCAGGCCATCGACGCCCAGGAAGTAATCAATCTTGAAGTTGACAGAACCGGCCTGAAAGTTAATCCAATCCTTATGGATAAAATCTGGCAAATTCTGCAGATCGCCAAACCCTGAGCCCTGGCCCAGAATACGGAAAAAGACTATCAGTGATAACACGAAGGCCGCAGCAGAGAATGCCAGAGCGATCCAGCGAGCTGGTTTCGTGGGAGACACATAGACTATCAACGAGCCGATCAACGGCAGCAGGATAATCCATGTGAGATCACTTGAGAGTATTGCTTGTATGTTCTCCATGTCTCTCCTTATCTCGCAACGTTGAGCAGCACAAAGGCCAATACAGCTAACACAGCAACACCACCAAAAAACCCGATCATATAAGACTGAACCTGACCAGTCTCAATACGGCGTACTCCATTGCCAAGACCTGTAATCAGGCTTGCCACACCATTGACAATGCCATCTATAACATAGGTATCGAAAGCCTGCGCCAGCCAGCAGATACCATTCAGCACTATATATCCGGTGATCCAGTCGTAGAGGTCATCAATGTAGTACCTGTTATACAGAATGCGATGCACCGTGCGTAGGACAGGACGACTTTGCACAAAAGCTTCAATCTTGGTCAGCTCAACACGAGCATAAATTGCATATGCCACAATTAAACCTGCCACCGAGACGGCCACGCCTATCCACGTATCGGGTAGACTGAGCAGTTGGGCAATGTCTAACGGTTTTGCATCTGGATTCAGGTAGGTGAAGAACCCTGTCCAGTAGCCAGCGATGACCGAAGGAATAGCCAGCAATATCAAAGGGATTGTCATCGTCGGTGGAGATTCGTGGACATGACCCTCGCCGCGATAAGGACCACCCCATAGTCCGCCCAGATAGCCACCCTTGCCGCCAAAAGCTAGGATAAAGGCACGTAGCATATAGAATGCAGTCAGGCCAGCTGTCACGAGTGTCAGGGCATAAAGGCCCCACTGCTGGTGATCATAGGCCAGACCAATACTGGTCTCTTTACTAAAGAAGCCTGAGAAACGGTGGAAACCTGAGATTGCCAGGGTTGCA
>Ga0137388_10002305_pt1 | contig 11956 bp, 10 predicted proteins | sample 15con2h14AmetaG_FD_104644 | JGI IMG/M metagenome (GOLD analysis project Ga0137388, IMG submission 104644) | Vadose zone soil microbial communities from Angelo Coast Range Reserve, California, USA - 15con2h1.4A metaG | ecosystem: Environmental > Terrestrial > Soil > Vadose zone > Saprolite...
AATCCGACGACAAAATGCTAAGCGGGCAACCATGGCCACTTACAAGCCTGGGTTGCTTTAGGGCGTCATCCGATCGCGCTAACTGATCTGCGGCGCCCCGTAACGCAAAACCAACCAAACAAACCTCGCTGGGTGGCATAGCTGCATCCATGCGTTTCCTCGCTCTGTGCGGGGACACAACTGTTGCCGCTCATTCTCCCGGCCATAACTTCACAGGGTCAGTGGTGAAGGACACGGATACTTCGTAAGCCGAAAGGCGAGGAGGTGCAAATCCTCCAGTTGCAAAACCGTCCGTGCCCGCATGTTCCCTGACCGTACTTCATGCAAGGTCCGTGTGGCCGTGGGCAACTCGCCCGCGGCCACACGGAGTTCGTCCGAAGTGTGCGGGTGATCGAGTTCGCGCAGCAAGAAATATTTCGGCCGGTGGTGAAGACTACGGTTACTTCGCCTTAGGAGCGGGAGGTCGCAGGTTCGAATCCTGCCGCGGGAATTATGCCCGCGTAGCTCAGTGGCAGAGCGCCTCGTACCGTTGTCGTTTGTTCCCCGGCCTTAACTTCAACTTAATAACTCCGGCCAAGTGCCGGTTAGAAAACGAAAGCATGTTGGAACTTTTGAAAGGCATGTTGACCGGCCAGAATGCTTTCGCTTCTGGTGGTTTGCTGCTGATGATCATCGGCGGCCTGAGCGTCTATCTCCGGGCTGTGCCGGAGAAATTGTGGCAGTGGATCGTCGGCCAGACCACCATGGTCATCACGGTGAAGGATGATGACGCGGCATTCGTGTGGGTCAAGGAATGGTTTCTGGAGCAGAAGTTCCTTGCGCGAATTCGCAGGTTGGACCTCGACACCACCATGCGCAGCGAGCGCGTCGCGCTCATTCCGGCGCCGGGCAGTCACTGGTTCTGGTATGGCGGAAGACCGTACGTCGTCTACTTCTACCGCAGCGAGGAGGCGCGGGAGCGAATGGCGAGGCGGGCCGAATCACTAACCTTCAGAACGATCGGGAGAAAGCGGAGTGTTCTGCAGCATTTCGTGGACGACGTGGTGGCATGCCACGTGAGGAGACTCGGAGTCCAGTCGTCCCTATATGCATACAACGAGGGCTGGGATCTGGTGGAAGGTTATGCACCGCGGTTGCTGGACTCGGTCATACTGCTGCCCGGCGAGAAGGAAGACCTGGTGCAGGATATTGAGAATTTTCGGAAATCTAAGCGGCGTTACGCGCGTCTGGGAGTTCCCTACCATCGCGGCTATTTGTTTCACGGGCCTCCGGGGACGGGCAAGACTTCTCTGGTGTCCGCGCTGGCGGCGAATTTTGGGCTCTCGATTTACGCGATCAATCTCGCCGTCTTTAACGACCGGAGTTTGATGAACGCGATCAGCCAGGTATCGCCAAATTCGGTAATGCTGTTTGAAGACATCGATTGCATGCAGAGCGGTAATGCCCGCGTGCCTTCGAACGCATGCACGAACGATGGGGCGCAGCCGCGCAGCGAAAAGGAAACTGTTGCCGACCGAAATGGAGTCACGCTTTCCGGACTGTTGAACGTGTTGGATGGTTTCTATGCGCCGACGAATGTCTTGTTCATGATGACTACGAACCGGATTGAGGCTTTGGATGAGGCACCTTTGCGGCCAGGTCGAATTGACTACAAACTGTATCTGGGAAAGGCCAGTGACTGTCAGAAGATTCAGTTGTACCGCAGGTTCTTCCCGAGTGTCTCGCAGTTTGAGGCGGAGGCGTACGTGGAAGCTCACGCCTGGGCGGAAACGATGGCGGAATTTCAGGGTTTGCTGCTGGGGCTAGAGCGGGAGCGAACGAGTTGCGAATTGGGAGCGACATTGTGAGGGGCACAACGTGTTGTGGAGGAGCAAATGCAAATGCCGGGGGCCATTCTTATCAACCCAAAGTCACCGCACAACGTCGGCAAGGCGTTGAGAGCGGCATCCGTATTCGGCGCTAAGTCGCTGGTTTGGACGGGTACCCGTGTGGACCTGAGCCAATACGATCGCCTGCCCCGAGAGGAGCGGATGAAAGGCTACGCCGCGGTCGAGTTTTGCATGAACGACCGCCCGTTTGACCTATTCCCCGAAGCCGTCCCAGTGTGCGTGGAACTCTTGGACAGTGCGGAGTGCCTGACCACTTTCGTGCATCCACCCAACCCCGTGTACGTCTTCGGACCGGAGGATGGCAGCGTGCCGCCGGTAATTCGCCGCCACTGCCACAAGTTCGTGTATATACCCGCGTACCATTGCCTGAACCTCAGCGCGGCGGTTGATGTCGTCCTATACGACCGCATGGCTAAGCTCCAAATTGCTGGGCATGAGCCGATCCTTCCCGTGAGCAAGATGCTGCGCGACAATCGTGGCGCTAGCGAGGTATTAAGCAAGATGGGCTGGGAAGGCGAGTGAGCAAACAGAAAAGCTGATCAACACTTCCCGCTGACGGACGGCTGGGAATCTTAACTAAGGAGGCCACGAATGGCTCGACTTAACACCCTCAATCTCGGCCCGCGCACTCACGAGGGCGCGCCTGCCCGACACATCTCGCCGGAGCTCCAGCTGCGCCGCTCGGTGCTGGCTTGTCTGCTCTGGGAGAGCCAGTTTTACGAGGATGGCATCGAGATCGCCGGCCGCATCGCCGAACTGGTGCCCAAGGTCGACGCCGAAAAAGTAGCTGCCCTTGCTGTGGAGGCTCGTGAGCAGATGAAGCTGCGCCATGCGCCGCTGTTGCTGGTTCGCGAGATGGCGCGTCACAAGACGCACCGCGCACTGGTCGCCGACACGCTGGCACGAGTGATCCAGCGGGCCGACGAGTTGGCGGAGTTCGTGGCCATCTACTGGAAGGACGGGCGGGTGCCGCTCTCCGGGCAGGTGAAGAAGGGACTGGCGGCGGCTTTCCCCAAGTTCGACGAGTATCAGCTGGCGAAGTATGACCGTGGCGGGCCGGTCAAACTGCGTGACGTCCTGTTCCTGTGCCACGCCAAGCCGCGCGACGCGGCCCAGGCCGGGGTGTGGAAGAAATTGACCTGGGGACGCCTCAACCCGCCTGACACATGGGAGGTCGCCTTGTCGTCGGGTGCGGACAAGCGCGAGGTGTGGCAGCGTCTGCTCGCCGAGAACAAGCTGGGCGGGCTCGCGCTGCTCCGCAACCTGCGCAACATGCGGGAAGCTGGGGTGGAGGAGGAGCTAGTGCTTTCGGCGCTGCGCACGATGAGCACGGCGCGCGTGCTCCCGTTCCGCTTCCTGGCCGCGGCGCGTTACGCTCCCCGATGGGAGGAGGCGCTTGAGCAGGCGATGCTGAAGTGCGTTGCCGTGCAGGAGAAGCTGGCCGGCCAAACCGTCGTGCTGGTGGACATTTCCGGCTCGATGACCGCACCGCTTTCTCGCCGTTCCGATCTGCAGCGTACGGACGCGGCCTACGGGTTGGCCGTACTGCTGCGCGAAATTGGCGAGGAGGTTGCCGTGTACAGCTTCTCCGACGAGCTGGCTGAGGTGCCGGCGCGTCGTGGCTTCGCCTTGCGCGATGCCATCGACGCTTCGCAGCGTCACAACAGCACGCAGCTGGGGAAGGCGGTTGAACAGCTCAATAAGAAGGAGCAGTACGACCGCCTGATCGTCATCACCGACGAGCAGGCGCACGACTCAGTGCCTGCGCCTCACGCCCAGGGCTACGTGATCAACGTAGCCAGCTACAAGAACGGCGTTGGCTACGGCAAGTGGACGCACATAGACGGCTGGAGCGAGTCGGTCGTCGAGTACATCCGCCTGCTGGAGGGGATGTCAAGCTGAACTGAGTGGCCCAGCCACCCTGTCTCTCCAAAAACCGGAGAGACGAGGGTGGGGCACCCTCCGCTGTTATGCTGGGCTTGTCATGGTTCCTTCGGAAACATCGGGAGCGCGGCCGGGGCTTTGCGAGGACTGCACACACGCCCGGCGCATCGAATCCGACCGGGGCTCGGTCTTCTTTCTCTGCCAGCTTGCCCTGACCGACAGCCGCTTTAAGAAGTATCCGCGCTTGCCTGTGCTTTCGTGCCCCGGATATCAACCCAGTCGTCAGTCATCGGTCGACAGTCGTCAGGAATGACTGACGACCGAGAACTGATGACCGAGACTGCCTTTGAAACTTTTATCCTCCGCATCACTCTATATATAGATGGCGAGCCAGCGGACTGGCCCCGGAGGTGTCTGTGTTCCGATTTTCTTCTCCTATCTTCTTATTGCTCATGATCTTGCTAGTCGGCACCGTGGCATGCACCGCAGGCAATGCCGCTACAGTTGCGGTTCCGGGCCCGGCTGTGGACGCCTCTAAGGCCCCGAATTCGAGTCAGCAAACCGCAGTAGTGGCGGGAGGCTGTTTCTGGGGAATCCAGGCGGTCTTTCAGCACGTAAAGGGTGTAATCAGCGCGACCTCTGGATACTCTGGCGGGGAAGCGAAGACCGCGGAATATGAGGTGGTCAGCACCGGCGAGACCGGGCATGCGGAGTCGGTGAAAATTACCTATGATCCGTCGCAGATTACTTATGGCGAATTGTTGCGCGTGTTTTTCTCGGTGGCGCACGATCCCACGCAGTTGAACCGGCAAGGTCCGGACGAGGGAACGCAATACCGGTCGGTTATTTTCTATGGGAACGACGAGCAGAAAAAGATCGCCGAGGCGTATATCGCGCAGCTCAACCAGAGCAAAGTGTTTCCCGGCGCGATCGTGACTCAGGTCGTGCCGGTGAAGGCGTTCTATCCCGCAGAGGCCTATCATCAGGACTATGCGACGCGTCATCCTGACCAGCCCTACATTGTTTATAATGACGCGCCGAAAGTTGTGCATCTGCGTCAGCAATTCCCGGATCTTTACACCGGAAAGTAGTGTGGCCGCGGGCGACTCGCCCGCGCTGCACCAACTTGCGTGTGGACAGGAGGTGAGCCGTGTTCGACTCTGAGCTGGATCGGGATCCTGCGTCGGTCAATCTGCGCCGGCGCACTTTTCTGGGAATTTCTCTTTCAGGCATTGCGGGAGCAGCCTTGTGGTCGTTCCGTAAGCCGCGGCTGATCGAGGCCGCGACGCCGAAGGGCGATCCAGGGGAAGTCACGATCGTGCAGTTCTCCGATACCGGGCAGCGCCTGAAAAAGGTCCGCGTGCCCAAAGTAGTCAAGAGCGACGACGAGTGGCGCAAGCAGCTGTCCCCCGGGGAGTTCGACATCACGCGCCACGCCGACACCGAAATCGCTTTCAGCGGAAAGTACTGGGACCTGCACGACAAGGGTCTGTACCGCTGCATTTGCTGTGACAATGCATTGTTCAGCTCGGCCACCAAGTTTGAGTCCGGCACCGGCTGGCCCAGCTTCTGGGCGCCGATCGCGGCGGAAAACGTGCGGACCATCCGGGATACGAGTCTCGGCATGGTCCGAGAGGCGGTAGCCTGTACCGAGTGCGATGCGCATCTGGGACACGTCTTTGACGATGGCCCGCAACCGACCGGTTTGCGCTATTGTATGAATTCGGCTTCACTCAAGTTTGTAAAGCAGACGTGATCCCCAAATTCTGCCGGGAATGCTTATGAATTCCACTCTCCCCTCATTTCGCGCACCCAGCGCGGTAGAGCGTGTATTCAACCGGATGTTCGGGTTGGTCGTGGGCCTGGGTTGGGGCTTTTCTTACAACTATCTGCTGCAAGTCCGGGGACGCAAAAGCGGCAAGCTTTACTCCACCCCGATCGATCTACTGGAAAAGAATGAAAAGCGATATCTAGTGGCTCCCCGTGGCCGGACGCAGTGGGTGCGCAACGCGGAAGCTGCGGAAGAAATTGTCCTCAAAAAGGGAAAGCTTCAGCAGAGGTTCAAGCTTCGAGCCCTGTCTGATGAGGAGAAGCCGGAGATATTGAAAGCCTATCTGGATCAGTTCAAGAAGGAAGTGCAAAGGTACTTTCCTGTGCCCGCGGGATCGCCAGTGGAGGCCTTTCGCGAGTTGGTGCAGAGCTATCCTGCATTTGAATTGATTCCGGCGCCCGTGTAGGGACGAGTCAGAGACCCGTCCTCACACCGGCATTGCCGAGGTCTGACGCCTGGCCCCGCCCTTCTATTCCAGTACGCTGTCGTCCAGCTTTTTTCTTCCCCAGTCAGCTGCAGCTTGGACAAAAGCGAGTACCAGGGGATGGGGCTTGCCGGGTTGGGACGAGAGTTGCGGCTGGAACAGCGTGGCAATGTAGAAGCGGTGCGTAGGCGATTCGATGGCGCGAATCTCACCTTGCGGGCCGCGCGCCACCACCGGGAATCCCGCTTCCATGGCGGCCCATTCGTATTCGGGGTTGACTTCAAAATTGCAGAAGAACTCTTCCGCGACCGTGTCCTGCGAGTAGAACGACTGCAGGTAAGAGCCGGGGCGCAGGCGGATTTCCGGGATCGGCCCTGAGAGCTTAGGCGCGCCTTTGGCGCGATCGGGCACGGCGCAAGCCACCGGATAGATCACGATGTTCTTCGAGCCGGAATTGTTCTCCGCGCTGTCCGCGTCTTTGATTCCCAGCACGTTGCGGACGCACTCGATCAGCGCGTACTGAAAACCGCCGCAGGTGCCAAGGAACGGCCAGTCGCGCCGGCGGGCGAATTCGATGCCTTGCAGCATGCCGTCCAAACTCTTATAGGGGCTGCCCGGCGCTGCCCAAAGACCGTCAAAGCTTTCCAGTCTCTTCTTCGCGTCGGGTCCCAGCATGCTCGGAGTCGCGATCCACTCCGCTTCGACCGGGAAATTCAGTTGAGATGCGGCATGCTGCAGGGACTTCTCGACGGCGGGAAGAGTCGGAGACTTGGGATCATAGTCGCCGAGAATTCCAATGCGCACAGGATCGCTCACTTCGTCATTTTAATGGAGAAGTTCAGCAGCGCGGGGCGCGGGAGGTGAGAAGGCTGGTGCCCTGGGTGAAACCTTCATTCTCCGGTGCACTTTTGTTCAAAGGCGGCGGGCGGGGGCGACCGCCCCACACGTGGTCAGGATTTCATCCACCGCCGCGATTGCGGTCTCCAGTTCTTCATCCTTGTTATAGAAGTGCGGGGACATGCGGACGCCGGCTTTGGGCCGATAGTCCACCAGAATGTCTCGCTTGAGCAATTCGCGGCAAACCTCCTCCGCATCGGGCATGTCGATGGAGACGGTTCCGCCGCGATTCTCTGCGTTGCGGGGCGAATTCACCCGCCATCCCCGGCTTTCCGCCATTTCGATCAATCGCGCAGTCTGGCGCTTCGATTTCTCTCGAATGCGGTCGATGCCCACCGCGGCGATAATCTTCAATCCGGGGCGCGCCGCCTCCAGCGCCGGGATGTGAGACGTGCCGTTCATAAAGCGGAAGGGAGGGTCCGTGTAACGCGTGGGGCCCACCTCGAATCCGAACGGACTCTGATGCGCGAACCATCCGGTAAACCTGGGCTCAAGTTTTTTCCCCAGATCAGGACGAACATACAGATAGCCCACACCTGGACCACCACACAGCCACTTCAAAACGCCGCCACAGGCAAAATCAACATTCAGCGCCTGCACGTCTACAGGCACCGTGCCCAGCGACTGGAAGGTATCTAACACCACGTGTGCACCTACTTTATGCGCTTTCTCGATGATCGCCTTCGCCTCCTGGATGTAGGCGCTGCGAAAAATCACGTGCGAGATGGGAACGAGCAACGTCTGTTCGTCAATCGCCTCCAGCAGTCGCTCCAGGGGAACGGTGATGCCGTCATCGGTCTTCACCATTCGGACCTGCGCTCCATAGGCCTGTTGCGCCTCCCAGAAATACATGACGGACGGAAAGTTCAAGTCACTGTAGACGACCTTGTTGCGCTTGCCGGAGAAATCGAAGCACGAAGCCACCACTGCCTGGCAGGTGGTGACATTCTGATGAGTCGAAACCGAACCTGGAGGCGCGTTCATGAGTGCGCCAATCTCGTAGCCGACCTGCGCAGCCAGCATCCACCACCGTTCGTCCCAGGCTCGTACGCCGCGTGTGGCCCAGATGTCTGCGTAGCCTTTCAACGCGTCGTAGACGCCCTGCGGCATCGCGCCCAGCGAATTGCTGATCAGGTAAGTGGTTCGTTCCAGTATGGGGAAACTGGAGCGATAGCGTAGAAGCTCATCAGCCATACGAGGTATTGTACTGCCCCTTCAGGCTTGTATACTGCGGTCAGGCAAGACCGAATTGGGTCCGACAACTCTGCAACCCCGCCGGCGCATCCAAACCTTGATTTTTTGTCAAATTGCGCTCACATGTTTTGAAAAGGAGAGAAATGAAAGCCGTGAAGATCATCCGAAATATTCTGGGGACAGCAGGACTGCTCTATGCCGGATACGTGCTCATCGCCAGCGTGAAGGATGTTCGCCGCTACATCAGAATCAACACGATGTAAGCAAGCTGGACGGAAGTTTGGGGTCGCGAGTCCTGTCACGCCGCAAGGCTTTTCGCGCTGGATTCAAGGTCCCCGGAGGGACCTCTGACAGTAGCCCGCCACTTCCAGTGGCGGGTGATCTGACGAAAAGGATGTGCGTGCCGTCGGCACGCCTGAAACGAACTCCCTGCGCCATTTCCACCGTCCCTGCCGGGACGGGGATCACCTTACCGATCCACCCGGTGTTGAAACGCCGGGCCACTATCAGGCGTCCCTCCGGGGGCTACACATTTTGTCCTTCCTTCCGCCATCTATTCCTCAACAGGAAATAGGCCGCCGTCAGCACCACCATGTACACGGCGCCGCTGATCAGGGTCAAGTGAGAGTGCCAGCCTGTCTCCAGAAACGCCGCAATAATGAGCCCGAAGCCCAGCACCGAACCCCACGCCCCGAGCGGTGAGCGCATGGGCAAGGCGGCAAGCTGGCTGGGTGAAAGTTTCTGGCGAAATTTGACGTGCGCCGCCAGGGAGACCAGCCAGGACAGCAACATTCCCGTCAGCGCCGCGCCCAGAATTGAAACAAAGGCGTCCTTCGGTGCCCATTTCTCCAGCACCAGTGCGACCACGATGCCGTATGACGAAGCCAACAACGCCAGCCGTGGCGATCCCGCCGCGTTGAGTCGACCAAGGACGGCTGGCGCCCATCCCGTCCGCGCCAGCGAAAATAGAACACGCGAAGCGGCATAGAGTGCCGCGTTCGCTCCCGACAACGCAGCCGTCAGGATCACAAAGGTCATGATGTGCGGCGCGGCTGGGATATGAGCGTGGCGGAAGACGGTGACGAACGGACTCTCCGTGACGCCGGCCCGATTCCACGGCATTACGCCTACCAGAACGATGATCGCTCCCAGATACACGGACGTAAGGATCGCGAAGGTCAGTTTGATGGCGCGAGGGATCTCCTCGGCCGAGCGCGACTCTCCGGTGGTGATGGCCACGAACTCGACCCCTCCGAATGTATAAATGGCGAAACCCATGGCCAGCAGGGGCGCCAGCGCTCCCTTGGGCAAGAATCCGCCTTGTGCCGTGTATTGCGGCGTCACCCGGCTGCTCAATAGCAAAACCGCTCCCAACACAATGAACGCTACGATGGTCGCGACCTTGATCATGGCAAACCAGTATTCGAAGCGGGCGTAGTTGCCGACGCTGCGCAGGTTGATCAGCAAGAGCAAGGCTGAAAAGCCGACAACCCAAACCAGCGCCGGCACGGACGGGAACCAGTAGGCGAGATAGGTAGCCGAAGCCACCAACTCCGCTCCGATGGAGATCGAGATCGCCGCCCAATATCCGGCGCGGGCGATGAATCCGGCCCACTGATTCAGGTAGAGATCGCCGTAAACTCCGAAGGAGCCGGCCGCCGGATGCATACTGGACAGCTCACCCAAAGCCATGGCCACAGTAAAACTAATGAATGCGGCCAGGATAAAACTCAGGATCACCCCTGGCCCCGCGATTTCCATGGCCGCCGCCGACCCCAGCAACAGGCCGGTTCCGATCGAGCCGCCCACGGCGACCATGGCCATCTGGCCCGCGCCCAGTTGGTGGCGCAGCCCTTGTTCCCGGTCCCTTTTGTCTGCTGCAGGCATTCGGCAGCTATACCAGAAACTCATTTCCGCCCAAACATATATTCTGGTGGTGACCTTGGTAACCGCTGCTGTCCCCGACTTCGTTGCCGCTGCAGGAACCGGCTTCTAAAATCTCACCTGGGTTACTCCGCACACTACCCGTGTCTCATGCCAGACCCGACCAAGCGAATGGACCGAGCCGAGATTGCCCGCCGCGTGGAACGCGCGGAAAAGCTTTTGCAGAAGGGCAAGACCGGCGACGCCCTCGACGAGTACATGCAGGTCCTGGCGGAAGACCAGCAGAATGATAACGTTCGCCAGATGGCGGCCGACCTGTGCCTTTCCCTGCAGCGCACCCCGGAAGCGGTAAAGCTGCTGGGAGAGTTGTTCGAGCGGCAAGTCGAGGCCGGAGAAAACACCCGCGCCAGTCTCACCTACAAGAAGCTGGCCCGCTACATCACTCCCACCAGCCTGCAGAAAGTGCGTTTCGGGCAAATCCTGGAGACCTCGAACCGGAAGCTCGCCCTCGAAACCTACGACAGCGCTCTCGAAGATCTGACCCGCAACGGCCGTCCGCAGGATTGTGTGGCCGTGCTCAAGCGCCTGGTGGCAATCGATCCCGGAGAAAAGAACTTCCTGAGACTGGGGGAACTTTCTTCGAAAGCAGGAGACAAACCGGGGGCGGCAGCAGCGTTTCTCAAGTTAGCCGAGATGACGGAAGCGTCCGGTGGAAACGCCGCACAGTGGTTTGAGCGCGCCTATGCCGAAGATCCCAGCGATACCACAATTGCTCTCGGATACGGCAAAAGCCTGATTGCGCAAGGTCAGGTGGGAGCCGCCATATTTGTGCTGGAGCCGCTTGCCAAGGTCGAAGGTGCGGCCCTGGAGACGCGCGAGACATACGTGAACGCGCTGTTGTCCGCGAACCGGCTGAACGATGCGGAACCCATCGTCTGGCAATTGTTTCAGCAGAATCCGTCACGCCAACAACAGGTCGTGGACCTGGTCGGACTGTTGGTGGATGCGCAGCAGGACGCGGAGGCGGTGGCGTTGGCACGCAAGCTCGAGCAGTTCCAGCGCAATCGCGGAGACCGCCGCGCTTTTGTCGCGATGATGCAGGATGTCGCCGCCAAACATCGCAGTTCGCCCGATCTTCTGGAGTTCATGAGCGAGTTGTTTAACGCCTCCAACCGTGAGGGCGACTATTGTCAGACTCTGCTCAAGCTCTTCGATCTCCACTGCGGCATGGGGAACTACGCCAAGGCCGCCGAATGCCTGGACCGCGCCGCCGACGTGGATGCCTATGAGCCCGGCCATCAGAAGCGACTTGAGATGCTGCGCGGAAAAATCGATGAAAACCGGTTCCGGGTGATCGCGTCGCGCTTCACCAGCATGGCCAAGGCCGCCGAGCCGGCGAAGACCGGCCCCACCCTGGGCGCTGCTGCCCTGCAGGACTTGATGTTGCAGGCCGAGATCCTGGTGCAGTACGGGATGCGCTCCAAGGCCATCGAGCGCCTGCAGCGGATCCAGGAGTTGTTTCCCCGCGAAGAAGAACGAAATCAGGACCTGCAGCAGCTGTATCTGGCCGCAGGCATGAATCCGCACTATGCGGACTCTGCGCCGGTCCCGCCCGCACCATCCAGCGCTGGGTCAAAACCTCCGGCGCCCGCTCCTCCTGTTCCCGCCCGGGCGCCGGCGTCTGACTCCGCCGACGTCAATAGCTTCACCAAAGTTGCCGAAATCACTCGCAAGCTTTACCGCCAGACCAATGCCGACGCCGTCATGTCCACCGCGGTCAACGAAATCGGAGCGCAATGGAAGCTGAGCCGCTGCATCGTCGCCATGCGCAAGCCGGGAATGGTGCCCAACGGGATCAAGGAATATCTGGGCGAAAACGTAAAGAGCGGAGAAACAAGAACTCTGAGCAAGCTGGTGATTGCGGTGCAGGACATCGTGATCAGCCTGGGAACC
>Ga0137388_10002318_pt1 | contig 11937 bp, 9 predicted proteins | sample 15con2h14AmetaG_FD_104644 | JGI IMG/M metagenome (GOLD analysis project Ga0137388, IMG submission 104644) | Vadose zone soil microbial communities from Angelo Coast Range Reserve, California, USA - 15con2h1.4A metaG | ecosystem: Environmental > Terrestrial > Soil > Vadose zone > Saprolite...
ATCCGGATCGGCGGCCGGGACGTGGTGGTGATCGCCGGCCCCTGCTCGGTGGAGTCGCGCGAGCAAATCCTCTCGGCGGCAACCGCCGTCCGGGCGGCGGGTGCGCGGATGCTCCGGGGCGGCGCCTTCAAACCGCGGACCTCGCCCTACGATTTTCAAGGCCTGAAGTCCGAAGGTCTCACGCTGCTCGCCCAGGCCCGGGAGAAATCAGGGCTGCCCATCGTCACCGAGGTGAAGGACACCGAAACCCTCCCGCAAGTCGCGGAAACGGCCGATGTTCTGCAGATTGGCGCGCGGAACATGCAGAATTTCTCGCTGCTCGAAGCGGTCGGTCAGCTTCGCAAACCGGTGTTGCTCAAGCGGGGGATGAGCGCCACGATCACCGAGCTGTTGATGGCGGCTGAATACATCGTGGCGCGCGGCAACCATCAAGTCATCCTCTGCGAGCGCGGGGTCCGTACTTTCGAGACGATGACCCGCAACACCTTCGACGTGAATGCGATTCCGGTCCTCAAGCAGCTCACCCATCTTCCTGTATTTGCCGATCCGTCCCATGGAATCGGGCTGAGGTACGGGATCGCCGCGGTCGCTCGGGCGGCGGTGGCGGCCGGCGCGGATGGGCTGATCATCGAAGTCCACCCCCAGCCGGCGAAGGCGCTTTCCGACGGACACCAGTCGTTGGACTACAAGGAATTCGAGGAGCTGATACGAGGCGTCAAGGCGATCGCAGCGGCAGTGGGTCGGGGACTGGCGTAGGCCCGATCGCCCGGGTGGTGCGGGCCAGCGGGTTCTCCGGGACCGCGGACGCTCCAGGCGACAAGTCCATCTCCCACCGCGCCTTGATCTTCGCTTCGCTTGCCACCGAGCGCTGCGCGGTGAGCCACCTGGCGCCCGGCGCCGACGTTCGATCCACCGCTGCGTGCCTTAAGTCTTTGGGCGCGCAAATCGAGATGGATGCAGCCGGCGCAGTGGTGACCGGGTGCGGTCTGACCCGGCTGAAAGCGCCCGCAGCGCCGCTCGATTGCGGCAACAGCGGAACGACGATTCGCCTCCTCTCCGGGGTGATCGCCGGCTCGGGCGTTGGCGGCGTGCTCGATGGAGACGAAAGTCTTCGCCGCCGGCCGATGAAACGGGTGCTGGATCCGTTGAGGGCGATGGGGGCCCGGGCGCAGGGTTTTCGCGGCGCCGGCGGCGACGAGACGGCGCCGCTCCAGTTCGAGCCCGGGAAGGGTCTCACCGGCCAGAGGCATGAGCTGCCGATCGCCAGTGCGCAGGTGAAGAGCAGTTTGCTCCTCGCCGGTCTCTCAGCCAACGGAAGAACCACCGTTCTCGAGCCCCACCAGTCGCGGGATCACAGCGAGCGAATGCTCAAGGCCTTTGGCGCTCCGGTTCAGATTCTGGAAGAGCGCGCGGTCTCCATCGACGGGCCGTGCCTTGCCCTCAAGGCACCGGCGCATCTTCACATCCCCGGCGACGCGTCCTCGGCGGCTTTCCTGGTCGCCGCGGCGTTGATCGCGCCCGGGGGTGAAGTGGAGATCCGCGGCGTCAACGTGAATCCAACGCGAATCGGCTTTTTCAACGTGCTGCGGCGAATGGGCGCCACCCTCGAGCTGACCCCCGAACCGGATCGCGCCGGTGAGCCGGTGGCCGCGATCAGGGCGCGCGAAGCCTCCCCCCTGCTTTCCACGGAGCTCGTTTCCGGAGAAATCCCTTCGCTGATCGACGAGATTCCCATCTTGAGCGTGCTTGCCACCCAGGCTCGGGGCTGGACCACCATTCGCGGTGCCGCCGAGCTGCGCTTCAAGGAATCGGACCGGATCGCGCAGATGGCGCGCGGCCTGACCGCGATGGGGGCCGAGGTGGAAGAGCTGGACGATGGCCTGAAAATCCGCGGCCCATGCAAGCTTCGCGGGACCCGCATCGATGCCGCGAGCGACCACCGGATCGCGATGAGCTTCGCCGTTGCCGGGCTGATCGCCGAGGGCGAGACCTTCATCCACGGCGCCGAGTGGGCGGACATCTCCTTTCCCGGCTTCTTCCAGCTGCTCTCGCGGCTCTCCGGGGGCGCGGTTTCGGTCCGCGGAGAAGAACGCCAGCCCGGCGAGCGTGATAAGTAACCTGCGCGTGCGGGCCAGATTCAATTTCGCGGTGATAGGCGACCCGGTGGAGCACTCGCTCTCACCCCGCCTGTTTCGCATTCTCTTCGACGAGCTTAAGCTGGACGCGGACTACCGGGCCTTGAGGACCCATCCCTTCGAATTGCCGGAACGGGTGAAGAGCGTCCGCTCCGGCGAGCTGAGCGGAATCTCGGTCACCATCCCCCACAAGGAGGCGATCATTCCGCTGCTGGATGAGCTGGCGCCATCGGCGTCGCTGCTCGGCGCGGTGAACTGCCTTGCAGCCGACGGCGGCCGGCGGGCGATCGGCCACAACACCGATGGTTCCGGCTTCCAGGCCGCGCTCGGGCAAGCGAAGGTCAAGCTCGCCGGAGCCCGGGTGCTGGTCCTCGGATCCGGAGGCGCCGCGCGCGCGGCCGCATTCGCCGCGGCGAAGTCCGGCGCCCGGAGCATTGTCTTCGCCAACCGCACCGCGTCCCGGGCAGGCAAGCTCGCCCGCGACCTCGTCGGGAGCGGTCTGGCGCACGAGGATGCCGCCGACAAAACACTGGCGCGCGGGACCTGCGCGGTGAGTGTCTTGCCGCTGCCCAGTGCCTCGATCACCGCCGAGATTGCCGATTTGATCGTCAATGCGACCAGCGTCGGGCTGGAATCGGAAGAGGCTGACCCGCTTCCGGCCACCTTTCAGCTCGGCCGGAACCACGCGGTGCTGGATATGGTCTATCGGCCTCTCGAGACGCGGCTGTTGCGACGGGCGCGCGCCTCGGGTGCGGTGGCGATCGATGGGCTGTGGATGTTGATCCACCAGGCCCTCGATCAGTTCCGGTTGTGGCTCTCGGGAGCGGTCCCCGGCGACTTCGCCGCCCGACTTCACCGTGAGCTTGGCGAGGAGGCCCGGTGAGTCGGTTGAGGTATCTGACAGCGGGCGAGAGTCATGGCCCTGGCCTGGTTGGAATCCTGGAGGGATTGCCGTCCGGGTTGCCGGTGGAAGCGTCGGACATCGATCGCGACCTGGCCCGGCGGCAGCGCGGCTACGGCCGCGGCGGGCGGATGAAGATCGAGCAGGATGCCACCGAGATCCTCTCCGGCATCCGCTTCGGCAAGACGCTCGGATCGCCGGTCGGCCTTTTGATCCGCAACCGCGACTTCGCCAGCTGGACGACCCGGATGCAGGTGGCGCCCGGAGGACCGGACCCCCGGCCGGTCACCGTTCCACGGCCCGGGCACGCCGATCTCGCCGGGGGGCTCAAATACGGCCACACCGAAGATCTCCGCAACGTTCTTGAGCGCGCCTCCGCCCGGGAGACCGCGATGCGCGTCGCCCTCGGCGGGATCGCGCGCGCGTTCTTGCGAGACATTGGGATCCAGGTCGGTTCCTGGGTCCGCTCCATCGGCAGCGCCGAAGGCATTTCGCCGCAGGGCCTCGCCGCCCAACTTCTTCGCGAGGACGCGGAGGGATTGGCGCTGCTCGCCGATCAAACCGAGACCCGCGCGCTCGACGAAGAGTCCTCGCGGCGTTTCGTGGAAGCGATCGACGGGGCGCGCCGCCGCCGCGACACCATCGGAGGGGTGATCGAGGTCGTCGCCACCCATGTTCCGGTAGGCCTCGGCTCGCACGTGCACTGGGATCGCAAGCTCGACGGGCGCCTCGCCCAGGCGCTGATGTCCATTCCCGCGATCAAGGCCGTGGAAATCGGGGACGGGTGGGCCGGCGCGCACCGGTTCGGTAGCGAAACGCACGATTCGATCATCCTCGAGGGGGGAGCCCTGGCGCGTGGATCGAACCGCGCCGGCGGCGTCGAGGGTGGAATCACCAACGGCGAGCCTCTGGTGTGCCGATTGGCGATGAAGCCGCTGGCCACCGTTCCGGCCGCGCTGCCCTCGGTGGACATCTCCAACCTCGTTCCGACCCCGGCCCACGTCGAGCGCAGCGATACCTGCGCCGTCCCCGCGGCCGGGGTGATCGCCGAATCCATCGTCGCCCTCACCCTGGCGGATGCCCTGCTGGAAACGCTCGGAGGCGACACCATGCCTTCGCTGCGGATACCGGTGGCGCGGCTTCGGCTGGCAGGGCGCACCGCGCTTGGGCATCTGTTCCTCGTCGGGCCGATGGGCTCGGGGAAAACGTCCGCTGGCCTTGCGCTGGCGCGCAGGATGGACCGCCCCTTCATCGATCTCGATGGTCGGATCGAGGCACGGGCGGGCGCTTCGATCGCCCAGATCTTCGAAAAGAGAGGGGAGGGGGGTTTTCGCGAGCTGGAAGCAAAGACGCTCGCCGAGGCCGCGGGCGAAGCGCCGGCGGTGATCGCGCTCGGCGGGGGCGCGATTCAGAACGAAGCGGCGTGGAGATTGATGCGGCGGACCGGAATCACCTTGGGGCTCCGGGCCGCGCCCGAAGAATCGATCCGGAGGATCCGCTCCAGCGATAAGCCCGTCGAGGCCCGGCCGTTGCTCGCCGGTGGAGATCCGGTGGCGGCGCTGCGAAAGCTTTCCGCGGCGCGCGAGCGCTACTACGCGCGGGCCGATCTGGATCTGGATACCGACCGGCTCGATGCCGAGGCGGTGGCCGCGGCGGCGGTGGGTCTGATCCGCTCGATCCAGGGCCCCTTGACCACCAGCCACGTTGACCACGCGGAGCAACGAGGTACTGCCGCCCCGGAGGGCGAGGCTTGAATCCACGCCCAGGGGCTTCGGGTGGCCCGGGACTGAATCCAACCCGACTGCGCGTTGCCAGCGACAACGGTGGCTACCCTGTTCTTATCGCGCCGGGGATGGCGACGGTTCTGGGTCCGACGCTGCGCTCGTTCGGGATCGATGGACGAATTGCCCTGATTTCGGACGCGACGGTGCTCGGCCGCTGGGGGCCGTTGGCCACCGAAAGTCTCGAGGCGGCGCAGTTCAAAGTGGTCGGCATCTCGCTGCCGCCGGGTGAAGCCAACAAGACATTGCAGGGCGCCGAGCACCTCTACGGGCGCTTGATCGAGGAGGGGTTCGGCCGGGACGACGTGGTGGTGGCGTTTGGAGGCGGGGTGATCGGCGACCTCGCCGGATTCGTCGCCGCGACCTACCACCGCGGAATGCCTCTGGTCCAGGTACCGACCACGCTGCTGGCGCAGGTGGACTCGTCGATCGGTGGAAAAGTCGCGGTCGACCACCCGCTGGGAAAGAATCTGATCGGCGCCTTCCATTCTCCTCGCGCGGTGATCTGCGACCCGGCGGTGCTCAGCTCACTCGCCCGGCGCGAGCGATGGAGCGGTGTGGCCGAAGTGGTGAAGGCGGCGCTGGTGGCCGACGAGCCGCTGGTCGGGTCGCTGGAGAAGGACCTGGAAGCGATCGGCGATGGGCCCGCCACCGAGTCTCGAATGGCGGAGGTGGTCGAGCGCGCGGTTCGGATCAAGGTGGACATCGTTTCCAGCGACGAGCGCGAACAGGGCCGCCGCGCGATTTTGAACTTCGGCCATACGCTCGGGCACGCGCTGGAGGCGGTGACCGGTTACGGGCCGCTCACCCACGGAGAGGCTGTCGTCATCGGGATGCGCGTCGCCCTGGAGATCTCGGCGCAACTGGGCCGCTGCTCCGCGTCCGACGCGGCGCGCGCGTTGGCGCTGCTGTCGCGATTCCCGGCTCCTCCGCCCATTCCGCGCCCCGAGCGCGAGGAGGTGATCGCCGCCGTGCGGAGGGACAAGAAAGCGCGGGCGGGGAAAATCAAATTCGTGGTGCTCACCGCCATCGGAAAAGCAGAGATCGAGCCTTCGATCTCCGCCGAGATGCTCGGGCTGGCGGTGGATCGCGCGCTCCACGAGTTCCCGGACCAGGCGCCGTGAAGATCCTCGTCCTTCACGGTCCGAACCTCAACCTGCTTGGCGAACGCAAACCCGAGGTCTACGGCACGACCCGGCTCGCCGAGCTGAACGCCCTGCTGCGCAAACACGCGCTAGAGCTGGGCGTCGAGCTGCGGATCTTTCAGAGCAATCACGAGGGAGCGCTGATCGACAAGCTTCACGCGCAGCGGCGTTGGGCGCAGGGGGTGGTGATCAATCCCGGTGCGCTGACCCACTACTCCTACGCCCTGCGCGATGCGATCGAAGCCGTCCAGCTTCTCACCTACGAAGTCCACCTCTCGAACATCCACGCGCGCGAATCCTGGCGGCGGGTCAGCGTGCTCGCCGAGGTCGTCGAGGGACAGATCGTCGGCAAGGGAATCGACTCCTACCGCGAGGCGCTGGAAAGGCTCGCCCGCCCCCTTCCGGGGCGCTGACCCAAGCCGTCATTCGGCGCGCACGGGCAGACGCAAGCCCTTGGGTACCAGCACCCGCTCCGCCACCTCGAACAGCCCCTGCACGAGCAGCGCGAGCACCGCGGCCGGAATGGCCCCTTGGAGGATGAGACCGACGTCATTCAAGCGGATTCCGGTGAGGATCGGCTGGCCGAATCCACCCGCTCCGATCAGGGCTCCCAGCGTCGCGGTGCCCACGTTGATCACCGCGGAGGTCTTGATCCCGGCGAGGATCGCCGGCGACGCCATCGGCAGCTCGATCCGTCGAAGGCGTTCCGCGCCGGGCAGGCCGAGCGCCTGGGCCGACTCGCGCACCTCGATCGGAATGTTCCGAAGCCCGGACGCCGTATTCCGGACGATCGGCAGGAGGCTGTAGAGAAAGAGGGCGACGATCGACGGCTTGGACCCGATTCCCAGAAGCGGGATCATGAACACCAGAAGCGCGAGCGACGGTATCGTCTGGATGATTCCCACCGCGCCCAATACCAGCTGGCCGACGCCGGGAAATCGGGCGGATACCACGCCCAGGGGAAGGGCCACCACGATGGCGGCGAGCAGCGAAATCGCCACCAGGAAAAGATGTTCCTGGAGGTGGCGCAGAATTCTGGAGATGGCCGTCTCTTCGCTCACCGCCGAGTGGAGCCCAAGCTTCGCGGCGAGGAAATCGGCGGCGACCCGGCTCTCCGAAACGCGTTCCAGCTTGGCGCGGGCGTTCATTGCGATCATCTCTGGCGAGGAGATCTTCCCCACCAGCTGGAAAAAGGCAGCGGTGGCCCCGGGCGAGCTGTGCTCGAGATCGGCCCGATAGAGCAGGACCGCCTCGTACTCCGGAAAGACGTGGCGATCGTCCTCGAGGATTCGAAGGTGGTAGTAGAGGATCTCGGCGTCGGTCGAGTAGAGGTCCGTCGCCTGGATCGCTCCGCTCTGGAGGGCCCGATAGGCGAGGTCGTGATCCATCCCCCGGACGTCCCGCTGCGGAAGGCCGTACCGATCCCGCAGCAACGGCCATCCGTCGGTGCGCGAGATGAACTCGTTGCTGAAGCCGAGCTTGAGCTCGGGATGCTTGGCGAGATCCGATATTTTCCGAATCCCCAAACTCTGAGCCAACTGCTCGGGCATGCCGATCGCGTAGGTGTTGTTGAATCCCAACGAGCCGCTCATCTGCACCCCCTGTTCCGCCAGCGCCTTGCGGATCGCCTCATCGCCGCGCAGCGCGGCTCCGGAGAACATCTCCTGGGCGATGGTGCCGGTGTACTCCGGGTAGACGTCGATCTCCCGACGGAGCAGCGCGGCCCAGAGTATCTTCGTCCCGCCGAGTTGCCGCCGGTGCGTTGCGCGCAGGCCTTGGGCGCTCGCGATCTGGGTAACGAGCTCGCCCAGGATCACCGACTCGGTGAAGGCCTTGGATCCGACGCGCAACGGCGGGCGCGTTTCCTCGGCGGCGTCGACGAATGCCGAGGCGAGGATCAGCGCTCCGATGCAGGCCCCTTCGATCATGGGTGAGCGGACTGCAGCGCATCCATCGGCGTTCGCTGCGCCCGCAAGAAGCGGGTGACGTAGGGATCGGCCGGAGCGCGCATGAACTGCTCGATCGTCCCCTGCTGGACGATCCGCCCTCCGCGAAGGAGCACCAGGGTGTGGCCGAAATACGCGGCCTCGCCGATGTCGTGCGTCACCAGCACCACGCTGGTTGCCCGCCGCGCGCGAGTTGCTTCAAATACGCTCTTCAATTCCTCTTGCAGCTCGTATCGCGTCACCGGGTCCAACGCGCCCAGCGGCTCGTCGAGCAGGACCACCTCCGGGCCGAGCATCAGCGCTCGCATCAAGCTCACCCGCTGCGCCTGGCCGCCGGAGAGCTCGGAGGGATAGCGAGCCAGGCCGCCCTCGGGAAACCGGGTGAGGTGGATCAGCTCGGCAAGCCGGGCGTCGATCCGGGATTGAGGCCAGCGCAGATAGCGGGCCATCAGGCAGATGTTCTCCCCCGCGGTCAAATGGGGAAAAAGCCCACCGCCCTGGATGCCGTAGCCCATCCGACGGCGAAGGGCGAGAACGTTGTCGGGGGAAAGCTCGACGCCCTGAAAATAGACGTGGCCGGTGTCGGAGTGGACCAGACCGAGCATCATCCGCAGCAGCGTCGACTTGCCGCTTCCGCTCTCGCCGATGAGAGCGGTCGTTTGTCCGGCGAGGACGGAGAGATCGGTGGGCGCGAGCGCCAGGGTACCTCCGTAGGACTTGGAGACGCCGGTGAGCTGAAAGACCGGCGGGTCCATGCTTTAGGCCGAACCCTGAAGCGCCGCTCTGAGATTCCGGACCAGTGCGGCGGGCATTTCCGGGTCTCCGCCGGATCGATGCAGCTCATTCACCAGGGCGCTGCCGACGACGATCGCATCCGCGTGCGGGGCGAGCGCCCGGGCGTGCGCCGGGGTGGAGATTCCAAAGCCCACCGCCACCGGAGCTCGCGATCTGGCTCGGGCCGCCGCCAGTTGACCGGCGAGCTCGGGCGGAAGCGTTCCGCGCGCCCCAGTCACCCCGGTGACGCTCAGGAAATAGAGAAAGCCTTCCGTCTCGCGGCCGATGCGCGCCAATCTTTCAGGTTCGGTGTTCGGACCGGCGAAGAGGACGAGGGCAATCTTGTGCCGCGTCGCCAGCTCCTTGACCGGGTCGTGCTCGCCGAAGGGCAGATCCGGCACCAGCAGCCCATCGACCTGCGCCACTTGAGAGCGGCGGAAGAACTCCTCCAGCCCGAGCGACAGAATCGGGTTCAAGTAGGTCATCAGCAACAGCGGCGCTTCCAACCCGCCCTGGCGCAGCGTCGATGCGAGCTCGAGCACGCTTGCGGGGGTGGTGCCCGCCTCCAGCGCCCGCTGTGATGCCGCCTGAATGGTCGGACCGTCCGCGATCGGATCAGAAAAGGGGATTCCCAGCTCGATCAGGTCGGCGCCTGCCTGGGCGAGCTGCGGAACGACCCGCGCGGTCGCTTCCAGGGAGGGATCCCCGGCGCAGACGTAGGCGATCAACGCTGGCCGGTGTTCGGCCTTCGATCGCGCGAAGGCAGTGGCGATTCGATTCAAGGCCGCGTCACCGATGCTTTCTTGCGAATCGACAGCTCGTTCATCGCGTGCGCCAGGTCTTTGTCTCCACGCCCTGAAAGATTGACGAGGATCGCCTTTCCCTTGCCCAGCTCGCGCGCGACCTCCGCGGCCCGCGCCAGCGCGTGCGATGACTCCAGCGCCGGAAGAATTCCTTCCAACTTGCAAAGTTGCGCGAAAGCTTCGAGCGCCTCGTCATCCGTCGCGGTCCGGACGTCGAGGCGGCCGGAGTCCCGGAGGTAAGCCAGCTCGGGGCCGACCCCCGGGTAGTCGAGACCGGCGCTCACCGAATGCGCCTCGGCGATCTGGCCGGTGCTGGTCTGCAGAACGAATGACGCCGATCCGTGCAACACGCCGAACCTTCCCGCGGTGAGCGAAGCGCCGTGCTTGCCGCTCTCCAGCCCAAGCCCCCCGGCCTCGACGGCGACGAGGCGAACGTCGGAATCGGCGAGAAAGGCGGTGAAGATCCCCATCGCATTCGAGCCGCCGCCGACGCAGGCGATCACCGCTTCGGGCAGCCTTCTGATTCGCGCGCGCATCTGCTCGCGGGCTTCGCGTCCGATCACGCTCTGGAGATCGCGCACCAGGGTGGGGTAGGGGTGCGGCCCGGCCACGCTTCCGATGCAGTAGAAGGTTGTTCGAACGTTGGTGACCCAGTCGCGGATCGCCTCATTCATTGCGTCTTTCAGCGTTCGGGTGCCGCTTTCGACCGGGTGCACGGTGGCGCCGAACAGCTGCATCCGCTGCACGTTGGGCGCCTGGCGCACCACGTCGGCCGAGCCCATGTAGACCTCGCAGCGAAGTCCCAGGCGCGCGCACGCCACCGCGGTGGCCACGCCATGCTGCCCGGCGCCGGTTTCCGCGATGATCCGCTGCTTGCCCATCTGCACCGCGAGCCGGACCTGCCCGAGCGTATTGTTGAGCTTGTGCGCGCCGGTGTGGAGGAGATCCTCGCGCTTCAAGAAAACGTCCGCGCCGTCAAACGCCCGGGTGAGGTTCTCCGCGAAAGTGACCGGGGTGGGTCGCCCGGCGAACTCAAAGAGATCGTTTGCCAATAGATCTAGATAAGCCTTGTCGGTGCGAGCCTGTTCCCACGCCTCGGCGAGCTCGTCGAGCGCGGGGATCAGCGTCTCCGGGACGTACCTGCCCCCGTAGGGACCAAAGCGACCCGGGGGCGATCCTACCGGGGAGAGGTTTTCGGGCGGTCTCATCGGGACGAATCTCCTTGGGCGGCGCGAACCGCGGCGACGAACGCCTTCAGTTTTTGCGGATCCTTGACGCCGGGAGAGGATTCGACGCCGCTCGCCACGTCCACTCCCCAGGGTTGACCGACGCGGATCGCCTCGAGCACGTTGGCGGGGGTCAGCCCGCCGCCGATGACCACGTCGCGTTCGAGTCGACCTTTGGCCAGGGGAACGAGGCTCCAATCGAAGCTTCGCCCCGCGCCCCCGAATTCAGCGACGTGCGCATCGAGCAGCACCCGCGCCACGCAGGGATGCGCCGGCCGCGTGGGCAAGCTCGCCGAGTCCTGGATCCGCACCACCTGGATGATCTCCACTGAAAGGTGCGCATAGCTCGAAGGGTCCTCGTCGCCGTGGAGCTGGACGGCGCGAAAGCCGGCGATCGCCACGGTTCGCCCCACCTCCTCGGGCGTGGCTTTCACGAAGACGCCCACCGGGAGGATCGACGAAGGAACCTGCGCCACCAGATCGGCCGCCGCCCCCGCCGTCAGGTACCTCGGGCTGCTCGGCCAGCAGTTGAACCCGATCGCGTCCACCCCGGCCGCCACGCACGCCCCGACGTCCACCGCCCGGCGTACGCCGCAAATTTTGATTCTCACGCTCACCGCTGCTCCGAAAGCTGAACCGCGCCCTTGGAGTACCACGCTTTTGGTTTTCAGCTCGCCGGCTCCGATCTCTTGAGCAGCTCCGCCAGGCGCTCCTTCCAGATTTCTGGAAGCGAGTGCGTCCCGTGCCCGCGTGTTTTTTCGGTGATCGGCAGGACGATTGCCCGCCCGTTTTTCACGCGCTTGATCTCGTTCTCCAGAATCCCAAGCTCCGGCGGATTGATCACATCGTCGGCGGAGTTGATCGCCAGAAGCGGCGCCCGAATCGTCTCCAGCTTCGGCGAAGGGTCGTAATTTCGCGAGGCTTTCACCTGGTAGAGAAGGTCATTGGCGTCCATCTTCGGGACGCGGGCGGAGATCCAGGTCTCGAAAAACTTGTCTGCTGCGTCTCGGGTGGGAGCCTGCTTCTGCCAGAAGAGAGCGTTGCTGCTCATCATCATCAGCGTGTAAACCGCCGAGGTCAGGCCCCGGGGCTGGGTTTGATAGTTGCCCTCGTTCCATTGGGGATCCTTCTCGATCGAGTCGATGATCATCCGCCGCATCATTCGATTCCGCCCGGCGATCTGAACTGGAAGACTGGCCAGCGGCATCAACGCGTCCATGTAGTCG
>Ga0137388_10002333_pt1 | contig 11901 bp, 9 predicted proteins | sample 15con2h14AmetaG_FD_104644 | JGI IMG/M metagenome (GOLD analysis project Ga0137388, IMG submission 104644) | Vadose zone soil microbial communities from Angelo Coast Range Reserve, California, USA - 15con2h1.4A metaG | ecosystem: Environmental > Terrestrial > Soil > Vadose zone > Saprolite...
AAATCCACCTATGAAAATAAAATTGCTTTTCTTCGCAGGGGCGCTTTTCGCAATTGTCGGTGCGGTGAAGGCCGGACCGATGGAAATCGAGCCGAAGGAGATGGCGCCGCCGCCCAACATCACTTCAAGTGAACCCTGGCACTTTAATATCGGGTCCCCCGGCTGGATCGCTGCTCTTTCGGGCACGGTCGGGTTGCAGGGGGTCAATTCGCATGTGGACCTCGGCTTCGATCAACTCATAAGACACGTCGTTGGTCTCATGTCTGTCAGCGCGGAGGCCAGAAAGGGCCGCTTCGGCGTCTATGGAGATTTGCTCTATATGGGCCTCGAGGCTGCCGTTTACCCGGAAGGCATGGTCTCAAAGGCGAATCTCGTCTCGGATCAATATCTGATTGATGGCGAAGTGTACTATAGAGTGTTGGAAGGGCCGCGCGGGTGGCTCGATCTGCGGGCCGGCGCGCGCTACAACGACCTTTATAGCAGCCTCAAGTTGTTTGGAAATAGTGTCCTGATCGACCAGGCCGCCACTGATTTCGTGAATGCCGCGAACGATGACCTTCGCGGACTCCTCGAGCGCCTGCTAAAAGGCGTGCTCAACCCCGGTGGTTCCCCGCTGCCGATTCCGCCTCTCGGCTTCGAGGAAAAGGCAAAGCTGCTCAAGCTCATCATAGCGGCCAGGCAGGACCCCATCACGGCTCAGGCGAAAATCGCCCAGGTTCTGAATCGAGAGCTCAATCGCACTTTTAGTCTCACCGAACGTTGGGTCGATCCTTATATCGGGATTGGCGGGCGTTACAACCTAACGAAAGCCTTTTATCTTACTGGCAAGGTGGACGTCGGCGGTTTTGGGGTCGGTTCGGATATCACGACCCAGGGCTCTGCCGCGCTCGGCTGTCAGATCACACGGAATATTTATTCCGAACTTGGCTTCCGTTATCTCTACACCAATTATGAGGACGATAGCAACCGCTTCCTCTGGAAAACGGTGACGTACGGCCCACAAATCACGACCGGAATTATCTTTTAGCGACTCGTTAGGCAATTGATTCGTTCTCGCGAAATAGAGGGCCTCATCGGTTTCGATTGTGAAGTTGTACGTTCACGAAATATTTGGGTCTTTTTCGCGCGTCCACCCGTTCCTAGGCGTACGCAAGATTAGGGTCGACTCCGACAATAAGCGGTGAGCGGGATGCACCGAGATGGCCGTAACTCCATCCAGAAAGGTAAAATATAATGAATACATTGATAACATGGAATCAGCTGAGAGAGATGGAAGAAGCGACGCAAAATCGCTTCAATCGTTTCTTGGGCGGATTTCCAAACAGAATAGGCAGTGGGGAAACCCACAGCCTGGCAGTCGCAGATTGGTCACCAGAGGTTGATATCAGCCAGGATGATCACGAGTACCTGCTCAAAGCAGACTTGCCTGAAATGAAGAAGGATGACGTGAGGGTAACAGTCGAAGATGACATCCTCTGCGTTTCCGGAGAGCGCAAGAGTGTGAAGGAAGATCAGAAGAAAAAATTCCATCGCATCGAGCGCTCCTTTGGTAACTTCCGACGCAGCTTCACGCTGCCTGACGATGCTGATAGCACGAAGGTGACGGCGGAGTTTCGCGACGGAGTGCTGAAAGTGCACCTCCCGACGACGGCAAGAGCAAAATCAAAAGCCATCGAAGTTAAAGTGACGTAACACTGACGGCGAGCGTGCGGAAGATTCCGTGCGTTCGCCCCACCAGTGTAAGGGCGGCTAGCTTAGTCACTTCTCGTTTAAACCGGCATCGGCCACGAAGTCCATGGAACAGATAGAACCTAAACACTCCTCGGCCGCGAATTTCGAAGCCCGCACCGTCAGGGACATCATCGAGCCTACGAGGAGCATTTTTAATAACGTCTCTGTAAAGGCGGCTTTGGACGAAATGCAGGCGCGGGCAATCGATTCGTCACCTGTAATCGACCAACGCGGCGAATTATTGGGTGCCGTATCGAAGAACAAAATGAACCGGGAGGTGGGTGGTTTGGGACACGATCCCAAGACAGAACCGGTAGAAGCACACATGGGAACAAACAATCTCTATTGCTTCGAAGACCAGACGGTTGCGGAGGCGGAGCAAATGATGCTCAACGCAAACGTCGGCGAAGTTCCTGTAGTAACGCGCGAAAAATTCCTGGTAGGAACAATAAACATTGACGCGATTGCACAGGACAGAAAACGGAGAGAACGCTTGGAGCCGTTCAAATACCGCGCCTGAGAGCGCCACAATCGGGCGTTCGGTACCGCTACTCGACCACGAGTAATCGACGAATCCCCTCAAAAGCTAAAGGGTGTCGTTACCGAAGGCTTACCTGTGCGAGTGGCCGTTGTTTGTACCCGAGCATCGCAGCTTCGGAAGCGATTCGCGAAATTGCGTGGGAGAACGGCCGACGATTCGCCTAAATGCGCGATTGAAGTTGGTCATGGATTGAAACCCGCAGGCAAAGGCGGCTTCGCTAATTCGCGAATTGGGATTGAGTAACAGCGTCTTCGATTTCTCCACTCGAACTCTCGAGAGATAATCGATGAAATTCATCCCGGTCGCTTTCTTGAACATCTTGCAAAAGTAATGCCGGCTGATGTTGGCCGCTTGGGCCACCCGCCCGAGCGACAGCGGCTCCGCCTGATACTTCTCGATGAATTGCCGCGCTCGCGCGATGTTAGCGGACTCGTCCTTCTCCCGCCGTAAGACCAGTTGATTGGACAAGATCGAGAGATGTTGTGCAAAAATACTGAGGAGCCGCAACATCGCGCGATACCGGTCCGGCGATAAAACGCACGTCCGAAAATAAGCCCGCTCAAGTTGCTTCCAATCCGTCTTGTAGCCCCACGCGCAGAGCTGCCGGGTAATGGTCGCGAAGTGTTTCTTAGTCGGGTTCTTGAGCATCACTTCGCCCGTCTCGAGAAAACCAAGAATATGGTCGCCTACGTACACCGGCACTGCACTCTCGGAGAGTCCCGCAAACCAGGTAACGGTGCGCGTTGTCGAGTCCGGTTCTCGAGATGCGTCGGTTTGAGCCCTTAGGCACGCGGCGCGAGCTTTGTTGAAACGAGCCAGAATTGACGCGAGTGAGTCGTGATCCTCTTTTCCGTGGTGCGCCGGCGACCACGAATCGTGCCCTCGGATATTAAGCGGCAAACCCATGGCTTCGCTGAAAGCACGTTCGTAATCTTTGAAAATCTGCGAGCGCGAAAGATGTCGTACGACCTCCTGGTCAGAGGATCGAGATGCGCTTCGTTTGCTCATCACACTTGCGAAGCGGTACGTCTAACTGCCCTTCTTCGTCGCTTGGCTGCGCGCATTTGAGGATCCGAGTTCTGTCAGCGACCGTTGTTCTGATGAAATCGCCGTATGAAGGAGGCGCCGACGAGAGTCTGCCGTCGAAGATCGGGGGACTGCTTCCTGCCCGCGGCGCGCAAATGACGGAAAAGCGCACTGCGGTGTTTTGAAATTTTATGTTGCGCGAGGTAAAGGGCGCTGTTTTGCGTGATTGTGAGGTGCATATTTGATTTTGTTTAAGTGTTACCGAACGTTCATACGGGGTGCGCGCGCCTCGTGGGCGTTCTTTCTGGCCGCTTTATGATTGATGCGACTGTGTATCGCTGCGCACCGCTTTTCGAGGTCGGTGAGCCACGTTTTGCGGGCCCGCTTCCTTGTAAGGAATTGAATGGGACATGAAGTTCAGGTCGTTGGTCATACGCCAAGGGTGCTTTTCAGGAGAGATCAGCACAATAGGACGTTAGTCCTATCTCCGTTTCCGGCTGTTAAGGTAACAAAGTTCTGGGTCGTCCAGCGCGTGGCGACGTTCTGAAGATCTTCCCTCCGATTAGGAGTGGCCTCTGAGCGGGGACGAGAATGCTGTTTCGGTACGACCAAAGTCCAATTGGCGAGCAGAAGGCTCGGTCTGAAAATCATCAAACGACTGCATGTGTTCAGTCCGCGCAACTCAGAACAGTCAAAAACAGCCTATGAAAACAAACAAATATCTTCTTCTGAGTGCGATGCTCGCGATCGCCGTGATGGCGACTGCTGCTTCCGCCCAAGCACAAATCCAAACCACCGGTACAATCGGTTCGCCAGGTGCCACGACTACCATTGACGGCAGACAGCTCCCCGCTCCCGACCCGAAATTCGGCGGCGTGATCAAGGACGATGCCCTCAAATCCAAACCGTGGTGGGCGCCGCGCGTCGTCCCGCCAAAAGGCGCGCCCAACGTGCTTCTCATCATGACCGATGACTCGGGCTTCGGCGTGCCGAGCACGTTCGGCGGCGTCATCCCGACACCAACGATGGATCGCCTCGCAAAGGCGGGGTTGCGCTACAACAACATCCACTCCACTGCGCTCTGTTCGCCGACGCGCGCCGCGTTGATTACCGGGCGCAATCATCACTCGGCGGGTTTCGGCGTGATCTCGGAGCAGTCCACCGGTTTCCCGGGCTACAACAGCATCATCCCGAAGGACAAGGCCACCATCGGTCGCATCCTCAAGGAGAATGGCTACGCCACTTCGTGGTTCGGCAAGGATCATAACGTGCCGGCGTTCTGCGCCAGCCAGGTCGGGCCGTTCGATGAATGGCCGATCGGGCAGGGCTTCGACTACTTCTACGGGTTCGTCGGCGGCGACGCAAACCAGTGGCAACCGAACCTGTTCCGCAACACGACGCAGATCTATCCCTTCCAAGGCAAACCCGGCTGGAACCTGGTTACCGGCATGGCCGACGACGCCATTGATTACCTGAACCGCATCAATCAGATTGATCCGAGCAAGCCATTCTTCTGCTACTACGTTCCCGGCGCCACGCACGCGCCGCATCATCCGACGAAGGAATGGGTGGACAAGATCCACGACATGCACCTGTTCGACGACGGCTGGAACAAGTTGCGCGAGCGGATTTTTGAGAACCAGAAGAAGCTCGGCGTGATCCCGCCGGACACCCAAATCGAGCCTTGGCCGACGAATATCCTCAAGAACTGGGATGACTGCACACCCGAGGAGAAGAAGCTCTTCATTCGGCAGGTGGAAGTCTTCGCCGCGTACGAAGCCTACAACGACTACGAGATCGGGCGCGTGATCCAGGCCGTCGAGGACATGGGCAAGCTCGACAGTACACTCATCATCTACATCAACGGCGACAACGGCACGAGCGCCGAAGGCGGTCCGCTCGGCACACCGAACGAAGTCGCGTTCTTCAATGGCATCAACATGATGCCCGTCGCCGATCAGATGAAATGGTACGATGTCTGGGGCACCGAGCAGACCTACAACCACATGTCGGCGGGCTGGTCCTGGGCCTTTGATACGCCCTTTACCTGGTTCAAGCAAAATGCCTCTAGGCTCGGCGGCGTCGGCCAGTGCATGGCCATCTCCTGGCCTGGCCACATCAAGGACACGGGCGCGCTCCGCGAGCAATTCTGCCACGTTATTGATATCGTGCCCACTATCCTCGAAGTCGCCGGCATCCACGCGCCCGAGTCCGTCGACGGCATCAAGCAAGCGCCCATCGAAGGCACGAGCCTGGCCTACACGTTTGACGCGAAGAACACCAAGGAAGCGACGCGGCACAAAACCCAATACTTCGAGATGTTCGGCCAGTGGGCGCTCTATCACGAAGGCTGGCTGTTGAGCACCAAGGTGAACCGCGCGCCGTGGGAGGTCATGGGCGCTGCCAATCCCGACCCGCTCAACAACCAAGTACTCGAGCTCTACGACCTGAACAAGGACTTCAGCCAATCTCAAAACATCGCCGACAAGAATCCGGACAAAGTGAAAGCGATGAAGCAGATGTTCATCGCGGAAGCGAAGAAATATCAGGTCTTCCCGATGGACGCCTCGGTCGGCGCGCGCATTGTCGCGCCGCGCCCGAACATCACCGCCGGCCGCACCGAGTTCGTGTACACGCGACCGATGATCGGCCTGCCGCAGGGTGATTCCCCGATGTTGCTGGACGCCTCCTACACCATCACGGCGGACATCACTGTCCCCGAGGGTGGCACGGAAGGCATGATCCTGACTTCAGGTGGCCGTTTTGCCGGCTACGGCTTCTACCTATTAAAAGGCAAGCCGGTATTCCTCTGGAACATGATTGACTTGGAACGCATCAAGTGGGAAGGCCCGGACGCGCTCAGCGCCGGCCAGCACACGCTGGTGTTCGACTTCAAGTATGAGGGATTGGGCCTGGGCACGCTCGCCTTCAACAACATGAGCGGCCTCGGCCGACCCGGCACGGGCACGCTCAAGGTGGACGGCAAGGAAGTCATGACGAAGAAGATGGAGAAGACTCTGCCCATGATCCTGCAATGGGACGAGAGCTTCGACGTCGGCTCCGACACGCTGACCGGCGTGAACGACGCGGACTACAAGCCGCCGTTCCCCCTGACCGCCAAGCTCAACAAGCTGACGATCAAGGTGGACCGTCCGCAGTTGTCGCCGGAGGACATCAAGAAACTCGAAGAGGCGACGCGCAACAACAAGATGGCCGAGTAACTAATCAACTAACACAATTGTGAAACGCGCGGGCCGCTCCGTTTGGGACGGCCCGCACTATTTCCTGTACGACCTAGGTCCCACAAGCGCGACTCGCTGTTTGTTGCATAATTTTTCGCAACCCGCCGGCATCACTTTCCAGAGATTCAGCCAACCCCGCATCGCCTATCAAAACAATGAAACACGACATCCTCAGTAGCATCCTGGCGGCCGGCATCACGGTGGCTACGTTTTCGGTCCACGCCCAAGTTCAAACCACCGGCACACTCGGTTCGCCCAGTTCCACGACTACCATTGACGGCAAACAACTTCCGCCGCCACCGATGCCGTTCGGCGGCGTGATCAAAGAGAGTGCTCTGGACTCCAAACCTTATTGGCCGCCGCGGATCGTCCCGCCGAAAGGTGCGCCCAACATTCTTCTCATCATGACAGACGATCAGGGCTACGGCGTTTCGGGCACCTTCGGCGGTGTGATTCCCACACCCGCGCTGGAGCGTGTGGCTAAGGCGGGGTTGCGCTACACCCAATTCCACTCGACGGCGCTCTGCTCCCCCACGCGCGCGGCTCTCATCACCGGCCGTAACCATCACTCCGTCGGTTCCGGCGTGATCGGCGAACTCTCCACCGGTTACCCGGGCTATGACTCGATCATCGGCCTGGAGAACGCCAGCATCGGCTCGATCCTCAAGGATAACGGTTACTCCACGTCGTGGTTCGGCAAGAATCACAACACGCCCACCTATCAATACAGCGTCGCTGGACCTTACGACCAATGGCCGTCGGGAATGGGCTTCGAGTACTTCTATGGCTTCATGGGCGGCGAGACCGACCAGTGGACGCCTTACCTGTTTCGTGATCATACCCAGATTTTTCCGTTTGTCGGGAAGACGGACTACAACCTAACGACCGATTTGGCCGACGAAGCCATTAAGCATATGCGCGATCTGAACGCGTCGGCACCCGACAAGCCGTTCTTCGTCTATTACGTGCCCGGCGGCACCCATTCCCCACACCAGCCCAAGCCCGAATGGGTGGCGAAGTTCAAAGGCAAATTCGACATGGGCTACGAAAAGTTGCGCGATCAGATCTTCGCCAACCAGAATCGGCTTGGCGTAGTCCCGGCCGATGCGCAGCTCACCCCCTGGCCCAATGAGATCCCCAAGTGGGACTCGCTTTCTATCCTGGAAAAGAAACTCTTTGAGCGCCAGGCAGAAGTCTTTGCCGGCTACGCTGCTTATACCGACAACGAGATTAATCGCGTTATCCAAGAGGTCGAGGACCTGGGCAAACTCGATAACACGCTCATTATATATATCTGCGGCGACAACGGCACGAGTCCGGAAGGCACTCTCTACGGCGCCTTCAATCAGCTCACCGCTTACAATGGCATTCTGAAAGCGCCGGAAGCTTTGCAGATGTTGCATTATGAAAACTGGGGCACAGACAAGACCTATCCCCACATGGCGGTGGGATGGGCGTGGGCGTTTGATACGCCGTTCAAATGGACCAAGCAGGTGGCGTCGCATTTCGGCGGCACTCGGCAAGGACTGGCCATCTCGTGGCCCGGGCACATTAAGGATGTGGGCGCTATTCGCTCGCAGTTCCACCATGTCATCGACATTGTGCCGACGATTTTGGAAGCCACCGGCATCCCGGCGCCCTCCACGGTCAACGGCATTAAGCAAAAGCCGATCGAAGGCGTAAGCATGGCTTACACATTCGATCAGGCGAATGCCAATGCACCGACCAAGCACGACACGCAGTACTTCGAGATGGCCGGCAACCGCGGGATTTACCACGACGGATGGATGGCGAACACGACGCCGTTCGCTCCGCCCTGGGATTTGGCCACAGGCAAACTGCCCGATGTCGTTAACGGCTACAAATGGGAGCTCTACCACATCACCGAAGACTTCACGCAGAACAACGACCTGGCCGCCAAAAATCCCGACAAGCTCAAGGAAATGCAGGCGTTGTTCCTGACCGAGGCGGCGAAATACAACGTCTTGCCGTTGGATAATACGGCTTTCGTGCGCCTCCAGACGCCGCGACCGAGCGCAGTTGCCGGGAAAACGGTGTTCACCTACACGGGTGAGAACGCCGGGATTCCTCTCGGCAATGCTCCCGACATATTAGACAAGGACTTCACCATCACCGCCGAGATTACCGTTCCCAAAGGCGGCGCGGAGGGAATGATCGTGACATTGGGCGGCCGGTTCGGCGGCTACGGTCTCTACCTGCTCCGCGGCAAACCGGTCTTTGTTTATAACCTCCTCGATTTGGAACGCTTTCGCTGGGAAGGCGGACTGGGATTAGCGCGCGACGTCCTCGGCAAGCCACTCGAGCCGGGCAAGCATACCCTGGTCTTCGACTTTAAATACGACGGACCTGGCCCCGGCAAGAGTGGCACCGGCGTATTAACCGTGGATGGCAAGGAATTGGCCAAAAAGAAACTTGAGCACACGATTCCGCTCATGATGACGATCGACGAGACTTTCGATGTCGGCATCGATACGCGTACGGGAGTGGACGACAGCTACAAGCTGCCGTTCAAATTCACCGGGACGATCGACAAGCTGACCTTTAAGCTCGGGCCGTCGCAGTTGGCGGAAGCGGATAAGAAGGCGCAAGCGGAGGCTTACGCCAACGCCAACGACTAACAATTGGCCGACCCGCACCCGTCGCTCAACGTTATGCGCCGCTTACTAAAACTCACGGCTCTCCTCGAAGCGGCCACCGGCCTGGGCTTGATGGCCATGCCCTCCGTCGTCGTCCAACTGTTGCTCGGTTCGCCGCTCGATGGATCCGCCGCGACGGTGCTCGGGCGCGTCGCCGGAGTTGCGTTGCTTGCGCTGGGTGTCGCTTGCTGGCTGGCGCGCGCTGACACACAAAGCCGGGCTGCACGGGGATTGGTCGCCGCCATGTTGTTTTACAACTTCGCCGTCGCCGCTCTCCTCGCTTTCGCCCATATCGGTTTGGGACTGCACGGAGTGGCGCTGTGGCCAGCGGTGGTTCTCCACGCGGTCATGGCCGTCTGGTGTATCGCGTGCCTGCGGCGCAGTCCCCAGAATGTGATGAATTGATTCGATCATGAACGCGCGGGCCGTATTCTTCGGGATTCGACGCGAATTGGAAGCGCCGTGGGATTCAACCCTAACGAGGAAAAGCGCGATCAATGAAGGAAATTGAGAAGCCATCGAGAGTTATGGGACCTCGTCGGCTCTCGATGGTTCAACTGCTGATCACGCTTGCGTTGCTCTTCTTCTTTGTGCCTTTTGTCGAAGAAATCAAAGGCGGAGCTCTCATTGTCTCCGGTCTGCTTTCGTTAGTGTTGCTCTCCGCGGTCCTGGCCGTCGCCGACCACCACCGCACCCTAATCATCGCGCTTCTACTGGCGATCCCGGCAATAGCTGGCCGATGGCTCAACCATTTGCATCCGCACCTCATTCACGCCGCGATATTTCTCGTCGCAGGCATCGGCCTAGTTGCTTTCGTCGTGTTCCATTTGCTGCGCTTCGTTCTGCGCGCTCCTTCGGTAGATGCCGAAGTACTCTGCGCGAGCGTTTCAGCCTACCTGATGCTCGGTTTGATCTGGACGATGGCCTACTGGCTCGTGGAAGACCTGAGCCCGGGAGCATTCGTCTTCAACACACCCGCCGCAATGAAAGAAACGATGGAAGGTTTTAATGCCTTCTATTTTAGCTTCATCACGCTGAGCACGGTTGGCTACGGCGATGTCACTCCGGTTTCGAAAGTCGCGCGCATGCTTGCCGCAAGCGAAGCGATCACCGGATTGCTTTATGTCGCGGTCCTGATCGCGCGATTGGTCGCCCTTTATTCAGCGCCGAAGTCTGACTGATTTCTCCGCTGTTGTCTGCGAATTTTTCCAGGGCTAATTCTTGACCAAGACCACGTTCTGACCCTGCCAGATCGCGGTAAATGAATAGGTTTGCCCAGTCTTTATGCTCATCGTCTTTCGCCAGGTAGTGGCGCCGACGAGATTGGGAGCGATCATGGCGGAGACAACATGCTGCCCGGGCGACAACTGGCCATCGTAATTTTGGCCCTCGCTGAGTCTCGCCACTTCCTTGCCATCGACTGACACCGAAAGGGAGAGATCACTCCCAAAATTTGCCACCCGGTTGACGATCAAATGGCCACCACTCTTGGCAAGAATGGTACCCGGTGCGCCAACCAAAACGAGACAAATGCAGGCCAGACTGAAAATGCGGACTAATGACTTATAATTTTTCATGCGTAAGAGTATTGCCACAGCCCATTGCTTACCTGTTGGACCTTAGACCTACATCGACAGAGCTACGAAATGTTTGCTGCGAACGATGCGACGGGCTCGCGACGACATAGGACCAAAGTCCAACATGTGTTGCACGCAGGGAGGTTACATATAGACGCTTAGAATCCAACATAAACCTAAAGAGCCTCGAAACAAAATGAACAAAATGAAGATGATTCCAACCTCTCTCGTGCTGACTCTTGCCGGCATTACCTTCTGCACCATGCCGGCAGTGCGAGCTGCGGAAACCGATCCCAAAATCGCGGAGATCACCAAAACAGCTGAAGCCTTTGTTGAAGCTTTTCACAAGGGCGACGCCAAGGCGATTGCTGCTTTCTGGACTCCGGACGGCGATTTCATAAATGAAAACAGCCGGGTGCTCAAAGGCAGACAGGCAATCGAGGATTCATTCGCGCAGCTTTTCGCTGCCAACAAAGGATTGAAGGTGCGGATCGACATCGCTTCAGTGCGATTTCCGGCGCCCGATCTCGCGATCGAAGATGGCACCTCGACCGCTGTCGCGCCCGATGGCTCTACACCGAGCCGCGCCCGCTATACAAACGTGCTGATCAAAAAAGACGGTCACTGGCTCCTTTCGAGCGTGCGCGAAGCTCCCTACAGCGAACCCAGCAATTACGAGCACCTGGAGGGGCTGGAGTGGACGATCGGCGAATGGGGCGACGAACAATCTAACGGGCCGGTTGGTCGAGTCTCTTTTGAGTGGGCGCCGGGACAGAATTTCATCATCGCAACGCGCGGGGTGGAGTTCAAGGACGACACCTTGGACAACGGCACCGAATGGATCGGCTGGGATCCCGTGACAAAACAGATTCACTCCTGGAGCTTCGAGGCTGACGGCGGTCACGGCGATTCCGTCTGGACGAAGGACGGCGCCAAATGGGTCGTCAAATCCAACTCCACCATTAGCGACGGAACTAAAGTCAGCGCGACTCACATCATCACGCCTGTCGATGCCAACACGGTTACATGGCAATCCAAAGATCAGACTCTAAACGGCAAGCCGCTCCCAGACACCAAGCAAATCAAGATGAAGCGTGTCCTTCAAAAAACTGAATAACAAAATTCAA
>Ga0137388_10002335_pt1 | contig 11901 bp, 11 predicted proteins | sample 15con2h14AmetaG_FD_104644 | JGI IMG/M metagenome (GOLD analysis project Ga0137388, IMG submission 104644) | Vadose zone soil microbial communities from Angelo Coast Range Reserve, California, USA - 15con2h1.4A metaG | ecosystem: Environmental > Terrestrial > Soil > Vadose zone > Saprolite...
CGGTTTGCGCACGGTCCGCTCCCATTTCTTTGTGACCTCCGTCGTGAAGCAGGATCACGTCGCCGCCTCGAATCTGTTTTTCGACTCTCTGTTCGATTTGCGGTGTGGGCGGAGCATTCCAGTCGTAGCCCGTAACATTCCACATGATCGGTTCAAGGCTGAGCTCGCGGGCGATGCGGAGGACCGCGGGGCGGCGTCCCCCAAAGGGAGGGCGGAAGAGAGTGGAGTGTTGGCCGGTAGCGTCGCGCAGAGCGGCGTTGCAGTCCGATAATTCACGACGAATTTCAGAGGTGCTCTTGAAGATCAGCAGCGGGTGCGTGAAGGTGTGGTTGCCGATGGCGTGGCCGGCTTTGGCGATGTCGCGAACGATGTCGGGACGCTGCTGCACGAAGCGTCCGATCAGGAAAAAAGTGACATGAACTTGGTGCCTGGCCAGGACCTCGAGCAAGCGCAGAGTGTGCGGGTCGTTGGGGCCGTCATCGTAGGTGAGTGCGATCTGCCTGGCTCCGCGCGGCAGGCCGGTGAAAGTTCGACCGTACCACTGGCCGGTGGGAGCCATTGATTCATATCCGGCGGCGACCGCGGCGGCCGTGGCGATGGTGCTGGTCAAGGCAAGGCCTAGCATGCAGGGATTGTAAACGGAAGGCAGAAATCAGAAGCCAGAATGCAGTAGTAAGAATCCTGGGCAAAAATGGTCAGGCTACTTCTGCACTTTGACTTCTGCATTCTAAACTCAGCTGTTAACTCTTCCCTCAATTGCCACTGGGGGGCATCCGGGATATCCTGCGAAGTCGAACCCCACCGAGCCCATGGCTAATCTTTTTGAACTGCCCCGCTACATCGCGGTAGAAGGTCCAATCCGAGTCGGCAAGAGCACACTGGCGCGCATTCTGGCGGAGCGGCTGAACGCGCAGCGGGTGATGGAGCCGGAATCGAATCCTTTTCTGGATGCTTTTTACGAAGGAGCGCGCGGGGCCGCCTTTCAGGCGCAGTTTGAGTTTCTGGTGCGCAGGTTCGAGCAATTGCAGGCGCTCGATCTGGGGCCGCGGTCGCAGAAGACGGTCATTGCCGACTACATTTTTGAGAAAGACAAACTTTTTGCCTGCCTGAATCTTACCGACCAGGAGCTCGATACCTACAATCGCTACTACAACTATTTCCGCGAACAGCTGCCTACGCCGGACTTAGTCATCTATTTGCAGGCTACGCCTGAAGTGCTGAAGAAGCGGCTGAAGAAAAAGAATGTGCCAGGTGAGCGCGCGGTCAGCGACGAGTATCTGGACGAAGTGGTGAAGGCCTACGAACACTTCTTTTTTCACTACACGTCGTCGGACTTGCTGATCGTCAATACTTCGGATATCGACTTCGTGGATCGCAACGAAGATCTGCAGGAGTTGCTGCGAAAGGTATCGGCGCCGATCAAGGGGACACAGTACTTCCTGCCGCTGGGCGGGCAGGAAGCGGCGAGCGCCTAGACGGCCGTTAGTCATTGGCGATCGAGGGGGAGTATGCGGAGTACGCGTTCCTTTCCCGGCAAGCTCCTGGTGGCAGGCTGGTCTGCGATCCTGGCCTTTTTCATTTTGGGGTTCGGCCAAGGCGTCTGGGGTGCACTCCTCGTCACGAATCTCAAGACCCATCCTGCAATTCCCTGGGCCGTCCCTGTCATGGCGGTGGTCCTCTGGCTGATGTGGAAGTATCTGGGCGGGAGTTGGTGGCCTCGAAGCACCTCGGAGGCGCGACGCCGCTGTCTGCGAGCCAAGCGAGTGCCGGGCCCAATGTTGGCCTGGAGCCTGCTGGCAGGGCTGGTGTCGATTGTGGCGCTGGCCGGGTATTGGATTGTGCTGTTCCAGTTGGTGAAGATGTCGCCGAATGTGTTGCCCGACATGTCCCAGTATCCGGTGATGACCACGGCGCTGGTGATCATGATGGCGTCGCTGGTTTCTCCGATCACAGAGGAAGCGGCTTTCCGGGGCTACTGTCAGGTGATTCTGGAGCGTGAGTTTGCTGGACCGGTGGCGGTCTCGATTTCGTCGGTCTTTTTTGCCTTGGCACACCTGACCCAGGGTTTCTTCTGGCCCAAGCTTTTTGTGTACTTTCTCGTTGGTATTGTGTTTGGCGTCACGGCGTACTTCACCCAGTCAACCGTTCCGGCAATCCCGGTTCACATCATCGGAGATGTGTCGTTCTTTACGCTGGTGTGGCCGCACGACGTGACCCGGCGGATGGTGTGGGATGGTGGTGCGGACACGTGGTTCTGGATCCACGTCGCACAGGCCGTCCTGTTCACCGCTCTGGCGACTCTTGTTTTTCTTCGTCTGGCGAAAGTCTCCAGACCCATTCGCGCTGGGGAGTAGCGACGGCAGTGAAGTACTGCTTCGGGGGGCGGCGCTGGCCCCAGTAACGGTTGTACAATTCCTTCCTATCACGGAGGCTCTATGCGCTCCTTAATTGCAATTCTTACCTCGGTCTTGTTCTTCGCTCCGCTCGCACTCGGTCAGGAAGAACATCACCATGCGCTCACAGAGGAAGAGGTCGGTTCGGTTCATTTCGTGACTTCGTGCCGGGCTGATCTCGCAGGCAGTTTCAATCGAGCAGTGGCGCTGCTGCACTCCTTCCAGTACGAACAGGCGCGGCAGGCTTTCTCCGAGATCGCCAGTCAGGATCCACAGTGCGCGATGGCGCAATGGGGCATCGCAATGTCGCATTACCACGGAATGTGGGGCAACGGCGACTTGGCGGCAGGACGAGCCGCGCTTGAGAAGGCGAAGCAGGTCGCGGCGAGCAACACGAAGACGACGGCTCGCGAGAATGCCTACATCGAGGCTCTGGCGGAAATTTACCGTGAGGATGGCAAAGGCATCGGCGTGCACGCCCAGGCTTTTGAGCAGAAAATGGGCGCGCTGCAGGCGGTGTATCCGCAAGACGAGGAAGCTGCGATTTTTCACGCATTGACTCTCGCCATTACTGCGCCGAAGACGGACAAGGCGTTTGCCAACCAGCGAAAGTGCGGAGAGATACTGGAACCGATTTTTGCCACGCAGCCGCATCATCCGGGCATCGCTCACTACATCATCCACTGCTATGACAATCCGGTGCTGGCTGAACAAGGACTGGGCGCGGCCCGCATTTACGCCAAGATCGCTCCCGCGTCGGCCCATGCCAATCACATGCCTTCGCATCTGTTTACGCGCGTGGGCTCCTGGGACGAGTCCATAAGTTCGAATATCAAGTCAGCGGAACTGGCGGCTGCGGCGGAGGCCACGTCGAAGAACGGCGAGGCGCGCGATCAGCGGCTGCATGCCATGGATTACATGGAGTACGCATATCTGCAAAGCGGGCGCGTGAATAAAGCTAAGGCGGTGCTCGAGGAAATGACCTCGCTGCCACCCGTTGGTGGCTTGACGGCCACTGGAGATTACGCGCTGGCTGCCATCCCCGCCCGCTACGCGATCGAACTGGGAAGTTGGGAACAAGCGAGCAGAATTCGTCCGCAAGAGGGCGGGGCGCCCTGGGCGGAAGCAATCTCCTGGACAGCGATTGGAATCGGCAGCGCGCGCTCGAAGAATTTGGAGCGGGCTGGTCAGGCCGAGGCAAAACTCGCGGCACTTCGCGATGCCGCTGCGAAGCAGGATAATTCCTACTGGTCCAACCAGATAGAAGTGGAGCGGCGCGAAGTGGCGGCCTGGATCGCGCAACAGAACGGCAAGTCTGCCGATGCGTTGCAATTGATGCGGTCAGCTGCGGAGCTTGAAGAGGGCATGGACAAAGCTTCGGTCACCCCAGGGGCGGTTACTCCGGCGCGGGAGATGCTGGCAGAGCTGCTGCTGCAACATCACCCGAAGGAGTCGCTGGCGGAGTATGCGGCCGTGCTCAAGACTGCTCCCAACCGCTTCAATGCGCTTTATGGGGCGGGGAGGGCGGCTGAAGCGTCAGGGGATGCGAGTGCGGCTGCGAACTACTTTCAGAAGCTTACCGAAATTGCGGTCGGCGATGAACGTCCGGAGCTGAAGACGGCACGGCAGAAACTGGTGGCGGAGAAGGCGGCGAGGTGACGCCGGTCGCGCAAGTCTATGAGAATCAGACACTTTCCTTGCTGGTAACAATGCAGCTTTGCAGCTAGAATGCATTGAGTAGCATTCAAAGATGTGTACAGACTCTATCCGGCTGAGCCGGAGGGGCACTGGAGGACATCATGAGTTTGACCCCGATTAGCGGGCGTCTTCTCGACGAATCTCGCCAAAAGGCTACGACCGCGTCTCTGCGGGAACAAAAACTCCGACACGAACCGATCAGCTGCCTGACTGCCTACGATTACGCGACCGCGCGTATTGTCGACGAGGCGGGTATTGAGATGGTGCTTGTGGGCGACTCGCTAGCGCAGACTATGCTGGGCTACGAGAACACGCTCTCGGTCACCATGGACGAGATGTTGCAACACGTGAAGGCCGTCCGCCGCGGCGTGAAGAATGCGCTGCTGGTGGCGGATATGCCTTACGGGTCTTATCAGGTTGACGCCAAGGATGCCGTCCGTAACGCCACGCGCTTTGTGAAGGAGGGTGGGGCGGAGGTGGTGAAGATCGAGGGCGGCGAGAAGAGGGCTGACCTGATCCGCCGCATCATCGACGCGGAGATTCCTGTGGCCGGGCACATTGGGCTGACGCCGCAGTCCGTCAACGTGATGGGCGGATACAAGGTGCAGGGGAAGAATCTCAGCGGCGTTGAACAACTGATGCGCGATGCGGTGGCGCTGGACCGCGCAGGCGTGGCCTGTCTCTTTGTGGAAGGCGTTCCGCGGGAGGTGGCAGCGCTGATCACGGCCGAAGTCGAAGCTCCGACGATTGGAATTGGCGCGGGCCCGGACTGCGATGGGCAGGTGCTGGTGTTCCACGATATCGTGAACCTGACGTTTGGGCAGCCGGCGAAGTTCGTGCGTCGCTATGCCGATGCGGCCGCCCTGATAACGCACGCGGTGCAGTCGTTTCGGGCGGACGTGAAGTCGCATCAGTATCCGTCGGATGAGGAGTCTTATCATCTTCCCAAAGAAACCAGGGCCGGGCTGGAGACGGTGCTCGAGCGCAAGCGGGGGATGCGACGGTAGGTGCTTTAGCTTCTCGGGAACCAAGGAGAGGGAAGATTCGTAGCTTCCCCTAGTGCTAGGCTATGACTTAAGGAGGAAGGGTTATGCACCTTCTGTCGATTTTCTTCTTCCCGTTTTTCGGTTTTGGTTTCCTGATGTACTTTCTGCCGACGATCATTGCTTTCGCCCGCAATAAGCGGGATACGACGGCGATCCTGCTGCTGAATCTTTTCCTGGGCTGGTCGGTGATCGGTGGGTGATCGCGCTGGTCTGGGCGGCGAAGAACGATGTGCCTGCGGTGGTGAGGTGAGTTCGACATACCTGTGAGATCCCGGCCCCAGCTGATTTCTATTCTGCTCGCCACTCTTTGCCTCTGCGCGTGTACTTCGAAGCAGGTCGCCGCGCCTGCTCCCGATGCGGCGACGTTGCTGCAGGCCATTCCTGTGGCCGACCGGGCCAAATACGAGCGTATTCAGGACATGAGGAATTGGCGAAACCCATATCTCGTCATTCGAACGGACGGAGTGGGATTGCTGGATCCTGCCGACAATGCGGAAATCGTGCTGAAGCCGGAAGAAGTGCTGGATCGGCTGGCACGGTTGCCGGTCTCGGCGTGGCCTTATGGCCGCGTGGTTGCTGCGACGGAGAACGGTGTCAGAGCATTGGAGCAGGACTCGGTGGCAATCCGGCGTAACAAAGGCATCGTGGGTGGCATCTTGCAAGGAGCGCACATCGCGATCGAGTGGGTGCCGCCGGCATGAGTTCCTGTGAGTCGCCGACGCAGCGAGAGTCTTGAAGATCTGCACTACCATCGACGAAATGAGGAGTGCTTCTCGTGCTGCACGGCACGATGGCAAGCGGCTGGGCTTCGTTCCGACCATGGGGGCGTTACATGAAGGGCATCTGTCGTTGGTCCGTGCGGCAAAGGCTGCATGCGACGTAGTCGTGGCGTCGATCTTTGTAAATCCGACGCAGTTTGGGCCGAATGAAGACCTGGCAGAGTATCCGCGATCGTTCGATCGGGACCGGGAGCTGCTGGAGAAAGAAGGCGTCGATGTTCTCTTTGCGCCGTCGGTGGAGGAAATGTATCCGGCGGGCGCGGTCACCTGGGTGACGGTGGAGGAACTCAGTGGCAAGCTGGACGGAGCTTCCCGGCCGGGGCACTTTCGGGGTGTCACCACAGTCGTGTCGAAGCTGTTTCACGTGGTCGAGCCGGATGTTGCGTTCTTCGGGCAGAAGGATGCGGCGCAGGTGGCGATCATCCTACGCATGGTGCGCGATTTGAAGCTGCCGGTGGAGATTGCAGTTTGTCCGATTGTGCGCGAGTCGGATGGGCTGGCCATGAGTTCGCGGAATACGTATCTCGATCCGCAACAGCGGAAGCAGGCCCTGGTTCTGCATCGTTCGCTGATGCACGTGAAAAAGCTGGTGGACGAGGGCGAGCGAAAGGCGGCGAAACTAATCGCTGCCGCGCGCGAGGAGTTTGGACGCGAACCTGCGGTCCGCCTCGATTACTTCGAGATCGTCGATGCCGAAAGCCTTGATCCAGTGGAAGACGTGTCCAAAGGGGGCTTGGTAGCGGTCGCCGCGTACGTGGGGCCGACCAGGCTTATCGACAACCTTGTTTTGCGTGAAGGTTAGGGTTGGAGATGGACGGCGGCGGCACTGGGCTGAGGAGCCAGGTGTTGTCGTACCAAGTCTTCAATCTGAGACCAAATGTGCGGGTCGCATTCGCTTTGGGCATGCGAGGGCGTCAAATGATCGAACCATGATGCTCCAGCGGGACACTGGATCGGAGCCTTTCTGTAATCGACCAGGTAGTTGCCCAGGATTTGAGTCCGCGAAGGATCAGCGGCAGTAATCCGCGTGCGGCCGTGAATCAACCCGTGCGTCTGATAGAAGTTCACCGCCTCAGCGACATTGGCGGGAATCGCGGAATCCTGTTGCCAGAATTTGGCGACACTATCTACCTGCACGGTCAATAAAACTGGAATGCCAGCTCGCTGTAAGTCGCGCGCCAGCAGCACGGCGGCCGCTGCGCCCCAGCTATGGCCGAAGAGCACGATGTGGGCGCGGGTCTTTTCATCGTCCGAGAGGACGCCGTCGCGGTTGACGTCGAGCAGATGCACGATGGCCTTGAAGGCATTCTTTCGGTGACGGTTCTCGAAAACTTCCAGGTAGGTGTTTTTAGGGAAGCCGCGCTGGATGCGCTGCGCGAGCTGCACGGGGCCGTGATGAGGATTGTCGTGGCGCACGAATCCGCCTACGAAGCCGATCACGATACTGGACGGGACGGTGGCTTGCGTGCGGGTGGCAGGCGTTCCCTCGGCTCGTGCGGCTATGGCAGTGGTGCAGAACAGAATTGTGAAGGCGATGGCCAGGGCGCGAGATGAAGCCGAGTGCGACAAGCAGCCTACCTACCGGGACCAGATGAACTTTCTTGTCAAGCCGATGCCGAAAATCTCAGGGGATCGATGTCTGAGCCTGCCGGGGTCGGCGGAAACCTTAGCTGAAGCGGCTTTTGGCGCCTCCGGCCCGGTGGACAGTCTACACCCGCTGGTCAAGCTGAGGAGACGGTAATTGTCATTTCTTTGTCGTTGTTTTTGCAGGCTCGTTCTGTGCAAGGTTGAGTAGAGTCTTCCTGCCAGAGACGAAGGCATTCCCCGCGAGGATATAGCGCAACGGGACTTCCGCGGCTTTGGTGATGCCGATGCGAGGGGTTACGCAAATGCCGGATGGTCGAAAGCCGTCTCGGCCGATCCACAAGCTGGAGTCTGAGGCAGTCAGGTCGCAGCCGTTGTCGCGAACGCGGGTTATGCCGAAGGCTTCTGCCAGACGGCCGGGACCGCTGGCTAGACGCGGAAGGTCGCGAGGGCGGCGGACGGCGATTCCTCGGGCTTGGGCCATGTGTGCCAGGCCAATGAGCGGCTCAAGAGCCCGGAACAAGACGCACCCTGCCTTGCCCTCGCGCTCGCAGGAGACGTTCAGGCAATAGTGATTGCCATAAATGAAATAGACGTAGGCGTGCCCGGGGGGACCGAACAGGACGGAGTTGCGCGGGGTGCGGCCAGCGGCCGCGTGGGCGGCGGGATCGTTCTGGCCCAGGTAGGCTTCCACTTCGACGATACGGGCGGTCAGAAGTTGGTCGTCTGACCGGCGCACCAGCACTTTGCCCAAAAGATCGCGGGCGACGAATCGCGGATTGCGGGCGAAGAATTCAGGGTCCAAGGCGACCGGGAGCTGCGGTTGGTCGGGTTTCGGCTGTGCAGCCATGAAACGAAATCTTAGCAGCGAAAATTTGCCTGCACAGCCTACTGGCGACTAGCTTCCCCAAAATGCGACAATAGACCTTACCCTCCATGTCCACCTCCTTGACTGCTGCCTTCGCCCCGGACACTCTCCGGCAACACGGGCTGACTCCGGACGAATACGAAAAAATCAAGCAGCTTCTCGGGGGACGCGAGCCGACTCTTACCGAACTCGGAATCTTCAGCGTGATGTGGAGCGAGCACTGCTCTTACAAGTCGTCGCGCGTGCATCTTAGGCGTCTGCCGACGCGAAGCAAGCTGGTGGTACAGGGGCCGGGAGAGAATGCCGGGATCATCGACATTGGAGACGGGTGGGCATGTGCGTTCAAGATCGAGTCGCACAACCATCCTTCGTTCTTTGCGCCGTTTAAGGGGGGGCCCACGGGGGGGGGGGGGATCCTGCGGGATATTTTTACTATGGGCGCGCGGCCGGTGGCGGTAATGGATTCGTTGAGGTTTGGGCCGATTACGAATCGGACAAATGGGGAGCGGGCGCCCTCGGCCGCTTCGGCACCGCCAGCTGCCGGGCTTCGCCCGGCTGGACAGCCGAGGGCGGCTGTCCCCACACAAGCGATTCCCATGCAGGCCGAGATACACAAGAATCATTCCATTCTCGAGGGCGTCGTCAGCGGCGTTGCTTCTTACGGCAACTGCTTTGGCGTACCGAACCTGGGTGGGGAGACGAAATTTGAGCCGTGTTACTCGGGCAATCCTCTGGTGAATGCGTTTGCGCTCGGCCTGGTTCGGAAGAATGAAATCTTCTATGCGCGCGCAGCGGGGGAAGGCAATCCCGTGATTTACGTCGGCGCGAAAACCGGGCGCGACGGCATTCACGGCGCGACCATGGCTAGCGAAGAGTTCAGCGAGGCTTCGGAGGCGAAGCGTCCGAATGTGCAGGTGGGCGATCCGTTCTTGGAGAAGTTGCTGCTGGAGGCTTGTCTGGAAGCGATGCAGACCGGCGCGATCGTCGGCATTCAAGATATGGGGGCCGCCGGTTTGACATGCTCGACCTGCGAGATGGGTGGACGCGGGCAGGTTGGGATTGAAATTGAGCTTGACCGCGTGCCGCAGCGCGAGACCGGCATGACTCCTTACGAGATCATGCTGAGCGAGTCGCAGGAGCGCATGTTGCTGGTGGCGCGGAAGGGGCGTGAGCAGGACGTTTTTCACGTCTTCGAGAAGTGGGGACTCGATGCGGTGGAAGTCGGCAGAGTCACTACCGATAACAAGCTGCGCGTATTGGAGCACGGGAAAGTCGTGGCGGAGATTCCGAACCAGGCGCTTACGGACGATGCGCCGGTGTACAAGCGTCCGCTGGAGCGCTGGGAACCGCCGGTGGCGCGGGAAATGCCGGAGCATGTCAGACTTTCGTCCAAGAGCGACCCTCGGGGGCTAAAGCCCGCATCCCTTTTTACCGGTGCTGTTACGGCTGAAGGCGTCCCGTTTCAAAGCCCAATCGTTGAAGGAATATCTGGCGACTTCACAGGGAATCTGAAGCAGCTTCTGGCGAGCCCGAACATCTCCGGCAAGCGCTGGGTGTGGCAGCAATACGACCACATGGTGCAGACCAACACGGTGGAGGCGCCGGGAGCTGGCGATGCGGGCGTGATTCGCATCAAGGGTTCGCAGCGTGGGCTGGCGATGGCGTTGGATGGCAACGGACGCTGGTGCTATCTCGATCCACGGCTGGGGGCAATGCATGCGGTTGCGGAGGCTGCGCGCAAAGTCGCATGTTCGGGTGCGACTCCCGTGGGCGCGACGAATTGCCTGAACTTTGGCAATCCCGAGAAGCCGCACATCATGTGGCAGTTTTCGCAGACCATCGACGGCATCACCAAGGCTTGCGAGGAATTAGAGATTCCGATCACCGGTGGCAACGTTAGCTTTTACAACGAGACTCTCGGAGAAGGAATTTATCCGACGCCGGTGCTTGGAGTGGTGGGCATTCTGGAAGACGTGCACAAGTCGGCGAAGATGCACTTTGCTGGTACTGGGCGCACCATCGTGCTATTGCGGGCGGGAGCGGCGGGAGATATCACCGACGCAGAGAGTGAGTTTGGGTCGTCAGAGTACGCCAAAGAAGTTCTGGGGGCGCTGTGGGGATATCCTCCGGAGCTCGACCTGGAGCGGGAAGCGGAGCTGCAGAAGGCGGTCATCGAACTGATTCAACAGGACCTTGTGGAGTCGGTGCATGATTGCGCGGACGGTGGGCTTGCGGTTGCGCTGGCTGAGAAGACATTTCCCAAGGGCTTGGGGGCACGGGTGAATGCCGCGTCCAACGGGCTTCCTGCTGAGTTTGTGCTGTTTGGAGAAGATGCTAGCCGAGTTGTCGTCTCTTGCGACCCAGGGAGCGTGGCGCGAATCAAACAAGTAGCGGGTAAACGTGGCGTAACGGCGGATGTGATCGGGGAGACAATCGCGGATCGGTTGGAGATTTCGCTGGATGGCGGGATGGTCGTGTCTGCGTCGGTTTCGGAGCTGAGTGAGGCGTACGAGTCGGCTTTGGAATCCGCGTTGCGGGCTGAGCCGGAGGCTGTGGCGGCGGACTGAAGAGGCTGAATCGCAAAGTTCGCTGAGAACGGCCGCAGAGATCGCGGAGAAAGACTAGCCGAGCTTTGGTCGGCATGGACAGCCGAGGCTGCTGTCCCTATATATCCGGTGGTTGGGGCTAAAGGCCAAGGGCTAAATGCTGACTTCTGACAAATTTCATGACGAGTGCGGCGTGGTGGCGATCTTTGCCCATCCGGAGGCGGAGAAGCTGGCTTACCTGGGACTGCATGCGCTGCAGCATCGCGGACAGGAGTCGGCGGGCGTTGTCACGTCCGACGGGCTGACTTCGCGCGTGCATAAAGCCATGGGGTCGGTGGCGGATATCTTCACGGAAGATGTCCTGTCGAAGATTCGCGGCACACTCGCCATCGGGCACACTCGTTATTCGACGGCGGGCGATTCGGCGCTGCTGAATGCGCAACCGATCCTGGTGCAATCGAACAAGGGATCCATCGCGGTCGCGCACAATGGGAACCTGGTGAATGCGTTGCAGGTTCGTGCGCGGCTGGAGAGCCAGGGATCGATTTTTCAGACCAACAGCGATACGGAAGTGATCGTGCATCTGATCGCGCTCTCGAAAGAGCACACCTTGCCGGAAGCGATGGCGGATGCGCTGCGGCGGGTGGAAGGCGCGTTCTCGCTGGTGATGATGAGTAATGACCGCATCTTTGCCGTGCGCGACCCGCGGGGCTTCCGGCCGCTCGCCATGGGACGCATCCCGGCACTGGAAGGGCAGAAACGCGACACGATTGTTTTTGCTTCCGAGACCTGCGCGTTCGACCTGATTGGCGCAACTTACGAGCGCGACGTGAAGCCGGGCGAGTTGATCGTGGTGGGACCGGAGGGTGTGAGTTCCCGTTTCTACTCGACCGCGGCGCCGCAGTCGAGCTGCATTTTTGAGCATGTTTATTTCTCGCGTCCCGACAGCGTGGTGTTTGGACGAGCTGTGCAGACCAGCCGCGAAGA
>Ga0137388_10002336_pt1 | contig 11900 bp, 8 predicted proteins | sample 15con2h14AmetaG_FD_104644 | JGI IMG/M metagenome (GOLD analysis project Ga0137388, IMG submission 104644) | Vadose zone soil microbial communities from Angelo Coast Range Reserve, California, USA - 15con2h1.4A metaG | ecosystem: Environmental > Terrestrial > Soil > Vadose zone > Saprolite...
ACCTTCATGGTCTCGGTAAGCGTGCCGTCGATGTCGAACATGACAAGGTGCATGGGGAAGTGGCCTAACTATAATTAGACGGCGTCTTGCAGTCTAATTCCTGCCGCATAGAGGCAATCTGCGTTAACACGCTGCAAGATGGAAAGCGGGCTAGCCAAGGTCGATATGAAAAGATAACGGGGGAGCCGCCTGCTCCGTTTCTTTTCACAGATGTCGGCGGGATTCGTTAGGCTGCGACACGGAAGCTCACCCGTTGCGCCTGCGCGAAGCTGTGATCTTGCCGCAAGTGTCCGTAGGTTTTCATGCACAACGCGCCGCCGTCTTTGTGCCCGAGCCACCGCGAGACAGTAGGAATATCCACGCCGCTCTCAATGCAGATGGTGGCGAAAAGATGGCGCAGATCGTGATGCGTAATGCGTTTCATCCCGATTTTCGACGCAGCATGCGTCATGCTATTCTGGCATTCGAAGACGCGCATCACGGTAGCAGTCGCAGGCTCATTCGGCCGCTGCGCCCGCAGTTCGATTAACATTTGCTCAAGCTCCGGAATCATCGGTGCGTAGCGCGTTTCTCCGTTCTTTGTGGCGGTGTCCGGGTCTCCTCGGACGTGTAATTGATGCCGCGTGAAGTTTGCGTCGGCCCAGGTGACGTGCTTTGCCTCGCCGATTCGCACTCCGCTGTAGGCGAGAAAGCAGACAAGGCTTGCGCAATCCTTCGATTGTCGCGCGCCCGCACTGCGGATCTCATCGACAAACCTTAAGAACTGTTCGCGGGATGGAAGCTCCAGTCGTTTCTGGCGGATCTTCATCCGCGAAAGCCCCGACGCCGGATTGTTGAATCGCGCACCGCCGCGAATTGCCTGATCGAAGATCGCATGCAGGGTGCCGATGCTGTTGTTAACGGCACTCGGTGAGTATTGCTGTTGATATCGGCTGAGCCAGGCTTCGCAATCGCGTTGAGTGACCTTGCGCACGTCCGTGGCGAATAGCGACGGCCAGGAGCGGCGGATGAAATCGATCATCATCTCGCGATAATCTTTCGATCGGGGCTTAAGCGATGCACTTACCCGCACTTTATGCAGGTACACGTCTGCCGCGTCTGACACGGTCATTCTCCCGTCGGCAAATGCCGTAAACGATTCGAGCCTCGATCGGTGCTCACGCAGTGTGTCGGGCAGTCGCTGCTTCGCCACTGAGAAGGTAGCAGTCTTCAAGCTTTTCCAGACGAGTTTCCCGCCAACCCGGAAGCGCGCGAAGTATGTTCCCGATGGCCTGTACCGGACCAGGTTTTGTACGGCGGTTGTCTGCCAAACCTTTTCGTCTGACGTGCTCATATCTGTGCTCGCATCGGTGGAGTGTTGCCCGAACAAACGTCGCGGCCGCTCCAGGGACGGAGCGGGTGCGTCGTTGCAGGAAGGCCAAAACGATGCGAATAGCCGCGCGTGCGTTCCCGGCGAATCCAAAACGAGGCCTTTAGAGGCGTTAAAGATAGCCGTATAGAAAGGGCGTATAGAAACACGCTCGCGGGAGACGCACCAGAGAGTATTTTCCCAGGTAAACGCCGGCATAGCTCAGCTGGTTCAGAGCGGCTGATTTGTAATCAGCAGGTCGTCGGTTCGAATCCGACTGCCGGCTCTCTTACAAGCCCTTTCACACCAGTGCGTTGCTGAGCAAGAGCGCTCGGCATCAACAAGATCGACGGTGGGTTCACTGCCGTTTACTCCCACTAAAAAAACGGTCTCCGCAATCCGCTCCCAAACGAGCGCACGGTCCTTTTACGGGGCTGCTTCAATCGACAAAAAGGAGGTGCAGCATGTCTAGGCGCTCCGTTCTGAAAGTCGTCAAAACGAACTACACACCAAGCGCTCCCTGGATGGTTCGTGTGCCGCCACGTCTGCACCGCATAGAAGGTGCGCGGAAAAAGTTCTTCACCAAAGAGTCGGTTGCGAAGGCGTACGTCGAGCGACTCGCGAAGCAGCTCGGCGACTACCACAGCCAGGCGCTCGGCCTCTCGGACCGGCAGAAACTCGAGGCGTCCGAGTGCTATCGGCTGCTTGAGGGAAGGGACGCAAGCTTGTTTGATGCGGTGCATCATTATCTCAGGTACCTCGGCCAGACCAAGAAGTCGATTCCCGTGGGCGAGCTGTTCGAGGAATTCCTGTCGATCAAGCAGCAGGACAATGTGAGCTTACGCCGGACGAATTGCGCAATCTATTGAGCAAATCTGCGCCGGAGATTGTGCCCTACGTTGCAATCTGCGCTTTTGCTGGTTTGCGCCCATCTGAGGCCGCGAATCTTCTGTGGTCGGACATTCACCTCGACACAATGCAGATCGAAGTGAGGGCACGACATTCGAAAACGCGCCGCTACCGACTCGTTCCGATCCAGCCAAACCTCGGCGAATGGTTAATGCGGTTTCGCAGCGACGATGGCTCGGTTCATTATTCGCGCCGCAAGTCTCGCGAAGCCTACAAAGCCGCTGGAATGCATGAGTGGAAAATGGACATCCTGCGTCACTCGTATGGCACGCACCGTCTGCCAATTCTGAAATCGGCCGATGCGCTTGCGCTGGAAATGGGCAACTCCCCTGACGTAATTTTCCGGCACTATCGTCGACCGATGAACGAAGCCAGCGCGTCTGCTTACTTCGATCTACGGCCCGGATTCTTGCCGTGCCTGACATTCAAGGATGTGCCATCAAACGCGAAGGATGAGTCGTTCCAGAAGAAACTCATCCAGCGCCGCTAGCGGAATGCGCCAGGAACGCTGAACACGGATCGCTGTCAGGCGGCGTGATAGGCACAGTTTTCGGACCGTCTTTGGAGTGGGGTTCAATCGCTCCGCTGCTTCCTCGACCGTCAAAAGATCGCGCAAAAATAGAACGTTAGCGGACGGCGTTTCGATTTTCCCCGCGCTGATCGGCATGTCTCACACATTGCCTGCACCAAAGCTAGCCAGCGCACCAGATGCGGAGCAATATGGCAGCACAAGACGCGCGTGGAGATGCGAAACAAAAGTAGCTCAACGCGTCTTTGCCCACGGCAGAGACCGTGGGCTTTGTTAGGAGAGACGCCCTACCCCTTAGCGAAAGTAAGGAATTTCTGACTCATCATCGCCTCCATTGTGAACCGATGATCGACACAAACGTGGACGCGTCGGCAATCAGAACGTGATCGCGGCGGCGAACGATTCGTTGTTCTGCGACCAACGCTGCGCACGCGCACGGTTCGCGATGCGTTTACGATTGCGTCATCGATGCCGCGTATGAAGCGCTCGCGGGCAATACACGCACCAATCATCGACGCAACCGCAGCTGCGTTGAATGGCGGCTCAGCCCTAACTTAACGAACACGTCATTGTTCGGACAAGCGCCAGTTCGCTCGCGGGGCGTGATCACCGTGTGTGCAGCTTTCGTGGCACGTGACAAACGTCCCCCCGCAGTTGCCTCCGTTAACGTCATGATGAACGGCAAAGCGTCGACGATCTCTGGACGAACGACAACCGTTGCCGAAACTGACGAGGTGGATTCGCCGAAAATGGCAGTCCAAGCTTTCATTGCTTCCCGAATGCAGCGATAAATCTGATTCGCGTTTCGCCCAATTAAGACACTGCCAGTTTATTCGTATCAATCCGGTTCCAATCTCACGGTCGGGTATCCACACTCGGCAATTTCACGAAAACGTTACGTGACGGTCGGTAGCGTCGAAAGGCGCTCAGGTTGCGGCGGAGTAAGGTTGTTTAATAGATCAGAGAATCAGTGGGATCAAATTTCCCTAAAGAGGATAACCACAGAACGCGACTCGGCCCGATACGTATAGCCAGGAACCGACTCTGCCGCCTCGAATTCGCGGATATCCTGCGGGGAGTCGAGGGCTGTATCAATCCAGCGGCGCCATAGATTTTCGCCCACGCTATCCAATCGCGGGAGCTCGAAATCGAGCGGCTGCCAATAGGCGTTCAAGATCACGTGAAAAAGCAGCTTTTCCTCGCGGATTTCCACGGTAAACGCAATGCTATGTGAAGATTCGCCCCAGTCCGGCTGGTTAAGTTTCACGCCGTGCCAAGCTAGGTTCACGCCCCGGAGGAGCTGGTTCAAACTTACACGCTTGCGCTCGGGTTCCAGGTCCCGCAGAACACGTCGCGAATTGAGCAAAGCCAGGAAGCGATGAACGTCGGCATGCTTTGCGAGAAAGGTCCAGGCGAACCAGCTGGTTTCGTTGTCCTGGCAATAGGCATTGTTATTTCCGCGTTGTGTTCGCCGCACTTCGTCACCCATGAGAAGCATGGGCATACCAACACAAAGCATTGTTACGGTGAGAAAGTTCTTCACTTGCCTGTTCCTGAGCTTCTCCACGCCGGGATCATCGGTGGGACCTTCAACACCGCAGTTCCAGCTTCGGTTGTCGTTCGTCCCGTCGCGGTTGTTTTCGCCGTTCGCCTCGTTGTGCTTGCGATCATACGAGACGAGGTCGTTGAGGGTGAAGCCATCATGGCATGTTACAAAATTAACACTTTCCTCAGCCTCGCGTTCTTTATGACCGTAAATTGCCGGGCTACCAAGCAAACGGTCAGCAAAACGTCCAACAGAATCCTTTTCGCCGCGAAAAAAACTCCGAACATCGTCTCGAAATCGCCCATTCCACTCCTTCCAGCTGTCTCCGATAAAGCTGCCTACCTCATAGAGCCCGGCAGCGTCCCAGGCTTCGGCGATGAGTTTGGTCCCCGCGAGCTCCGGGTCCGATTCAATGTCCCACAATACAGGCGGATTCGGCATCAATTGTCCTGATTCATCCCGCTCAAGGATCGCTGCCAGATCGAACCGGAAGCCGTCGACATGCATCTCTTTGACCCAATACCGGAGGCTGTCCAGGATCATCCGGCGGACAATAGGATGATTCGCGTTGAGCGTGTTTCCGGTACCGCTGTAATTGGCGTAGCGCGATCGATCTTGTTCGAGAATGTAGTAAGTGGTGTTGTCGAAGCCGCGAAAACTCAGGGTCGGCCCGTCGTGATTGCCTTCGGCAGTGTGATTGAACACAACGTCGAGAATCACCTCGATACCCGCCCGGTGCAGCGCCTTGACCATGTCGCGAAATTCGTTCACCGGGCCGAGCGCATCCCGCCGTGAGCTGTAGCCCTGGTGGGGCGCAAAGAATGAAACCGGCGCATAGCCCCAGTAGTTGACCCGCCCGGGCGGAGAATCTTGGGGATCAAACTGGAACACTGGCATCAGTTCGACCGCGGTGATGCCCAGTTGTTGCAGATACGGAATCTTCTCGATGAGACCGGCAAAGGTGCCGCGACTTTGTTCCGCGACCCCAGAACTTGGATGGCACGTGAAGCCGCGCACGTGCATCTCGTACACTATGGTGCGCGAGGAGGGCCGCTGTAGTGGTGTGTCACCTTCCCAATCATACGTGTGCCCATCCACGACCACGCTCTTCATCGCCGTTGCGGCATTGTCGCCGGTCCGTCGGGCTGCGTCGCGGCTGTAATTTTTCGGCACCACGACGCCACGACTATACGGGTCGAGAAGGACTTTGGCGGGGTCAAACCGTATGCCGTGGGCAGGATCAGACGGTCCCGCAACGCGATAGCCGTAGAGCTGCCCAGGCTGCACGCCCGGCACGCACACGTGCCAGTAATGGTACGTACGGCTGGTGGCAGGATCGAGGCGCAGCACGCGCGTTGGCCGGGCGTCGTCTTCCCGGTCAAACAACAGCAGCTCTACGCCTGTAGCGCTGCGGGAGAACACGCTAAAATTGATGCCACCGTCAACGACGGTGGCGCCAAGAGGCCAGCTGTGGCCAGCGTTTCCAACAGAGTTCATGACTGCTTCTTCTCCCATACGGCTACCCTTGGCTACCGCTTAACCTCTTTGGCCTCTTTGGCTGCAACGATGGATGGCGATCCCCTCACCTCCTGCTGACCGGCCGGACAGCCAGCGGATTTTCCCGGGTCAGCTGAATTTCCTCCTTTTCATGGTGAATCACGAGACGTTCGCCTTCACGCAACGAGTATTGCACCGTCTCCGGCCCGATCTCGACCTCCAGCATCTGCGCGCGGTACGTCAGAGGAAATCGCAGGATGGCGTTCTCTTCTGGTGCACGACGTGGCCAGAAGGACAACGTTCCGTCATCGTCCCGCATGCCGCCAAAGCCGTAGGTGAGCATCATCCAGGTGCCACCCATCGACGCGATATGGCAGCCGTCCTTGACGTTACCGCCCACATCGGCCAGATCCATCAGGAGTGCCGCCATCCCGTACCGAAAGGCTTTGTCCATATCGCCGATCTGTGCGGCGATGATCGCCTCGATGCACGACGACAGTGATGAGTCCCCCGTGGTCAAGGGGTCGTAGAATTCAAAGTTACGCTGCTTTGCCTCTGGGGAAAACGCATTGCCTAGCAGGAACATCGCCAGCACCACGTCCGCCTGTTTGATCACCTGCTTTCGATAGATGTTGAGCGGATGATAAAAGAGCAGCAGCGGGTAGTGGTCGCTCGGCGTCTTCCGAAAGTCCCAGGGCTCTCGATCCAGAAAGTCGTCATCCTGGGGGATAATCTTCAGCTTCTCATCATACGGCACGTACATACTCTCCGCCGCGCGTGTCCATGCCTCGACCTCCGACGGCTCTAGCGCTGCTTTGTGCACGAGCGCGTTGTACACATCCGGTGCTGTTGCCCGCAGGGCCTCGACCGTCTGGGCGGCGTAGCGCAGGTTCTCTCGGGCCATCAAGTTGGTGTAGGCGTTATTGTTCACGACTGCGTTATATTCATCGGGTCCGGTGACCCCGTTAATGCAGAATTTCCCTCCCTTTTTGTCCGAGTAGAAGCCCAGGTCTAGCCATAGGCGTGCCGTTTCGACGAGCATCTCGGCACCGCAGTCCCGCAGGAACTGCTCGTCCCCCGTCGCCTGCACGTACTTGCGGAGCCCGTACATGATGTCTGCGTTGATGTGGTACTGTGCGGTTCCGGCGGCATAGTAGGCCGATGCTTCTTCCCCGCTGATGGTGCGCCACGGGAACAGTGCTCCTCGATGGCCCAATTGCCTGGCGCGCGCTCGTGCCTGCGGCAGCATCTTGTAGCGGAAGGTCAGCAGATTCCTGGCGATCCGCGGCGAGGTATACGTCAGAAACGGGAGCACGTAGATCTCCGTGTCCCAAAAATAATGCCCCTCATACGCTTGTCCGGTCATGCCTTTCGCCGGCACACCCGCGTTTTCGGCGCGCGCTGAAGCCTGCAGGATATGAAAAAGGTTGAAGCGGATCGCTTGCTGGATCTCCACGGTTGTGCGCTGAGTGCGGTCTTTCCGGATATCCCTGACCCGAACATCGCTGCGGCGCCAGAAATCGTTCATGTACTGCTCTTGGGCGGCGAGCAACTGCGGGAAGCCCTCGCTCACTACGCGATCCATTGTCCACTCAGCACGGCCGCAGAGTTCTTCAGACGAAGCCGTCTGTGACGTATGATAGACCATGTACTTCGTGAGGTGGATCGGACAGCCGGGTCGGGCCTGGATCGTGAAGGCGACTTGGCCAAAGTCTTCGGAGTGGACAGTCTTATGGGCGTACGTGCATGTGGTCTCCAAAACATGGTCAGTAGCACACGTCAGGGTGATGCGGCTCTTTTCAGTCGCATGACAGAGCACGATGCGACCGTCTTTCGCATAGCTGGCTCGGTGATGGAGAACCGGACCGGCAAAGACTCTCGCCTGGCGCGGATCATCCCCGTTGGTGCGAGCGATCGGCTCATTAGCTACCATCTCCGACGAGATCACGATAGGGGCCTCCGCGTTGAGGAGCGTCACACGATAGGAGATGGCCGCCACGTGCCGATGCACGAGAGAAACCAAACGCCGGGAGGTAATCAATACCTGTTTGCCTGCGGGAGTCTCCCAGAGGATTTCCCGGTCGAGCGTCCCGGACTGCATATTCAGCCGTCGGTCGTAGCTTAAGAAGTTCGCATTGGGCAGCCACAAGGGCTCGTCGTCCACGAAGAGCTTGATGATCTTGCTGTTAGTTACGTTGAGGATGGTCTGTCCAGTTTTCGGGAAGCCGTAGGCTTCCTCTCCGTAAATGATCGGCCGGCTTTCATAGAAACCATTGATAAAGGTGCCATTTTCGGCATTGGGGCCGCCTTCCTCTGGGCATCCGCGGATGCCGAGGTATCCATTGCCCACCGCCAGCATCGTTTCTAGCTGGGCCAGGAATTCGGGATGAAATCCTTTTTCGATGATGTTCCATTCGTCGGTCGGGTAATCGTGCGATGGCGGCCTCAGGCGTTCATGATGGATCATCGGACTGTTCCTCCCGAGACAGCATGGGGCATTGGTCAGTCAACCAGCTGACCCAAATCGTTCACCACTAGATGCGCGCCATGGTGCCGAAGCTCCTCGGCGTTCCCCTTGCGCGCGACACCGATTACCAACCCGAAGTTCCCGTTGCACCCGGCCTCGACCCCAGAGATGGCATCCTCGACCACGACCGCTCGTGTCGGCGTAACTCCGAGCTGCCGTGCCGCCGTGAGGAATGTATCCGGGGCCGGCTTGCCGGCCAGGTGCTGCGCACGGGTCGTGTTGCCATCGACGCGCACGTCGAAGAAAGCATCCAACCTGGCGGCCTTTAAGACGGCCTCGCAGTTCTGACTTGAGGTGACGACGGCGATTTGGAATCCCTGACGGCGGAGCTGATGGATGAACTTGACGCTTCCCTTATATGGCTCCACCCCTCGCTCTTCAATGATTTTGTTGACCAAGTCATTCTTGCGGTTCCCGAGCCCGCCCACCGTCTCGGCTTGCGGCGGGTCGTCTGAGCTTCCCTCGGGGAGCTGGATACCGCGTGATGTGAGAAAGTCGCGAACGCCGTCAAATCGAGGCTTCCCATCCACATAAAGCCGGTAGTCCGTGGCGAGCTCGAAGGGACGAAATGGTTCGCCTCTCTCTGCCGCACGCTTCTGAAGGTACTCGTCAAACATCTGTTTCCAACACGCCGCGTGGAGGTTGGCGGTGTCCGTTATCACACCGTCGAGGTCAAGAAGAACGGCATCGTAATCGTCGCGGGTTATGGCCATCGGCATTGTTCACCTCACTTGGGCTACCTGCTCTTTGGCTGCCGTAACAATCGAGTCGGGGATAAAGCCGAATTTGCGCTGCAATTCTTTCAACGGTGCCGATGCTCCAAATGTTTTCATGCCGATCATGCGTCCCCGCTTTCCGATGTATCGTTCCCATCCAAACGTCGATGCCTGCTCCACGGCGACGCGCGCGACCAGGCTCGGCGGCAAAACGCTGTCCTGATATTCTTGCGTCTGATGTTCGAAGATGTCCCATGAGGGCATCGATACGACACGCGACCGGATGCCTTCAGCAATGAGCTTCTCGTGCGCCTCCACAGCGAGACTGACTTCACTCCCCGATGCGATAAGAACGACTTCGGGATCGCCACCGGGCGCGTCTGCAAGAACGTAGGCGCCACGCGCGACTCCGGATGCCGGTGCGTACTTTTTCCGATCGAGCGTCGGCAGTGGCTGGCGCGACAGCACCAGCACAGCAGGTTCGTGACGCAGTTGCATGATGTAGCGGTAGGCTTCGATAACCTCGTTGGCGTCGCCCGGTCGAAGAGTCACGAGGCCTGGAATTGCCCGCAGCGAAGCCAGATGCTCTACCGGTTGATGAGTAGGACCGTCTTCGCCGTCGCCCATCGCGTCGTGTGTGAAAACAAATAAGGTAGGCAGTTCCATCAAAGCCGATAGCCGGATCGCTGGCCGTGCGTAGTCGCTAAAAATGAAGAAGCTTGCCCCATAAGCGCGGAGCTTGGACAGCGAAAGCCCGTTGACAATCGCAGCCATCGCATGCTCACGGATGCCGAAGTGGAGGTTCTTCCCGCCCGGGTTATCAGCTTGGAAATCTCCTGCGCCCTCATACGTCAGAACAGTCTTGTTCGATGGTCCAAGATCCGCCGACCCTCCGAGAAGCCAGGGAATGTTCTGAGCCAGAATGTTCAGCGCTTTGCCCGAGGCGTCCCTTCCCGCAAGGCCCTTCGGATCAGCTGGGAAGACGGGAAGGTTTTTGTCCCAACCCGAGGGAAGTTCACGTCGCTGCATTAGCTCGATCTCGTTCGCGAGGTCGGGGTACTTTGCTCGATAAGCAGTGAAAAGTTCCGTCCATTTTCGTCGGGCCTCACCGCCGCGGGCGCCTATACCGGCCGTGAAATGTTCGTAAACGCCGTTAGGCACGAGAAACGTTTTATCCTCGGGCCAGCCGTAGGCGCGCTTACACAAGCGGACTTCATCGTCTCCAAGGGGCTCGCCATGTGCTGCGGCAGTGTCTTGCTTGTGCGGAGAACCGTAACCTATATGGCTGTCCAGAACGATGAGCGTAGGGCGGTCTTTCGTTTTTCGAAAAGTCTCGAAAGCATGATCAATCCGCTCGAGGTCGTTGGCGTCGCCGACGCGCAGAACGTTCCAGTTGTAGGCCAAAAATCGCGCCGCGACGTCCTCGGTGAAGGTGATGCGCGTTTGTCCCTCGATGCTGATGTGATTGTTGTCGTAAACCCAGCAGAGATTATCGAGCCCCAGATGGCCGGCCAGTGACGCCGCTTCGGATGCAATTCCTTCCATGAGGCAGCCGTCCCCGCACACCGCATAAATGTTGTAATCGAAAATATCGAAGCCGGGCCGATTATAGCGATTGCCAAGCCACTTCTGGGCGATGCCCATTCCCACGCTCGTAGCAACACCCTGCCCCAGTGGACCGGTCGTTGTCTCAACGCCCGAAACCCAATGATACTCGGGGTGTCCCGGGGCTTTGCTGTCGAGCTGACGAAAGTGACGGATATCGTCGAGAGACACCGATGCGTGACCGAGTATTTCGTAATCAGCATTGACCGCCTGTGTGCGGGTGAGATGGAGCACTGACCAAAGCAGCATGGAAGCGTGGCCATTCGATAAGACGAAACGATCACGGTTAGGCCAGATGGGGTCCTCGGGATCGAAGCGCATAACGCGATTCCAGATCGTGTAAATCAGCGGAGCGAGCGCCATTGGTGTACCAGGATGTCCGGACTTGGCCTGCTGTACCGCATCTATCGAGAGCGTACGAATTGTGTTGATCGCTAATTCAGTCATCTCCTCGTCTGTCATAGTTTTTCTCCGTCGGTTTTTGCCTATTCTTTTTGTGCCTCTAGCGAAGCTATTTTGCCCAAGCGACGCAAATGTCGCGGCGCTTGACTGAACTCGGCTGCGAGAAACGTTTGAACGAGATCCCAGGCGACGGCTGGTCCGACAGTCCTGCCGCCCATACAAAGCACGTTCATGTGATCGTCCTCTACGCCCTGCCTTGCCGAAAAATGGTCGTGAATTAACGCAGCTCGGATGCCAGGGACCTTATTCGCGCAAACCGATGCGCCGACGCCGCTGCCGCAAATCGCTACTCCCCGCTCTACCTCCTGAGTAGCCACTGCTCGTGCAAGCGGTAGAACGTAATCGGGATAGTCATCGCCCTCACTCATGTCATGTGCCCCGAAATCGACGACCTCATGTCCGGCCCCGCGGAGCTGTTTGACCAACTCTTCCTTCAAATCAAATCCACCGTGATCAGTTGCGATGCCAATACGCATATCGTGTCTCCTCGCTCTGGTTTTTTTCTGAAGGTGCCCCGACAGTGCCATCGGATCCTACCGCCCCTTGGTCGGCGAGAACCACTGGCATGGCAAGGATCTGCTCGCGTCGCAGCGGCGCGTGCTCGAGCAAGCTTTCACGCAAGTGACTGAGATTTCGATCTGGGTCTCCGGCTGGCGCTACGCGCTCGTCAACCTGCACCACGCGCACGCCTTCCCAAGGTACCTTTTCGTTTGCCAGGGCACGCAGCATTTTCCACGGGCTATGACCACCGCTAACGGCCA
>Ga0137388_10002339_pt1 | contig 11894 bp, 14 predicted proteins | sample 15con2h14AmetaG_FD_104644 | JGI IMG/M metagenome (GOLD analysis project Ga0137388, IMG submission 104644) | Vadose zone soil microbial communities from Angelo Coast Range Reserve, California, USA - 15con2h1.4A metaG | ecosystem: Environmental > Terrestrial > Soil > Vadose zone > Saprolite...
ATTCCGGCGTGACCTGGCCGCGTGTACCATCAAGGGAACGCTCGACGAGGAATGCATGAAGAAGCGAGGCTGGGTCGCGGTCGCTCCCCCCAAAGCCGAGCCGAAGAAGGAGGACCCGCTCTCACAGCCCCCGGGTCGAGGCCCTCGCCGGTAGCGGCCTCCACCGCGTCGGCACCGGCTACGGCCCCGCCCTCCCCGACCGCGTGGCGATCAAGATCAACGTCATCGTCAATTACGGTGCAGCGTGCTCGTCATCGGCGCCGCGGGCGGCCAGGCCGTGCGCATGCGGATCGCCGGCGCCCAGCCCGAAGTCGTGCGCGAGGGCGCGACCGTGACCGTCGGCTGGGGGCCGGGCGCCGCCCCTCGGATCGCCCGGGCGCGGTCTCGACCCGGACGCCGACGGCCGCCCGGCGCTCAGACCTCTAAATTAGCGGAACGGCAGCGCCGACGTCTCGAAGGCGACCGTACCCTCTCCGACGAGACTGATCGCCACGTGAGGCCGCGCGGCGACGTCAACATCGAACGCGGCATCGCGGTTACCCGGCCTCGCCGAGACCACAAGACGCGCCACGCGTGATTTGGAAGTGACCTCGCGGGCATCCGCGCGCCCGGTCGCAGCGTCGGTCGTGATCTTCGCGCCCTGGTAGATCTTGCGACCGTTCATGGTGACGACGACCCGGTGCCCGTGAAACCCATCGCGGAGGACCAGATGAAGCGTATACGTCTCCCTCGGCGCGCTGGCGCCGCTCCGTGCGTTTCTCGATGACGCCATCCCTACTTGGCGTCGTCGGGGGCCGGGTTGGGTCGCTAACCGCACGGTATTCTTGAATTTCCTTCGGGATCGAGCCGTTCCACGCCGGGGTTCGCTCACCGCTGGCCCCACGACCGATGGTGAATTCCGTCTGACATTCCGGAACGATGGAGGCAGATCGCGGATCCCATTGACGATCTTTAGAGAACGTCCTAGCGTACCGTTCGTCTGGATCGGGACCCGCCCGCCTCCGGGCGGCGAGCCGACGGACAGCCGTCACCGCAAAGGGGCCCGGCACGCGCTGTCTGCAACGAGGGTTGTGCCCCCCACCATCCTCAATGTTGCGGGAGGGGAACCATGGGTCGTCTTGGCGGGAGCGACCAGGATCAGGACCAGGACCAAGACCAGGATCAGAGCCCGAGGACCGGGCGCAGCAGGACGCTGCAGAACTCCGGCGTATACGCGACGCTGCTGGAGCCGAAGCGCTTTCCGGCTGGAGCGGAAGACGCGGACTACGCGGAGGCCCAGAAGCTGGCGAACAGGGTCAAATATCCGGAGTTCTGGAATGCCGAGCTCCGCGCCTACGTGTACCTCAACGAGTTCGTCGTCAAGCACCCGGACTGGCAGAACAGGCTGATCACGGCCATCGACGAGCGCAAGCTGCACAAGAGCCTCCAGGAGCAGAAGGGCGCCCAGCTCCGGCGCATCCTGGAACTGTCGGACGAACGCGACAAGCGCTACGCGGAGATCATCGATCAGCACGGCGCCGAAGGCGCCATCAAGTACTGGATCAGGATGCTGGAGATTCCCGCGAGCGCTGTCGCGACCCACCAGCTCATCCGCATCGCGCGCCGAGTCGGCGAGCACGTTGTCATGTGTCTGAAGGAGCACTACCACGAGGGGCGGCCGTCTCAGGTCTGCCCGGCCATCATGCCGTTGATCGAGGTGCCGGTGCACCCGTCCTTCCCCGCGGGGCACGCGCTTCAGAGTCATCTGATCTCGAAGTGCCTGGAGGCCGCCCAGCGCGCCCGGAACCAGCCCGAGATGCTCTTCAACCTGTCGCGACGCGTCGCGGAAAATCGGGTCATTGCCGGGCTGCACTATCCGCTCGACAACGAGGCCGGGGTCGTCGCGGCCGAGGAATGCTTCAAGCTGTTGAGCAAAGGCCCGCTGTTCCAGGAGCTGGTCCGGGATGCACAGCTCGAAAGCGCTCACGAGCTGCAGTCGCGCGAAGCGCGCCGCAAGCGCGACGATGGAGCGAAGCGGTGACGACGACGAAGGTCGTCCGGCGGTTCGAGATTCGCGTCCCTAGCGCGCGTTCCCTTGGCGACGTCAAGCTCGCGCTCGAGAGAGCCATCCGGGCGCAACCGCCGGGAGAGATCGTCTTCACGATCGATCCAGTCCAGCGGCCTCCGTTGCTCGACGTGCGGCTCGAGGGCGCAGCCCCCGCGGTCTCCCGCGTAGTGGCCAGCATCGCGGCGGTACCCGGAGCGCGCATCCAGAACGACATCCTGAGAGTCCGCCGCAACGGGTCGAGCGAGCGAGGCCCCGGACGCAATGGCTCCGCCTATCCGGACCTGAACGTCCGCGTGAGGATCGGCGCCGACGCACTTCCGCCGGCGAGCGGCAGCGTGCCGGTGACGGTGGCGATCGTGGATTCCGGCCTCATGGTCGAGCACCCGGCGTTCAACGACCACTTGTGGAAAGGCCCCGGCGGCATCCACGGCAAGCAGTTCATCGACGGTAAGGGGAATGACGACATCAGCGACCAGGATGGCCACGGCACCTTGCAGGCGGGCACGGTTCTCGGCGTCGCTGTCGACGTGCCGGTGAAGTTCATGGTGGCGAAGTTCTTCGATACCGCGAACCCCACGCGGCCGGACAACGCCGCGGCGGCGCTCGACTTCGCGGCCAACAACGGGGCGAGGATCATGCTCCTCGCCTGGGACGTGGGCCTCGGCTCCGCCGAGCTGGAGCGCGCGTTCCGTCAGGCCTGCAAGAATGCGCTCGTCGTGATCGCCGCCGGCAACTACGGAAGCGACAACGACTGGCATGACGACCAAAGCTCGGCGCGCGCTCCGGTCCGCTACGCGAAGGACAACCCGGCGAGCACCCTCACCGTTATGGCCACGGACGAGTCCGACGAGAAGGCGTGGTTCTCGAACTACGGCCGGCAGACCGTCGACCTCGCCGCTCCGGGCCTCGGCATCACGAGCACGCGGCGGTGCTTGTCGAAGGCAGATGCGAACGGCCCCCTGGGGTACCGCACGCATGGCGGTACGTCAGCGGCGGCGGCGCACATCGCGGGCGCCGCCGCGCTGCTCATGTCGCGCTATCCCGATCTCACCGTGCAGCAGGTCAAGCGGTGCCTGGTCGATTCGGTTGACAGGCGGCCACGGCTGAAGTGCGCCAGCGGAGGTCGCCTCAACGTCGACGCCGCCCTTCGCTGCGCGGCCCAGGGAGCGAAGAAACCCTAACCCGGAAGTCCCGCCAGCCGGAGGTGGAGCGCGAGGCGCTGCTGGCGCTCGGGATCGCGGATGGCATAGCGATCGACGAAGCCGCCGACCTGGAAGGCGGGCTCGATGACCAGGAGTGCCTTCGCCACCTCGCGGGCTTCGTCAGTCTGGCCCGACGCAGCGAGGTTGGCCGCGAGCATGCGCAGGGTTGCTGTGTAGCGGGGATTCTCCTCCAGGGCCTTCCGGCCCCACCGCGCGCCTTCCTCGTATTCCCCGGCAACATAGAGGCCGATGGCGAGGCCGGTGTGAGGAAAGAAGAGTTGAGAGTCCAGCGGCGACAGGCTCAGCCCGTGCTCGGCGCGCCGAATCGCTTCGCGGGCATCGCCGATGTAGCTGTACGTCGGGCTGCTCCGCGTCCAGGCGATGTAGCTGCTCGGGCTCGACTCGATGGCCCGGTCGAACATGGCGATCGCCTCATCGAACTCGTACCTCGAGACCGACCTCGCGTGGCCGCACAGGGCCAACGCCGTCGCGTCGAAGCTGTCGCGCTCGAGGGCCGCGGCGGCCATGCGCATGACCTCCGCGTTGTCGACTGTCGGATCGGGCGACCATCCCTGCTGCACGCGGAGGCTATGCCAGTTCGCCAGCAAGGCATAGGGCGCAGCGTTGGCGGGATCGAGGACGATCGCCTTTTCCAGCCAGGTGCGCGCCTCGCCGAAGTCCTGCAGGTTGAGCTGGTAGAGGTGGGCCATGCCCCGCAGGACGCAATCGTAGGCCTCCAGGTTGTCCGGGTGCTTGCGGAGCGCCCGTCTCAGCTCCGCCTCGCGGACCTGCGGGGCGAGGGTGCCGACCACACGGGTCGTGATCTGGTCCTGCAATGCAAACAGATCGTCCACGACACCGTCGAAGTGGCTGCCCCACATGACGGTCCCGTTCGTGGTCTCCGCGAGCTCGACGGCAACTCGCATCCTCGGGCCGGAACGGCGCACGCTGCCGGAGAGCACGTAGGTGGCGCCAACCGCTCGTCCCACCACGCGAACGTCGACCCGGGCGCCACGATAGCGCAGCGTGGAGCTGCGGGAGATGACGAGCAGCTCCCGGAGGGAGGCGAGCGCGCCGATGATGTCCTCGACGATGCCGTCGCCGAAGTAGCTCTTGCCCCGGTCCTCGTCCTCCACGTGGAACGGCACGACGGCGATGGAGGGGCGTCCACGTAGCGCGACACCCGAATCCTGAGGCGCAAGCTCGCGCTCATCGCCCCGGTGCGCAACCGCGACGTCGCGGGCCCGGGGCACAGGCGGCGGTGCGCCGGAGTCGCTCGCGCGCAATCCGGGGCGCGTGGCGGATGGGGCGTCCGTTTGCCCGCCCGGGCGCAAGCCGAAGCGGGCGATCCGCGCGCGGACCGTATTACGGGTAATCCCAAGTGCGACCGCGGCGCGCGAGATGTTCCAGCCGGTGCGCTCGAGGGTCTCGCTGAAGCGCCGGCGCTCCAGCTCCGACAGCGTCAGGTCGGGCTCTCCCTCGGGTGCGTCGAGACGGATCTGCGGGGCCGCACCGAGCCCGAGGGCCGCCGCCGGGATGACCGCCGTCGGGCATAGCAACATGGCGCGCTCGATGACGCTGTTGAGCTCCCGCACGTTGCCCGGCCACGGATACGCACGGAGCGCTGCGTGCGCATCCGGGCTGAGCTTCATCGGAAGTCCGGAATGGCTCGCGCCCTCGCGCGCCAGCGCCTGCTCGGCAAGCAGCTCCATGTCGTCGCCGCGGTCGCGCAGGGGAGGAAGCGCCAGCGTCACCACTGCGAGCCGGTGGTAGAGATCCGCGCGGAAGCGCCGCGCCCGCACCAGAGCTTCGGGGTTTTCGTTTGTCGCGCTGATGATGTTGACGTCGATGGGCTCGCTCCGCGTCGAGCCCAGACGCCGCACGCTGCGATCCTCCAGAACCTTCAGGAGCTTGGCCTGGAGCAGCAGCGGAAGCAGGCCGACCTCGTCGAGGAACAGGGTGCCGCGATGCGCTACCTGCAGAAGCCCCGGCTTCGATTGCCGGGCATCGGTGAAGGCGCCGCGCTCGTAGCCGAACAATTCGGACTCGAGAAGGGTCTCCGGGATGGCGGCGCCGTTCACCTCGACGAACTGCGCGCCCGATCGGGAGCTGCTCCTGTGGACGATGCGCGCGACCAGCCCCTTGCCTGTGCCCGTCTCCCCTGTGATCAGGAGCGGAGGGAGCCGGCGCAGGTTCGCTTCGCGCGCGAGGAGCGCCCGGATCTGCTCGCGGAGCGCGGTGATCTGTGGGCTACGACCGATCAGCTCGTCTACCAGGTCCATAACCGAACAATTATCGGCCCATGGACCAGTGAAATCCAGTCCCTGTGATGATGCGCCGCCAGCGGCGCCAGCGCCGCGCGCAGCGTCAGTTCGGGTGCTCGCCGGGGTGTCCGGTCACATCCAGTCGGCCAGCACGCAGCTCGAGGACCAGGATTCCTCGCCGATCGGCGCCATCGGGTCGTGCCGTGCCCGGAGTTCGAAGTCGATCCCTGCGGTGATGAACGCGCGTGCGTGCGCATGTCGAAGTCCGAACCGCCGCGCCACGTGGCGAATCGCGTCGCCCGCGGGTCGACCGCGGCGGATCGCGCGGAGGACCTCAACCACGAGGCGCTGCACCCGCGGCGGCGCGCCCGGACGAAACGTGAGGACGACGTCGACGTCGGAGGTCGCTTTTCCACGCCAGCGCCGCGACAGATAGCGATCGACATCCGGGCCGAGGCCGCAGTGCCTTGCCGGCGTCTTCTCCTGCGCTTCGCGTGTCCGCCGGTACGCGAGGTACGACGTGGGATACGCGTTATGTGTCCCGGGTTCGACCCAGGATGCGGCTTGAGGGCTGGGCTCGCTCACCGCGACACCTCCCATCGAGAGTTCGGAGCGGCGCCGCGACGATCGGCTGGGCGCCACGATGAACACAGGCAACGAACGTGCCTGACCGGAGCCGCATTGTTTCGCGGGGTTGCGTCGCCACAGGCTGGGCAGTGATCAGCGCTTGACCAGCGGTTCACTACCCCTTGCGAGGGGCTGTACGTCGGCAGCGCGGCCCCGTGCCGGGTTGCGCCCCGCCCCGTCTTCACCGCGTGAGACCACGTCCGCAGCGGGCCGAGCCGTCGGACAGCCCGCGTTGCGGCGAGGGCGAAGACCCAGCGCAGCAGGCGATCACCTTCCTTCGTGATGTAGCCGGCGCGAGCCCGACCGACACTGCCGCGCACACGCGGTGTCAGGCCAACCTCGCCGGCGACCCGCTTGGCGCTCGCGAACCGGTGGATGTCACCGCTCCGCTCCGTTCTTCCGCCAGCGACCGTTCGGCCAGCCGCGCGACGATGAGGCGGACACGGTCGACTTGCGCGAGGTCGCCTGTGCGCGACGCGAGCCCCTCGGCGACGCGCATGCACTGCTCGACGGTCGATCGGTCGCCGAGTTCGCCGAAGGCCTCGGCCGCGTGCAGGACGCCGTTGAGTGAGTGCTGCTGGCGCGCCCGAAAGAACGCGATCCAATACGTCTCTCGCGCCCGCGCGACGGCGCCCCGTGCGAGGCCCGGGAACGCGCCGAGCCGGAGCGAGGCGGCGGCGACGGTGAGGAGCCCGAGCCACCCCGGGTGGCTGAGCGCGGCGGAGTAGGCTTGTCGCCAGGCGCGAACGGACTCGCCCGGATCTTGTTCAGTCACCGCCTGATCCATGGCCTGAAGGTGTGCGGTCCAGGGGCCGAGCGTTTCGATCTCGCCGAATCGGGGATGCATCATCAAATCCTCCGTGTACGCCACGTAACGGCACCCGCCTGCACTACGGCACGAGGCCCTGGTGATCGACCTCCGCTGCGCGCGCGGCCCAGCGTTCCGCGAAGATCCGCACGCGCTCCTCGGCGCGAGGGTCTCTCGTCGCGGCGACGACGCTGCGTGCCACGCGGATGCACCGCTCGACGAGCCCGCGGTCGCCAAGGTCGGCAAAACCTTGGGCCGACCGCAGCACACCTTCTAGTGACCCCTGGCTCTGCGCACGGAAGAGGGCTGCCAGATACGCCTTGCGCGCCTTCGCCTCGGAAACCTCGCGGAAGCCGCCGCGATCGCCGAGCCGCCGGTAGGCGTCGCCGACCGCCACCATGCCCTCCCAGTGGCGGCTCTTCAGAGCGGCCGCGTACGCCTCGCGCCAGCGCATCTCGGCGCTGGCGACATCGTTCCGGGCCAGTGCGTCGTCGACTCGCTGGAGCTGGGCCATCCAGGCGATTTGTGCCGCGGTCCCGAGGGCGTGGTCGGCGAAGACGTCGGCGACCATCACCACCAGCAACATCAGCCCGAGCATCGAGGCGGTGGCCAGGAGCAGCGGATGGTACCAACGGCTGGACCAGGGCTCGTTCATGACCTTGCCTCCTGGGTCCGGGGTACCGCAAGTTCGATACCAGGGGAAACTCCTGAAAAACATTGCGTTATCGAGACCCAAAGCGACCGGTCGAACATGTGCTGGTCAAGCATTGAACACTGCGTTGACCAGTAGGTAGATGACTGGCGCTGGCGGAGGACTTAGCTGACCCCCTTCGGTGAGAGCACTGGCATCGAGGCGATCCGGGAGAAGGTTGTGCGGCTCCTGGAACGCCAGCAGGGCGCTCGCCGCCTGCCCCCAGTGCTCATCGAAGGCGAGACGCGCGGCGATTCCCGAGACCCTGCTCGAGGCGGAGATGTTCGGCTCCGAGACCGCGGAGCGATCTTCCTCGACGAGGTGGGTCTCCTGCCCGAAGGACTCCAGGCGAAGCTACTCAAGGTGCTTGAGGAGCGGCCGGTGCGCCGGCTCGGCAGCACCCGTGACGAGCCGATCGGGCGTGTGGCTTCTGACAGCGACCAACGAAGATCTCAGGGCCGCGATCCACGCGCGCGCGCCGCTCTCGCGAGGACCTCTACCAGCGCCTCGCGGTGCGCCGACTACGGCGTGACACCGAAGACGCTCGCCGACGACGCGCGCACGGCCTTGCGCGCGTACCCGTGGACCAGGCAACGTCCGTGAGCTCGGAAACCTGATGGAGCGCGTGGCGTTGCTGTCGTCTGAGGCCGAGGTGCCGGCGGACGTGCTCGGGCCGCCGCCGGCCCCCCCCGGCGGGGCCGGCGGCACCGGCTTCGGGAGGCGTCGGCGCCCGCCTCGGCTAGACGTTCCGGTCGACGACGGACTCGGCGATGCGCGGGACTATGCTCGAGGCGAAGAGCCGTCCTTGCGTGCGCGCGAGCAAGGATGAGGTGGCGACCTCGTGAGCAATGATGTCGAAGTTCTGGCAAATGAAGCCGGATGGATCGCCCTCGCCGAACTCCCCGTAGCCGTACATCGGAGAGGCGTTCCAATCCCGTATCAGCGGGATGATCTCGAGGCGTGATAGGTGTCGCGAAAGTGCCAGGCGACCCGAGGCCCGAGGTAGCCCTCCCAGATGTCCAGAACACACCTGATCGCACCGTACACGGTCGCCGACTTGAACGTTTCGTCGCTCGCCTCGATCTCTTCGAAATGTCCCTGCTGGTTGGGCTCGGCGGGGCGCAGCCGCTTCCCCGCGTACGGTGGCACCTGGCCGGTTTTCGAGTACGGGCGTTTGCCGCGGGCGCCCACGACGCACATGTGGTCGTCCGCCAGGCCCACCCAGATGGCGCCGGGCGTCGAGTCGACGTGGATGGTTACCGGCCGCGCGAAGCCGGGGAGAAACTGCGGTTGCGGGAAGACGAGGAAGCGCGTTCCCGTCTTGCTGTAGCGGATATCGAGGAACAGATCCCGACAGAAAGGTTTGGTCGGCACGGTCGTCGTGCCACGCCAGCAGCGTGCGGTCTTCCCTCGCCGATATGGCGGGAATCTACGGCAAAGGCCAGCGGCGCGCCACTCATTTCTCGCGGAGCTCAAGCGCGTGGCCGTCGGGGTCCAGCACCGTGGATCCCCGTCGAACGCCGAGCGTCTTCGCAGCAGCCTTGGGGTCGGGCGTGAGCAGTATCATGTGCCAGCGGACGAGGTCGTGGGCCTTGGTATCCGGCGGGAACGGTCGCCCGTCGCGCGGAGCCAGATACTCGAGGAGCTCGATCGCGGGCCCCTCAGCCGCGCGCAGCGTGGTGATCCGAAGCCGTGCGCCAGGTACATTGTTCAGCCGTTCCTGTTCCGGCCCGTGATTCTCGCTGCCGCCGACGACCTGCAGGCCGAGGGTGTCGCGGTAGAACTTCAAGCTGGCCTCGGTGTCGCTCACGACGATCGCCGTGTGATCGCTGCCGAGGAACACCCGGTCGATGGGCCGCTGCCAACGGGCATCGCCCTTGTCCGGAGGGAATTGGAGGATCTCGAGGGCGTGGCCGTCCGGGTCCTTGAAGTAAAAGGCACGAATGCCACCCGCGTTCGGATTCCAGTCGGGCAGCCGCTGAGGCGCCGGCGAGATGTGCGCGACGTTGTGGCGTCGAAGCCAGACGTAGGCCTGGTCCATGTCGTTGACGATGATCGCGATGTGCTGGAACCAGCGATCGTTGCTCCGCGAGTCCGCGGGCACGGGGCGGCCTTTCGGGGCGCGGTACTCGGTGAGCTCGATGCGTTCGGCGCCGAGCTTCATGGTGGCGACCCGCATCCGAAGCCCGGGCACGCCGAGCAAGCGCTCGACCTGGGGCCCGGACGTCTCGACGTCCGACACCTTCTCGAAGAAGAGCACCGCCGAGTAGAAGTCGATCGAGCGGTCCATGTCGGCGACCGTGATGGACACCCCGGCGACGGCTCGAGCCGCCGCCAGATCGGCGGTCGAGCCCGCCCGCGACGGCGACATGTGGAGCGCGAGGCCGAGCCCGAGGCCGACGATCAGGAGCGCGAGGGCGAGCCGAGCCGATCGGCTCATCGGGCGTATCCGCAGCGGAAGATGCAGCGCCGGGGGTTGTCGTGGTGGAGCTTCGCGCAGAGCACCGGGCGCGGCGAGAGACGCAGGCGCAGCTCCGCGGCCAGGAGCATCCCGATCAGCGGCGCGGTCACGTAGATCCAGAACGCCGTCCAGAGATGGGCCGGGAGCGCCGAGGCGAAGCTGCGCGCCGGATTCATGCTCATTCCGGAGATGGGCGCCTCGAAGGTGATGAACCCGGCGACCAGCAAACCGGCGCAGACGCCCGTGTACCGCGCGACCCGCGGCGTGTTGGAGACGGCGAGCACTACGGACATGAGCCCGAGGGAGATCCCCAGCTCGGCCAGAAACGCCGCGGGCTCACCGCCGGCGCCGGGGACGGTGACAACGTAGTTGACGGCAGGGTCCGCGACGAGCCCCCGCGAGACGAGCGCGACGAGCAGGATGCCGCAAACGCCTCCAACGAACTGCGCCACGACGTAGAAGAGCGCGTCGGGCGCCGCGACTCTACCGAGGCGGAGGAAGGTCAGGGTCACGGCGGGGTTGAAGTGCGCGCCCGACTGCTTGCCCCAGGGCGAGTAGATCAGTCCTACGGCTGTGAGCCCCATCGCGCATCCCATCAGCAGGCGCCGGAGGACCGGTTGCACGAGCTCCTGCGCCACGGGCGACGCGGGGTGGTAGAGCACGATCGCGAAACCACCGGCCGACATCATGAAGAGGCCGAGGCCGGCGGCCTCCATCAGATACTCGGGCCAGTGTCTGTCGAGGGCGTCCTTCATGGTCCTGGCCGTGAGACACGGCGAGGACGGTCCGCGGTTCCGAGCGCCCGACGATCGCGGGCCGGCAGACGGCGGCCCCGCAGCTCATGCCGCGCGCCGCAGCGTCTCCGACCCCCGAGCGCGCCCGGTCCTGATGAGCAGATCGTAGCCGGCGGGCACGCGCTCGATGACGTCCCGCCAGACGGTCTCGGCGAGTTCGTCGCAGCCCGCCGGCGTCGAGAGAAGGACACGTCCAGGATGCCAGAGAGTTTTCGGGACGACTTCGACCGCCACCAGAGACTCGCCGTGGAGCCGTCGGTTGATGGCGCTCCGGAGGTCAGCGCGCACGAGGTCGGCCCTGTCGCGCCGACGGTCGGCACGGATCCGCCAGGCCAGCGGTATTGCGACCAGGGCGACGAGCAGGATCGTCGGCAGAATGATTGTCAACATGGTGATCGCCTCCACCGTTGCGACGATCGACCGGCCTCGCGGGATTCTCTGAATCGGAGGCGCCGCTGGCTAACTCTAAAGAGGTCGGTGGACACCGCGCTGCGACGTGACGGCGGGAAGCCTCCGGGCGCCCACCGCGACGAGAGCGCAGGCCGCGCAGACAATCCCCAGCGCCGCGCGCAGGCTCACGTGCTCGGCGGCGAGGCCGATCAGCGGAGGGCCGGAGAGGAACCCGAGGTAACCGGGCGTCGCGATCGCCGCCAGAGCCGAGCCCGCGGCGACCTCGCCGACCCTTCCGGCCGAGCTGAACAGGACGGGGATGATGTTCGATATCCCCAGGCCTACCAGGGCAAAGCCCGCGATTGCCGCAGGCGGCGCGTCGATCAGCAGGGCCGCGCCGAGACCCGCGCCTGCGACGGCGCCAGACACGCGGAGAGCCGGACCGGCTCCCAGACGGCCCACGATCCGGTCCCCGGCCAGACGTCCTACTGTCATCGCGAGCGAGAATGCCGCGAAGCCGGTGGCGGCGACGGCAGGGCTCGCCGCGAGCGAGTCGTGCAGGTAGACGGCGCTCCAGTCGGCCATCGCCCCTTCGGCAAGGAGGCCGGCG
>Ga0137388_10002340_pt1 | contig 11893 bp, 9 predicted proteins | sample 15con2h14AmetaG_FD_104644 | JGI IMG/M metagenome (GOLD analysis project Ga0137388, IMG submission 104644) | Vadose zone soil microbial communities from Angelo Coast Range Reserve, California, USA - 15con2h1.4A metaG | ecosystem: Environmental > Terrestrial > Soil > Vadose zone > Saprolite...
CTCGTCGCAGACCTCGGCGACCACGCCGAGATCGTGGCTGATGAGAATGATGGCGGCGTCGGTCGCCGCTTTGAGGTCGCGCAGAAGATCGAGGATCTGGGCCTGGACCGTGACGTCGAGCGCGGTCGTCGGCTCGTCGGCGATCAGGAGCTTCGGATCGCAGGCGAGCGCGAGCGCAATCATCGCCCGCTGGCGCATGCCGCCGGACAGCCGATGCGGATACTCGTCGACGCGCTGCTCGGGCGAAGCGATCTTGACGCGCCGTAAGAGCTCGACGGCGCGCGCGCGCGCTTTTTGCCGCGACAGGCCGCGGTGGCGGATCAGCGTTTCCGCGATCTGCTCACCGACGGTGTAGGCCGGGTTGAGGGACGTCATCGGCTCCTGGAAGATCATAGCCAGCCGGTCGCCGCGCAGGTCGCGCATCTCCCGGTCGGGAACTCCGAGCAGATCGACGCCGTCAAAGCGAATGCGACCCGACACTTCGGCGGAGCCCCGGGGCAGCAATCCCATGATCGCGAGCGCGGTGACGCTCTTGCCGCAACCGGATTCGCCGACAAAGCCCAAGGTCTGACCGCGCCGGACCGTCAGATCGACGCGGTCGACGGCGTGCGTGGCGCGTCCGCGGTCGTCGTGAAAGACGACCTTGAGGTTCTCGATCTCGAGCAGCCCACCGGCGGCGCTCACGACGAGCCTTCGGCGGCGAGGGCCTTGATGATCTCGGTTTCGATCATGGCGCGATCGGTCAACCCCACCCGATCGCGGCGGCTCGGCAGGAAACGCCGCAGATGCACGAAGCGCTCGCGGCTCACTCGCTCGAGCCGCTCGAGCTCGGCAAGCGGATCAACGTGGTCATCGACGCGCAGATCGAGGTCAGGCCATTCCTCCTCGCCGCAAATGAGAAGCGCGGCCGATTGCTTTCCGCGCTTGTCGCCGCCGGCCGCCTCGCCCGCGCGCAAAGCGGCGATCAGCCGGCGGGGGAAAGCCAACCCGGCATTCTTCTCATAGGCCGCGACCGTGTCCTCGATCACGCGCGCGCCGGCGAGCATGTTGCCGGCGACCGAGACATGGTCGGCCGCGAGCTGACCGCACCAGTCGACGCAAGCCGTCCCGGTATGAGCGGCGATGCGACCCCGCGCATCCATCACATGCAGCTGCCGGTGGTCGCGTCCGGCGTCGGCGGCGGTCAGGCCGGCGACGACGTCCTGCGCGGTCTTGCCCTCTTCCAGCAGTCGCAAGCCGTCGACGCCGTAAAAGGGATTTGTCAGCGCCTGAGTTGCGATCGCGCCGACGCCCGACTTGACGTGCGGAACCAGTGCGCCCACGGCGAAGAACCGCGTCGCAACCGCAATTCCGAAGCGCCCGGTTCGCCGGTCGCGAGCGATGATCGACCAGGTCATGCCGTCCATCCGCGACGGCTGCGCATTGTCAGCACGGCCGAGCCTTTCTAGCCTGAGTTTGCCGAGGTCGTCGACTCCCGACCCGAGCCTGGTCGGTTCGCAGCCGCGACCGGCGTCCGCGAGGGCTGCCGGGCGCTCGCCGGCGCCCCGCCTACATGGTGCCGAACATCGTGGACGTGGTGGTGACGCGCTTGCCGGTGCGTCACGGCTTTAGCCGCGACTCGGCGGACCTCTTTCTCGCCGACGTGCGGCAAGCGACCGCCCGGCTCGATGCCCGCCGGCCGTCGCGACCGCAGAGCGCAGTCAGCCGTCGGTTTTGCGCGTCCCGGCCGGCCGGCGGGAGGAACGCTCGACTTTTTTGTTAACCATAAAGAAATCGTCAATGAATTTCCGGTAAGCACGCGGTCATTACCAGGGTCGGCCGAACAGGCGCCTCGACTTCGCCGGCGTCGGAATGCTCAGCGGCCACATGCTCGCGAACGCCGGTTGATTCCGCAATGTCGATGTCCGTTCCGGCGCCTGCAGAGCAGCACATCCCGAGGCTTGAAATCATCCGAGGGGACTGCACCCGGCGAGCTTCGATTCCTCCGGCGTTCTCCGGCACGCACGTTGCGATCCGGCTTCGTGCGATCTCGATCGGGGCGGAGAGAAGCTGATCCATGCGCGTCAGGCTGGGTATCGTCTCCGTGCTCACGATCACCAACGTCGGCGTGTTGCTGGCAGCCGCCGGCGTCGGCTGGGACATGACGCGCCGCTATGACGAGCTGTTTTACTCGTTCAACGCGCGCAACGCGCAGAAAATTGCCGATGCGGGCGTCGCCGATCTCGCTTGGCGCGAATACGCGCAGCTCGTCGTCGAGATCGGGCGCAACATCGCGCAGGGCGATGCGTTGCGCCAAATGCTGGTTGATAGAAATGCGGAGGCAATCCGGACCAGGCTGGAGGACGATTTCCACCGCGGCGTCATCTCGAGCGGCCAAGTAAAGGTTGTCGGGCTGTCGCTCTATGACGCGGCCATGAATCCGGTCGGCGAGGTTTGGCGCGGGAAAGCCGCCGAACTGCCGCCTGCCCTGCGCGACGCGGTCGCCAAGCGCGAAGGGACCGATCGTCTCAAGATTCTGTGGCGCATCTGGCGGGACGGCGACGAACCGCGGCTCACTGCCGTCGTGCCGGTCGGCGGATTGCGCCTGGTCGGCTATCTCGGCGTGCACGCGGATCCGATTCACGCGCTCGCCACCCTCGATCAGCGGCTCGGCATGGCCGTCGAGATCCTTGCAATCGACAACGGCCGGCAGCTGCTGGCGCCGCAGAATTTCAGGATTCCCGCTGCCGCCGACCGGCGCGAGGACTTCCTCGCCGTGCAGGGTCCTCAACAACAGCCCATCGCCAGATTGCGGGTGATTCAGGACGTCACCGAGCTTACCAGCGCGCTCGACCGCGTCGCGTTCTGGTCGCTCTGCGTCTTCGTCCTGATCTGCGGCACCATTTCGGCCGCAGGAGTGGTGCTCGTGGCGCTGTTCATTCGTCAACTCCGCCGGCGGGAGGCTGCCGCGCAGAACGAGCTCGAGCAACGACGACGGGACAAGGCGGACGCGGACGAGGCGATCTTGCGGGCGGCGCAGACCGCCGAGGCGAGCCGACGCGCGGAATTGCTGCGCCTCGCCGACACCTTCGAAGCCAATGTCAAGTCCGTCGCCCAGTTCGTCTCTTCGGCATCGGCCGAGACCACTGCCAATGCGGAGTCGCTCGCCACGGTGGCGGACCACACGGCCAAGCTTGCCGAAGCGGCGGCCGAAGCCTCCCGCCCACTCGCCGAACGTGCAGTCGGTCGCCTCCACGTCCGGCGAGTGGGCGGGCTCGATCGGCGAAATTACCCGCCAGGCGACCCGATCGACCAACATCGCGGAAAAGGCGGTGGCGGAAGCCAAGGAGACCAACGAGGCGATGCGCGGCCTCGCCGGGGCGACGCAAAAGATCGGCGAGGTGGTCGATCTCATTCGGGCGATCGCCGGGCAGACCAATCTACTTGCGCTGAACGCCACCATCGAAGCCGCGCGCGCGGGGGAGGCCGGCAAGGGCTTTGCGGTAGTCGCCAGCGAGGTCAAGTTGCTCGCGGGGCAGACCGCCAAGGCGACCGAAGAAATCACCGGCCAGATCGAGGCCATCCAATCATCGACGCAATACGCCGCCGCGGCGATCGAGCGGGTCGGACAGACCATCAACGAGATCAGCGGGATCGCGGCCAACGTGACGGTCGCCGTGGAGCGGCAGGGCGCAGCAACCGCGGGCATCGCGCACAGCGTCGAAAAGGCGGTCAGCGGCGCGCAGGACGTGGCCGGCAATATTGCCGGCGTCGACAAGGCGGCGGCCGAAACCAGCAGGGTGGCCGAAACCGTTCTCGCGACCTCGCGCGAGCTCACGCGCCAAGCCGACAGCCTGCACAGCGAGGTCCAAAGATTCCTGCGCACCGTCCGGGCCTGAACGAACGCGCCGTCGTCGTCGGCCGAATTCGAGAAGGAGAACAACCATGATCCACGTTCGCAGCATCCTGTCGGCACTCGCGCTCTTGCTCGGCCTCATGTCGGCGGCCACGGCGCAGGACGCGCCCATGCAGATCAGCGGCGCCAATACCGTGAACGCCCAGCAGATCTTCGATCTGATCACGAAGCGGCCGAACCTGGTGATCCTCGACAATCGCAAGGAGGAGGACTACGCCGCCGGGCATCTCGAAGGCGCCATTCGGCTGCTCGACACCGACGTGTCGTCCGAGACCCTCGCCAGGCACGTCGCGAGCAAGGATACGCCGGTTCTGTTCTACTGCAACGGCGTCAAGTGCGGCCGCGCCGCGAAGGCTACGGAGCGAGCCGTCCAACTCGGCTACAGCAACGTCTTTTACTACGCGCTCGGCATGGAAGAATGGAACAAGGAAGGCCTCCCGCTCGTGAAATAGCCGCACCGGGACCGAGGCTTTGTCGCCGCACTCGAGCCGCCACTCGGCATCGACAAAATATCAAAAGGCGCAAGTCCCGGATCTTCCGGTAGATTTGCTCGCGCGATCGGAGCCGGTGGTCGAACCTCGGGACCGCGAAGGCGCTCGGCCTCGACGTGCCGCCGACGCTTCGCCCCGACGAGGTGATCGAGCAATGCCGCGAGCTCATCACGTCAGCTCGCCGGAGGCCATCGACGTTGCCCGGCCCAGGGCCAGCCCCACGATGCGGTGCAGGAGGTCGGGATAGGCAATGCCGTCGTGCAGGGCCGCCGCGGCAAATTCCTCACTCTGGGCAATTTCGGGATTGGGATTGGCTTCCAGGAAGTACGGGACGCTGTCGGCGGACAGGCGAAAATCGATGCGGGCGTATCCCTCGAGCTCCAGCGTCCGGAATATGCGCTTGGCCGATCGTTCGATGCGCGCGCGCACCTCGGGGGCGAGGTCCTTGGCCGGCCCGTGCAGGATGCCGCGACGTTCCTGATAGCCGGGATCGTGCTTGACCTTCTCGGTGGCGATGCGCCATGTGCCCGGCGCCATGTTGCCGAAATTCAACTCCCAGATCGGCAGCACGCGCAGCCGCTCGTTGCCGAGCACGCCGACGTAGAGCTCGCGCCCGTCGATATATTGCTCGGCGATGGCGGCGGTGCCGATCCGCTCGTGGATGAATGCGACGCGCTCGGCGAGCTTCTCGTCGGTGTCGACCACCGAGGCCTGCGAGATGCCGTAGGACGCGTCCTCGCTCAGGCTCTTGACGATCAGCGGCAGCGCGAGGCGCTTCGGGCGGCGGACCTTGCGGTGCTTCGGGAAAACCGCGAAGGCCGGAACCGGAATCCGGTGGTAGTGCACCAGGGTCTTCGACAGGTCCTTGCCGCGCGCCAGCATCAGGCCGCGCGGATTGCAGCCGGTATAGGGGATGCGCATCAGCTCGAGATAGCTCGCGACGTTGTGGTCGTAGATGACTTCGCCGCGGAACTGCTCGAGCAGGCTGAACGCCACATCCGGCTTCCAGTTCTCGATCTCGTCACGGATCGGCTTGAGCTCGTCGTGCACGCCGAGCGGGCGAACCTCGTGCCCGGCGGCACGCAGCGTGCTTACGACGTCATACTCGGTCTTCCAGACATTGATTTCCTGCTCGCTGAACCCCTTGCTCGACTCCGGGGGTATCAGGTCCGGGTGTAGGAGCACCAGGACGCGCAGACGCTTCATAGCGCGAGCCACCTTCGCCGCAATGGACCGAACAGGGCATGCACCGTCTTGGCGGTCAACAGCACGGTGAATTCCATCACCAGCTTCCGCTGCGGACCGACCGCGCGCAGGTTCAGCTCGCGGCATCTGACGATCATATCGTCGAGGATTGCGTCCAGCGTCAGCTGGTGCTCGCCCGTCCACGTCGAGACCAGCTCTCGGATTCTCGCGCGGTGGCGCCTGATGAACGCCGACGCCGCCTGCGACCGGCGATGCCTCGGGTCGGCCGAGAACATCCGCTGCAGATCGCGATCGTAGGTTTTCGGCGTGTCGAACGCGTAGAGCGCCTGCTTCTTCCGGTAGTGCTCGGCAAGAGTTTCGGTGAGCTGGCTCAGCGGGTCGACCCGCTCCCGGCGGGTGGGCAACGGTCGCTGCGCGGCGATCTCGGCCATCAGCTCGTCGACGTATTCGAGCTTCTTCAATGCCGGCCAGCCGGCGTAGCGCGTGCGCCAGTTGGAACGGGGCCGCAGCCAGACCGCGAAGGTTTCTGCGAAATCCTCGTCCGGATGGCTCTGCGCGTACCAGAGCCGCAGATGCTGGACGAAATGCCGGCTGGACGGGTTCGGCCGGTAATATCTCGGATAGCGCTTCGAGGAGGGGCCGAACAGCCGTTGCCAACCGCGCCGGCGCTGCAGCTGATAGGCGTGCTGCACGACGTGACCGGCTTCGTGACGCAGGATGCTCATGCACTCCGACCATGTGCCGCCTTCGACGTCGATGATTTTCTTCTTCTCGAGCTGCATCAGCCGCGGATGCGCGAGATAGAAGGGGAACGCGATGCCCGGCGTGTTGTCCGGGCTGAACCATTCGCTCGAGATCCAGGCATGCGGCCGCACCCGGATGTCGCGCTGCTCGAGCTCCTCGTGCAGGGCCTTGAGGCAGTCCTCGAGCCAGGTGCCCTCGACGGTGACCTTGAGGTCCTTGAGGCGGAGCTCGAGCAGCTCCTCGTCGGGCAGGGAAGCCCAGGCGAATTTCCTGCGCGGCATGGGATCTCGACCTGAGGACGGCGCGGCCGCTGGATGGTGTCATCCCGGGCCGGCAACGACAACCGGTCGCCGTGTAGGGGACTGGCCCGCCTCTGCTCACCCTGGCAGAACGCCCATGTTGAACACTTGATCGGGTCGTTCTCGCCTATCCGATCCTTGGCCGCCGCCACCATCGATATGTGACATCCAGGCTACACTTGGGAAGATTCACACCTCGGCTTTGCGATGGCTGTTGCGGTGCCCCACGCGCGCCAAGTTACCCTCCTATTCCCACCGGGCGTGTTGTCGGGCTTGCTTCCGTCCCAACCGGTCGGCATCGGCTCGGGGGCAAGATCAGGCATGCCGGTCGGAGAGTCGCGGGATGATGCAGTTCATATCAAGCTACGGCGTCTGGTTGGTGGCGGCGTTCGTCGCCCTCGAAAGCGTCGGGCTTCCGCTACCTGCCGAGGCGGCTCTGATTGCGGCTGCGGTCTTCACCGCCAGAACACACGACTTCAATATTTGGTTTTTGATCACGGCCGCAAGCCTGGCGGCAATTTTGGGCGAAATTGTCGGGTTTTGGATCGGCAGGAGGTTTGGACCTCAGCTGTTGACGAAATATGGCGCCCATCTTGGATTGACGGAAAGACGGGTGAGAATCGGTCATTGGCTATTTGTCCGATATGGCGGCAGGTTTATTTTCATCGCTCGCTTTTTGCCGTTTCTGCGCAACATGGCTGCCGTGCTTGCCGGCACGAATTCCATGGCGCAGCATGACTTTTATTTCGCCAGCGGGACGGCAGCCGTTGCTTGGATAATGTGCTACGGTTTTGGGGCTTATTCCTTCGGTGCCGCATTTGCGAGCTTGACCTCACCGGCTACGGTTCTCCTGGGGCTGGTTGCGATAGCGATCATCTTGGCGGTGCCGGCGCTGATCGTGCGATACGAGGAGAGTCTGCACGCGAAAACCGAACGCGGAATTGCCTAGACTGCGCGAGCGCTTGGCCGCAAATCAAGTCGGCATGCCAGGTTGCACGTGAGCAAGCCTATCGGGAACTGAAGGGAATTTCTGCAGGCCGATAGCTCCTCATCTCGCGTGGTTCCTTTGTTCGTGCCTTGCGGCCGTTCCTTCGTCCCGGCCAGCACGTTGTGGTGCAGCCGTGGCCCACGACGCGAAACGAGTTCTTGCGGATATCGATCCCGATCACGGCGATTCCGCTATTGAGTTTGTACGTCATGGCGTGCTCCTTGTCTTTGATCCCCTTGCCAGCTTCTCTTGCTGGCGAGGCTGGAGCACGGCCGGACCATTCCATTAAACTAGCGGACATCGCTGAATTGCAGCGAGCCAACCCTCGCCGTCATTCGATCGCTTCGTCGGCGCGGCGAGCGGTTGTGGCGGCACGTCGAGGCCGGGTGCCCTGGCCGCCTCGAGGTTGGTGACAGGCGCGAACCTGGTCGACTGCACGACCGGCGCCGCCGCGCAACCACTGGCCCCATTGAACGGGACCATTTTTTCTACAGTGCTGAAAAGCCACACTCCTTCTAAATTGATGAGCGCTCCAAATAGGGCTCAAAAAGGACCGATTTTCAGCTTCGTCTACGGCGATGGATTTCGGCACGGGGAATTCCGTCTCCATCATGCGTTAAGTTTTGACGTGTGAAATGCTCTAACAGCTTGTTCGCCTAAATCGCAGGGGGGGCTCAATGACTGCAATCTCGCTCGGACAAGCCGCTTGCCTTAGCCAGCCCGGCAGGACGGCCATCACCGCCGCCAAAGTGGGTCGATTTTCGAGAGGCAACCCGGCCCAATTACGCCAGCTGTTCGAAATGCATGTTGGCGATGTCACCTCGCGGCCGCAAGAATTTGCCAGTGGGTTCGTCGATTTCCTGCTGGGCAGAGGCGCTCGCCATCCGCGGTAATACCTGTGTGTACCGAAACGTCGTCCGTATTGATCTGGTGATAGAATCGCTTAACGTCGACCGCGATGGTCGCACTGCTTTGCTTCCTTTTGAGGCTGTTGGTTTTCGCTGTTCAAGTCGAACAGTCGACTTGAAGCAGAGAATGCCGCGCTCAGGCATCAGCTGATTGTGCTGCAGCGCAAGGTGCATGATCGCATCCGGTTCACGAACAGCGATCGCTTGTTCTTCATCCAGCTGTGTCGTTGGTTTCCGTCGGTCCTCAAGGCCGTGACGATCATCGGGCCCGAAACGCTCGTGCGCTGGCATCGCTGGCAGAATTGCTTTGCCGAACCATTGATCGGATCGATCCGTCGCGAGTGTGTGGATCACATTATCGTGCTCGGCAAGGAGCACTTGCTAAGATCTCATACCGGATATTACAACGAAATGAGAACACGCCGGTCGTTGGACAAAGATGCACCGCCTTGCGCCCGGTTCAGCGGACTGGGAGCGTCATCTCACATGCGGTTCTGGGCGGTCTCCATCACTGCTACGTCCGTGTCTGAGTTTCTGGTACACACAGGCGCAAGTGGCTCGCATTTCATGCTGCCGATCCTGGCACGCTCTGTGCTAACGCTGCCTTGGATGCTGTGCTGCAAGCTCTCGGCTCGACAAGGATACCACCGATGGCGCCCGCGATGGCCGTGAAGCAAGATTCGCGGGCAAGACTCATAGCCGGCATCGCAATTGGCCTGGCCCTGCTGACGAGCGGCTGCGGCCTCACGGAAGCGCCGATCCTCAAACCCAAGGGGCCCGTTGCGCTCGCCGAACGCGACATCCTATTCCGCGCCCTTGCGATCATGATGATCGTGGTCATTCCGGTCTTTGTGATGACGTTCTGGTTTGCCTGGCGCTACCGCGCATCCGGCAAGAGGTCCCGCTACGAACCGGATTGGATGTCCGCGAAGGTCGACGCGGTAATATGGATCGTTCCGGCGCTGATCGTTACCTCGCTCGGCGTACACCTCTGGCTCTATACGCACAAGCTCGACCCTTACAAGCCGCTCCAGTCATCGGTAACCCCGCTGGAGGTCCAGGTCGTCGCCCAGGACTGGAAGTGGCTCTTTATCTACCCCGCGCAGGGGATCGCCACTGTCAACGAATTGGCGTTTCCGAGCGAAGTGCCGGTCAGGCTGAAGATCACCTCCGACACCGTGATGAATTCGTTCTTCATCCCAGCGCTCGGAGGACAGATTTATGCAATGGCCGGCATGCAGACGCAGCTCAACGTGCGCGCCGATGAACCCGGTCGCTTCGTGGGCAGAAACACGCAATATAGCGGCCGCGGATTCGCCGACCAGCATTTCGCGGCGATCGCGATGACGCCGGCGGATTTCGATGCCTGGCTGAAGCGGGCTGGGCAATCGCCGAAGAAACTCGACGCGACCACCTATGCAGAACTTGCCAAGCCGAGCGCCGCCCATCCGGTCGTTCACTATTCGGCGGTCGAATCCGGACTTTTCGACAGGATCATCGGGAAATACGACAAGTCGGCGAAGAGTCACGGGGCAATGGCGTCGGAATGAGGTTCCGTTAGGGAGAAGGAGCGGATGTTGGGAAGGCTGACCGTCGACGCGCTGCCTTTGTACAGTGCGATCGCCATGGGTGGCGCACTGATCACGATCGGCGGGGCCGTCGCCGTTGCCGCGGCGATCACGTGGCTGAAAGCTTGGCGGTACCTTTGGACGGAATGGCTGACGAGCGTCGATCACAAGCGGATCGGCATCATGTATGTGACGCTCGCGCTGATCATGCTTCTGCGCGGCTTCATTGATGCACTGATGATGCGCGCGCAGCAGGCGATCGCGGTGAAATCCGACGGCTACCTGCCGCCCGAACATTTCGACCAGATCTTCAGCTCGCACGGCACCATCATGATCTTCTTCATGGCGATGCCGTTCATGACCGGGCTGATCAACATCGTCGTCCCGCAGCAAATCGGCGCGCGCGACGTCGCCTTCCCTTACCTGAACTCGGTTAGCCTCTGGCTCACCGCATCCGGCGCGGCGCTCGTCATGGTATCGCTCGTCATCGGCAAGTTCTCGATGGCAGGGTGGACCGGCTATCCACCCTATTCGGGCGTCGAATACAATCCCTATGTCGGCGTCGACTATTGGATCTGGGCGGTGCTGATCAGCGGAATCGGCTCGACGCTCACCGGCATCAATTTCATTGTGACTATCCTGAAGAAGCGTGCCCCCGGCATGACGCTGATGCGGATGCCGCTGTTCACCTGGACGGCGCTCTGCACTAGCGTGCTCATGGCCTTCGCCTTTCCCGCGATTACCGTGGTGGCGGTGCTGCTGCAGCTCGACCGCGCATTCGGCATGCACTTCTTCACGAGCGGTGCCGGCGGCAACATGATGAATTACGCCAACCTGCTTTGGATATGGGGACACCCGGAGGTCTACATTCTGATTCTGCCGGCCTTCGGAATCTATTCCAGCGTCGTGACGACGTTTTCCGGCAAGCGGCTGTTCGGCTACACGTCGCTCGTGTACGCAACCGGCGCGATCGCCATCCTCTCCTTCACGGTTTGGCTGCACCACTTCTTCACGATGGGATTGAGCGCGAATGTGAACGCCTTCTTCGGCATCGCCACCATGATCATCGCCGTGCCGACCGGCGTGAAACTATTCGACTGGCTGTTCACGATGTATCGTGGCCGCATCCGTTTTCACACCTCGATGATGTACACGCTTGCTTTCATCGTGACCTTCGTGGTCGGTGGCGTGACCGGCGTTCTCCTCGCCCTGCCGCCGGTCGATTATCTCATGCACAATTCGACCTTTCTGGTTGCGCATTTCCACAACATGTTGATTCCCGGCGCGCTGTTCGGCTATTTCGCCGGGCTCAATCTGTGGTTTCCGAAGGCTTTCGGCTTTCGTCTCGACGAGCGATGGGGGAAGCGATCGTTCTGGTGCTGGATGATCGGCTTCTACCTCGCCTTCATGCCGCTCTATCTGCTCGGCTTCATGGGCATGCCGCGTCGCATGGAGCACTACGACACGCCCGAATGGCAGCCCTATCTGATCGTCGCCGCGGCAGGTGCCGTTTTTATCCTCTTTGGCCTCATTTTCATGATCGTGCAATTGGTCATCAGCGTAATGCGGCGCGCCGAATACCGCGACTGGACCGGCGATCCCTGGGACGGCCTCACCCTGGAGTGGTTCACAGCCTCGCCACCGGCGCCCTACAACTTCGCCGTCATTCCCGAAGTGCGGAGCCGGGACGCATTTCTCGACATGAAGGAGCGCGGCATCGCCTATCGGCCACCGGCCCGCTACGAGGACATCGCGATCCCGAAGAATAGCGCATTCGGTGCGGTGACCGGTGGC
>Ga0137388_10002341_pt1 | contig 11890 bp, 12 predicted proteins | sample 15con2h14AmetaG_FD_104644 | JGI IMG/M metagenome (GOLD analysis project Ga0137388, IMG submission 104644) | Vadose zone soil microbial communities from Angelo Coast Range Reserve, California, USA - 15con2h1.4A metaG | ecosystem: Environmental > Terrestrial > Soil > Vadose zone > Saprolite...
AATATCAAGAGTGGGTCCATCCTCGCGAAATCAGAAGAATGATATCAACAAGAGGCGCAATGACCGCGGTATGAAATTCGGAGTATGTGTCCCGAACTACGGAGAATCCTCGTCAACCGAGGCGCTTCGTAACGTAGCCTTGGAGGCCGAACAGGCAGGCTGTGACTCCCTTTGGACCACCGACCACATACTGATGCCTAGAAACAGTGGAACTCCCTATGAACGAATCCTCGATAGCATCACGACACTCGCCTACCTTGCCGGAATTACCAAACAAGTGAAGCTAGGAATCTCCTCACTAATCATCGCGATGCGAAATCCTGTTGTCGTCGCAAGACAGCTCGTTACACTCGACAACCTTAGCGGGGGAAGACTCATGCTGGCCATTGGTGTCGGCTGGAACGAGAAAGAGTTCGCCCATCTGGGCTCAAACTTCCGCAGCAGAGGCAAGAGGGTGGACGCGTCTATTCGATTGATAAGAGCGCTTTGGAGAGGAGAGACGAGTTTCAAGAGCCGTGTTCTCAGCTTGGAATTTTCCGATGCCGTCTTCGAACCGCGCCCAGTTCAGAGGCATCTAGCGATCTGGATTGGTGGAACAAGCAAAGCTGCCATGAAACGGGCCGCAACTCTCGGTGATGCGTGGCATCCGAACCTCCAACCGCTCGACCAATTCGCAAAACTTGTCGCGGACTTTAGAGAAAGCTCCCCAGAAGCGAAGACCAAAGGGATATGCGTCCGAATCGGCATAGATCCGAGGGCCGAGCAGTCAGAGTACAAGTCGCCGCAAGGAGAGAAGAGAATTATGCTCGCCGGAAATATGGCTCAGAACAAACAGATACTCTCACGTCTGGAGGAGCTAGGAGTTTCCTACGTGGTTGCCGTGCCAAGTCCAGATGGAAAGGCAAGTGTGCCAAACCAGATAGACGCGATCAAAACCTTGTCGAAACTTCTCAGCTGATCAGCAAACAATCTATCGCCCATCCAAAGTTCTTTAACCCCTATCAGGTCCAAGCGAATCCTGTAACGAGAAATGCTCCCTACCGCCGGCGTAAACCGCGTCTTCGGTTTACTTGATCTCTTGAAGGCGTACAATGGAAAAGCGGACATTGCCACCCTTACCATCGATCTCCGCATCGACCTCGACGAGTTGCTGCCGATAATCGATACAGCGGAATACCTCGGTCTCGTGGCCGTCAAGGAGGGAGAGATCTCCCTCACAGAACTCGGCAACAAAGCCCACAGCAGCAAGATAGCAGAACGGAAAAAACTCGTCCACCAACGGCTGGAAACTCTTGAGCCCTTCTCTGACATTGCAAAACTACTCAATCAACAAGGGCAAGTCACGCGCTTCACTCTCGCGCGATTTATCAGCTCCAAGTACGGCCCTACTCTCGACATCCCAACACTGATCAGCATAATTATCAGCTGGGGAGTCTTCACAGGCCTGTTCGGTTACGATGGGCAATCCGAACGTCTTCTTCCCAAAACTCACGTTCACTAGCTTATTTTCGAGATTATTCGGTCCGCTAGGTCGTACAGTACGGGGTCCCTCGGGCTCCTAGGCCGTTCGAGATCGATCTTGACATCATCAACTATCTTCGCCGGCCTTGCGCTCAAAACGACCACCCTATCAGCCATCTCAACAGCCTCCTGAACATTATGTGTAACCATAATCACCGAACCGGTGGGGTATGCAGGGTCTCTCCAAATATCCAAGACCTCACGTCGGAGGTTCTCCGCTGTCAACGCATCAAGGCTTGAAAATGGTTCATCCATCAGCAGCACTTCAGGCTGGAGCGCGAGAGCACGGGCTATTCCAACCCGCTGCTTCATCCCACCGGAGAGCTCCTTAGGATAGGAAGACTCGAACCCTTCCAAGCCAACATCCTGGATGTACTTTTGCGCGATCTTCAACTGTTCCTCCTTGGCAATTGGCGTTGAGGATATTGCCATCTGCACGTTCCCAAGCACAGTTTTCCATGGAATTAGTGCGAAGGTCTGGAAGATCACACCGACCTTCGGGCTCGGACTCGTAATCGGCTGGCCATGAAACAGCACCTGACCGCTAGTCGGTTTGTCAAGTCCATCGATAATCCGCAGCAGCGTGCTCTTTCCACAGCCTGAAGGCCCGACAATACAGAGGAACTCTTTGTAGACGTCGAATGAAATGTGGTCGAGAACCGTTGTGCTTTTGCCTTCACCAGGGTAGATCTTGGCTACGTCCTTGATTTGGAGAATGGGCTCGGAGGGTTGGCTCAACTAGACTATGCCTCGAACTTGTACCTGTCGGCCTTCCGCAGCAGACGCCTCCAGACAAGCCGGTTGATGACCAGGACGGTCGCAGTCATGACAAGAAGTGACGCATAGATCTCAAGGGGGGCTAGGAGCTGGTTCTTTGATGGTAACGTTGCTTGAACTAGAAATGAGCCTAGCCCAGGGACGTTTGCGTTGGGTCCGATGTATTCGGAGACTATAAGCGCGTTCCAGCCGCCACCCCAAGCTTGTATGCTTCCAATGAGGATTGCGGGAAAAGAAGCGGGGATAAGAATCTCTCTGACAAAACGCCGTCCGCGAATCCTGTAAGCCGCGGTCGCTTCCAGCAAGTCGTTCGGGACGCTATTCACCGCCCCGACGATATTGAACAGGAGATACCATTGCATCCCCGTTAGTATCAAGAGCACCGACGCTAGGTTGAGCGTGAACCCGAGTAAGGGGGAGTTCCTGAACGGGTCGACGAGTAGTATCACGACGATGGGAAACAGGGCTGTCGCTGGGATAGATTGTCCAATGTCAAATATTGGCACGAGCAGCCTGGACAGTCTTTGGCTTCTTGCTATGAGTATGCCTGCCCCGAGAGTCCATGAGAGGGCAATAGCATATGCCATGAGCAGTCTAGAGAGTGATAGTAGAGTGAGAGCGGCTAGCTCGAAGGCTGTTACGTCGGTGGCGAGCAGGGAAATGCCGATTGCGATGGATTGGGATCGTGACATGATTGTGACGATGAGGCCGAGAAGAACGAGTCCGATGAATATCGCATAGCTGAGCAATCTTCCCCACAATGGTATTCTGCTGATTCGCTGCGGAAATCTCAACTTCTCCGTTATGTGGCGTATTCGTCGCCAGCGGGTCAGTTCCAGAACTCTTGCCGCATAGGATCTTTCGGACTTGAAAAACGAGAGTACTGGCGAGACGAGACGGTCCTCGTATTTCCTCACTTCCACTCCTACAGCGCTCTGTCTCGTTGCCGTGGTTCTCGGCGCGGCTATAGTCTCGTACTTGTATTTCTCGGCTCTAGTCCCGAGAGGCTTCCAGACCAGTCGGTCAATCGCGAAGATGATTCCGACCAACACAATGAGGCCAAAGAGCGCTGAGCCCAGATCAGCTCGTGTCGCCGCTACGGCGATATACTTCCCTATGCCTGGCAGATCCACGTGTTGGGTGGGGCCGAAGGAGACATGCTCTTCGATAGGGATCAAGTACCATCCTCCACCCCATGCGAGTAAACTGCTCCAGACTAGCTCCGGGAACACCGCCGGAAGAACGATCTGGCGAAGATACCGAGCTCCGTGCATTCCATAAGCGTGGGCTGCTTCCTTTATGTCAGTCGGAATAGCGTTTATTCCCGCGATGACTCCGAACGTAGGCGCCCAAGCCATCGCTGTAAAGATTAGTATGATAGACGCGACTTCCTGGTTGAACTCGGGAGCACTAGCTCCGGTTCCTAGGATCAAGAGGAAGACCACAGGCAGGACTCCGAGGACAGGGACCGATTGGAATATGTCTAGTAATGGAAGTAGCACGTGGGAAGCACGATGGTTCATAGCCGTCGCAATTCCGTAAGCCAGTGCAAATGCCAGCGCGAACGCGTAGGCAATAGTCATCCGTGTCAGGGTTCGGAGCGCAAAGTAGGGAACGCTAGGTGTCAGATCATTAGAAAGAATCGAATTGGCCGCGCCGTTAACAAGTATCTCAATAACTAGTAGGCCGACTGCCCCAATCGCTATCGCAACTAGAAGAATCCTAGTAAAGGACGAGGCTGTTTTTCCGGCCGAGGATGAGGCAACTCGTCTTCTAAGGCTCGGCCTTGGCACATGCAAGATGAGTTCAATCCCGTATGATTAGAAAAGCGCACGATTGCGTCTCGTTATAAAAGGGCAACCCGACTAGATGATTCCAAGCAAGGCTTTCCGAACTTGACCCTCTGCTTGACAAGACCAAGCGATTCCAAGTGTCCCATTTAATTCCTGTACTCTATCGACAACAGGGGCCCTGGCCGAGGCAAAAGCCAAGCCCGTTGAGATTTACCAGGTTTACTCCAACGCGATTCAAAGTGTTCGGCGAGAAGGAGTTCGGTGGCGGGACATGGATCACAGTCTCGAACAGAGATCGCTAGTTGCGCGAACAAAGAGTATTGGGCATTTATACACGATCACATTGTGTCATTCGAGCGTTCCAATGTCCGAAAATGAAACTGGGACCCGTACTTGATCGTGAACTTGTCGCCTCCAACCTGAACCGAGCAACTTCACTGATAGGCTCAACTAAGGCTGTTTTCACATTTCTGCTATTCTTCTTCATCCCAAGATTCCAGCGGGGTTCGATAGATGCAATTCTCTATCAAATCACCTTGAGTGTCGTAGTTTCCACTATCTTCTCCTTCGTCTTCTCTGGGTTGTGCTATTATGGAATAGTAGGCGCGTCCAAGATGAGTATCGCGAGGAAGCGGTCGAACATGAAAAAGGGAGACACTCTTTTCGTGCTCGGGCTCATGCTCGCAGCCTTAGAGCCCGCATTGATCCTATTCACTATTGGACAGACGCTTGTGGGAGGCTTGGCAGCGACCCTCTGGGTACTGTTCACATCTTTGTCGTCCGACAATCCAGAGACTTCTAGTAGAAGGAAGAGAAAAGCCGACAATCACAGTATTGTCCAAGTCTAAAGAGTAATCCGAGAATGGTCGTCGAAGCCACTCTCTGCCACATCGTCGGTCCTAAGGGAGTGTTGTTGAAGAAGGCCTCGAGAGGATTTGGCCTGGAGCCGACAATTCTCCGAGATCTTCTGATCTCGGTCAAGCCTCGATTTCTCTAGAGCATTGCCTAGATATGAATTTGCCGGATGTATACCCAAGTTGTGGTGGGGCCGGTGGGATTTGAACCCACGACCTCTGGCCCCGATTTCTCGGGGTCGCCAGCGCCCCAGGGTCACCGTCCAAGATTGGACTCTGGTATCCTCTGGGCGGGGTCAATCCCCTTGACCAAGCTAGACGACGGCCCCTATGGTCGGAACCGAACCCGGCTGCTTTTCTGTGTTATGCTCGGCGCTTGTCAGACAGGGGTTCGTGGCATTGGATAGATGAGATTCATTGGGGCGCGGGAATGGTCATCTTCATGACCGTCTCTTCGACCGGATATCCTTCCTTTCTCCAGCCCTCCATTCCGTCAAGCATCTCCTTGACCTTGAAGCCAAGAGCAGTAAGCTTCGCGGCCGCTTTGGTTGAGGCGTTGCAGAACACGCCGTCACAGTATGTCACATAGACCTTGTCTCGGGGCAGAGAAGCGGTCGTGAAAGAATCGATTGCTCTGTGAGGCATATTGATGGCCCCCGGAACGTGTCCTCGGGCGTAGGCGTCTGGAGTTCTCGCGTCGACCACTACTACTCCAGAGACTTTGTTTGTTGTGTCGTGGTAGACGTCCGACGGGTCGGTTTCGAACGATAGCTTAGATCGGAAGTGATTGTTGGCATTCGAGGGATCAGCAGGTGAGTTCTCTAAGACTCTAGAGGCTTCCTGGATGAGTGAGTCGTTCTTGCGTTTCGACATTACAAATCTGGACGAGTGTAGGATTAGTTTCTACTTATTTGTTGTCTGAACAGAGACTTGTTGTTGCGCAGGAAGGGCAATCGGGTGGGGACGGTGCATGCGGTAGGTTGCGAGCGATCCCAGCCCACTGATAACGAGGAGGGTCGCTATCGGGAAGACGGGGACAACGAGGAGCGTGGCCACGAGACGGTCAACAGGTATCACCAGAGGTGCGGTGTAAAACTGAGAGAAGTGGACGGTGACGCCCTGCAGACTCGCGGCCCTTGCCGATTGTTCTAGGCTTCTGGCGTAGAGAACGCCGAGGCCAAACGTCACCATGCCTCCGAGAATGTTGATCGCGCCCCCTAACCGGGTGTATCTGGCCAGCATCAAACCACTTCCGATCAACACGAGGAAGGCGACGCCAAACTGGGCAAGCATCAAGTTGTCCGGCTGGTTCGATGCGAGATTCGCGGTGGTCGGTAGATTGTAGGCGAAGAGTGCCCAACCGATAGCGAGAAGGCTGGAGAACACCCCGAGACCACCCGCTAGCAATGATCTTGGATGTGCAACTCGCGCCGGGTTTACCTTCGCCATTTTTCCTGTCTGCGCTTACGAAGGGGTGTACCGGATAAGTCTTCCACACTATCTCGTGAAGGATTCGAGCATCATGCTGAGGCTCATTCCCTGCCGTTTTGCTTCTTTCAACAAGACCTTCTGGACACCACTGGAATATTGAACGGCTTTCTTGGGCCGATCTACCACGCTGTCTGGTAGTTTCAGTCGAGCGGCAAGTCTCCTCAGAACATGTTTTCGAATCACATTTCCATCTGCGAGCCTAACTCGGAGAGTTGCTGGTAGCTTCAAGGCATATTCAACAAATGGGAGATATGCGAAGGGGGAACATAGTTCTAGACCTGCTGCGACCGCAAGCTTGTCTCCTGGATCAAAGTCCTTAGCGGACGCGGCAACAACGCTGTCAAACATCTCCCTTCCTAGAATGTGCGGACCGTCTTGCAAAGCGATGTCCTCGAATTTTCCGTAACCGCCGAAAAGTTCGTCGCTTAGCTGGCCTACGGCAAGATAATTCAAGCCCATCTCTTTAGCCTTCTGGCAGGCGAAATAGATTGGTACCGATATTCCTACAATCACCGGATCGGTGGTTTCAATGATCTCGACGACCATAGGCAATGAATTGAGGATCTCTGAGCTTGTCAACTCTCGAATCGTGACGCGAAGTCCGAAACTCTCCGCAGTTTTTTCCGCGTGCTCTAGCTCTTGCTGCCCTTTCAATCCTACAGAGATTAGCTTCGGTTCTAAACCGTTGTTCTTCGCCACCTTCGCAACGAGTGCGCTGTCCAGTCCTCCGGAGAACGCGATTCCGGATCCTCGTGGGACGATCCTGCTGACCGCTTCGGTGAAGAGCTCGTCCAATGTTTGAGTTGCTGCTGTTTCAGTTGTTGGTTCCTCCTCTGGTTGCTTGAGCGAGTAATCACTCATCGTCTCGAACCCTCGGGAGGAGGCTCGAATCACCTTACCAGGAGGAACACGTTCGGGTTCGGGAATGCCGATCGAGATTAGAGGAGATCGCAGGCTGGCGAAGGCGACAGTGTGGCTTCCTATCTGTCCGAAATAGAGAGGCTTCTGACCTATGATGTCTCTTCCGGCAATTAGATGATCCTGGATCGAGGTTAGGAAGGCAAATGCTCCAGGGGTTCGTATGAGACGGCTAGGACCAGCCGGTTCGGTATTATGTGGTCCTTCATCATCTCGGAAGAATACGCCATCAAGAGCCAACAGTACTGCCGAATGACCGAACGAATCGGTGCCAGTGGAATCGCGGATTCCTATAATGACTTTTTCTCCGTTCGGGACACTTTGTGAGAAGGTTTGGGATTTTGGTCCACGCATCTGCATTAGCGAGAGGATGGTCTTCGCTTTCGATTCGAGATCGTCCGCTTCCCGTCCTACGAGGCCGCAGATCCCAGTCATTACTTCTCTATTTTCTTCGGAGTTGTTTAATATGATACGCTAGCTTCTTCCCCGTCAGGTCGGTAAAACTTGCCCATTCTTCCAATTGACACCGGTCGTTATGGCAGTCCGGAGATGAGGAAGATCTTCGATGAAGAAAACAAGCTCCAGCGATGGCTGGATGTTGAAGCGGCTGTTGCAGAAGCGCAAGCCTTCGTCGGCGACATTCCGAAAGAGGCTGCTGAGGAAATCGGACGAAACGCGAACACGAAGATCGTGACCCTGGATCACGTCAAAGGAATCGAGAAGGAGATTCGTCACGATCTAATGGCGATGGTAGTAGCTCTCTCAGAAGCATCTACGGGTGAGGGCCGCAAGTACGTCCATTATGGACTGACAAGCTATGATATTGAGGATACGGCGACAGCGCTCCAGTTCAAGGAAGCCTTCTCGGTAATAGACAAGAGACTTGACGGGCTGGAAGAGATTCTTGCTTCACGCGTACGTAAACATAGAGCCCTATTGATCGTAGGCAGGACTCACGGACGCCACGCTGGAGTCATCACCCTCGGGCTCAAGCTCGCAGTTTGGTTGGAGGAGGTCCGAAGATACCAGCAGAGACTGAAGCAGGTTAAGGAACGGGTTCTGGTTGGTAAGATTCTGGGAATCGTTGGAAACGGAGCCGGGCTTGGAAAGAATGCGTTGAAGATCCAGGAAAGAGCGCTCGGCAAGCTGGGCCTCAGACCGGCCGGCCTCGTCACGCAAGTTATCCAGCGGGATCTCCATGCCGAAACCGTTTGTTATCTCTCACTACTAGGATCGAGCCTCGACAAGTTTGCCACCGAGGTGAGGAATCTGCAGAGAAGCGAGATCTCAGAAGTTATGGAGCCGTTTGAGCGGGACAAACAGGTGGGAAGCTCGGCTCTACCCTCGAAACGGAATCCGGAGCTCAGCGAAAGGGTCTCCAGCATGGCGAAGCTGATGCGAGGCCTTGTCATCCCTGCCCTAGAGAACATTCCTCTATGGCACGAGCGGGACATTTCCAACTCTGCCAGTGAGCGTTTCATCTTTCCGATGTCTTTCATTCTTGTCGACGAAATGCTCAGACTTGTAACCCGGGTCTTGGACGGACTGGAGGTACTGCCGGAGAACATGGAACGAAACCTGGAACTATCACAAGGGTCATTGCTAGCCGAGAGAATCGTGAATCTCCTTGTAGAGACAGGGGTTCCTAGACAAGATGCTCACGAAAGAATAAGGAAAATATCGATAAAAGCCCTCGACAACAAGAGTCCATTTGGGCAGCTCCTGCTTGAAGACAAGTTCATCACGAAAAGACTGAAGCCCAACGAAATCAAGGAAGCACTTGACTATCGTACATACCTCGGCGTGACCCGCGAACTCATAAACCTGGCTTTGAAGGAGTAAACTGGTCCTATTCGATCATAGCGTAAACTTTTATTTCGCTTCCAACCGCGAGGACAACCAGAAGGCGGCAGAATCTGAAGGAAGCCTATCTGACTGTCGGAATGCTTCTCCTCTTCACAGGATGCATGGGCGCAATCGCAGCCACAACAGCCATGGGCGCTGGAGCCGCCATCACTAGTCAGGCACTCCAACAACTTCTCTATGCTGAAGTCATCTCGACCATAATCGCTTTCGTCGGCGGCGCACTGGTAATGCGCAACCGCTAATCAGCCAGATCGTGTTCTAGAGAAATAATCTCGTCCAGAGGTTCCTTGGCGTCGAGCCATTCTGCGATCTGACGATATTTTTCCGGATCGTGCTCACGGATGAACTTGATCATGGGTAAGTAGATCTTCGTCCCTCTTCGACTGGATATGTGGGACTTGGACCCGATCAAAGCTCCAACCCCCTTCCGAAGCTCTCTTGTCCCCCGACTGCGCGACATCGAGCTGATTCGCTGCGGGAATTTCATCGACACCCATCCTCCCGGACTCGTCTCCTTCGCGACTGCAACTCCCGCAGTCATGAGATCGAGGGCATATGATAACAGATGCCACGACTGCGTCTTCCTGATACGCGCAAAGTACAGGTCTGCTTCTGCAAGCGCAGACATAGCCTCGTCAAACTCGCCGCGATTCGGAATCTGGCCTGGAGTATTTTCTAGAATCCATTGAAACAGCATTTCATGATCCAGATCCGATTTGTCCAGAGCACGACGGGCTTGAGCAACAGTTCTGCTGTTGAAGATGATCCTTAGGACCTCGAATATGGACTCGCTTCGATCCCGGTTTGACAGGAGAGAAGTATCTTCTATTGTCAGATTTTTCTTGGGTCCGGTCAGGACCTGAATGTCAGTTATCGCTGATCGCATATCGCCACGATCCCGTTCCATTACGGACCTGAGCGCCTCCTCGTCAGCAGTCACGCCCTCCTTGGCGAGTATTCCCTTCATCAAGGGAATCCCTTCGCGTAAACCGAGTCTTTTCAGTTCTATGAGAAGACATGCATCTCGTAGAGGTCTGATCTTTGGATCCCAGGGATCGTTTGCCGTTAGGACTAACGGAAATTGGGATTCTTTGATCACTCGGAGAATAGCGATGATCGCGCCAGAGTCCGTTCTGAGATTGATACCATCGACTTCATCCAGAAGTATGAGTCTTCCCTTGCTGAATAGTGATGATTGTGTTGATGCGAGTCCTGCGATTCGTGAGAGAATATCGCCGCTTCGTTTGTCAGAGGCATTGACCTCGACGAGGTCCCAGTCTCTCTCCCGAGCAACCGCCTCGGCCACTGTTGTCTTCCCCACTCCAGCAGGGCCATAAAGAAGGACAGCCGCCTTGGACGGTTTGCCTTGGGCCCAGGAATCAAGCCATTGACGAATCTTCTCTAGGGCAACCTTGTTGCCCGCGATCTCGCGAGTAGTCTGAGGTCTGTATCTAACGGTCCAGGGCTGTGACATGTTCCTCTCGAACACTTCTATGAACCGACGCCTGAGCAGCTAGATGGGCGAGGAGAGCGCTAAGCTGAACTTCTTCATCTCCACCCTGCACCAGCCTAAAGTCCGTGTCCCCGATGGCCTCGATTAAGCTGATCCTTGCCTTCTCTGGAACGGCGAGTCGGAACACCTCCGAGTGAATCTGACGGACAATGTCGGACCCCGATAGACCATATTTGACGAGAAGGTTTCGAAGCTCGTCGCGCGCTTTGAGGAAGTCGCCTTTCAAAGCATGATTCAGCATCTCGTGGACATCGGTCGGTCTGGCTCTTCCGACTACTTGGTAGACTGTTTCCTCGGAGATTCCCTTCGACGTGGAGGAGGCTGCTTGGAGGATGTTGACGGCCTTTCGGAGGTCTCCCTCAGCTACTTCTACAATGGTTTTCAAACCGCCTTCGGTGGTCTTCACATTCTCGTTTTTCGCGATTCGGTGGAGGTACTCGACGACCTTTTCCTCGGGTAGTGGTGTGAATCGGAATAGGGCGCATCTTGACTGGATTGGTTCGATTATTCTGCCCGAATAGTTGCAACAGAGAATGAAGCGGCAAGTATTGGTGTAATTCTCCATGGTTCGGCGAAGCGCGCTCTGAGCGTCACCCGTCATGTTGTCGGCTTCATCCAAGACAAGAATCTTGAAGGGAACACTGGATAGCGACGCCATCATGGCGAAGTCCTTCACTGTAGTCCGGACCACATCTATTCCACGCTCATCACTCGCGTTCAGTTCCTTGAAGGCGTCTTGGAATCGCTCCCCGAAAAGATCATGAGCGAGGCATAATCCGGCTGTGGTCTTGCCGGTCCCTGGCGGACCTGCGAATAAGCAGTGCGGCATTGTTCCTCTCTTGACGAAGTCTTTGAGCCGAGAGACTATCTCTTCCTGGTCCATTATGTCGTCGAGACTCTTTGGCCTGTACTTCTCAGTCCAAAGAGCGGCTTCCAATCAGATCCAACCAAACACATTGATGTTCTCAGCCATATAGAACTGTTTCATCCACCTCTCTGAGCAAATATCGTGTGATCGATTCGCTTTTCTGTTTAGAATTGGTTTTATGGAGCCCACTTTCGCCTTGGTGATTCCCGGGGTCCGAGTAAACTGGAGAAAGAACCATCTATCGTAGAGATTGTAGACACAGAACTTGAAAACTCGCCTTCACGAATTA
>Ga0137388_10002342_pt1 | contig 11888 bp, 12 predicted proteins | sample 15con2h14AmetaG_FD_104644 | JGI IMG/M metagenome (GOLD analysis project Ga0137388, IMG submission 104644) | Vadose zone soil microbial communities from Angelo Coast Range Reserve, California, USA - 15con2h1.4A metaG | ecosystem: Environmental > Terrestrial > Soil > Vadose zone > Saprolite...
GACATTTACGTGATGAACGTCGACGGATCCGGCCTCAAGCAGCTTACCCATGAATTGGGGTACGACGGAGGGCCGTGGTGGTCTCCCGATGGAAAGAGGATAGTGTACCGGGCCTACCACCCCCAGACTGCGGCGGAGATCGCGAGCTACAAGGATCTTCTCGCGCAACGGCTGGTCCGACCCAACAAAATGGACCTGTGGATCATGAACGCGGACGGTAGCGACAAGCGGCAAATTACCCATCTCGGCGCGGCGAGCTTCGGTCCATCGTGGACGGCGGATGGCAGGAAGATCATTTTCTCGTCGAATCACCACACCGATCCGAAGCTTGGAAACTTCGATCTCTTTCTGATCAATCCGGACGGATCCGGATTGGAGCAGGTGACGACCGCGCCGACGTTCGATGGGTTCCCCATGTTCAGTCCCGATGGCAAGAAGCTGGTCTGGGCATCGAACCGGCACGATGCCAATCCGCACGAGACCAACGTTTTCATTGCCGACTGGGTGAATTAGTCCGGCGGGATTCCAATTTGGGCGAGGTGGTGCTTGAGATGCGCCACGTAATCGCTCATGAAGTAGTCGAGGGTCGCCGGCTCATCGCGAGGGAGCGGTTTCCACGCCAGCTCGTCGAGATTGTGGCGTGGCCGTAAGCGAACACGTTCGTCTATAGTGACGAAGTCCATGATTCGCGCGATGTGCAGATTGAAGCTGCGCCACAGCGCGATCAGGTCTTCCCAGGGTGCGTCCCGATATCTCTGCAGCGACACCCACGCATCCTGCTCGTACCCAGAAAAAACAAGGTCGTCCTGAAATTGTGCCCGCACGAATCGCTGGTGGTTGTTGGATGCTGAATCGATCAGGTGTCCAATCACCTCTCGGGGACACCATTTGCCCGGTTGGGGGCGAAGGCGCGACCTCTCCTCGCTCATTCCCTGGAGAAGGGGTGTGGCCTGTTCGATTGCCTCGCGAAGCTCTGCGACGTACTCGGGCATCTGCGTTACCTCAAGAAAATACCGTGGCGCGGGAATTGAATATTTCATCCGGCGACCCTTCTAGCTATCGTGGGGTATCCCCCACGACGCGTTACTCGAGCTGTTGAGCTCCTTTTCCGATCTTCACGATGAAACGCATTGCTCTTTTGCTGGTTCTGCTGATTGGACTCGCCGTGACTTCCGCGGCGCGTTGGCAGCAGCCGGCGACGAAGGCACCGCCAGCCAGATCGAAGGCTCAGGCCCGCGATTCGGTTTTGTTCAAGCCATCACCCGAGCTCCAGAAGGCGCTTGATGATCTTGCCGCCGCCGTACAGGCGCTTGCTGCCAGGATCGCGTCTGATCCCGAGATCAAAGCGGCGGCGATGCAGGTTGCTTCCGGGGTCGTGACGACGGCGCAACAGGTCGTCGCGGAGCAATCGGTCGCGATCGAGGGAGCGCTCAAGACGGCCGCAGAGCGCATCTCGGCTTCTCAGTCGAATCCGCGCCAGCACTCGAAAAAGCCGTAGGGGAATTCGCCCGATCGCGCAGTCGCGTCTCGTTGGTCGGCGCGGCTAAATTTGCGCCGTGCAGGAAGCCAGTGAATCCAACGCCGTAGCGCGTCGTGCCCTTGCCGGAGCAGTCCTCGGCACCCTCTGCGCTGTGTCAGCGCACGTTCTCGGTGTGCAGCAACTCCTTCGACGGCCCGAACTCGTCCTCTACGCTCCCGCGGCCATAGCGGGAGCGATACTTGGAGCGACGCGTCTTCGTCCAGTGCTGTGGATAGGCGCAGGCGTCATCGCGCTGCTCTGTATCGCAGTCGCTTACACCCCGTTGGTGTCGGCGCTGGCCCAACCGCTCATCAGGCGCGATTCCATTCCCGCTCGCGTCGACGCGATTGCGGTTCTGTCTGCGGGATTCACGCCTGACGGCATGATGCGCAGTGAAACGCTCGATCGGTTACTCACCGGACTCGCGCTCGCACGGCGCGGTCTCGCGCCGGTGGTGCTTGTATCCAGGGAGCGGAAAGATTTTGGCGGAGCGCCGGTCTCTGACTCGGCGGACCTCGCGCGCGTGACTGCTCTGGTAGGCGCGGCGACGCCGACGATGTTTATCGACTCGGTCACTACAACGCGCACTGAGGCGCTTAGGATGCGAGCAATCGCGCGCACCAAGGGCTGGAAAACGCTCGCCGTCGTCACATCGCCGCTGCACACGAGAAGAGCCTGTGCTACCTTCGAGGCTGTCGGTTTCAAAGTCGTGTGTGTTCCGGCGACCGTTCGCGAATCCGGACTGTACCCCGGGAGCATCGCCGAGGACCGACTGCGCGCATTTCGATCGTGGCTTTATGAGACGTTCGCCACGGACTCATATCGAAGGCGTAGCTGGATTCCGCAATCATTCACTGTGGGAACACCGAGGACCAATCGCCCATGAATTCTGCCGTGCCGAATTCCAGCGCGTCCACCAGCGTGACTGCTCAAGCGTCCGGCGACACTCGCGGCATCTGGAAGGTCATCACCGCGTCGTCCGTCGGCACGATGATCGAGTGGTACGACTTCTATATCTTCGGGAGTCTGGCCGCGATAATCGCGACCCAATTTTTTCCTGGCGGAAATCCCACCGCGAGCTTTCTGAAGACGCTGGCGACGTTTGCGGTCGGCTTCGCCGTACGTCCATTCGGTGCGCTCGTCTTTGGGCGGATTGGCGATCTGACCGGCAGGAAGTTCGCATTTCTGGCGACGCTTCTGATTATGGGCGGGTCGACGGCGGCCATTGGATTCCTGCCCGGCTACGATCGCATCGGTATTGCCGCTCCGATCGTGCTCGTGATTCTTCGCCTGTTGCAGGGGCTCGCCCTTGGGGGAGAATACGGCGGCGCCGCGGTGTACGTCGCCGAGCACGCGCCGGACGGCCGCCGCGGATACTACACGAGCTTTATCCAGACTACGGCGACGCTGGGCCTTTTCCTATCGCTGGCGGTGATCCTGATCGTTCGCGGCGTCGTTGGGGAAGACGCGTTCAAGGTCTGGGGTTGGCGTGTCCCGTTCATTCTGTCGCTGCTGCTCGTCGCGATTTCATACTACATCAGGATCAGACTTCGCGAGTCGCCCCTCTTTGCGATCCTGAAGGAAACCGGCAAGACCTCGCGGGCTCCGATTCAGGAAAGCTTCGGCACCTGGTCCCGCTGGCGGGTCTTTTTCGTAGTTCTGTTCGGAGCGACCGCGGGACAGGCCGTCGTCTGGTACACGGGACAATTCTATGCGCTGCTCTTCATGCAGACGGTTCTGAAAGTCCCGCTGGTCACCTCTTATGTATGCGTGGCAATCGCCCTCTTACTCGGCGCGCCGCTGTTCGTCTTCTTCGGCAGTCTATCCGACCGAATCGGGCGCAAGAAGATCATGATGGCCGGCAATCTGCTCGCGGCGCTGCTCTACGTGCCGATCTACCACGCGATGAAGCTCTACTCGAATCCGGTAAACGCCGTCGCCCTAACGGCGCTGGTGTTCGTCCAGGTCGTCTTCGTGACGATGGTCTACGGCCCGATCGCGGCATTTCTGGTCGAAGCTTTTCCGGCCAGGATCCGGTACACCTCGATGTCCCTTCCGTACCATTTCGGCAACGGTTGGTTCGGCGGGTTCCTCCCCATCATCGCGACCAGCCTGGTCGCGCGCACCGGAAACATCTACGCCGGCTTGGCGTTTCCAATCGTGGTTGCGCTCATAACCGTCGTTGTCGGCTCGCTCTTTCTCAAGGATCAGCACAACGAGAGCATCTGGGCGGAGGTCCGGCCAGCAGGAAGTCCAACTATGAGCTCGGCGATGGGAATCTGATGGCGAGATCCTCGACATGATGACGCTCGTGGCAGCAGGTCTTATGGCCATAGCGCAGGCCCCGGATTCTGTGCTCGATCGGATTCAAGCGCGTGTCGCCGAGGAACCCGGCGCTCAGGTTGGCCTCGCCTACGTCGATCTCGCGTCCGGAGACACGCTCTTCCTGAACGCGGACACGAGCTTTCACGCCGCGAGCACGATGAAGGTGCCAGTGATGATCGAGCTTTTCCGGCGCGCGAACACGGGCTCGTTCAGAATGGATCAGGGACTGTTGATGGTGAATCAGTTTGCTTCGATTGTGGACGGCTCTTTGTATGCGCTCGACTCCAGCTCAGACAGCGATTCAACGCTTTATCACCGCGTCGGTGAGCGAGTACGCGTCGATACGTTGCTGCGATTGATGATTACGCGGTCGAGCAACCTCGCGACGAACACGCTCATCACGCTCGTCGGTGCGGACGCAGTGACGAGAACAATGCGCTCATTTGGAGCGCAGCGGATTCAGGTCCTCAGGGGTGTCGAGGATGGAAAGGCATTCGCCAAGGGTCTCAACAACACCACGACTGCGCGAGACCTGGCGCTCATTCTCCGGGCCATCGAGGAGGGAAGAGCCGCGCCTCCGACTGCGAGGCGCGAGATGCTCGGGATTCTCATGGCGCAGGAGTTCAACGAGAAGATTCCCGCCGGACTCCCGGCAGGAACCAGGGTCGCGCACAAAACGGGCGAGATCACGGCCGTCTCACACGACGCGGCTATCGTTTATCCGCCGGGAAGAAAGCCGTATGTGCTGGTGGTGTTGACTCGCGGCATTTCGGATAGCAACAAGTCAAGCAAGTTGATCGCCGACATTTCCGCGCTCGTGTACGCCCACAGCAGCAGAGTCGCTGGTGGCGTTTCCGGGTCAACGCGGGTATCCAACTGATGAAAGTCGCCTTCATCGGGCTGGGAGACATCGGCGAGCCAATGGCATCGCATCTGGCGCGCGATCCATTCGACCTCGTCGTGTGGAACAGGACCGCTTCCAAGGCGGAGGAGTTCGCGCGTAATCACAAGGCTCGGGTCGCTGCAACGCCCGCCGACGCGGTGCGAGACGCCAACGTCGTCATAACGTGTCTCCCCTCGTCAGTCGAGGTCGAGGCAGTCCTGCACGGCGAGAACGGGATACTCGAGGCGATGCGGAAGGGAGCTGTGCTCATCGACTGCACTTCGGGTGATCCACCGACTTCGCGGTCGATCGCGGCCGAGCTGGGCGGGCGCGGAGTGGAGTTCATCGATGCGCCGGTAAGTGGAGGAACGACGGCCGCCAAATCTGGAACACTTACCGTCATGTGGGGCGGCGAGATCACGGTGTTCGAGCGCGTCAGGCCCGTGATTGAAGCCTTTGGGAAAAAGATCGTCCACGCTGGAGCGGTGGGAGCGGGCGACGCCGTCAAGGCGGTGAACAACGCGCTGCTCGCCGTTCACATTCTCTCGACAGCTGAAGGTCTGGCGGTGCTGGTGAAGGCGGGTGTGGATCCGAAGGTAGCGCTGGATGTGATCAACGCGTCGAGCGGGCGCTCAAACAGCTCCGAGAATCTGATCCCGCAACGGGTAATCACCAGGGCGTTTCCAAAGACGTTCCGGCTGGCGTTGCTGGAAAAAGACATCGGCATTGCCGCGGTCATGGCCGATGATCTCAACGCCCGGACTCCACTGCTTTCGCTCACAGCCGAGCGGTTTCATGAAGCGCGGGAAAAACTCGGCGAGCAGGCGGACCACGTCGAGGCCGTCAAGATGGTCGAGGAGGAGAACGGGATCGAGATCAAATAGGTCGCAGTTCTGCCGCTAGCTCCGTTTGCCCAATGCCGCTCGATCGACCTCGGCGATGCGCTCGGCCGCAAGGCGAGGGTCTATCTCCGGGGCGACCTCTTCATCCGAAAGGTCGGACGTCCACCGCGCTCTCTCGACGACCGGCTCTCCGCCTGGAACCAGAGTTCCGAACTCGATCTCGGCCCGGCGGCAGAAACGTTCCTGCCTGGCCCGATCTTCCATTTCCAGGGGGAACCCGAGCGCGTGCAAACGGGCGTGCATCGCTTCGTGGAGGATCGTCGCCGCGACTTCGGCATCGGAAAACGTCGGGTTCACCGTGAACGTCAGCTCCACAAGACACGCGCGCTGCTCGTGGAAGTAGGCTCCCCGACACGCGAAGCGCTGCACCACGATGTACGCGAAATCTCTCTTGAGATGCCGGAAGTGATGCGGTACGTAGCGCTCGATCAGGGACAGACTGCGCTCCAGGCGCGCAATGACGGCGCCGGTATCGATGTCGGGCCGCGTATTGTAGACGAGCACTGGAATCCCGAGCACCTCATGCCTGGAGGTGCCCGCCGGTTGGCGACTTCCGGCGAACAGCCTGAGTAGTTCGGCCAGCATGAGACAAAAATAGTGTGCGCGCAGGACGGAGTGTCTTCAATTAGCCGGCGCGTCCAGCCATATTTGTCCACTGATGACCACGAAAACCACGACGGTCCTCGACGCCCGGGCCGTCGAGCGCACGCTGAAGCGCATGTCGGTCGAGATCGTCGAGCTCAATCACGGCACGGACGATCTCATCATCGTTGGAATACAGCGTCGCGGCGTTCAGCTCGCCGACCGGCTCGTAAAGATGATCGAGGGCGGAGAGGGTGTGACAGTTCCGCAGGGCTCGCTCGACATCACCCTCTATCGAGACGACCTGCAGACTATCGGGCCGCGACCAGTTGTCGGTCCGACCCATTTGCCGTGGGACCTGGAGGGCAAGCACATCGTGATCGTGGACGACGTGTTGTACACCGGCCGGACTATCCGCGCCGCGCTCGACGAGCTGGCTGATTTCGGAAGGCCGGCCTCCATCTCACTGGCGGTTCTTATCGATCGCGGTGGACGTGAGCTTCCAATTCATGCCGACGTCGTCGGTAAGAAGGTCGAGGTCGGAGAGGACGAGCGCGTCGATGTGATGGTGGCCGAGCTCGACGAGCGCACCGAGGTCGTCATCGTGCCAAAATCGACGGCGTGACGGGGACGCTCGGCAAGGATCTACTCGGCCTCGAGTCGCTGACGGGCGACCAGATTCGACTCATTCTCGATACCGCCGAACCCTTCAAGGAGATCAGCGAGCGAGCGATAAAAAAGGTTCCGGCACTCCGAGGGTCGACGATAGTAAACCTCTTCTTCGAGAACTCGACCCGGACGCGGATCTCGTTCGAGTTCGCGGAAAAAAGGCTCTCCGCGGATACAGTCAATGTTTCGGTGGCGGGATCAAGCGTCTCCAAAGGGGAGACACTGGTCGATACGGCTCGCAATCTCGAGGCGATGCGGATCGACATGGTCGTCATCCGCCATTCCGCGTCCGGTGCGGCCCGGTTTCTGGCCGAGCGCATTCAGTCCAATGTCATCAATGCCGGGGACGGGACGCACGAGCACCCTACTCAGGGGCTGCTCGACATTCTCACGCTGCGAGACCGATTCGGAGATCTAAAGGGACGGCGCGTCTGCATCTGTGGCGACATTCTGCACTCACGTGTGGCGAGATCGAACATCTGGGGGTTGACCAAACTCGGCGCGGAGGTGGCGGTGTGCGGACCACGCTCGCTGCTTCCCAATGCGATCGATGAGTTCGGAGTTCGCATTTTCGATCGAGTCGAGGAGGCGATCGAGTGGGCAGAGGCGCTGAACGTCCTGCGTCTTCAGTTCGAGCGAATGACGGCGGGCTATATACCGTCGGCGCGCGAATACAACCGCGTCTTCGGAATCACGCGCGAGAGACTCGATCGCGCGCCGCGTGACATTCTGATCCTGCACCCGGGTCCGATGAATCGCGGCGTCGAGATCGACTCCGATGTGGCCGATGGTCCGCACAGCGTGATTCTGGAACAGGTGACGAATGGTGTTGCGGTTCGCATGGCGGTGCTCTACCTGCTCGCGGGCGGGAAGCCGGAGCTGGCCGAAGCAGCGAAAGGTGGCAGCGGCCGCGGACGCGAGGACAGGGAATGAAGCCGGTCCTGCTTAGCGGAGGAACGCTGATCGATCCGTCGCAGGATCTCAACGAAGTCGGCGACGTTTTCATTACTGACGGCAAGATCGTCGGTGTGGGGCGCTCGATCGAAGGTCCGGAAGATGCCGACGTCATCGATTGCGCGGGACTCATAGTCTCGCCGGGTTTCATCGATGTGCACTGTCATTTGCGCGAGCCCGGACGCGAGGATGTCGAGACGATCGCGACGGGAGCGCGCGCCGCGGCAGCCGGAGGATTCACCGCGGTCTGCGCGATGCCGAACACCGATCCCGTCACCGACAATCAGGCCGCGGTGGGCTTCATCGTTCGCCAGGCGCAACGAGCCCAGTCGGCGCGCGTCTATCCGATCGGTGCGATCTCCGTGGGCCAGGAGGGGAAGGCGCTCGCCGAATTTGGAGAGATGGTTGGCGCGGGTGCCGTCGCCGTTAGCGACGACGGCAAGCCGGTCGCAAGCGCGCAGCTGATGCGAACGGCACTAGAGTACGCGCGGACTTTCAAGATTCCAGTGATCGACCACTGCGAGGAGCCCACGCTGTCTGCCGGCGGGTCGATGAACGAAGGCATCGTAAGCGCGCAGCTCGGACTCAAGGGAATTCCCGCGGAAGCGGAAGAGATCATGGTCATCCGCGACATCCTGCTCGCGCGATTGACGGGCGGGCACGTTCACCTGGCGCACATGAGCACGAAGGGATCCGTCGAGCTGATTCGCTGGGGCAAGGAACGCGGAATCAGAGTCACCGCGGAGGTCTGTCCCCACCATCTCTCGTTGACAGAGGAAAGCGTTCGCGGCTACAACACGAACGCGAAGATGAATCCGCCACTTCGGACAGCGAAGGATGTCGAAGCCCTGCGCGAGGGGGTGAAGGATGGAACCATCGATCTCATCGCTACGGATCATGCGCCCCACCACTATGACGAAAAGGAGAGAGAGTTCGCCGACGCGCCGAACGGAATCGTCGGACTGGAAACCGCGCTGGCTGTAATAGTGACGAATCTCGTCGAAACGGGCCATCTCACCTTCTCCGATCTCGTCGATCGGATGGCCTGCACTCCCGCGCGCCTTTTCAACCTTCCCGGCGGATCCCTCAAGCGCGGGGCGGCCGCGGACGTCACGGTGTTCGATCCGAAGACGCATTGGAAGGTTGACGCCTCACAATTCGTCTCGAAGGGACGGAACAGTCCCTACGACGGAATGCCCCTGGTTGGGCGCGCCACTTGTACTATTGTGGCGGGGTCGGTCGTCTTTCGATCGGGGATTCCCGCCCGCGGTCGGGAGAAGGTGAATCGAACAAGGGGATGAAGTACGATGGCTGAGAAGGAGCCGGTCTCGCTGGACGCGCTCAATGGGCTCCTGAAGGAGCGCCAGAGATACGAGGAGTGGCTGGCTGCGCTGGAAGAGAAGCGCGCGAGCACTCCTGATTCCGTATATCAGCGTGTTCAGTCGGACTACCAGACGCGGCTGCGTGAAGTCTCGAGCAAGCTCGCCGAACGTGCCGGCGAGCTGCGCGAGAACATCGACGCGTTGACCGTAAGGCTCGAAGAGATCTCCCGCCAGGAGCGCCAGCAACGCGAGGCACGGCAGGAAGCCGAATTACGCGCCGCGGTCGGAGAGTACACCGACAAGCAGTGGAAGGAAATCGGCGGGGCCTGGGACAAAGAGCTCGCGCGTCTCGTGAAGGAGAAGGGTGCGGTCGACGCTCAGCTGAACGAGCTGAGTCGGATATTCGCTCTGAGCGTGAAGGAAAAGCAGGCCGCAGCGAATGCAGCCGGCAGAACGATATCAGGAGACGGCTCGCGCCCGCCAATATCTCCAGTCGTGCCGCGTCCGGCGATTCCCGAGCCACCAACGCTGAATCCGCCGGCTCGTGTCGAACAGCAGGTCGCGACGCGGTCGCAGCAGCCGTCTCAAAACCCTCCCGGCGGCCGTTCGCCATTCGACGAATTTCCGGTCCTTCGGCCCGGCGGCGGATCCGGCACACCTCCGTCTACGGCGGTCGCAACTCCACCTTCGGTTCCGAAGACAGGTGGCACCCAAGACCCCCGATCGGAGCAGCACAAGACGCTCAAGTGTCCCGAGTGCGGGGCCGCGAACTATCCTACCGAGTGGTATTGCGAGAGGTGCGGCGGCGAGCTGGCCACCATGTAATAAAAAAAGGGCGCCTCGAGGCGCCCTTTCTATTTCCTATGAGTTTTACTTTCCGGCTTTCGCCATTCTGCTCTTGTGGCGAGCTGCCGCGTTTCTGTGAATCAACCCTTTCCGCGATGCCCGGTCGAGCAGCTTCACCGCGGCCAGTCTCTCCTCGGCGGTTCCGGCAGACGCCCTCTTGAGGGCGGTGCGGAGCGCGGATTTCTGGGCGCGGTTGCGGATGGCAGCGGCGCGTGATTTCCGCATGTTCTTTTTCGCTGAAGCAAGATTTGGCACGAACTGATCTCCGAGGTCTTTGGGGCTGTGGTGTAGCCGTGAAATTTGCCCTTGAGAGAGGCTCACGTCAACCCGCACGGGCACTCTGTCGAGGATGAAACACGTCAAGTGGTCCTCATCGTGCCTTCGATGTCGCTTCATTTCGGACCGGCATCAGCGCATCAGAGTCGAGACACGATCCGGATTAGTTTTGCCGGCGGGTGCCGAGCGATGGCGAGAAATGCTAACTTCAACGCGCGGATCAACGACTCAAGCCTGAGCCCATTGGACAAATCGATTCAGCAGTTCATCCTCGTCGCGCCAGTGCTGCTGTTTTCAATGGTCGCGCACGAGTATGCACATGGCTACGCGGCGCTCAAACAGGGAGATACAACCGCCTACTCCCTCGGCCGCCTGACCTGGAACCCAATCCCGCACATCGATCTGTTCATGACGATCCTGTTGCCGCTGCTCACGTTTTTCACCACCGGGATCGCGTTCGGCGGGGCGAAACCGGTCCCGGTCATTCCGCGCAACTATCGCAATTTCAAGCGCGGGGACATCATCGTCTCGCTCGCGGGCGTGGCGACCAATTTCGTCATCGCGCTCTGTTGCATTCCGCTGATTATTCTGGTCGGATTCCTAGGCCGCCTCTTCCCGTGGCTATCTGACACGGGCGCCATTCTGCAAGCGATGCTGCTCTACGGAATACTGATCAATCTGGCTCTCGCCGTCTTCAATCTCATTCCGATTCCGCCACTCGACGGATCGCACGTATTCAAATACATCCTTCCTCCGGCCTGGGCGCTCAGCTACCAGCGCCTCGGCGCATATGGATTGTTGATACTTTTCCTGCTCATCAGCTTTGGAGCTCCAGTGCTCAACCTTTGGTTCAGGCCGGTGTTCCTGCTCGACAGGCTCGCCACTCGGGTGGTCTTTCCCTACATCCTTCCCAGTCCATGGACGATGTGACTAGGCTGACGCCTGGTTCCTTCGCGGTCGCCGAGTCGGCGGTGTCGGAAGTCTTCGTCGTCGAGTTGGCGGAATACTCAGGGCCCCTCGATCTCCTGCTGACGCTCATTCGCGACGAGCAGATCGACATCTACGACATCCCCATAGCACGGATCGCCGAGCAATTTCTGGCGCGAATTTCGTCGCTCAAGCTTGACGAAGCCGCCGACTATCTCGAGATGGCGGCCAGGCTCGTCCGGATCAAAGCGCAGATGCTGCTTCCGCGCCGCGAAGGTGAAGATGTGTGGGAAGATCCGCGAGCCGAACTGGTGCGGCGACTCCTCGAGTACCAGCAGGTCCGCGAAGTCGTCGATGTGCTCGAGCGGAGAAGTGAGGATCGCCGCGGACGTTTCGCGCGGTCGTATTCTCAGCAGACTGTGCAAATTCCGGTGGCGGGCGCGCTGTCGCTTTCCCTTCCCGAGCTCCTCGCGGCGGTCGATCGTGTGTTGCGGCTGGCCAGAAAGCCGCACGTCCACGACGTCATTCCGCGGGCGCTCGATGTGGATGGCGCGATAGGAATCGTGCGCGCGCTGCTCGCGATCCGCGCCCGCGCGCAGTGGAAAGACATCCTTCCGAAAAAGGCAGAGCCGTGGGAGGTCCTCTCGCTTCTGCTCGCGCTTCTGGAGCTCGCGAAGAGTGGA
>Ga0137388_10002343_pt1 | contig 11887 bp, 9 predicted proteins | sample 15con2h14AmetaG_FD_104644 | JGI IMG/M metagenome (GOLD analysis project Ga0137388, IMG submission 104644) | Vadose zone soil microbial communities from Angelo Coast Range Reserve, California, USA - 15con2h1.4A metaG | ecosystem: Environmental > Terrestrial > Soil > Vadose zone > Saprolite...
CGGCTGCCGGCGTTGCCGCGGCATGACGCAGCACCCGATTGAACAGCTCCGGCTTCGGCGCTTGGCCTTTCGCGAAGCTGAGGCCGACGATGCCGGATTCGACGAGCAAAGCACGCAACTCCTCAACCTTCTCGGTGTCGGGCGCATCGTTAATACAGTACATGCAAGGTTGTCGCCGCACCTCCAACTCCTCCGCGGCGGCGACGTTCGCCAAGATCATGAATTCCTCGATTAGCCGATGGCTGTCGAGGCGGGCCACAGGGATGATCGCGGCAGGCCGTCCTTCGCGGTCGAGCACGACCCGGTTCTCGCCGATGTCTAATTCGAGGGCACCACGGCGGGAGCGGGTTATGGAGAGGGCCGCAAACGCGCCGTAGAGGGCTGACAACGCTTCCTGCGTTAGCTTCGAGACGCGCTCGGCGCCACCGTCCCGCATCGCCTGGATCTCTTCGTAAGTGAGCCGTGCGGTCGAGCGCATCATTCCGCGCTCGAAACGGTGTCGCCGTTTACGGCCGAAAGCGTCGATCCACAGATGGACGGCAAGACACGCGCGGTCGACGCCCGGCTTCAACGAGCAGAGATCGTTCGACAGCGCCTCGGGAAGCATCGGGACCACGCGGTCGGGAAAGTAGACAGAATTCCCGCGACGCCCGGCTTCGCGGTCGAGCGCGCTGCCGGGGCGCACATAATGGGCGACGTCGGCGATCGCCACGATCAGATGCCAGCCATCGCCATTTCCCGGGTCGGGATCGGGCTCGGCCCAGACCGCATCGTCAAAGTCCCGGGCATCGCTGCCATCGATGGTGACCAGCGCAATATCGCGGAGATCGGCCCGTCCGGACAAAGTCGCCGGCAACGCCGCCTCGGCTTCGGCGATCGCCGACGACGGGAATTCGGTGGGGATGTCATAAGTCGCGATCGCCAGGAGACTTATCACACCGGCGTCCGAGGAGTGTCCGAGCCGTTTGACGATGCGGGCTCGCGGGGAGCCGAGCCGCCCCGTCGGGAGTTGCTCGGCGGTGACCAATTCGCCGTCTTTGGCGCCCTCGGCGTCGCGCTTTGCCACCCGGTACTCGGCTCGGTCGCGCCGATCGGCCGACAAGACTGTGCCGCCGTCGAGACCGCGGTGAAAAACGCCCACGATCCGGGTGGTTACCGGGCCGAGCAAGCGGATGATCCGAGCCTCGATCTCGCCGCTCTCGCGCGGGATCAGGCGTGCTGCGGCGCGCCCACCGATCGGGAGGGGCTCGCTGAATCCGCTTTCGACCAGACGCAGGACCGGCGCCGGGTCCGGTCCCTGCCAAGCGAGTGGCCGCGCGAGCGGCACGCCGTCCTCGTCACTGCCGAACCGCTCGACGATGGTGACCTCGGGCACCGCCGCGCGATCATCGGGGGCCGACCCGAACGTGCGGGTAGTCTTGCGTTTCCCGACTGCAGACGGGCTTTCGCGAATATGGGCAAGCTCATCGGCCGCCGGCAGAAGCTTGCCCCGGCCCCGTCTGCCGGCAGCCCTCGAGCCTCGCTTTGCCATCTACGCCGGTGGCGCGCTCGATCGAGTTCCGGGTTTTCGCGTACCGGTTTTCTTTGTCGGGCCGGTCTTCTTTGTCGGGCCGGTCTTCTTTGTCGGGCCGGTCCTCTTCGTTACGCCGGTCTTCTTTGTTACGCCGGTCTTTTTTGCGGCGCCGGCCGCGGCGCGGGCTCGCGTATCGGCCACCCTCACAGCCCTCCGCGGGCTCGCTTTCGCCGGACCGGATCTGCCGGATTTGCGTAGCCGTCCCTTCGACTTCTTGCGCTGTGCAGCGAGCAGCGGCACGGCCTCTTCGAGAGAAAAAGTGTCCGGATCAGCGCTTCTCGGCAACGAAGCGATGAGCCCGTCATAGCCGACATAGGGGCCGTAGCGACCTCTGTACAGAGCAACGGCGCCGCCTTCGGGATGCTCACCGAGCTCGCGCAAGAGCTGTGGTCCGCGTCGTCCCGGTGTTGCTGGCTCGGCGAGCAGAACGACGGCACGGTTCAAGCCGATGATCAGCACGTCGTCATCGGCGGCAAGCGACTTGAAGGTCGCTCCATGCTTGATGTAGGCGCCGAAGCGTCCGATGCCGGCAAGGATAGTCTCGCCGGTCTCCGGGTGCCGTCCGAGCTCGCGCGGCAATCCGAGCAGCCGCAGGGCGGTGTCGAGATCGATATCGGCAGGCTTCAGCGATCGCGGCAGCGCCACCCGTTTCGGTTTAATCTCACCGTTGCCCGTACCGAGCTGGACGTAATGGCCATAGGGGCCCTTCCTGAGACTGATCGGCAGGCCGCTCGCCGGATCGATTCCGAGCGGGATGTCAGCGGCGGCGCTCTCTTCCGCCTCTCCCTCGATTGCGAGAGGCCGAGTGTAGCGGCAATTCGGGTAGTCGGAACAGCCGATGAATGCACCAAATTTACCGAGCTTGATGCTAAGCCTGCCGGCCCCGCAGCCCGGGCACAGGCGCGGATCGCGCCCGGAGCCGTCATCCGGGAAAAAATGCCGACCGAGCTCGGCATCGAGAGCGGCCAGCACCTGGGTAATCGTGAGTTCCTTCGTGCCGTCGACCGCAACCGAGAAATCTCGCCAGAAATTCCGCAGCACCTCCTTCCAATCGGTGCGTCCGCCCGACACGTCGTCGAGCTGGTTCTCGAGATCGGCGGTGAAATTGTACTCGACGTACCGCTCGAAGAAGCTCGTCAGAAAGGCGGTGACGAGCCGCCCGCGGTCCTCCGGCAGAAAGCGCCGTTTCTCCAGCCTGACGTAGGCGCGATCCTGCAACACCTGCAGGATCGAGGCATAGGTCGAGGGGCGGCCGATCCCAAGCTCCTCGAGCTTCTTGACAAGGCTCGCCTCGGTATAACGCGGCGGCGGTTGAGTGAAATGTTGCCTCGGTACGACCTCGCCGCGTGCGAGCCGCTCGCCCGGGCGCATGCCCGGCAAACGGGCCCCTTCGCCCTCCTCGTCGGCGGCATCATCGCGGTCCTCCTGGTAGAGCGCCAGAAACCCGTCGAAAATCACGATCGAGCCGTTAGCGCGCAAGCGAAGGCGAGCGGTGGCGTCGGCGATGTCGACGGTGACCTGCTCGAGGAGCGCCGATGCCATCTGGCTCGCGAGCGTCCGTTTCCAAATCAACTCGTAAAGCCGCAGCTGATCGCGGTCCAGACGATTGGCGATGTCAGCCGGCTTGCGTGCGAGATCGGTCGGTCGGATCGCCTCATGCGCCTCTTGGGCGTTCTTGGCCGGGCTGCGGTAGACGCGGGGCTGGTCCGGGACGTATTTCGGCCCGAAATCGGTGCCGATCAGTTGGCGGGCGGCGGTCGTCGCCTCGGCCGAAATTGCGACTCCGTCGGTCCGCATATAGGTGATCAAACCGACCGTCTCGCCTGCGAGATCAATACCCTCGTAGAGGCGCTGGGCGATCTGCATCGTGCGGCTGGCCGCCAACCCGAGCTTGCGCGATGCCTCTTGCTGCAAGGTCGAGGTAGTGAACGGCGGAAACGGGTTGCGGCGAACCTGGCGGCTGTCGATTTCGCTGACGGCAAAGCCTGGGGCGCGCAGGATGGCGTCGGCCGCAACGCGGGCCTTGGCCTCGGTGTCGAGATCGAAGCGGTCGAGGCGCTTGCCGTCGAGGTGGGTCAACCGTGCGGTGAAGATCTGTCCCGCCTCGGTCCTGAACTCGACCTCGATCGTCCAGTATTCGCGCGACTTGAACGCCTCGATCTCGGCTTCCCGCTCGCAGATCAGGCGTAGTGCTACGGATTGGACCCGGCCGGCCGAGCGGCTGCCCGGAAGCTTGCGCCAGAGCACCGGCGACAGCGTGAACCCGACGAGGTAATCGAGCGCCCGGCGGGCGAGATAAGCTTCGACGAGCTCGCGATCGATTTCGCGCGGCCGGCGAAACGCCTCGAGCACCGCGTTCTTCGTCACCTCGTTGAAGACGACCCGTTTTACGTCGAGATGCTTCAATGCCCGGCGGGATTTGAGCACCTCGTTAACATGCCAGGAGATCGCCTCGCCCTCCCGGTCTGGGTCAGTGGCGAGGAAAAGGTGGTCGGCGCCGCGAACCGCCTCAACGATCGTCTTGACGTGTTTTTCGGACTTGCCCTCCACCTCCCACAACATCGCAAAGTCCGAGTCGGGGAGCACCGAGCCGTCCTTGGCCGGCAGATCGCGGACATGACCGTAACTCGCTACGACTTTGTAATCGCTGCCGAGGTATTTGTTGATGGTTTTCGCTTTTGCCGGCGATTCGACGACGACGACTTTCATGAATCCGTTCGATCGAGGCGCCGGGGCGCGGAGAATTCTTAACTCAAGGAAACGAGATTGCCGGGGTGACGTTCGACCCGGCCGGCAAGTTCCAATTCGAGCAGCAATGTGGCGACAACAGCCGCTGACAATTGGCATTGGCGCACCAGTTCGTCAACCGCGACCGGTGTGGGTCCCAATTTTTCGAGTATCAGCTCGAGCACGTCCTCATCCCCTATCGGTTGGGCGACGCCCGGCGTCGGCCAGTGCGGCGCCGCCGGGATCGCAACCGCCGGGATCGGGCGAAGCGGCTCGATGCCGCGCAGCTGCGGTTCGAGCAGGGAGAGCACGTCCTCGGCGTTTTCGGTCAGCGTAGCGCCATGCCGCAACAGGTCGTTGCAGCCGCGCGAGCGCGGATCGAGCGGCGAACCCGGCACCGCAAAGACCTCGCGTCCCTGCTCGAGCGCGAATCGGGCCGTGATAAGCGAGCCCGAACGCGCCGCCGCCTCGACGATGATGACGCCGAGCGCCATCCCGGAAATGATCCGGTTGCGGCGCGGAAAATGGCGGGCCTGGGGTTCGGTCCCGAGCGGCAATTCGGCGACGACCGTACCCCGGGTGGCCAAAGCGTCGTGGAGCCCGCGGTTCTCCTCGGGGTAGACGACATCGACACCGCGGGCGACGACGGCGACGCTGCCCGTCTCGAGGGCGCCCAGATGTGCGGCGGCGTCGATGCCGCGGGCAAGGCCGGAGATCACCACGAGCCCGCCGCGGCCGAGTGCGGCGGCGAGGTCGCGGGCAAAGCGCCGGCCGTTCGCCGACGCGTTGCGCGCACCGACCACGGCGATCATCGGCCGCTGCAACAGCTCGGCCTGGCCAAGCACGGTCAGGATCGGCGGGGCGTCCTCGATCATCGCGAGCGCGCTCGGATAAAGCGGCTCGCCCCAGCAGACGAGCCGCGCGCCGGCGCGATGCAGCGCGGCGAACTCGGCCTCGGCCTCGGCCCGGGTTACCGCGGTGACGGTTTTGGCGCGGTCACCGCGGCGAGCGAGACGGGGCAGAACATCGAGTGCTGCTCGCGCCGAACCGAAGCGGCGCAGCATGGCATAAAAGCTGATTGGCCCGATCGTCTCGGTCCGGCACAGCCGCAGCCAGTCGAGGCGCTCCTGCGGATCGAGCTCGCGTGTGGCCAGGACAACCTCAGCCTTTGTTGAGGGAAATTCGGTTTTCGGTGCCTGCCATCAGGCGCCGAATGTTGGCATGGTGTCGCAGGATGATTAACAGGGCGATACCGGCGATCATCAACGCCGTCCTCGCGTCGACGACGAAGGGAGCGACGATCGCGCCGGCGGCCGCGGCGACGAGGGCGGCGAGCGAGGAATAGTGGAACAGCAGGGCGGTGGCGAGCCAGACCAGGGCGGCGGCGAGCGCCACCGGCCAAGCGAGGGCGAGTAGGACGCCGAGTGCCGTCGCAACGGCTTTACCGCCGCGCAAGCCGAGCCAGATCGGAAACATGTGGCCGAAAATCACGCAGCCGGCCGCGACGAGCGCCGCCTCCTCCCCCCAAACCCGCCCGATGACGACCGCCGCCCAGCCCTTGGCCAGGTCGAGCAACAGAGTGAGAGCGGCAAGGCCCTTGCTCCCGGTGCGCAGAACATTGGTAGCGCCGATGTTGCCGGACCCGATCCGGCGGATATCGCCGCGGCCGGAAACTCGGGTCAGCAACAGGCCGAACGGGATCGAGCCCAGAAGATAGCCGATGACGGCGGCGGCGAGCAGGGTCAACACCCGGGACTCCGCTCGCTCAGTCTCCCTGCTCTGTGGGAGAAAAGGCGAAAAAACCCCCGCTCCACACGCATAAATTCTTGATTAATCAAATACTTGTTGGGCAATTGGGACGCCGCTCGGACGGTTCTTGAAGAGACTTTGACGTTGCGCAGGACGCCGGCAGGGAAACCGGAGCTGCTCAACCTTCGGCATCGATCCTGACACACAGGATACACCAGGATCTTGCGCCGCCGTGGCAAAGTCCCGAGCCTTCATGGTGCTCAACCCTCGTGCAGGAAGATCGTGCGGCCATCGACGATCGTGCGCTGCACCCGGCCCCGGACGGAGCGCCCGTCGAACGGGGCGTTCTTCGATTTCGAGCGGAACTCGTCGGGGCAAATATGCCAGGCCAGATCCGGGTCGAAGAGAACGAGGTCGGCCGGTGCGTCGATGGCGAGACGGCCGACCGGGAGGCGCAGGATAGATGCCGGGTTTAGGGTCAGCCGCCGCAGCAACTCGAGCAGATCGAGATGCCGATTGTGGTAGAGCTCGAGCGAGAGCGGCAGCAAGGTCTCGAGCCCGACGATCCCGTATGCCGCCGAGCTGAACGGCAGGCGCTTTGAATCCTGGTCCCACGGAGCGTGGTCGCTGGCGATCGCGTCGATCGTACCGTCGCGCAGCCCCTCGATCACCGCGCGCCGGTCCCGTTCGCTGCGTAATGGCGGGGAGAGCTTGGCGAACGTCCGGTAGTCGCCGATCGCCGTCTCGTTGAGCGCGAAATAAGGGGGTGCCGTGTCGCAGGTCACCGGCAGGCCCTGCACCTTCGCGTGTCGTATCGCCTCGATCGCGGCGGCCGTCGACACATGGGCGATGTGGTAGCGGGCACCGGTGATCTCGACGAGCCGCAGATCGCGCTCGACCATGATGATTTCGGCCGCGGGGGTGATCGCCGCGAGGCCGAGCCGTGTGGCGATCTCGCCCTCGCTGACCTCGCCCGCGCCGGCGAGGCTCGGCTCTTCCGGATGCTGGAGCACCAACAGATCAAAGCTGCGGGCATAGGCCAGCACCCGGCGCATCACGAGCGCGTCGGCGACCGCCTTGACGCCGTCGGTGAAGCCGAGGGCCCCATTCGCTGCGAGCAGACCCATCTCGGTCAGCTCATGCCCCTTGAGCCCCTTGGTCGCCGCCGCATAGGTGTGGACCTTGGCGAGCTTGACCTCGCGCGCCCGGCGGGCGAGGAACTCGACGACCGAGACATCGTCGACCGGCGGCTCGGTGTTCGGCAGGGCGACCATGGTCGTCACCCCGCCGGCGGCGGCGGCGCGGCCGCCGCTCTCGATCGATTCCATGTGCTCGGCACCGGGCTCGCGCAATTGCACGCGCATGTCGACGAGCCCAGGTGCCAGGCACAGGCCTTCGGCCATCACTGTATCGGCGTCCCGTGCCGCGGCCGAGAGATCGCCGCCGATTGCGGCGATCCGTTCGCCCTCGACGAAGAGATCGCCCGTGGCGTCGAGCCCGCTTGCGGGATCGAGCAGCCGGGCATGGCGGATGAGAAGACGGGTCATGCGATCGTGCGCGCTTCGAGACGCGCCCCGGGGGCGCTCCTCAGCATGAGGGTAGTCTTTGATGGCATTAACGGAATTCCTCATTCTGAGGAAGCCGCGCAGCGGCTGTCTCGAAGGACGCACAGCGTTGATCCGAGAAAATCATTTCGTCGCGTCCAGCCACGGCGGGGTCGGGAGCTCGCGCGACTTCAGGAATTGTGGGTTGAAGAGCTTCGATTGGTAGCGGGTGCCGGAATCGGCGAGGATCGTCACGATCGTGTGCCCGGGTCCGAGCTCGCGCGCCAAGCGGACCGCGCCGCAGACATTGATCCCGGTCGACCCGCCGAGGACCAGCCCCTCCTCGGTGACTAGATCGAACAGCACCGGCAGCATTTCTGCATCGGTGATCTGGTATTGCCCATCGGGCGCGAAACCCGCGAGGTTGCCGGTTTCATGGTTGTTGCCGATGCCCTCGGTGATCGAATTGCCTTCGGGCTTCCACTCGTGGCGCGCATACCAGCTGTAAATGCCCGAGCCCATGCAGTCGGAGAGATAGATCTGGACCTTGGGCTTGCGTTCCTTGAGTGCGATCCCGACACCGGAGAGGGTGCCGCCGGTGCCGACCGAGCAGGTGAAACCGTCGACCTTGCCGTCGGTCTCTTCCCAGATCTCGGGGCCGGTCGTCTCGTAATGGCCGCGCCGGTTGGCGAGATTGTCGAATTGGTTGGCCCAGATCGCACCATTCGGCTCGCTCGCCGCGATTTCCTCGGCGAGCTGTCCGGAATAGCGCGCGTAATGCATCGGATTGGCGTAGGGGACCGCGGGAACGAGTCGCAGATCGACGCCGCCCAGGAGGAGCATGTCCTTCTTCTCCTGGCTCTGCGTCTCGGGCATGACGATGACGGTGCGGTAGCCGCGGGCATTGCCGACGAGTGCGAGGCCGATGCCGGTATTCCCGGCGGTGCCTTCGACGATGACCCCGCCCGGGCGCAGCTGGCCGCGCTCCTCGGCATCCTTGATGATATAGAGTGCCGCCCGGTCCTTGACCGAACCCCCGGGATTGAGGAACTCGGCCTTGCCGAGGATCGTGCACCCGGTCTCCTCGGAGGCGCGCCGCAATTTGATCAGCGGCGTGTTGCCGACTGTGCCGATAAAGCCGTCGCGGATCTTCATGCCACTCTCCGTACCCCGAGCGCCCGATGCAACACTATCGGCGGCAGCAGAGCGGACGCAAGCCCAGGTAAGGGGGTCCTCGGCACGGAGTTACGATCTTCCGCGAGCTGAGCCGGGCCTCTACGCACAAAAAGCAACCCGACGACTCCGTTCCAGCGTATGGTTTCGCTTTCGGATGCTGCGAGGCGCGCGCGATGGTAGCGGCATCGGCACAGCAGACGGTCGCCGAACGCGGGATCGGCGTTCAGAACATCGGCGATGGTAACACCATTATCGTGTATGCTGGCTTGGCCGAACTCAGTCTGGTCCGCAAACATGCGCGCAAGGCTGAGCCAAAAACCGACCTCCAGTTGCTTCGCGTCGATCTCCGCGCAACCACCTTGGTCGGACGGGAAGCCGAACGGTCGGCACTGAAGGCATGGCTCACCTCGAACCGGCCTGTGTCCGTGCGGTGCATCACCGGCCGGGCCGGGGTGGGCAAGACAGGCTCGCCCTCGAATTGTGCGAGCACGCGGAGCAAGCCGGCTGGACCGCCGGGTTTGCGCAATACGGCGAGTTCCCGGAGTTCGTAAAGCGCGCGGCCGAGTGGCGCTGGAGCGACCACACGTTGGTCGTCATCGACTACGCCGCCGCATTCGCCCGCGACCTGCGCGCCTGGCTGGAAATCCTGGCACGACCCGAGGCGCAGTCGGACGGCAAGAAACTGCGCCTGCTGCTGCTCGAACGGCATGCCGAGTGCGATCTGGGCTGGTGGGCGGATCTGATCCTGTACGAGCCGGGTAGATTGGTAACAGAGTTGACCGGATGGATCGGTGACAGGTTTGGACTGTCGGCAGGAGGGGCCTGCCGATGCCATGGAAAGAGACCTGTCAAATGGACGAACGGACGCAGTTTATCGCTCGGGTTTTGGCCGGCGAGGATGCGATGACGACGCTGTGCCGAGAGTATACGGATCAGCCGCAAGACCGGCTATAAGTGGCTCGGGCGGTATCGCTGTGACGGCGCGGCGGGCTTGCGGGAGCGCTCGCACGCGCCGTTGCGCCATGGCCAAGCCCATGATGTCGCGGTGGTGCAAGCGGTGGTGAATTTGCGCGAGCGCTGGGGGATGGGGACCGAAGAAGCTGCGGGTGAAGCTCGGCGCGCTCCATCCGGAATTCCCGGTACCGGCGGCGAGTACGATCGGGGATTGGCTGCGCACGAGGGGTCGGTCGGTCGCGGCGGCGGCGGCGTTGTCCGGCCTACGCGCAGCCTTTTGCCGCGGTGGTGGCGGCCAACGACGTGTGGTGCACCGATTTCAAGAGCCCGCCCCTGGCCCGAACAGGGGGCTGGTTCCGCACCGGAGACGGCCGGCGGTGCGATCCGTTCACCCTGAGTGACGCGCACAGCCGTTATCTGTTGCGGTGTCAGGCGGTCGCCCGTCCCGATGAGGAGAACGTGCGGCCGATCTTCGAGGCGGCCTTCAGGGAGCATGGGTTGCCGCAGGCGATCCGTTCGGACAACGGTCCGCCTTTCGCCTCGCCCGGGGTGGGTGGATTGTCGCGGCTGGCGGTCTGGTGGATCAAGCTCGGCATCACGCCCGAGCGGATCGTCGCCGGCAAGCCGCAGCAGAATGGGCGTCACGAGCGGGTCCATCGTACGCTCAAGGAAGCGACCGCAACGCCACCGGCAGACTGCGGGCCGGCGCAGCAACAGCGGTTCGACGACTTCCGAGCCGTCTCCAACAACGAGCGGCCGCACGAGGCGCTGGGCCAGAAGACGCCGGCGTCGCTGTACGAGCCGTCGCCGCGGCCCTACCCGGATCGGCTCACCGAACCGAGCTACGGCGGCGATGTCGCGGTCCGCCGGGTGCGCAGCAACGGCCAGATCAAATGGGCGGGCGAGTTGATCTTTGTCGGCGAGGCGTTGATCCCCGCCTTCGCGAGGAGCGAACCGGTCGGCGTCGCCGAGACCCAGAGCGGCGACTGGCTGGTGCGCTATGCCGAGGTCGAGCTCGGATACATCCATCCCCAGCGGCGCCGGCTCAGCCTCCGTCCGATCCGCGGGACAAACCGGCCTCTGGATTTGATGGAGATCGCTGCCGCGATCCCCACAACCCCACAGGCCCATCAACCGCAACATCCTTGATGCTAAATGAACCAAAGTGTCACCCATCCAGCCGGTTCAATCTGTCGCCCCTCAATCCGCTTGCACACCCGCGTCAGCGGGAGGGTGGGGGCGGGGACGGGTCGATCTTAAAGCCGATGGGGCGAGAATGACCGACGCGAACCACCAAGACCTAATCCTCGACCAGTTCACGCGCCAGGCGACGGTGTTCAGCACCGCGCCGGCGATCACCGACGAGGAGGCGCTCGGCATGATCGTAAGGGCGGCTCGGCCCAGCCTCGCCGACCGCCTGCTCGACGTGGCCTGCGGTCCGGGTCTCGTCGTTTGCGCCCTCGCCCCCTATGTTCGCGAGGCGATCGGGATCGATATGACCCCGGCGATGCTCGAGCGGGCTCGCCAGCTTGCCGCCGACAAGGGCCTATCGAACGTCGGCTGGCGCCAGGGCGACGTCTATTCCCTGCCTTACGATGACGCCAGCTTCACGATCGTTACTACACGGTTTTCGTGTCACCATTTTCTCGATCCCGCGGCGGTGTTGCGAGAGATGGTCCGCGTCTGCGCTTCGGGAGGGCGTGTCGTCGTCGTCGACGATTATGCGTCCGAGGATCCGGCGAAGGCGGCGGCGTTCAACCGACTGGAAAAGCTGCGAGACCCGTCGCACTCCCGTGCCCTCAGCTTGACCGAGCTCAAGGGGCTCTTCGGCCCGGCGGGCCTCCCCGATCCCGACGCGACGTTCTACGAGCTGCGCGGCGACGTGCCAGGACTGCTCGCCCGGTCGTTCCCGAACCCGGGCGACGATCTCGAGATCATAGAGATGTTCAAGGCTTCGGCCGCGGACGACCGGCTCGGCGTCCCGGTCCGTCTCGACGCGGACGAGATCTACTACGCCTACCCGGTGGCGATCCTCGCGGCTTCACGCCCCGCCCGATGACCATCCCGGCGCCGTTCGACCAGTACGAGGGCGAAGTATTACCGGAGTGGATCGACGCCAACGGCCACATGAACCTCGCCTATTACGTCGTGCTGTTCGACTACG
>Ga0137388_10002346_pt1 | contig 11872 bp, 8 predicted proteins | sample 15con2h14AmetaG_FD_104644 | JGI IMG/M metagenome (GOLD analysis project Ga0137388, IMG submission 104644) | Vadose zone soil microbial communities from Angelo Coast Range Reserve, California, USA - 15con2h1.4A metaG | ecosystem: Environmental > Terrestrial > Soil > Vadose zone > Saprolite...
CAGTAGCTCACGTCACACATTGATGTGACAAACGACCTGGTCTCTTGGAAATCCCGAGACGGCAATGTGTGATCGCTCCCCTTCCTTGGTCCAACAAACACGGTATTCGAGTTGCCAGTTGGTTAGATGACCTCTAGACCGTTGTGATGTTCGTCACCGACGCATTTCCAAGACGGCGCTTATGTTGGCAATCGAGGGTAGTCGTTCTGCCTCTAAGAAACAGGAGCATCGGTGAATAGCATTCGATTCAGAAAGGTGACTTTGTATGGGTAAAACTTTCGGTTGTACACTGCTCTTGTTAATTCATATTTCATCAGCCGCTGGTAATTCTGGTGTGTCCCTGCTGGACGCTAACGGCGTGGTATGGCTTAACGGCAGTGAGGTGCCACGGTGCAGCGCAGTATTTCCTGGTGATGTTGTGCAGACACCGCAAGGAGGTATGGCGAGTATCATTTCAGTTGGTTCCCAAGTCCTTATTCTGGCCGATTCGCTGGCTAAGGTTGAGGCCAGCGCATTCTCTCTCGATCACGGAAGTCTGAGCATCGCAACCAGAACAGGAACAGTGGCGAAAGTCGGCGATGTTAAAGTAGTCCCTCCGTCAGATGCTTGGACTGTATTTCAGGTGCGTGCCTATGACGGAGGAGTAGAGGTTGTCGCGGAGAAGGGCAATGTCAACCTCACCGATGCGGCTGGCACAACGGCCTTGTCTCCGGGACAACGCGCCACTCGCAAAGGTTCGCGCAAAGGAAAGCGAGGGCCGACTCCTGCGGCCAGAGGTAGTGTCTTAGATTCAACTCCAGTTGTGATTACGGGTGGGGTGGCGGCAGCTGGAATGACAACGTGGGTGTTGTCACTTGGCCCAAACCCGGTCAGTCCCGCGCAGCCGAATAAAAGCCCCAAACTATTGTTTGCACTCCCCAAGCTGTAGAACTTTATCAGATGGCAAGTCAACAACCTTCGCAGTTGTTACGCCCATTCGCGACCGTTTCCCTCTTCCTACCTTCGTTCCACCATGATTAAACAGTCCTAATCGTCGGATGTAAGCACAATGAATATGTTGTGAGCAGCAAGCTCAATCAGGCCAAGGCCGTGGAGCTCACAATGATCTGTAATCAGCTGGTGGCATCGATCCTGCCTGGACTCTCTACGCTTCTGCTCGGTGCCGCTGTTCTCGGCCAAGAGCTGCCGCAACCCAACCCGTATGTTCCCCGCCCGTTTGCGGTTGTCGGTTTCAGGATCAATGGAGGCGGGTATCAATCAATATCCGAGATTATGAGTGGCGGGTTCAGCATCGAATCGCCTCATATCCTGTCTGGCGTCGAAGTCGCTTACGGCAATGCACGAAAGGTGAACGATGGCACCATCAACAACAGCAGTGGACACGAGCGATCTGCACAAACCAGGGCGTTCTACAAACTGGGCAATGGCCTCTACTTCGGCGGCGGGGCACAGTGGAGCCAGACTTCGACCACGAACTATTCGAAGCAGGGGTGGCGACCAACCCTTGGGGTCGGCAAAGACTTTATACGGAGCACCTATTCGCTCCGTCTGCAAGGCATGTACATGTTGCCAGGTTCTGACAAGAGTAACGAAACCCAGGGGCCAGAAATCACTCTTACATATCCGTCTCCGGCCTCGAATCACCATTTCTATTTCCGCTCGGTCCTCGTCGTTTACCGATTTCACACAACCGACACGCTTAGCGATCCAGCAACCTCGGCTATGCAACGAGACGACCACCACATTACTGGAGGCTTGACGTACAACCTTATCTATAGATTCTAGCGGGCAAATGACCATCTGTCTTGATTGGTGTAAACAAAAGTTTGGGTCCGGTGTAAGTCAGGCGATTGAGTTCTTCGCTCGGATCTTGAAAGGGTGACATCGGTGGGGCAGGCGCGCTGCCGACCGAGTTTCCCCAAGCAACAACGCAAGGCAATTGATGATGGCCTGATTAGTCCCATAGAAAGTGTGGAGGATACCCAGTGCCGATCCACCGAATAACGAGCGTCGTCGTGTCGGTAATACTCGCGGTGGGGTCCCATGTTCTTCTCCCATCTTAGCCCATCCACGAGTATGGCCTTCGCCAGATGGTGAGCCAGGCATTCAGCAAGCGTCCCACCACCCAGACCTTAGAACCTTCCGATACGTTCTGCGGGTTGTTTACCGTTGCGTTTGCAACCGGGAGCTTTCCGGACGGCGAGCGGAAGCCATCCTAGATTGGCGCCGACGTCAGCACCCTTCACCTCTTACGCTGTTCGAACAGGATTTTCGCCATCATGCCCTTGTCCTCATGACTCAGGAGGTGACAGTGGAATACTGACATTCCCCTTATGAGGGGGTCGGTAAAGTCCATTATGAGGTCAACTGAACCGTTCCCGTACGGGACATTGACGGTGTCCAGCCATTCGGGAGAGTCGGACTCGACTCCATTTTCTGCATACGCCAAGAAATGAATCTGATGAATGTGGAAGGGATGTATCTCTTTTGTCGAGTTCACGATGCGCCAGTGTTGTATGGACCCGACCCGCACACGCAACATCGGCTGATCATCCATCGAAAATTTCCTTCCATTGATGTAGAAACCGCTCTTATCCTCCGTGAATGTGACTGTGAAATCGGGCTTACTGACCTCAAGCTTTTGTATTTCCTGCCTCGATAACTCCTTGTAGACTGCCGGACCGGTTGTGCTTGGAATGGTGCGCGTCGGCGAATCAGTGTGTGCCGGGCCAACATCGGCAATGACCATGGCGGGATTAGGATCACCGTCAGCTCCAGTGTCCACGCACCGCGTGCTTAGCGTAGCGCCGGCACCCGAGGACGGTCCGACAACTATCATCTCCACCCGCCCAGCAGGCGGCACAAGCACGTGATCGACTTTGCGCGTAGCGCGATGCTGGCTGTGGTACGAGAGTGGCATACCATCCAGAGCCACAATTTCCAACTGTTCGCCGCTCAATTGAAGATCAGCGTAGCGATCAGGCGAGGCGTTCACGATACGCCAGAACTGACGCTCACCCCGATCGATCGGGATCCGGGGCCGAATCTCGCCGTTCGCGGTGAGGACTCGCTCCAGACTATGTTCTGTTGCTGTTCCACAATTGGAAGAAGGTATCTCAACTCTTCGCACGACCTGCTCGCGAGAGGCAGCGTCGCTGTGTTCGATATCGTGATCTCGAAGGATGATCACACGCTCACGCATGTGGCGCAGCTCCGGATAATATCTGTCGATGCCATCAACTACGATCGCGCCGGACATTCCGTCAAGATCCTGGCGAGCGCTTTCTCCGTGTGGGTGCGTGTGATACCAATACAGCCCGGGCGGCGAATACGACGGAACAACGACCTTATAGTCCAAGATTTCTCCCGGCATTGACATCATCGTGAGCACGTCATCCTGGGGACGCTCCGGTGAAACGTGGAGACCGTGAAAGTGCAAATTACTCATATTGCCGCAGCGGCCTGTGGCACACTCCTCATCAGATTTACTTGGCAGATCGTTTACATAACGTAGCTTGATGACGCCACCCGGCAACACACGAATCACGGGCGGAACAGTTTTGCCGGCGTACGCAAATGCATTGTGTCCGGCAGCAAAGTCATACACGGCGGTGAGAGTGAATGGACTTCTCACTTCCGGGAGATCCGTAATAACCTGCTGCTGCGCAGCGAGTGGACTCACCACCGCAATTGCGCAGACGATTAAAGCAAGAGTTCTCATGCTGCGAACCTCAGTGACCTGGCGAACAGGACGTTCCCTGTATTAAGGCGCATCGCGCCAAAACCAACATGATGCACCGAGATTTCGTCTCCTAGAGAAACATTTCCGGCTTGACTTGCAGCGAGCTCTTTCCTCTTCATGTGTCATCCTCCAAAATCAATTGGCACTCATCGCCAGCCTTCCGCAGCACTCGGGCTGCTCTGGCAGACTGGTGCTGTCCCATCCTCCGCCTAATGCCTGGATCAACTGGACAGCAGCGACCATCCGCCGCCCCAGAATGTTCACGGCCGTAGCCTGGTCAGAGAGAGCTGCACTCTGCGCAACGGTCACTTCCAGGTAACTTGTAACGCCACCTTTATATCGCTGAACGGAGAGGTCCAGCGATTTCTGCGCCGCCAAGACCGCTTCATTCTGGGTTCGAGCTTCGTCTTCAAGGATGCGTAGCGCCGACAGATTGTCTTCCACCTGCTGGAAGCTGGTAAGCACTGTTTCACGATATGTTGCGACGGTTTGATCGTACGCCGCAACGGCTTGATCAGAGGCCGCTCTGCGCCGCCCGCCATCGAACAACGTTTGTATCGCCTGGCCTCCTACGGCCCACAGTCCGCTGGGACCTTGCAGTAACGTGGTGAGTGTCCCGCTTTCAAAGCCTCCCGCAGCGGTCAGGTTCAACAGTGGATAGTAGGCAGCCTTGGCCACTCCGATCCGGGCATTCGCCGCCGCCATCTGTCGCTCGGCGGATGCAATGTCAGGTCTGCGTTCAAGCAGTTCTGACGGCAGGCCAGTTGGAATCGGGGGCGGCGGCGTGCGGAGAGGAAGCGGAGCAAGACTGAAGGAGCTTGCAGATTTGCCGATCAGGGTTGCGACGGCATGCTCGTATTGAGCGCGAAGCACTCCGACGTCTTGTGCTTGAGCGATGGTTGTCTTCAGTTGCGTCCTGGCCTGTTCGACTTCGACCTCGGAACCGACTCCTCCTTCAAACCGGCTCTGGTTCAACTGCAACGCCTGCTCGTACTGAGCGACGGTCGATTGCAGAAGTTGTTCCTGGGCATCCAGACTGCGCGCCTGAAAGTAGAACAAGGCGAGTTGCGCGTGCATGCTCAGGTTGACCGTTGCCAGATCAGCGGCACTGGCTTGCGCCTCCTCACGATACGACTCGACGTTTTTGTGCACACGCCCCCAAGCGTCGACTTCGTAGGACAACTCAATCGGCAGTTGGAAGTCGTTGGAGGTGACACCATTGGAAGGTGCTCCCTGAGGCGGACGATTGGCGGAGACCCTGGTGCGGGACGCGGACGGAGCGGCAGCCACCGTGGGAAAGTAATCGGCGCGGTTATAGCGAACGAGCGCACGAGCCTGAGTGTATTGCGCCTCTGCGGCCTTAAGGTTCTGGTTGGAAATGTTGACTTGCTGTTCCAAGGCGTTCAGTTGCGGGTCATTGAATATTTCCCACCAATTGCCACGGAGACTCTCTTCGCTGGGCTGAGCAGTCTTCCAGTCGCCGACTTCTTTGTAGCTCGGTGGAACTGCGACTGGCGGCCGATGATATTTCGGACCTACGGCACAACCAGCCAGCAAGAGTGTGCAAGCGAGACCAATAGTCGTCATACGATATTGCCAGAATCGATTCTGGGCGGTTGGATAGCTAGTCGTGCTCATGATGCACCTCCTGTAGCAGTTGTAGCGGAGGGCTGGACAACCTCCACCTTTTGTCCAGACACAAGCGAATCTGGCGGATTTATGATCACGGTGTCTCCCACTTGGAGGCCCGACACGATCTCGATCCTTTCCCCGTAGTCGTGGCCAGGCGTTACGGGTATGAGCGAAGCGGCACCATTTTTCACGACCGCGACTTGCAGACCGTGCGATCGAAATATGAGGGCGGAAACAGGCACCAGATACGATGAAGTCTGTCCGGGTACTTTCAAGTGGACCTGGGTGTAGGCGCCAGACAGCAATTCGCCGGTTGGGTTATCAACGTCGATCTCCACAACCAATGTGCGAGTGGCGTAGTCGATGGAATCTGAAGTACGAACCAGCTTGCCCTGGAATTGTCGTCCAGGAAATTCGGCTAGGGTCAGATCAGCCGTTAAGCCCGGAGCGGCAGCCCGGGAGTACTGTTCAGGCACGTTCACGTAGACGCGCAATTTCCCGGGCTGGGAGATGTGGAAGAGATCGGTTTTTGCCGTTCCGGAATTGCCAGCCGAGATGAGCTGTCCAACATCCGTGTTACGCGCCGTGATAATGCCATCAAAAGGCGCGTATATCTTCTCGAAGGACTGCAATGTCTCGAGCTGCTTGACGTTCGCTTGATTAGCTTCGACTATCGATTTGTTCGCGTTGTATGTGCCGACAGCGTTGTCCACGTCTTGCTGCGCCACCGCGTGGGTAGCCAGCAATCCCTGATAACGATTCTTAGTGATCTCCGAGAGCGCAAGATTGGCCTCGGAAGTGGCGAGATTGCTGTGTGACTGCTGCAATTGCTGATCGACTTCAGGCGTCTCAATTACGGCCAGCAGTTGTCCCTTTTTCACATGCGCTCCGATATCGGCATACCAGGCCTTCAGATAACCGTTGGTTCGAGCGTAAATCGGAGCACTGGTGAAGGGTTGCACGTTTCCCGGCAAGACAATTTCCTGAAATGGTTCGGAGAGCTCTGGCGTAGCAACGGAAACCGACGGCACCGACATCTGCGTGGTTTCAGCACGCACCGTGGCGGCGTGCCGGAGGCGCGAGATGATGCCGTAGGCGAGGATTCCTGCAAAAACCAGGAGAATCGCGCCCGCGACGATCCAGCTTGTGCGCGACCATGATGTTGTCTTGGCTACATCCGATCCGGGATACTGATGAAGAGCGTTATCCTGTGTTGCTGATTCCATTGGCATAACAGTTCCTATATTTCCTTGAAGTTTTACCTACGCGTCGCCACCAGTGTGCGTACTCTGCCGGCGCATACCGTGGATGACGCTAAAGACCGCAGGGACGAAGAACAGGGTCGACACCGTAGCGAAGAGCAAGCCCCCAATTACCGCGCGTCCGAGGGGCGCGTTTTGCTCTCCTCCTTCGCCCATCCCAAGTGCCATCGGTGCCATCCCGATGATCATTGCCAGAGCCGTCATTAAGACTGGCCGGAAACGCATGTACCCTGCGTGGACGGCTGCTTCAGTAGCACTGAGTCCCGATTGCAATTGTTCTTTTGCGAAGCTGATCACCAGGATGCTGTTTGCGGTCGCCACCCCCACGCACATGATCGATCCTGTCAGTGCAGGGACACTGATGGTGGTCCCGGTCATGAAAAGGAACCAGATGATTCCAGCCAAAGCCGCCGGCAGAGCCATGAGAATGATGAAGGGATCAAGCCACGATTGGAAATTCACCACGATCAGCAGGTAGACGAGAGCGATGGCAAATACCAGACCCGTCAACAAACCCGTGAAGGATGTACGCATGGTTTGGATCTGCCCGCGCACGATGATCTGCGATCCCCGCGGAAGCTGTTTCTGACTGGCGTTGATGATCGAGAAGATGTCCTTAGAGACGCCGCCAAGGTCTCGACCTTGGACGGAACCGAAGATGTCAATCACCGGTGCTACGTTGTAGTGCGACACGACGCTCAATTCCGAACCACGGCTTAGCGATGCAAGACTCGCAAGTATGGAGGGCGGCGCATTTCCGGTGCCAGTCACTGGAATGTTATCCAGATCCTGCAATGTCTGAACGCGATACTGCGGCGTTTGGGTAGCGATCGAGTAGCTCACGCCATTCTTTGGGTTCAACCAAAAAGTGGGCGCGGTTTGGGAACTGCCACTGAGCGTCACCAGCAGATTTGTTGCAACGTCTCGCTGCGTGAATCCAATGGAAGCTGCCTTCGTACGATCCACATCGATGTGAAGGTCCGGCTGATTAAACGTCTGCTGGATGTGGAGATCGGATGTCCCCGAAACGTTCCTCACGCGCGCCAAAAGATTGTCCGCGAATTGCCGGTTAGCTTCCAGGTCATTGCCCACCACTTGAATATCGATCGGTGCCGGCAGCCCGAAGTTCAGGATTTGCGTCACCATATCAGATGGCAGGAAATAGAACGTAACCCCTGGGAATTCCCGCGGCAGGTTCAATCTGAGGTTATGCACATAGCCTGCTGTGGGGTGGTGCTTCGCCGCCAGCGTAACGATGATGTCCGCATCCTGCGCCCCGACGGGAGCAGAATTGCTGTAGGAAAGATTGATTCCGCTGTACGGCAGTCCAATGTTATCGATAACGCCTGAGAACTCTTGCGGCGGTATCTGCTTGCGGATTTCGTTTTCCACTTGATCGCACAAGGCAGCAGTCTCTTCAATCCGCGTTCCGGTTGGAGCGCGCATGTGCAGTGTGAATGCACCGCTATCGACGGATGGGAAGAAGTCTTGCCCAAGCCATGGCACCAAACCAAAGGAGAGGAGGCAGGCCAAGAGGAAGCCCGCGACGGAGACTCGGCGATGACTGACAAATGTTTCCAGCAGTCCGCGATAGACATTCCGCACGCTCTCAAAAGCGCGCTCGAACCATGCTTGAAAGCGCACCAGGGGGTTCTTGCTCTCGTGTGAAGTTCCTTCCTCGTGAGCCTTGAGGAAATATTTGGCCATCGTCGGTACCAGGGTCCTCGAAAGCAGGTAAGAAGCCAGCATGGCGAATACCACGGCCTCGGCGAGCGGCACGAACAGGTATCTCGCAACGCCGGTGAGAAGGAACATAGGCACAAATACAATGCAAATACTCAGCGTTGAAACCAGTGCCGGAATTGCGATCTGCTGAGCGCCATCAAGAATGGCTTCTTCTATGTCCTTCCCTTCCGCGAGATAGCGGTGGATGTTTTCTATGGTGACCGTTGCATCATCCACCAAAATGCCAACTGCCAGCGCCAGGCCTCCTAGGGTCATGAGGTTGATGGTCTCCCCCAGTGCGCTGAGGGCAATAATCGATGACAAAATAGATAAGGGAATTGAGATGGCGATGATAAGGGTGCTGCGCCAGCTACCGAGAAATAGAAGGATCATGGCAGCGGTCAGACAGGCAGCAATGAGTGCCTCTCGCACCACGCCGACAACGGCCCCTCGCACAAAGACGGATTGATCTCCCAGCAGACGAATTTGAAGGTCTGATGGGAGCGTGTTCTTGACACTCGGCAGTAGCTGCTTGATAGCAGCGATGATGTTTAGTGTGGAAGCATTGCCAATCTTTTGGATCGTCATCAGCGTCGAACGTCTTCCATCGACGCGCACGATATTGGTTTGTGGCGGGAACCCGTCTCGCACAAACGCCACGTCATGGATATAAATGGTCGAGCTTCCAATGGTCTTGATGGGGAGATCGTTCAGTTCCTGGATCGATGTCGGGCTCCCATTCATATTCACGTTGTATTCGAAGGTGCCGATCTTCGCCGTCCCGGCCGGCAAGATGAGGTTTTGCACGCTGATCGCATTCACCACATCCAGAGGAGAGAGCCCGTTTGCTTGCAGGGCAGCGGTGTTCAGGTCCACTTGAACCTGCCGCTGTTTGCCACCGTAAGGATACGGAATAGCCGTACCAGGTACAGATGTGAGTTGGGGCCGGATGAAGTTCAACCCCAAGTCATTCAACTGTTGCTCGGAAAGCGAGGGGCTGGAAAGAGCGAGTTGAAGAATCGGAACGCTGGAAGCGCTGTAAGTAATGATCAGCGGAGGCGTGGTTCCGGAGGGCAGCTGTTTGAGCTGCGTCTGGGACTGGCCCGCAATCTGCGCTATCGCAGTACTGATATTCGCACCAGGATGGAAAAACACCTTGATGACTGCAACGCCGTTCAGGGACTGCGATTCCAGATGCTCGATGTCATTCACCGTGGTGGTCAGGTTGCGCTCCTGCAGGGTGATGATTCTGTTCGCCATGTCCTGCGGTGCGAGCCCGGTGTAATTCCAGATAATGCTGACTACCGGAATGTTGATGTTGGGGAAAATGTCCGTGGGAGTGCGAAGCGCTGAAAGCGTTCCCAGGATCAAGATCAGAATAGCCAGCACTACGAACGTGTAAGGCCGTCTCAAGGCGAGCTTAACAATCCACATATAGATTCCCCTAGCCAGCTAAACCTGCTGCGTCTTCGGTTTCCTTTCGTTGCATCGCCTTCTTCTCTTGCGTAATCCACTCTCGGATATACGCCGAGCAATTTCTCAGCTCGGTGCCCGCGGCCTTGCGGCCTGCCAGGAACTGCACAGCATCTCGGTCCACGAGCTTTACGTGTCTCAGGTCGAGGACGATATCGCGGTCTGAAGATTCGGATTTCAGAAGGGCTTCCAGATCCGGCACTTGGTCCGCTTGGATTCGACCAGTGAGGATGAAAACGACCGACCTCCGTTCGACCGATCTTTGAATTCGTAACGTCATTTCGTTTGGCCTTCCGCACTTGACAAATGCAACTCGAACGCCAAGCGATAAGTAAATGAAAACAAGCTTGTTAACGAAGACAGTCGATCACGATAACTCGGAAATTTCCGAAATCTCGGAATGACCTTTCCCTGGTCTGGAGCTAGCTTAGGAATTTCCAAGGAGATCTCGGCTGACCGCGTAGTTCATTTGGTGATGGAAGGGAGAGTAGTGCCAGATAGGGCCCGAGTGAGGTGGCTAGTTCCGTCTGAACCGCTGTTTGTTGATCTTCAGAGACTTGATCTTGGAGTCGAGCGTCGACTGCGGAATGCCGAGCCTAGCCGCAGCTCCAGAGGGGCCAGATACCCTGCCGTTGCTTTCGGCTAGTGCCGCCTCGATCATCCCTTTCTCCTGAGCGGCGAGCCTCTCGGAAAACGATTGTGCCGGCGAATCGGCAGAAAGTGCGCGTCGACCGAGCCAAGTCTCGTCGATCGAAAGGTTCTCCGAATCACAGATGATTACAGACCGTTCGATCACATTCTGCAGCTCTCGAATATTGCCCGGCCAGGCATAAGACTGAAGTAGTTCCAGACTTCTTTTATTGATGCCTGTTATCTTCTTTCCAGCCTTGCTCGCGTAGCGATCGATGAAGTACTCCACCAGCAACGGAATGTCTTCCTTGCGTTGGCGCAAGGGAGGGACTTCGATTGGGAACACGTTCAGCCGATAGAACAAATCGTCGCGGAATCCACCTTCAACGATAGCAGCCTCCAAGTTACGATTGGTGGCCGCGACTACTCGGACGTCAATCCGAAAAGACTCATTTCCACCCACACGCTGAAATTCGCGTTCTTGCAGTACTCGCAACAGAGAGATCTGCGTCTCTGCCGGTAGCTCACCGACCTCGTCCAAGAAGATCGTGCCACCTTCGGCCGACTCGAAGCGGCCCAATCGTCGCTGAGTCGCGCCCGTGAAAGCGCCCTTTTCATGGCCGAACAGTTCCGAGGCAATCAGGTCGCGCGGAATGGCGGCGCAATTGACACTTACGAAGGCGCGCGAGGACCGTTGTGACCGTTTGTGAATCGCGCGAGCTATAAGCTCTTTTCCGGTACCTGTTTCCCCAGTGATCAGAACAGTCGAGTCAGTGGGTGCTACTTTCGCCACTTGCGAGAGTACTGCTTGGAGGGCAGGAGATGAACCAACGATCTCCTCGAACATTCTGGTGATGTCGATTTCTTCGCGAAGGGCCAGGTTCTCTTTGTACAACTGGTCCCTCAATATTTGAATTTCGTCAAACGCATTCTTCATGGCGGTGATGTCCATCACCGCTCCAACAAAAGACGACTTGCCCATTTCCTGATTTAAGGCGCGACCCAGAACGTGGACTCTCTTGATAGAACCATCGGGCATCACCAATCGGTATTCCAAATCCAGATCTTTCCCGTGAGAGGCGCCGTCGAGCGCTTCCTGCACACCGTGAACGTCCTCGGGATGGACCCGTTCCAGGGCCAGTTGCACGGTGGGTTCCCGCGTTCGTTCGTATCCGAAAATCCGAAAGCTCTCTTCTGACCAGAAAAGTTCCCCGGTGGAAACGTTCCAGCCGAAACTGCCTGTCTGACTTAGTGTCTGTGCCTCGGCCAGATACGCCTCGCTCTTACCGAGCGCTTCGTTGGCTTGCTTGAGCTCTTGAACTGTTTCATTCAGATCGTCCCGCGTCCGTCGGAGCGATTCAGTGGTTCTCCGTTGCGCAACACTCAAGGAGCCAACAAACACGGCTGA
>Ga0137388_10002348_pt1 | contig 11867 bp, 10 predicted proteins | sample 15con2h14AmetaG_FD_104644 | JGI IMG/M metagenome (GOLD analysis project Ga0137388, IMG submission 104644) | Vadose zone soil microbial communities from Angelo Coast Range Reserve, California, USA - 15con2h1.4A metaG | ecosystem: Environmental > Terrestrial > Soil > Vadose zone > Saprolite...
TACAGGCGCCGGAAATCCAGCAACACGCCGTCCAAGACTTGGTGGGGGCATCGGTGATTTATCTCATCGTGGCGACTGTCTTGGCTATCCTGGCTGTGATATTGAAACTGCCTCGTGCGGACGGTCCCAAGGTGGAGTTGCGCTCGGCAGACAAAGTAGCGCTGCTGGTCGTGGTCTGCGGCATCGCCTATGTCCTGTACTATCTGGTCTTCGGGTGGATTACTTACCGGTTTTTCACGAAAGGCTACTACCCCGATGCGCCTCAGCTGGTTGCCAAATTAGGCGTCTGGTTTTGGGTGATCCAAATTGGACGCGGCGCGCTGATGACTTTGGCCGTGCTTCCGGTGATTCGCACCTTGCGGATGAGCCGGGCGCAAGCGGCCATCGCCGTGGGCTTGATAATGTGGGTGGCAGGAGGTGCCGCGCCTCTTCTGCTGCCGAATCCCTTCATGGGCCCAACCCAGCGCTTCATTCATACAATCGAGATACTGACGCAGAATGCATCGCTGGGCATCACGGCGGTGCTGCTGCTTCGTGCGAAGCAAGCACGGAGTGAGGCAGATTTGCCCGTTGCGGCACCTGCCCATGGATAACCCGCAACGGGCGGAAGGTGGCGAAGAAGGTCTCGTCTTCGAGGTTTGCCACATCGTTTTTCAAGACGGCGATCTCTTCAAATCTATGGTGTCCGCTGCGGCGGTGGTGTCACCCCGCTCAGGTTGCCATGCATCTCAGGGTGCGGCCCCTGCAGGTACTGATCGAGCTTTTTCTTCTGGTCGTCGCTCAGGAACTCGCGGATTTGCTTATCCGCCTTATAGCGCTGGGGCCTCACCTTGGCCAGGCGCTCTTCGCGCGACAGGCTTTTGTCCTGCACGAGCTTCTGCGTGGCGTCATGCAGTTCTCTCAGGATGGGTGTGATTTTGGCCTGCTGATCGCCGGTGAGATCAAGCTTCTCGGTCAGGACCTTCAGCTGCTCTTGGACGGTAGGCACGCCGCCGCCACTCCCGCCGTGCGCGTCGCTGCTGGTAGGAGCCTGTTGCGCGGCCGTGGTAAGCGCGAGCATCAACGTGGCCCCGATTGCAAGTAAACGAAAACGGTTCATCGTCTTTCTCCTTTGCCCTATGATTCGCAATGTAGCGGCCAAACGCCGTCAAGTCGAGTAGCAGCCCTAGTTGCTGAACAAAGAGGCGGTCGATGTCCAAAAATGAGCGCTCCAAATTGCGTGAACATACCGGGCTACGGAAAAAACAAAAAAGGCAGCGGAAGCCTGATCGGCGCATCCGGCGTACGTGTGAGCGGCTCGGCAGTGCTCTGGTGGCGTTGATCCAGGAGAGGCCGATCGATGACGTGACGGTGCAGGACGTGCTGGATCGCGCCTCGGTGGGTCGTCCCACCTTTTATCTTCACTTCCGCGACAAGGATGACCTCCTGCTCAGCCAGTTAGAGAAGTTCCTGGAAACAATGAGCACGGCGCTCAGCATTCAAAAGGAAGAATCGCATCGAGTTGTGCCTGTGGCAGAGCTCTTTGCCCACATCGGGAGCCAGAAGAAGCTTTATCGCGTGCTGGCCGACTCTGGCCGTCTCAACGATTTCTTGGATCTTGCGCAAGGCTATTTTGCCCGCGGGATTGAGCGGCGCCTCACGGAGTCCAAGCGTCTATCGAACCTACCGCAACGCGAATTGGGTCCTCGCGCCTCGGCGTTGGCCGGGAGCATGCTGTCGCTGCTGCAATGGTGGCTTGATCGCGGCGCGAAGGAATCACCACGGGCTATGGACGAGCTGTTCCACCGGATGGTGTGGAAGGGACTTCAATAGTCCTTATCGTGCGACCGTCAAGATGGCCAGTGTACCGAATACACAAATACTGTCCTTCTCGAAAGAGTCACAATGATTCTCTCAAGTACCGAATCTTTCTGCGGCGCGAGCCTTCGCTTTTGCCGCTTCTTCTTCGCGATTCTTCGGCGTTGCAGTGGTTTCGAGCGAACGGAGAAGACGAGTCGATATTTCGGATATTTCATCGACTGCGGCCAGGAACGACGCTTCGTTTGCCTTTGACGGTTTGTTAAAACCGGTAATCTTTCTCACGAATTGCAGCGAAGCGGCTTGAATCTCTTCAGGAGTGACGGGCGGATCAAAGTTAAAAAGGGTTTTGATATTCCTGCACATCTGGTGTGGCCTCAAGACATCTGAAGTTTTAAGCCTCTGGCGGCTAGACTACAACGGGACCAGCGTCCGGCAGAACCCGATGAAGCGCCAGTGCCAGGCCCATACAGAACCAGAACACGACCATCGCCTCTGCATCCCCAAAGCTGTATTGCAGCAACGAGATCAGCAGGAAGGCGACGTGTCCCCCTAAAATTCCTAATGCCAACCCTTGCGCGAACCACCCTTTATCCCGCGTTGCGCGCGCTAACCGCAGCAAAAAAACCAGGTAGGCGATGACAAGTCCCAGCCAGGCAAAGAGGGTAGGCAATCCGCATTCTACCGCGAACTGGATTGGAGTTGAATGGAAGTGCGTATGAAGCGGATAACGCCGGTAAGCTTCCAAATCCCACCGATGCCAATCGCCACTGATGCTGTCGAGACCCACACCCACCAGAGGATGTGCGCGAATCAGCTTGAGGCTGTCTCTCCACATCAGCAAACGGTATTGAGTGCCGGGATCAGCGGTATTGAAGACTGTCAGAGCTCTCCGCTGGTTAATCCAGTGCACACCAACCAAAGTGACGATGATGAAGCCGACCAAGATTCGGACGATAGTCTTGCGCTCAGCGCGCATCAACGAAATCAGCAGAGCACCGGCCAGCAGACTTACTAGAGAAATACGCGTCAAAGTCAGACCTACAGCCACGGTGATTGCCAGAAATGCGAGACATAGCGCCACGCGCGCCCCGGTGCTGACGTCGCCGCCTGCGATACATAATCCCCAGACCAATAGCCCAATCAGCACCAGGACTTCCGAATAGGGGAAGTAATGCTTGAGAAAACCTTCGGCACGCAGCGGATGACCTCTAACTAGTTTGAGTCCGGGCTGCGATAGATAATCTTCCAGCTCTTGCCGACGCTGAATCAAAATCTTGAAATGTTCCAGGGGAGCGAACCGTGCCGCCAGAAAATGCACCTCGGCATCCGCTGGCACTTTACGCAACTTGGTAAACAGTTGCCCAGCGGTCAGCGTGCGCTTGCCATTCACTTGCTGAATAATGTCGTCAGGCTGCAAACCAAATTTTGAAAGTGTTGTACCGGGGACCCCGGTCGCTTCCAGTTTGACTCCTATTCCAGCCGTGTACTGCCATCCCGTGTACAACACGGCCAGGCAGCAACCGGCGATTAGCAATCCGGTCAAAATCCTGATCTGTCGCAGGCTGCTGACAGTCTGGGGCAGCAGCACTGCGATGAATAAAAGCGTCACAGTTCGCATTCGGCCCCAACTCATAAAAGGTACGACGGAGAACAGGGTGGAAATGAACGAAAGTGACAAGAACAAAAACAGTGGAAGCGCCAGCGGCTGACGATAGAATCGGATCCTGCCGGTGAAGATCTTTACCAACCAAATGGCGGTCGCGGCACGGAAAGCATTGGTTGCTCCCTTAGTGGTGAGAGGTGCACATACGGCAATCGCAGCCAGGCAGATAAAAATGGCCACGTCGATCCAGTTAGTCCACTTTGACGATACTGCGGGAGCAGGAGATTCGGACTCGGACAACGAAGCAGACTTCAACATGAGTGAAACCGGCGGAGACTGACGCAGGGTATTCTAAATAGCACGGCGCAAGATATTACACTGTATCGCGTATGCTATATTCTCAAATCGCTCGAAGATTGACTTCCTAGATGTTTTCTCGTTTTTCGCGAAATATTGCTTTCACCTGCGTCCTGAACGATGTCGCTGCGACAACAGCGGCCTTCGTGCTGGCCTTCCTGATTCGACTGTGGGCTGGGCAGGATGATTGGCAACGTGCCGGTCCCATCCATTTGTTTCGCCTCTATCTCCCGGTCCTGCTGGCAGCGGTGGTGATTTTTCCACTGTTGGGCTACATTCTGGGCGCTTATAAGCAAGTTGAACTGCGCCGGCCGCGCGAAATTGCTACCGACATCGTCAAAATGGCGGCCCTTGGGCTGCTCACGTTATTTTCCGCACTATTCCTTCTGCAAGGTCACTTCGTCAGCCGAAGCTTTCTGTTCCTTTTCGCCGTTCTGCAATTCCTATTGCTCGGAACCAGCCGTTGGCTTCTGTTAATTGGGGGAACGTGGCTGCGATCGAGGCCGGAGCAGAGACGGCATTTCATCATTGTCGGAAGCGGCAACGGGGCCGCTGAAGTCGCCACATTATTGGAAGCAGGAGAACGTTTTGGCTTGAGCCTGCTGGGCTTTATACACATCGGAAATGAACCGCCAACATCGCCGGCGGGCTTACGTCGGGCCTATTCCGTGCTCCCTAAAGAACAACTTGTGAAGATGTTACACAATCGCATAGTGGATGAGGTTGTGTTTGCGGTGGAGAAAGAAGAACTGCTTGAGCTGGAACCCCTAATGCAGCAATGTGAACAGGAGGGAGTACGCATTCGCATTCAGCTCGACTTTCTTCCCAAAGGTTTCTCTCACATTTTCGTGGAACACTTGGCGCACGTTCCTCTGCTTACTCTTGCCAGTACTCCGCAGAATGACTTCGCCCTCTTGTTTAAGCGTACCGTCGACGTCATCCTCTCCATCTTGTCTTTAGTTGTGCTCTCTCCGCTCTTTCTTTTCCTGGCCCTGCTGGTAAAACTGACTTCGAAGGGTCCTGTGCTTTTTAGACAGATCCGCTGCGGTCTCGGAGGAAGACAATTTGTGCTGCTGAAGTTCCGTTCCATGGTGGTCGACGCCGACGAGCTACTCGCTGATTTGAGCGCGCTGAACGAGGCAGAAGCTCCTCTGTTCAAGATGCGCAACGATCCACGCTGTACGAAGCTGGGCCGTTGGATGCGAATGTTCAGCATGGATGAATTACCGCAGCTCTGGAACATCTTACGCGGGGACATGTCATTGGTAGGTCCAAGGCCGCCGCTGCCGCAGGAGGTCGAACAGTATCAACCCTGGCAGCGTCGACGGCTCCGTATGCGCCCAGGACTTACTTGCTTGTGGGCTTTGGAGGGACGCAGCCAACTTCGGTTCGAGCGACTGACGCGGCTTGATTTGCTTTACATCGATAATTGGTCGGTTTGGCTGGATCTCAAGATCCTGATTAAAACTATTCCCACCGTACTCTCAGGCAGAGGAGCTCATTAAAACGACGATCTTTCCTATGCCCATGGACCTACTGCTTCAGCCATGATTTCCGTCCTCATCACCACCTACAATTCAGCGAGATTCCTTGAGCGATGTCTGGAGTCGGTTCGGGCACAGACGCATCATCCCGTGGAATTGATCATTGTGGACAACGCTTCCACGGATGGAACTCGAGACATACTCGCAAAGTACGAGGGCCAGGCCAGAATTGTTTATAACCAGGTGAATACTGGCTTCGCAGCGGCTCAAAACGCGGCTGCAAGACTGGCGAATGGAGAGTGGCTGCTATCACTGAATCCGGATGTTGTCCTTCATCCCGACCTTCTTGCCGAAGCCGTGGCCGCCGGCGAGGGACATTCCGACGTGGGCGCCGTTTGCGGCAAGCTGCTGCGCTGGAATCCTGGGGCGGCCTCTGAATTCACCAAAATCATCGACTCGACTGGGATCTACTTTCTTCGCAATCTCCGTCACCTGGATCGGGGTGCGGAAGAGTTGGATCAGGGGCAATTTGAAATGCCGGAATTTGTTTTTGGAGCCACCGGCGCGGCAGCGCTTTATCGCAGTCAAATGCTACAAGACATTGCTATCGAGGGAGAGTTTTTCGACGAGCAATTCTTCGCCTATCGCGAAGACGCGGACCTGGCCTGGCGTGCTCAATTGCTGGGTTGGCAATGCCTTTACACTCCCCGAGCCGTGGCATGGCATGTGCGCCGCGTCACGCCCGAACGCCGCAAAGAGCTACCACTGGCCATCAATTGGCATTCCATCAAGAATCGTTTTTTGATGCGCGTCAAAAATATTTCACTTCCCCTATACGCCCGGCTGTTTTTTCCTGTGACATTCCGGGACGCGCAAGTCATTGGCTATTGCTTGTTAGTTGATCGACGACTTACGTCAGCATTAACCGCAGTCTGGAAATTGCGGCACGATCTTCAAAGGAAGCGACAAGCGATTCAATCGCGACGCCGGGTCTCGGACCGCCAACTCCTACGCTGGTTTTTGCCTAGTCCAGCGCGACCACACAGCCCTTAAGGCGCTAGCGAAACATCCCTTCGAAAAGCTGCTCATACTGATCGACAATTTTCTCCCAGTTGTAATTCTCTCGTGCAAAGCGCTGCGCTCGTTCTCTTAATCCGTCGACCTGCTCAGGTGACGCGATCAACTGACTCAATTTCTCCGCCAACTCACGTTGCTCTGGGCGAAACGAAATCCCGCATCCTCCGGTCGTTTCGTGGTTGGTAGGCGTATCGAGGTAAAGAATGGCATTAGGGGCCGCCATCGCTTCCACCAGCGCGGGATGGACGCCGCCAATTTCCCCAGCGAAGACAAATAGCCCGGCATTATTTTGCAACTTCCAATAATCATCGCCGTAGATCGGACCTGTAAAGATAACCCGATTATCAGCCATGGACTTCAGCTGCTGCACGTAGGCGGGCCGATAAGGATTTCCTCCAACGACCACCATAGGCCAATCGGTGTCGACGTCGCGGTAGGCCCGAATCACGAGCTCGGGGTTGTTCTCCGGTTCGAGCCTCGCAACATATAAGATGTATCGTCGGCTCGATAATCCAAAATCGGAAAACTCACTGTTGTCAGTGCGGACAGGTTCGGCGCCATAAGCAATCATTTCCGATGTCTTGTGATAACGTTGGCGGAAGTATTCACGGATTGTGCCAGCGTCGGTAACTAAACGGGTGGGAGTAAATGCCGCCAGCACCTCACAAAAATGCAAAAACCATTGTCCCAAGAAATTCCATTTACGGCGCTTGCGATCTAATCCATCGACGTTCAGGGCGGTAGGTTTGCCCACCAGACGGGGGATCCACGCCACCGGACTATTGGCAACATTGCAAATCAATAACACGTCCGCATCGGTGAACAGTACATGCAGCACAGAAAGAAAAGTATGAAACGGGGTATCGAAATGCTTATTTGAGATAGTCGGAAGAATGATTCGTCTGATTCGGTGATCGAAGTCATCGTCAGGTTTTACGAAAGGCTTCCTGCAATACACCGCTACTTGATGTCCGCGTTGAACCAAACGTTTGGCGAGCTGATCGGCGAGCGTCTCAAACCCGCCGTAGCGGGCGGGGATACCGCGCGTGCCTAAAATTGCTATTTTCATTGCTGGAGAGCGGTTCGAAAAATCCGGAGGGATTCCTCGACAACTCCGAAATTAACTGACAAACGATCCGACCTTGTGGCTTTTGTTCTCGGTCTCACCGCTGCCGCCATGCAGACCATAACGCCACAGAACATGGGTATAGGCGCGCATGGCTTCGCTCCTACCCACGCCGCTTGGTTGAAACCCTGCCAGCGACATCAAGGCACGCAGGATGATTCCGATGATTAGACCAAAACGCAAGATGGTCGTTTCGCGATGACTGTGATGTTTCGCGAAGTAGTGCAACATATTGCGATACCAAAACACCTGTCGATCGTAGAAAGAAAGCTGATTGACGCTGTGTCCGCCACTGTGAATAAAGACCGCCGCTGGACAATAAATAATTTTCCAGCCGTGTAGACGCAGACGGCGGCAGAAGTCCACGTCCTCGAACCACACGGGATAGAAAGTTTCGTCGAAACCACCCAAGCTTTCCCATACGTTGCGCTTTACCGCCAGGCAAGCGCCAGCAGGCTGCTCGATTTCCTGAAGCGAGCCATGGTCGAGGTCCAGACATCGGTACTGCCGATTAAGCGGGTTTTCCTTCCAAAGCCGGTTGAGGAGAAGTACTTCCGCTAACATGCGGCCGAGGGTTGGAAATCGCCGGACATTGAAACCCAGGGCCGGGGAGCCATCCACGGCGACCAGCATTCCAGTTGCGCCTCCGACTCCATCCTGCGACAAGGTCTCCGCGAGTCTACTTAGCGATCCGGCCGTGACGATAACGTCTGGGTTTAGGACGAGCAGGACTTTTCCGGTTGCCATCTTTGCGCCTTGGTTGAGTGCGGCGGCAAATCCGACATTTGCGGGGTTCGACACAATGCGTACATCCACTCCACTTTCGCGGGCCCGTTGGATCGTGGAGTCAACGGAAGCATTGTCAATCAGGATAACCTGCCATTCTGTTTCGCCAGCCAGCGCTTTCAGGCAGCTCGCGATGTTCTCCTCAGAATTGTATGTGACAATGATGACGGAGCCGGCATGCATTCTGGGATGAGATTATAACTTCCAGGTTTAGGTCTCGCTTCCCTCCAGACGCCAATCTAAAGATAAAATAACTGCCATTATCGGGTTAACGGCCAATGTCTACAAGAATCCAGAGCGGTACACGCGGCGACAGCTGCTTGCGGCAGAAAGAGTATTCATGATCGAGTTTGCACGAGATACGTACCGATACCGGGAACTTATTTGGGCCCTCGCCCTTAAGGAGCTCCGTGTACGCTACAAGCGTTCGTTACTGGGTTTTTTCTGGGCATTGCTCAATCCCGCGCTGCTGATGATTGTGCTGACATTGGTTTTCGGTACGATCATGCGTTTCTCGATAGATCATTACGCAGTTTTCCTTCTCAGCATGCTGCTGCCATGGACTTTTTTCTCCCAAGCGATGTCATATTCGGTGGATTCTGTCGTCGGTAACGGCCCACTGTTAAAAAAGATTTATGTAGCGAAGCTGGTTTTTCCGGTGGCTGCGATTGTTTCGAATGTGGTGAACTTCCTGCTCTCGCTGATTCCCTTGGCGCTTTTGATCGTACTATTACGTTTCCCGCTACACTGGACATGGGTCTACCTCCCGGTCCCAATGCTCGGACTCTTCCTGTTTACGCAAGGAGCCGCGTTTTTCTTTGCGACCGCCAACGTGTTCTACAGGGATGTCAGTCATATCGTTCAGATTTTGCTCTCCGCCTGGTTTTATTTTTCCCCGATTATCTATTCGCTTGATTTCATACCCGAGAAGTATCGCTGGCTTTTTCGCCTGAATCCGATGCTGTACGTCTTGAATGGTTTTCGGCTCAGTATTTATTATGGGCAATTGCCGTCTTTGTATTCAGCCGCGCTGTCCCTGGGTTGCGGAATCGCCGCGTTGATGATTGGGTTCTCAATTTTCCGGCACTACCAGAATCGTTTCATTTATTACATCTAAGTACGTCGAATGAGGGAGGCTGCCGTCAGAGTTACCTTTGATAACGTTGTTCAACGGTTTCGAATCATTCAGGAGAGGCCCGATACGCTGCGCGAAGCCTTCGCCAAGTTTCGGCGCCGAACCAGCTACCATGATTTCGAGGCACTGAAACATGTCTCCTTCCAAGTCGCGGAAGGACAGATGGTCGGCATCATCGGTCGAAATGGTTCGGGTAAGAGCACCATCTTAAAAATCATTGCGGGGGTGTACATTCCCACCAGCGGTGAAGTGGCCGTCAACGGCAGCATCGCGCCACTGATTGAATTAGGTGCAGGCTTTCATCACGAGCTGACGGGTCGGGAAAATATCCTCTTGAATGGACTCCTTCTCGGACTGTCCAAGCGCGATGTAATGAAACGCGAATCTCAGATCATCGAGTTCGCGGAATTAGGTGAATTCATCGATGTGCCGGTAAAACAGTATTCTTCCGGCATGTACATGCGACTAGCCTTCGCGATTGCGACCGAGGTCAATCCTGACATTCTTCTTATCGATGAGATATTGGCTGTGGGGGACGGAGAATTCCGGCGCAAATGCTTCGAGCGGATCGAGCAATTTCGGACTCTGGGCAAGACCATTCTCTTTGTATCGCATGATCTGGGCAGCGTCCGCCAGTTTTGCGACCGGGTCTTGCTGCTTCATGGAGGTGAACTGATTGAAGATGGCTCTACGGATTTCGTAATCTCGCGTTACGAATCACTGTTATCACAGCATGTTGATAGCCTGCGGACACAGGCCTGGTGATAGCTGGAAAAGTAGCACTCTAGTAAAGTCGCTCCTGCCGTTTCATGTTTCCGAAGCTTCCCACATTGCTCAAGTTAAAGCTGAAGCGGTATTGATTCTCGTTACGCACCGCACCGAGTGCGAAGCGCCGATATTCCATACTGACTCCGCAGCAATCCCAGTTGTAGCTCGTCTGCACGGCGCTGTACTGCAAAAACCCGACGTCAGCATCGAAGCCCACCGCGCCTGCTCCGCTCAGGCCGCGCTTGTTGGGAGTACCGTATGCCAGCAGGATCCGAAACTGATGAAAGTGGAGCGGGCTCGAAATATTATTGGAAACCAGATTCTCTCCCGGGACTCTCAGATATACATCGGCACCTCCGAATGTGATTCGCCCTAGCTGGTAGTTGACCAGCGCGGTGCTGGAACTGATTCGGCTGCTCTTGAAGTCGTAATCCAAATCCCACTCAGCATCTACGTGAGCTCTCGGAGCGATCCGCAGTCGCGAAATCAAAGGCGATAGATGTCGCGGACTGGTAAGAAAGGCAATGCCGGTGAGGTCGGCGGTGGTCGTGAAAACATTGCGGCGACCGTCAACCAGCGCTCCACCGAAGGTGGTATCGAGGAAGTACTTCTGACCCAGTTCCCAACTGACGAGTTCGCGAGCCTCCGGTCCCGAAGGGCAAGGCACAGCTTTCACCGCTTCGTCCTTCTGCTGCCCTAAGGCGGAATCTAGTTCGGGTGAATCCTCCGCAGATCTCAAAGGATCCGGTGTGAATATCTCGCTGACCGTGCCGCAATTGCTTGAAGAACTCGAACTCTTCTTGGAGTAAAGGCGGTTGACGACCCTATACTCGACCTCATCGGTATTGCTGAGGATATCGCGCTCGTCGAAACGAAGAATATTCGGGAAGTTGTTGACACCCACAACCCGGCGATACACCGCCTGGGGCTCGAATACATGCTTAAGTTTATGGCCTAAGAGACCTCGATTGAAGACTCGCTCCAGCGATGGCGGGCGAACCTCAACAGAAGCCTCGAGAGCGCGACGATTGGTTAGATCATTGGACGCTACCCCAACCCCGCTGGTAGGCAGGAGTCGCTGAGTGTAAAAAGTGTCGCGGACCCCCAGCTCCGGGCGAAGCGACCATCCCCGAAACAGCAAAGGTAGAGACATTGTAGGGACAAAATCGAAACGCCCGACCAGAGGCGCCGTACGAAACGAAGGCTCACTGCGCGACAAACCCTCAGCGGCGACGTCCATGGATAAAAACAAGGGCGATTGGCTTACCCGGTGGTCCAGGCTTGCATATTCGAAGGTGGGCGCATGAAAGATCACAATTCGATCTGCGTTGTTAGTGCTCTCGAAGTTCTCGTAACGTCTTACCGCGGCGTTATAGAAAACTCCTGGGGATGTCTTGGTCAAAAAGAGATTGGAAATAGCTTCCGAAGACACGGTTTGCGTGAACACTTCATTGAAGGCGAGCCGAAAAATAAAAGAACTCAAATAATCAATATTGGCCACTCCACGGAAGCCGTCGCCGAACCTGGCTTGTGCATTGAGGTGAACTTCCTGACCACCCTGGCTCACCTTGGGTGTTCCAATTCCCCGGTCGGCAACACCGAAGAATCTCAAGTCTACGAACGACCTATCGCTGGGTCGAGCTCGGAATAGGGCGTGCTGAGCCCATCCACGTTGCGAAAAGTACTCCGCTCCCAGCAAAACATCCGTACTGCGGTTGATGGCCCAGTAGA
>Ga0137388_10002353_pt1 | contig 11862 bp, 10 predicted proteins | sample 15con2h14AmetaG_FD_104644 | JGI IMG/M metagenome (GOLD analysis project Ga0137388, IMG submission 104644) | Vadose zone soil microbial communities from Angelo Coast Range Reserve, California, USA - 15con2h1.4A metaG | ecosystem: Environmental > Terrestrial > Soil > Vadose zone > Saprolite...
GGCGCGCAGCCTAACCGAGGGCCGCGCAGGGCGCAACGGCGGCCGTCCGCCGCACATCGCGCAATTTCGTTGCGCGCGCTGCGGCGCGATCCTAAGCTTGCGGTCGCTGGCGGCGCGCCCCCCGCCGCATGGCGCACCGGGAAGCGACCGCATGATCCTGATCGGACGCGTCATCGCCGTGCTTCTGCTGATGGCCGCCGCGCTGGTGATGCTGCAGGACGCGATCGGCTGGTACTCGACGGGCGTGTTCGAGCCGACGGTCGTCGGCAAGCTGTGGTACCAGCTCAGCCCCACCACCCTCCAGCTCGCCCAGCCGGCGATCCAGCGCCACGTCTCGCCGTGGCTGTGGGACAACGTGATCATCTACGTGCTGCTGTTCTGGGCGGCACCGACTTTCGCGGTGCCGGCGCTCTTCCTGCTCTGGGAAACGAGCGGCCGGCGGCGGCGGCGCGCGACGCGGATGGAATAGCCCGCGCGCGCTCAGCTGTCGCCCATCTTGAGGGCGGCGAGGAACGCGGATTGCGGGATCTCGACCTTGCCGAACTGGCGCATGCGCTTGCGGCCTTCCTTCTGCTTCTCGAGCAGCTTGCGCTTGCGCGTGATGTCGCCGCCATAGCATTTGGCGAGCACGTCCTTGCGCAGCGCCTTCACCGTCTCGCGCGCAATGATGCGGCCGCCGATCGCCGCCTGGATGGCGATGAGAAAGAGCTGGCGCGGGATCAGCTCCTTCAAGCGCTCGCACAGCGCGCGCCCGCGCCGCTCGGCCTGGCTCTTGTGGACGATGACGGCGAGCGCGTCGACCGGCTCGCTATTGACGAGGATGTTCATGAGGACGAGATCGCCCTCGCTGTAGCCGTCCATCTGGTAGTCGAAGCTGGCATAGCCGCGGCTGGTCGATTTGAGCCGGTCGTAGAAATCGAACACGACTTCGTTGAGCGGCAGGCGGTAGACCACCATGGCGCGGTTGCCGGCATAGGTCAGGTCCTTCTGCGCGCCGCGCCGCTCCTCGCACAGCGCCAGCACGCCGCCGAGATATTCGTCGGGCACCAGGATGGTTGCCTTGATCCACGGCTCCTCGATGTGATCGATGCGCATGGGGTCGGGCATGTCGACCGGATTGTGCAGCGACATCACCTCGCCGTTGGTGAGATGGATCTGATAGACGACCGACGGCGCCGTGGTGATGAGGTCGAGATCGAACTCGCGCTCGAGCCGCTCCTGGATGATCTCGAGGTGCAAGAGCCCGAGGAAACCGCAGCGGAAGCCGAAGCCCAGCGCCGCCGAGGTCTCGGGCTCGTATTCGAAGCTGGCGTCGTTGAGGCGCAGCTTGCCGAGGCTGTCGCGCAGATGATCGTACTGCGCGGAGTCGGTCGGGAAGAGGCCGCAGAACACCACCGGCTGCAACGGCTTGAAGCCGGGCAGCGGCCTCGCCGCGGGGCGCTTCTCATCGGTGATGGTGTCGCCGATGCGGCAATCCGCGACGGTCTTGATGCCGGCGGTGATGAAGCCGACCTCGCCCGGCCCCAGCTCCGGCACCGCCACGCCCTTGGGAGTGAAGACGCCGACGCGCTCGATCGGATGCGACGCGCCCGTCGCCATCATGCGGATCTTGAGGCCGGGCTTGAGCACACCGTCCTTGACCCGCACCAGGATGACGACGCCGAGATATGAATCGTACCAGCTGTCGACGAGCAGCGCCTTGAGCGGCGCTTCGGCGTCGCCCTTGGGGGCCGGCAGGCGATGCACCAGCGCTTCCAGCACCCGGTCGATGTTGAGACCGGTCTTGGCGGAGATCTCGATCGCGTTCGACGCGTCGAGCCCGATCACGTCCTCGATCTGCTGCCGGACGCGCTCGGGCTCCGCTGCCGGCAGGTCGATCTTGTTGAGCACCGGTACGATCTCGTGATTGGCCTCGATCGCCTGATAGACATTGGCCAGGGTCTGCGCCTCGACGCCCTGGCTGGCGTCGACCACCAGCAGCGAGCCCTCGCACGCCGCGAGCGAGCGGCTCACCTCATAGGCGAAATCGACATGGCCGGGCGTGTCCATGAGATTGAGCACATAGGTCTCGCCGTTCTGCGCCCGGTAGTTGAGCCGGACCGTCTGCGCCTTGATGGTGATGCCGCGCTCGCGCTCGATCTCCATGCTGTCGAGCACCTGCGCGCGCATCTCGCGCTCCTCGAGCCCGCCGCAGAGCTGGATGAGGCGGTCGGCAAGGGTCGATTTGCCGTGATCGATATGGGCGATGATCGCAAAATTGCGGATATGGCTGAGATCGGTCATGAGGCCATGAAAATGTCCGGCAGGAACATAAGGTGCCGGCGCGCCGTGCGCAACGGAAGCGGCTCAGCGCCGCCAGGTCATTTGACGACCCGGGCGATGATCTCGATCTCGTGCGCCACGTTGTTGAAGGTGCGGATCAGCCGGTCGACCTCGGCGACCTTGAGCTTGCCGGATTTGAGGTCGGAGAGATAGGGCTCGTCGAGCGCGTATTTGACCGAGACCAGCTCGAAATCGACGTTGTGCTGGAGCGCCAGCGGCGTGTTGGCGCAGCCCTGCTTGCGCCATTCGAGGTTCTGCTTCTTGCAGAAGAGCTGGAACAGCTCGGGCGTGATGGCGCGCACATGCGTCGGGTCGTTGAGGAAATTGTCGTGGCGCGGATGCGGCACGCGCAGCACGATCTTCGCCTGATCCCGGCAGACGCGATAGAGCTCCTTGATGACGCCGATGAAGGCCTCGGCGCTCTGTCCCATGTGCTCGAGCGAATGGCTCATCGCCACCTCCTCGACCGAATCGTCGGCCCAGGGCCACGGGAAGGTCTCGAGGTCCCAGCGCAGATCGGGCTCGCCGTATTTGTCGACGTTGCAATAGCCCGCGAACTTGCTGTCGCCGCAGCCGAGGTTGAGCTTCATCGCCTCACTCCACCGACGCCGCCAGCGTCATGCTGAGATGCGCCAGCGGCAGGTGCGTCTCCGCGGCCCATTCATTGAACTGCGCCTGCACCCGGGCGCGGTCGCCCTTGCCCTTGGGCTCGCCCTCGAAGGCGCCCCAATGGTTGAGCGCCTTCACCACATAGGGCGTCAGCACGAACGTGTCCTTGCCGGCCATGCGCAGGAAATAGGGCGCGGAACTGCCGCCGAGCTGGGTGAAGCGCCTGCCCAACTCGTCCCACAGCCTGACGATCTCCGCGCCCGGCCATTGCGCCAGCCACGCGCCGAAGCTGCCCTGCTCCTGGGCGAGGTCGCACAGCGCGGCGGCATTGGCGTGCACCGCCTTGAGCTTGCCGAGATGGCGGATCAGCCGCGCATCCTTCATCAGGTGCTCGACGTCCTCGTCGCTCATGGCGCGCACGCGCTTGGGGTCGAAGCCATGGAACGCCTTCTCGAACGCCGGCCATTTCGCATCGACCATCTCGTGCTTCAGGCCGGCGCGGAAGATGCGCAGCGACATCAGCGAGAGATAGCGGTCGTCGCCCGCCTTCTTGAGCTGCGCCGGCGATTTCACCGCCGGCAAGCGTGCGGCCAGCTCCTTGGCGCCGAGCCGCTTCTCGGCCGCTTTCTGGATCTTGGCGAACGACGTCACGCAAAAGCTCCCTGGCGCTCTCACTCGGACATGGCGGGGCGGTTGACGGTTGGATGGCGGCACACTAGCACGAGACCCGGTCGGGAGAGGAGCGGCAGCGCATGGCCTTTGTCGAATGGGGGGATATCCGACTGTTCTATGAGCAGCGCGGCGAAGGCCCGCGCCTCCTGGTCGTCACCGGCACCAATGGCGATTTGCGCCGCAAGCCGAGCGTCTTGGAAAGCCCGCTGGCGCGGCGCTTCACCCTCCTCGCCTACGACCAGCGCGGCCTCGGCCAGTCGAGCAAGCCCGACCGCGCGTACCGCATGGCCGACTATGCCGGCGACGCGGCGCAGCTGCTGGAAGCCGTCGGCTGGCACAGCGCGCGCGTGCTCGGCATTTCCTTCGGCGGCATGGTGGCGCAGGAATTCGCGCTCCGATATCCCGACAAGGTCGAGCGACTGGCGCTCGCCTGCACCGCGCCCGGCGGAAGCGGCGGCGCCAGCTATCCGCTGCACGAGCTGATTGGCCTTTCGCCGCGGCAGCGCGCCGAGCATTTGCTGGCGATCCAGGATACGCGCCGCAACGCCGCCTGGGTCGCCGCCGATCCCGTCCGCGCCGAGGCGGCGCTCGCCGAGCTCATGGCGCGCGCCAAGCCGGTCGACCCTGATGATCCGAACATGGTGCTGGGCTCGCGCCGCCAGCTCGAGGCGCGCCGCGACCACGACACTTTCGACCGCCTGCCGCAGCTCCAGATGCCGGTGGCGATCTTCGCCGGGAAATACGACGGCGTCGCCAAGCCCGAGGCGCAGGAGGCGATGCGCCGTCAGATCTCCGGCGCCACCTTGCGCTTCTTCGCAGGCGGCCACCTCTTCCTGATGCAGGACCCCGCCGCCTACCCGGCCATCGCCGATTTTCTCGCCGGGTAGCCGCGGTACGCGGCGCCCCCTCACCCCGACCGCTACGCGGTCGACCCTCTCCCGCAATGCGGGCACAACCCGGCCGACCGCTTTTGCGGTCGGGCCCGAGAGGGTTCGATCGCAGAGCGATCGAACGGGTTGTGGGAGGGACCCGCCGCCATGCGGCGCGAGGGTGAGGGGAACGGGCCCGAATTATCGGCGCAGCGTGCCGCCGGTCGCCTTCTCGACGGCGGCGATGAGCTTCTGCGAGAAGGCGTCGAGCGCTTCGTCGGTGAGCGTCGCTTCCTCCGGCTGCAGCACCACGGTGATGGCGAGCGATTTCTTGCCGGGGTCGATGCCGGCGCCGGTGTAGACGTCGAAGAGGCGCACCACGCCGACGAGCTTCCTGTCGACGCCGCGCGCCGCGCGCAGCAGCGTCTCCGCCGGCAGGTCGGCATCGACGACGAAGGCGAAGTCGCGCTCGACCGGCTGGAAAGGCGACAGCTTCAGCAGCGGGCGGGCCGGGCCTTTGGCGCGCGGCAGCGGCGCGCGGTCGAGGAAGATCTCGAAGCCGACCGCCGGGCCGGCGATTTCGAGCTCGCGCAGCAGGCCCGGATGGATCTCGCCGAACGCGCCCAGCAGCTTCGGCCCGAGCCGCAGCGTGCCGCCGCGGCCCGGGTGGTACCAGTCGGGCGGCGCGGCATCGACCTGCAGGTTGTCGACCGGCGCGCCCGCGGCGGCGAGCGCGGCCAGCGCGTCGGCCTTGGCGCCGAAGGCATCGACCGGCCGGCCGGGATCGTCCCAGCGCTTCGGCCCGGTGCGGCCGGTGCGCACGCCGGCAGCGACGAGGTCCTGACCCTCCGGCGTGTCGTCGCGGTATTGCGGCCCGATCTCGAACAGCGCGCCGTCGGCGAAGCCGCGATCGGCGTTGCGCTGCGCCGCCGCCAGCAGGTTCGGCAGGATCGAGGGGCGCATCTGGTCGAGATCGGCGCTGATGGGATTGACGAGGCGCAAGGCGTCGGGCGCCGCGCCGAACAGCTCGGCGAGCGGGCGCGGCATGAACGAGAAGGTCACGGCCTCGACGAGGCCGCGCGCGGCCAGCGTACGCCGCACGAAATCGACGCGCCGCTGCGCCGGCGTCAGCGCCGGCTTCGGCATCGCCGTGTCGCGCGGCAGCGGCAACGCGGGGATGCGGTCGTAGCCGTGGCTGCGCAGCACTTCCTCGACGAGGTCGGCCTCGCCCTCGATGTCGCCGCGCCAGGACGGCGGCTCGACCATGAACAGGCCCGCCTGCTCGGTCAGCGTGCAGCCGAGCCCCTCGAGGATCCGCTTCGACTCCGCCGCCGGCACGTCGACGCCGCCCAGGCCGAGCACGCGCGAGGGACGGAAGGTGCAGCTGCGCTGCCACCGCGGCACGGCGCCGGAAATGCCCACTTCGCTCGGCTCGCCGCCGCACAGCGCCATGATCAGCCGGGTCGCGATCTCCATGCCGGGCCGCACGAATTCGGGATCGAGCCCGCGCTCGAAGCGGTAGCGCGCGTCGCTTTGCAGCTGCAGCTTGCGCCCGGTCGCCGCGGTGCGCAGCGGGTCGAACAGCGCTGCCTCGATATAGACATTGGTGGTCGCCGCGGTGCAGGCGGTGCTCTCGCCGCCGACGACGCCGCCCAGGCTCAGCACTTCCGCGTCGTCGGCGATCACGGTCATCTCGGCGTCGAGCGCATAGCTCTTGCCGTTGAGCGCCTGCAGCGTCTCGCCGTGACGCGCGCCGCGCACGACAAGATCGCCGGCGATCTTGTCGGCGTCGAAGACGTGGAGCGGGCGGTCGAGATCGAAGGTGATGAAATTGGTGATGTCGACCAGCGCCGAGATCGGCCTGAGCCCGATCGCCGCCAGCCGGTCCTGCAGCCAGCGCGGGCTCGGCCCGTTGCGCACGCCGCGGATGAGGCGACCGATGAAGAGCGGGCACGCCTTGTCGTCCGGCCCGGCGAGATGCACCGAGATCGGGCAGCGGAACGACCCTTTGACCGAAGTCGTGTCGAGCGGCGTCAGGCGCCCGAGGCCGGACGCGGCGAGGTCGCGGGCGATGCCGCGCACGCCCAGGCAGTCGGCGCGGTTCGGCGTCACCTTGATGTCGAGCACGGGGTCGTCGAGGCCGACGGCCTGGGCAAAGGCGGCGCCAACCGGCGCGCTCTCCGGCAGCTCGATGATGCCTTCGTGATCGTCCGACAGTCCGAGTTCGAAGCCCGACACCAGCATGCCCCGCGATTCGACGCCGCGAATGGCGCTCTGCTTCAGCACGAGGCTGGTGCGCGGGATGGTCGCGCCGGGCGGCGCGAAGACGCCGAGCATGCCGGCGCGCGCGTTGGGCGCACCGCACACCACTTGAACCCGCTCCTTGCCGGTGTCGACGACGCAGACGCGCAGCTTGTCGGCGTTGGGATGCGGCTCCGCCGAGATCACGCGCGCGACGGTGAAGGCGGCCAGATCCTTGGCGCGGTTCTCGATGGCATCGACCTCGAGGCCGCGCATGACCAGAGTGGCGACGATCTCGTCGAGCGTGGCGCCCGTATCGAGATGCGTCTTGAGCCAGGCGAGCGTCGTTTTCATCGCGCGAGGCCACCGGTCAACGAGGGCACGTCGAGCGGCAGGAAGCCGTAGTGGCGCAGCCAGCGCAAATCGCTCTCGTAGAAGGTGCGCAGATCGGGAATGCCGTATTTGAGCATGGCGATGCGCTCGATCCCCATGCCGAAGGCGAAGCCCTGATACTCGGCGGGATCGATGCCGCAGATCGCGAGCACCTTGGGATGCACCATGCCGGAGCCCAAGATCTCCAGCCAGTCCCCGCCGGCGCCGATGGTGAGGCCGCCGCCTTCGCGCGAGCAGCCGATATCGACTTCGGCCGAGGGCTCGGTGAAAGGGAAATAGCTCGGGCGGAAGCGCACCGGCAGGTCGTCGATGTCGAAGAAGGCGCGGCAGAACTCGATGAGGCAGCCCTTGAGGTGCCCCATATGCGTGCTCTTGTCGATCACCAGCCCCTCGACCTGATGGAACATCGGCGAATGGGTGGCGTCATGGTCGCTGCGGAAGGTGCGGCCGGGGACGATGATGCGGATCGGCGGCTTCTGCGCCTTCATGGTGCGGACCTGCACCGGCGAGGTATGCGTGCGCAGCACCTGGCGGCTGCCGTCGCTGCGCTCGGGCAGGTAGAAGGTGTCCTGCTCCTGCCGCGCCGGGTGCTCGGGCGGGATGTTGAGGGCGGTGAAATTGTGGAAATCGTCCTCGATATCAGGGCCTTCCGCGACGGCGAAGCCCATCTCGCCGAAGATCGCGACGACCTCGTTGATGGTCTGGCTCAGCGGGTGGATGCGGCCCTCGGGTTCGGCGCGCACCGGGAGTGTCACGTCGATGCGCTCGCGCGCGAGCTGCTCCTCCAGCGCCTCGTTCTCGAGCCGGCGCGTGGCGTGGCCGATCGCCGCCTCGACATCGTCCTTGAGCAGGTTGAGCGCGGCGCCGCGCTCGCGCCGCGCGTCGGGATCGAGGCTCGCCAGCCCCTTCAGCAGCGCCGTGACGCGGCCCTTCTTGCCGAGGATGGCGACGCGGACCTGCTCGAGCGCGTCGCGGCTCGTCGCCGCCTTGACCAGGTGGAGAATCTCGTCGCGGATGTGATCGAGGCTATCCATGCTGTCCAACGATTCCTGAAAGCGCGAAAAAGGGGCCGAACACCGGGTCGGCCCCTTGATCTCCGCGGCGGGACGGGCGATCCGTCCCGACGACGCGCGCCTGCCGGCGGGGCCTAGCGACAGGTCCCGAAGCTAAATCGCCGGGCGCGGCGCGCGGCCGTCATGCCGCAACGCTTCCGCCGAGCGCCGCCTGCGCCTGCGCCACGATGGCCTTGAAGGCCTCGGGCTCGTGCACGGCGAGGTCGGCCAGCACCTTGCGGTCGAGCTCGATCCCGGCGCGCTTCACGCCGTTCATGAACTGCGAGTAGGTCAGCCCTTCCTGGCGCACGCCGGCATTGATGCGCTGGATCCACAGCGCGCGGAAATTCCGCTTCTTGGCGCGGCGGTCGCGATAGGCATAGCGCAGCCCCTTCTCGACCTTCTCGATGGCGATGCGGAAGGCGTTCTTGGCCCGGCCGCGATAGCCCTTGGCGAGGCCCAGCACCTTCTTGTGACGGGCATGGGTCGTGACGCCCCGTTTGACGCGTGCCATGGCTCAGCCCCGCAGATACGGCATATAGGTCAGCACGAGGCGGGTGTCACCCTTCTCCAGGGTGAAGGTGCCGCGCGCCTGGCGCTTCATCTTCTTGGGCTTGCTGATCAGGCGGTGGCGCTTGTGGGCGACGGCGGCCTTGATCTTGCCCGAGGCGGTGCGCTTGAAGCGCTTCTTGGCCCCGCTCTTGGTCTTCATCTTGGGCACTTTTGGTCCTTTCGCGACGAATTCTGTAGCGGCGGCGAGGCATGCCCGGTGGCGCCTGTAGCGCGGCCAGCCGCCGTCCTTCGGCCGCATGCCCTGGGGCATGCGCTCAGGAGAGGCGCGGTTTATACCGGGGCAGGGCGCGGAAGGCAAGGGCGGAGCGGTCTCCGCCTGTAGCGGAACCCGCGTTCAGCGCAGGCTCATTTCGGCGACATGACCATGGTCATCTGGCGGCCTTCCATGCGCGGGTGCTGCTCTATCTTGGCGATCTTGTCGAGATCGTCGCGCACGCGCATCAGCACGTTCATGCCGAGTTCCTGATGCGCCAGCTCGCGGCCGCGGAAGCGCATGGTCACTTTGACCTTGTCGCCTTCCTCGATGAATTTGAGCATGCTGCGCATCTTGACGTCGTAGTCGTGGTCGTCGATGCCGGGGCGCAGCTTGATCTCCTTGACCTCGATGACCTTCTGCTTCTTGCGCGCCTCGTTGCGGCGCTTCTGCTCCTCGTATTTGAACTTGCCGAAATCGAGGATCTTGACCACCGGCGGGTCGGCGTTGGCGGCGACCTCGACGAGATCGAGACCGGCCTCCAGGGCGCGCTGCAGGGCCTCGCTGCGGGTCACGACGCCGATCATTTCGCCGCGCTCATCGACAAGTCGGACGCGCGGCACGCTGATCTCCTGGTTGACGCGCGGCCCGTCCCGGGTCGGCGTCACGTTTTGGGGTAGTCTGGCGATGTAAGCCCTCCTTTCAAAATGCATATAGGACCATCGGCACCGGCCCTACATACGCCAGCTCCGCCCAAGGTCCTGCGGTGACGCCTCAAGACGAGGGCACTGCCGCTTCCTCATTCAATCTAGCGATGGCCTCGCCTAGCGCAAGGACTTCCTGTTCCTTGCCGCCGAGGCGGCGGAGCGCGACGCTGCCCGTCTCCGCCTCGCGCTTGCCGACCACCAGGAGCGCGGGGATCTTGGCCAGGCTGTGCTCGCGGATCTTGTAACTGATCTTCTCGTTGCGCCGGTCGGCCTCGACGCGCAGGCCCGCCGCGGCGCACGCGACCCGAACTTCCTCGGCATAGGCGTCGGCATCGGAGGTGATGGTGGCCACCACCACCTGGACCGGCGCCAGCCACAGCGGAAACCGGCCGGCATAGTGCTCGATCAAGATGGCGATGAATCGCTCCATCGAGCCGAAAATGGCGCGGTGGAGCATGACCGGCGTGTGACGCTGTCCGTCCTCGCCGATATAGCTGGCGTCGAGCCGCTCCGGCAGGACGAAATCGACCTGCAGCGTGCCGCACTGCCAGTCCCGGCCGATGGCGTCCCGCAACGCGAATTCAAGCTTCGGCCCATAAAAGGCGCCCTCGCCCGGATTGAGCGTGTAGGGGAGGCCCGTCGCGTCGACCGCGTCCCTGAGCCAGGCCTCCGCCTTGTCCCACACCGCGTCCGAGCCGGCGCGTACCGGCGGCCGGTCGGCGAGCTTGATCGCGACGTCGGTGAAGCCGAAATCGCGGTAGACCGCGAGCAGCAGGTTGCAGAAGGCGACGCTCTCGGCGGTGATCTGCTCCTCGGTGCAGAAGATATGCGCGTCGTCCTGGGTGAAGGCGCGCACGCGCATGATGCCGTGCAGCGCACCCGAGGGCTCGTTGCGGTGGCACGATCCGAACTCGGCGAGGCGCAACGGCAGCTCGCGGTAGCTGTGCAGATGCTGGCGGAAGATCTGCACGGCGCCAGGGCAGTTCATCGGCTTGATGGCGAGGACGCGCTCGCGCCCCTCATCCTCATCCCGCACCGTGAACATGTTGTGGCGAAACTTCTCCCAGTGTCCCGACCGCTCCCACAGCGAGCGGTCGATGAGCTGCGGCGTCTTCACTTCGAGATAGCCGCTCTGGTCGAGGCGATTGCGCAGGTAGCTCTCGATGACGCGGTAGAGCGTCCAGCCCTTGGGATGCCAGAACACGCTGCCCACCGCCTCTTCCTGCTGATGGAAGAGGTCGAGCTCGCGCCCGAGACGGCGGTGGTCGCGCTTCTCGGCCTCCTCGAGCTGGAAGAGGTATTGCTTCAGCGCCTTCTCGTCCGGCCAAGCGGTGCCGTAGACGCGCTGCAGCTGCTGGTTGCGTGCATCGCCGCGCCAATAGGCGCCGGCCACCTTCATGAGCTTGAAGGCATGGCCGAGCTTGCCGGTCGACGGCAAATGCGGGCCGGTGCAGAGATCGATGAAGCCGCCCTGGCGATAGAGGCTGATCGCCTCGTCGCGCGGGATCTCGTTGATCCACTCCGCCTTGTATTTCTCGCCGATCGAGCCGAAGAACGCGACGGCACGGTCACGCTCCCATTCCTCGCGCGAGATCGGCTCGTCGCGGTCGACGATCTCGTGCATGCGCTTCTCGATCTTCGCGAGGTCCTCCGGCGTGAAGGGCTGGTCGCGCGCGAAATCGTAATAGAAGCCGGTCTCGGTGGCCGGACCGAAGGTGACCTGCGTCTCCGGATAGAGTTCCTTGACCGCCTCGGCCATGACATGCGCCGCGTCGTGGCGCAGAATCTCCACCGCCTCTGCCGACTCGCGAGTGATGATCGCCACGCGCGCATCGCGCTCGACGCGGGCGGCGAGGTCCTTCACCTCGTCATCCACCTTGACGGCGAGCGCCGCCTTGGCGAGGCCGGGACCGATCGCCGCCGCGATCTCGGCGCCCGTCACCGGCCCGGGAAAGCGACGCACTTTGCCGTCCGGCAGCGTGATGGCGACGGCGAGCGAGCTGGGCGCGTTCATGGCCGCGGGTTTAGCTGAAGGGCAGGGTTGCGGCAACCTCCTCGACCGAAAGTTCGGCGAGAGCGGTGCGGCGCAGTATGCTGACGCGCGCGCTGCGCGGCGCGGTGAGGGTGGGATCGGAGGCGGCCGAGTAAAGCACCGTCGCCGGGCAACCGGCGGCGACGATGAGATGCATGGGACCGGTGTCGTTGCCGACGGCATGGAGAGCGCGCCGCCC
>Ga0137388_10002354_pt1 | contig 11861 bp, 10 predicted proteins | sample 15con2h14AmetaG_FD_104644 | JGI IMG/M metagenome (GOLD analysis project Ga0137388, IMG submission 104644) | Vadose zone soil microbial communities from Angelo Coast Range Reserve, California, USA - 15con2h1.4A metaG | ecosystem: Environmental > Terrestrial > Soil > Vadose zone > Saprolite...
CTTCTCGCCAGAGCCAGGGCTGATCTTGCGATTCGGATTCGAATCGCAACCCTCGTTCCTTCAGCCGCGCCACGGTCGAATCCAGGTCTTCGCACTCGAAATACACAACGACCCCGGGGCTGCCAGGCGGCTGATTGGCTTGGTGGACCGAAAAAGTGGCGTCACCCTCTGGACACTCAAAGCGGGCATAGCTTGGGAGGTCCTCCACGATCAGCACAAGTCCGAGGCTCCGGTAGAAGTCGATTGACCTCCGGACATCGGTCGACGGCACCGTCACTTGATTCAGGTTCATGAGTGCCGCCTCGCGCCCTGCAGACGTGTGCGGAAATTAAGGACGTGTTCAATAACCGCACCAACTTCCGCCTGCACCCCAAGATCTCCCGTATTCTGCATCTCCACGATCACCGCCATACCGCTGCAGTTTACGCTTTTCGCTGCACCAATCTTGGGCAATTGACCCCAGGCGGGTTCAACTGAAGTAATCTCCGGCCCCCCACGTCGCATTGCACGCCCAAGCGCCTCGCGTTTTAATCTTCGCTTAAGGTCCCGACGAAATACAGACTGTTCCGAGGCATCGGCGCGCAGTTGTCCGCGCATCCCATCGATCGTCAAGAGAAGAAAAGATTGGAGGTGACTGAACAATGATGCGACCAATCAAACTAGCAGTACTCGTTATTGCGATGGCCCTCGCGTCGAGTGGAGTGGCCCGCGCGCAGTGGGATGCCGATGACGACTATCATCAACGCGGCCATGGCACCGAGGCGCGGCAATATGGATATCAAAATGGCTATCGCGACGGCATGAAGCAGGGCCGGCACGAAGGACGCGAACATGACCCTGAAGACTTCCGCGTTCCTGACGCCGGCCAAGCCAGCCGCGGCTACAGGGACTGGATGGGTCCGATCTGGGTTTATCAGAACGCATATCAAGACGGCTATCAGACCGGATTCCGCGCCGGCTACAACAACGAGGCCCACGCCTGGGGCCGTGGGGATGGCGATGCCGACGATTATCCGGCGGCCTACAGCGGGCAATACGGCGGTCCGGGATGGGGCAACCGCGCCTACGAGATCGGTTTTCGGGACGGTGCATCCATGGCACGCGAGGATACGGCCAAGAATAAGCCGTACAATGCCAATCCACGTGGTCGCTTCGACGACAAGGACCACGGCTATTCCAGTCTCTACGGCAGCAAGAGTCTCTACAGAACCCAATACACAGAGGGCTATCGGGCCGGTTACGACTCTGAGCGTAGCCGCTACTGATTTGCTTCAAGCCGTCAGCGCCAAGGACTGGCCGTCGCGTTGTCCGGCGACCAGTCCTGTTCGCGCCAGGCTCTCGCCCTTGCAGTCGCTAACGCGCTTTTCAGCCATCTTCGCGCTGGACGACCTGCCCGAGAAGTGGAAGCATTTTACGGAGATCAACGCGAGCTACGTCCAAACCAGCAAATTCACGCCACAGAGTTCGCCAAACACCAAGCAGTAAAATAGTCCCAAGACTACTGGTTCGAAGAGCACGACTCAGTAGAAAGACGCTTGGGCATTCGCGTCGCATAGTCAGCGGCGACCAGACCATGCGGCGGCGGGAAGAGGAAGCGAGTATTCGTGAGATCGCGAAGGCAGTTGGTGCGTTTCCCGGTCGGTCCGGACGCGCCTCTGGTGTGAATGACTAAAATGTCCTCCGGAGGGTAAGAGGTGAACGAGGCATCCCCATCGAGCCACCGACGATCGGCACAAATTAACTGGTAGCCGCGCACAGTGCGACTATTGCAGCAATCTTTCCATTGCCATAGCAAACCCTTCCTCCTGGTTCGACGCGGTCACGAAGGTGGCTGCGTTCTGCACCTCTTTGCTGGCATTCCCCATTGCGATACTGATTGCGCTTTTCTTGAACATCAATACGTCGTTTGGCATGTCGCCGATCGTGGCGATTTTGTCTGGACGGATCCCGCAGATTTGCGAAAACATTGCCACCACTTCGCCCTTGTTCGCCTTTGGATGGGTGACATCGAGGTAGTACGGTTGCGACCGTGCGGCTGAGACCCGGCCGGCACTCCAGGCCTGCATCTCTGTCTCGCAGCGTGCCACTGCTTCGAGATCATCGCCTACCCCCACGACTTTCACGACGCGATCCATCAGCGAATCGAAATCATGAACAACCGTGGGTGAGAACTGGACGGTCCATGCTTCTCGTGCGACGTGCGCTGCGTTAGCATCGCGCACGAACCAGTCCAGGTCTGAGTAAAGGAAGATGTCCAGTCCGTGCTGAACAATCAACTGCACTGCCTCGGTCGCGACATCGGCCGGCAGCAGATGCTTGGACAAAGGCACAAGATCGGGATTCACGACTACGCCACCGTTGAAGCCTGCAAGGGGTTCTGTCAGTTGCAATGGTTCGATCAGCATTCTCATTCCCTTTGGAGGGCGCCCGCTCGTGATGCCGAACAGGATGCCCCCATCATGCAGTTTCTTGACCGCATCTGTGGCGCGAGGGGTGAGAACCTTGTCTTGTGTGACGAGTGTGCCATCGACATCGGCGATGACGAGGCGAACGCCGGAAGTTTGCGGATTTAGTTGAGAGCTCATAGTCCGTCCGTTTCTCAGTTGTGTGAGCTTATTCAGAGGTCTTTCGGCTAAAGACCGGGGCTGCTTTGCATGATCCCGCCGTCGGCAAAAATTGTCGTGGCTGTTACGTAGCTGGCGCCGTCCCCTGCCAGAAATGCGACCACGGTAGCGATTTCCTCGGGTTTTGCCACGCGACCCAGCGGAATGGCGGCGTTCAATTTCGCTAGCAGTACGGGATCTTTCATGGTTGATAGATTGATCGGCGTAGCGATCGCCCCCGGACCAACACCCACCACCAGGATGTTGTATGGGGCGAGTTCGACTCCGGCTGTGCGGGTCAGCATACGCATGCCCCCTTTCGAGAGGCAGTATGCGGTATTGCCAGGCATCGGCCAGTCTTCGTGCACGGAAGTGATGTTAATAATCCGCCCACCGCCGCCCTGTTTGAGCATCTGCTTGGCTGCGAGTTGGGTACCAAAGAACGCGCTCTTCAGGTTCACGTCAAGCACTTGGTCGTATTGCGCTTCGCTGGTTTCGAGAATTGAGGTGCGAGTCTCGATGCCAGCATTATTCACCATGATGTCAACGCGCCCAAACTGGGCGACTGCGGTGTCAATCAGCTTTTGGAGCTCCGCGACTTTACGGACGTCGGCTTCAATCCCAATCGCTCGGCCTCCCAGCGCGGTAATCTGCTGTTCGAGTGCCTCTGTCGCCTCAGGGTGAGCGATGTAGTCAATCACGATACTTGCGCCCAGACGGGCGAGTTCGAGCGCGATAGCCATACCGATACCGCTGTTTCCGCCAGTAACGATTGCAGTTTTGTTCTTCAGCGACATGAAAACTCCTCGTGTTGTCTTGGGAAGCGTACCGCCTAGGTCCGTTCCAGCTCGAGCCTCAGGCCCCGATCTGAATTGACCGGGACTTCTCCGCCGGCCAGAACTGTCAGACCCTGTCTGCCCCTGCTCATCATACGCAGTTAATATCTTTTATGCGCCCGAGCAAGAAGTAAAAAGACTGTGCACAGCTTGGCGGTGGATGGTCGATGTCGGCGGCGACGAGATTGCCCGGTTGCGGGAACAGGGGTCGAGCTTCCACGAGATAGGGAAGGCAGTCGGAGCATCGCCGGCACGGTCCGGGCACGCCTCTTGTATGAAAGATTAAAGCCATCGCTTGATTTGAGATGGCGATCAAGTGCATTACTTCCGGGCTGCCCGTTTGCTTACTGGAAATCTTTAGAAATGACACGGCAGAGGCCGCCAGTGCCGGGGCCAGGGACAGGCTCATTTCTTCTGCTCAGCCGGCCAATTCGTCAGCAAAGTGATGGAGGTGGACTTGGTGTGGTCCGCAGTGAGTACTACGAACCGTTGACCGTCAGCGCTTACGTCATAGAGGGGATCCGCAAAATTCGGGAAGTCTAACTGGAACACGGGCCGGATCGAATCAATCTGAAAGTGCGGCAGCTTGGCGATCTCCGCCACCATCAAGCGGTTTCCCATCGTGACAAAGAACAGTTCGTTGCGGCGGCTGAAACGCGGCAGCCACCCGCCCTTAGTGGACACTTGATACTTCGCCCCGCCTAAAAGGAATGGCACAACGTACACTTCCTGCCGGCCAGATTCGTAGGAGAAATAGGCAAGCCAATGACCGTCAGGAGAAAACAGGCCGTCGTATTGGCTGATGGAACTTGCGGTTGTTGGAGGTGAGCGAAATGGCTCCCCGCCGCCCTTCAAAGGCAAGCTCCAAATGGAAAACGTTCCGTCTTTCGCCTTTAAGTCGAGGGAAAGATAGTTCCCGTTCGGGGACCAGTCAAGCGCGAATCCGGATCGATAAGCCGTAGATGTATAGAGGCTCTCTTCGGGTTGGCTCCCATCGAGAAACCGTCGGCGGATGGAGAACTTGCCATTTTCAAAGACGGAATATGCGATCTCTTTTCCATCCGGGGACCACACCGGCCAAGAATCATCTGGCCCGAACGTAATCCGGGCTGGCTGTCCACCCGCTACGGGATAAACCCAAACATCGTTCTTTCCTGATCTCGTGTCTTGCACCGTGACGGCCACGGATTTCGCATCGGGCGAGAATCGCGGATCTTCATAGTGAGCCAGCGGACCGGGTGTGCCAATCACGTTTCCGTTACGATCAAATATCTTCAGCTCTGATTCCGCCGAACTTTCATGGTAGGCGAGTACCCCATTCGTCGAGACTGAGAACGTGCCGGCTTCGCCGAGGGTTTGAGGGTCACCCGAGAGCTTGAACGAGCGCAAATCGAAAGACTGCGCCTGGATGCGCCCGCTGCGGACAAACAGCAGATGACCCGAAGCGAATCGCGCTTCGCTAACCAGGGCAATCATAATCCCACCCTGTTCAGGTTTACCGAGCAACCCGACTTTGATTGCTTCTGGACCACTCTGCTTGCTGGAGACGTAAAGGAAGTGTTTGCCATCTGGCAAGAACGACGGTGCGTAGTGGGAAACATCAGTCTCGTCAAGCCGCGTAGCCGGCAAAACCTCTCCCCCCGATGCTGGCACTCGAGAGATCGGGCCAAGGTTTTGTTTGTGGAACAGAATCGTGCCATCGGCACCCCAGTCGCCAGGAGAACTCGCCGCGTCCTCAGTGAGCGCTTGCGCCTCTCCTCCCGAAGCGCTGATCCTCTTTAGCTTTTGATCGGCGACAAAGCCTAGGTACTGGCTGTCGGGAGACCAGAAGGGCGCGGCGGCATCTTCCGTCCCAGCCAGCATGGTGGCCTGCGGGGCATTGAGCGGGCGCAGCCAGAGGTTGGTCCTTCCTTTTTCGTCGACGGCGGAAAAAGCTAGGGTTTTGCCGTCAGGCGACACGACCACCGGACCTGCGTCAAAACCGGAGGCGCGGAACGTAGTTCCCGGCGGGGGCGGGATAAAGGCGCGCACCGAGAGCGCCGGAGCACTTACGCGTTGCGAAAAATAGAAAATGCTCGCCGCGGCGGCCAGCAGAAGCACCGCACCGGCCAACATTAGACGTGGTCCGAACATGGGCAAAGATCGGCCCGGCGCTGTCGCAGCCGCGGATTGCGAAGATTGCGCGATGCCTTTCAATTGCAGCCGCACATCATGGGCCGTTTGAAAGCGGTCCTCACGGTCTTTCGCGAGGCAGGTTGCCACCAGGTAGTCGAGCGCCGCCGGCGCGAGCGGCTTGGTTGCGCTGATGGGCTCCGGATCTTTTTCCAAAATCGCCGAAGCTACGCTGATCTGGCTTTTGCCCTGAAACGCGCGCTTGCCGGTTGCCATCTCGTAGAGCACCGCGCCGAAGGCAAAGATGTCGGAGCCGGCGTCCGCCTCTTTGCCCTCGATCTGTTCGGGAGACATATACTGAATCGTTCCCACAATGCTGCCCGCGGTGGTCAGTGGACTCGCCGGACTTGGCGCGCTCAACGTCCGCGCCGTGGACAAGAGTGGCGCTAATCCCGAGCCCGACCCACCCAGGGGGGCCGGCTTCGCCAGGCCGAAGTCCATCAGCTTGGCACCCGCCTTGGTCAGCATGATGTTGCCCGGCTTGAGATCTCGGTGCACAATCCCGGCGCGATGTGCTGCCTCCAATGCCTCCGCGACTTCCATTCCCATCTTGAGCAACTCATTGAGAGGCACCGCACTTTTTCGCAGCCGCTCAGCCAGAGTCTCCCCATCCAAAAACTCCATCACCAGGAAATCGGTGCCATCCTGCGAACCGATGTCATAGAGGTGACAAATGTGGGGATGATTCAAGGAGGAAATAGTGCGCGCTTCGCGCTCGAAGCGCTGTTTGAATTCAGGATTGTCGGAGAGATGAGTCGGCAGGATCTTGACTGCCACCGTGCGGTCGAGGCGCGTATCGCGAGCGCGATAGACTTCGCCCATGCCACCTGCACCCAGTGGCGATTGAATTTCATACGGCCCGAGTTTCGTGCTAGAGGCAAGAGCCATCCGTGCGCGCAATTATAGTCTTGCGCAGCACGTTGGGGAGAATGCGACAATTCTGGACGGGTGGGTCGGCAACCCTTCCCTTGGCACCCAGTAGTGTGCCCTTTTATTTCATCCCGTCCAGAATTGAGCCCACGATGCCTCCGACGACGCCTCCCTGAACTGCTTCCTTGTGCTGCGTGGGCATGTACTCCATGAGCTTGTGCGCCAGCTTGGAAATGGGCAGTGTTTGCAGCCAGATTCTACCCGGACCGGTGAGAGATGCGAGAAAGATTCCGTCACCGCCAAAAATCATGTTCTTGATTCCCGGCACGGTCGTGATCTGAAAGGAAACGCACGTCTGGAACGCGCCGACGTGTCCCGGGTGCGCCCGCAAAGTTTCGCCCGGCTGCAGATCCTTGATGATTAGCTCACCCGAAAGCTCGATCCATGCGGTCCCCATTCCGCTGACGTGCTGCAGCAGGAAGCCGTCGCCGCCGAAAATTCCTGCCCCCAGCGATTGCTGGAAACCGACGCTGATCTGAATCTGCGGCGTCGCGCACAAGAATCCGTGCCGGTGAATCATGTATTCGTGTCCGGCGCCAACTTCGATCGGCACGATATGCCCCGGCAGTTTGGTGGCGAAGGAAATCGCTCCAGGGGCGCCGATGGCGCGGTACTCCGTCATGAACAGCGATCCGCCACCCGCCACGCGCTTCAGCACGCCGAAGATTCCTCCGCCCCCACCAAACTGGGTGTGCGTCGTCATCTGGATGGAACTCGTCATCCAGGAAAGTTCACCGGCTTCAGAAATGACGGACTCGGTGGGGTCAAGCGCGAATTCAACGACCGGCATGGTGGTGCCGAGAATGCGACTCTGCATGGCGGACTCCTGGTCTAGATTGCGCGCTGTCGACGAGCTTTGAGCCCGCGCTGAAGCGAATACTGTTATCGGCAACCGTCGGGCTCGGTATCGTACTGCTCAGCTGGGCGTGCCTTGTTAACCGCCGCAACAGTGCTACCTGCAAGCAGCGGGGAGACGCGTACAGGGCGAGAATGGAGACACTCAAGCGAGAAGCCCATGAAAAGCTCAAGATCGGGACAAATGCTAGAAACGCTGCGTGTTCTCGTGTTCTGCGCCCCGTTCGAAATTATACCGTCAGTAAAGTCACCCCTATCGGCAGCTTTCTGCCAGGCAGCCCGCCGAACCATGCGGCCCTACTCAATAGAGACAACCGCTAACGACTCCATATGACTGACACGCAGAGCCTTAGGTTGACTTGCGCCTTGGCTGGTGTGGCAAGCAAGTTATTGCTTGACACCTTTCGTGGACAGCGCAAAAATGTGCCTACTTGGGGCTTCAACGCGGACTTCAGCCAGGGTCCGTTAAATCGGTGTACCTAGATCAAGGTTAACCCACTCCTCACGGACCAATTCTGTCCGAGCGCGTGCCTGCCCTAGCGCATTGCCTACCAAATCTATCGAAAGGAGGGTGGAACCATGTCCCTCAAAAATCGACTTCTCCAGTTAACGCTGGTTGTACTTAGCCTTGCCATCGGGACGCACGCAGAGGACAGGGCACATTGCTCAAACGCCACATTGCACGGCAGCTACGGTCTGCATGCCACGGGAACCATTATCGGTGTTGGAGATTTCGCTGCAGTTGGGCGATTCGTTTTCGACGGAAACGGGAATCTCACTGCAAAGCTTTTCGTAAGAGTGGCTGGCAACAACAACGAGCCCGAAATTACGGGGACCTATTCCGTAAGCCCCGAGTGCATCGTGTCTGACAGTTGGGGCGGCAGCACACACGTGTCGGTGATCGTCGAGAACGGCAAGGGATACTTCATTCTCAACAATACCTCAGGCGAGGGAGATACCATAAGCGGTGAGGCCAAGAGGCAGTAGCCTGAAGAATCTAGAGGGGCCGTTACGCAAGCGGCCCTTTTTACGGTCTAGCAAGCAACTTCATCCAACCGAAACTTTTCGCGCTGTTCGTCCAGCGTTCTATGCCGTACAGATGCAATATGTACAGCGTGGATTGCAAGATCAAGACCCGGTTGTGAGTTCCCATGGGCCTGCGGCCCACCCATGGAGATGAAAGCCGCATTTCCAAGGCCGATTGATTCCAAATGGGTTAAGGCGCGACTTTCGAGGGAGTGTAATTGATTCCATGACAATGTCGGCTCCCTGGACCCGAGTAAACTTTGGTGGTGCTGAAACCAACCAAAAAAGGCTCGGGAGGAAGGAGCCGAACAATGGTCATTATAGGATGCGATTATCACCCGGGCTTTCAACAAATTGCTTTTGTGGATACCGAAACTGGGGAACTGCAAGAGCGGGCATTGCAGCACCGCGAGGAAGCGGAAAAATTCTACCGTGAGCGCGCGGCCCAGGGACTGAAGGTGTGCGTAGGGATGGAAGCCAGTGGGCATGCACGCTGGTTTGAGCGACTGCTGGCAGAGCTCACCTTTGAGTTGTGGATCGGGGACGCGTCCGAGATCCGTACCAAGCGGGTGCGCAAGCAGAAGACGGACCGCCAGGATGCGCAACTGATTTTGAAGTTGATGCTCAAAGACGACTTTCCGCAGATCTGGGTACCGAGCTGGGAGAATCGCGATCTGCGGCAACTGCTGTGGCACCGGCACCGGATGGTGCAGGCGCGCACGCGCCTCATGAATCAGCTGCAAGCGGTGGCACTGAACGAAGGTCTCCGCTGCAAGAAGAGATTGTGGCGGGAAGCCGGACGGCAACAACTGGAAGCGTTCCGGTTGGCTCCGTGGGCGAGCCGGCGACGACAGGATCTGCTGGAGTTGCTGGACCGCCTGAACCCGACGATCGCGGAGTTGACGCAGGCGATTGAGCGGGAAGTGGAGAAATGTCCGGAGGCACGACGGCTGCAGACCCATCCCGGAGTAGGACCGCTGACGGCACTGGCTTTTGTGCTGATCATCGGAAAAGCGGATCGGTTCCGATGTGGCAAGCAGATCGCGAGTTATCTGGGACTGGTGCCGCTGGAGGACTCGAGCGGGAGTCGACGACGGCTGGGCCATATCACCAAACAAGGCAATTCTCTGTTGCGCTTCTTGTTGGTGGAAGCGGCCCAGGTGACGGTGCGCAGCGATCCAGGATGGCGGAGCAAGTACCACCATCTGATGATGCGCCGGGGACGAAAGAGTGCTGTGGGCTACTCTCTTTGACAATGAGCAACGCGAAGAAATTCTGGCTCATAATTCTGGGATTGGTAGTCACGCTCGTCTTGTTCGCGGTATGGGCGATGAGAGGGTCTGGCTGAGGATTAACCGGGTCCTGAGTCTAATCGCCGGTTTATATCAGGTATCCGAGGGGCGTTGAAACGTCGCAGGCTCACGACACTGGTAAATGTGCTGCGGCTATTATCACCCACAGGAAACACATCGCAATGCCGTATATGATGGTGAGGATTCTGATCTCCGGGTCCGCCCTAAAGAAGCCGCCAAAGAAGACAACCCCCGATGCTATCGCCATCCAAAAAGCAAACTGGGAAAGCGCCATTTGTGCCCTAAAATCGAGAGACGACGGTCTGGGTATGCGAGCGAAATATATGAGTCCCGCGATTGGAATTCCCCCAAAAATGTAACACGCTATTTTCGCGACTCGGTCACGTTTCGTTAGGGTGTCGCGCGGGCCAACGTACAGCAGTGCGTCCGCCGCCTCGGCGAGCTTCAGCGGTGTTGCGGGTTGGGTGCCGCCGGAGAATACCGGCATCGCGGGCAGGTCGCCCACCCAGTTGCCGGCAAGGGCCACTATTGCAGGTGCAGGCCACGAGTCGAAGCGCCTGTCCAGATCATCGAAACCGCCGACTGCATTCGTTCCAAACACTACGAAGTAAGGGGTAGCCCCGTCGGTGCGAAGCTGTTGCTCGATGTAGCCCGGACCCTTTGAACGGAGGAAATGACCAGCGCCCATGATCAGCAGGGCGCGATGGTTCTTGGCCAGAACCTCATCTTTTACTACCTGGGCATACCACTGGTCGCGGTTCGCCAGATAGGGCCCGAAGTCTTCGCGATCTTTAATCTTGTCCCAATCGGCGTATGGGTCGCCGAGTACGACGCGCATCTGGTGTTTGCCGCGCCTCTTCAGATTCGTCTCGCGCACTGTCTTATAAAGCCATTCGTACACCGGCGAGGGCGGACCGATCGCCCCCACCACGTTACGCCACGCTTTCTGCACCTGTTCAAACGGCACATCTTCGCCTGCGATGTAGCGGTCCACCGACTTCTGGTAGAGCGAGTTACCAAACTCCATTACGATGTCATCCACACGATCGGCAAATTCGGGAGTGGATACGAGTTTGCGCAACCATTCATGTTCCTGCTTATTACCATGGTACTCGCCGAACATGACGATGTTATGGGTGTCGAAAGCGTGGATCATTGCGGCGGTGGCGTCCTGCGGCTTAGGTTGCCGATTGTTTTGGGCAGTGCAGAGCGCGACAAAGAGAATTAACAAAAGGCATCGCAACGATTTCATAATTCCTCAAAAGTAGGGCGGGCAGAGTGTCTCTCTCACGTGTAGGTTCTCAATTTTAACGATTCTGATTCCTAACTGTTGCAAAATCGCGATAGCACAAGTTGACCATTGGTCAATCGCCTGTTTGCGACAGCTTCGGAGAAGAAGCCACTAGAGGTGCTATTCTGCTGCGCAGAGGCGACGCTCATGGCTTGGGGATGTTTCTTGCGGAGGGTGCTTATGGTCGCCACCCTCAGTTGCAGCGCCTCTCCAGCGCAGCCCAGCGTTAGCCAGGACATTCCTCCAAAAGCAGCGTCAGTGGCAGACCCGAGTGTGACTGAGTTTCTCCCGGCGACTGCGAAGCTCATCAAAGAGTTAAAAATGGACTTCGAGAATAATGGCGTAGTTGTGGTGGTCCTGGCCTACGCGTCGGAGACGCGGCCCATTGTCGAGACTGGAGTACGGGTCTTGAAGTACGGTGCAACCGGATGGGCAGTCGATTTTGAAGAGACCGATTCGGTAATAAATGGGGCTGGAGCATCTGACGCGATCAATATCGAAAAGGTCAAGGGTTCCAGCGGCAAGGAGGGAGTCGTAGTTGTTCTGAAAAATTCAGGTGCCGGTACTGCGACCGAGTGGCACGTGCTGGCCTCAATCAAAACCAAAATCGTAAAATTGGACCCGACGACAATCCGCGACAGAGTCTTAAAGGCCAGGGGCTATGTGTACATGGGCTACAACGGCGTCACAGTGCATGGGGATCTTGTGATCGAGGATTTGGCCGGCTACTCGCGTGGCAGGGCGCGGTGCTGCCCAGACAGACCATCCATAGCAATAAGGTCCAGGTTTGCTGGTACTTCGACCAAACTGGACTCGGTGAAGGAGTCTCCTGCCA
>Ga0137388_10002360_pt1 | contig 11849 bp, 8 predicted proteins | sample 15con2h14AmetaG_FD_104644 | JGI IMG/M metagenome (GOLD analysis project Ga0137388, IMG submission 104644) | Vadose zone soil microbial communities from Angelo Coast Range Reserve, California, USA - 15con2h1.4A metaG | ecosystem: Environmental > Terrestrial > Soil > Vadose zone > Saprolite...
TAAAACGGCAGCGCCACTGCAACCTCATGGCCGCGTGCTCGCAGCGCATGCGGCAAAGCGTCCATTACATCGACAAGTGCGCCTGCGCGCGTCAGCGGGGGACCCTCCGCGCTGATCATCAAAATTCGCATCGGACAAGAAAAGGCGGAAAACGTCGAACGTTCAATGTTCAATTCAGCGTTGGACGTTCTCTCAATTCCTCTTGCCTAACGAGTATTCCCGCTTCACCCAATCGAGCGCTTCCTCGCGCGTTCTCAGTGCGCCTTCGAGCTGCCGCGTTTCCACTGCTTCAAGAATTTCGCCAAACTTCGGGCCCGGCTTCAGACCAAGCCCGATCAAATCTTCGCCCTGCACAAGCGGCGACGGAATGATCGGCTCGTTGGCGAATTCTTCGCGTTTCCCGACGAGAAATTCGTAGTTGTCGAGCATGCCATGGCTGCTCGCGCAATCGACGCGGTGCAGCTCCAGCTCGTCCTCGAAAGTTGGTCTGGCCATGAACCGTTTCAATTTTGCCACCCGCATACGGGGCACATCTTTGAAAACCATGTGCTGCCGCACCATCTCGACCGTCGCATCGATCTCCGCGCGCGAGAAACGCAACCGTTCCATGATCGCCTCGCTCATCTCGGCGCCGATGCGATCGTGCGCATTGAAACGAATCCGCCCGGTTGCATCGACATTCGACGTCCGCGGTTTGGCAACATCGTGAAGCAAAACGGAAAAAACGAGCGGCACGGAAACTTTTGCCGGCAATAGTTGCAACATCAAACGCGTGTGCCGAAAAACGTCCCCTTCCGGATGAAATTGTTCCGGCTGCGCGCAACCTTTCATCGCCTCCATCTCAGGGATGATCGCGCGCATAAGACCGCTCTGGTCGAGCAAGTCCCAGCCGCGAACACGGTTCGGTGAAATGAAAATGCGCACCAGTTCTTCGCGAATTCGTTCCGCGCTGATCTCGGTAATCGCGTGCGCATTTGCAGCGAGCGCGTCCCACGTTTGATTGTCGATCTTGTAATCGAGCACCGTGGCGAAGCGGACCGCGCGCAGCATTCGCAAACGATCTTCCTTGAAACGCTCCGCCGGATCACCGATCGCGCGCACCAATCGCGCCTCAAGATCAGCGCGACCGCCGACGAAATCGATCACTTCCTCCGTCGCCGGATCGTAAAACATGCCATTAATCGTGAAATCACGCCGCTTCGCGTCCTCTTCCGGCGAGGAAAAGCGAACGGCGCTCGGCCGTCGTCCATCGACATAAACATCATCAGAACGAAAGGTCGCCACTTCGAATTGAAAACTGTTTTCCACCACGACAATGACACCGAAATGGGCGCCGACCGCGTAGGTGCGCGAAAAAATTTGCTGCACCGCTTCCGGCTTCGCATCGGTCGCGATATCGAAGTCCTTCGGAGTCTTGCCGCGAACAATATCGCGCACGCAGCCCCCGGCGAAGTACGCGATGTGACCACGCCCGCGCAATTGGGCGACGATTTCACATGCCGTCTTTTCCATCGGGGATTTCATAATCCAATGTAGCCGCTTCGCTGTGCGAAGCGCAACGGCCGCGACGAAACAAACTCGGGTTTTCGTCGCCCACAGGGCGACGACTACAGCCAGTCTGTAACCGTCGCACTTCCTTAATTATTGCAGGGCAGCCCCGTCTCAGGCGGTTTGCCGACTGCAAAAGCTGGCAGGGTCGCCGCGGCGACCGCCGGTTCTACAATTTCTCGGGCGATCTCGCCGCGTCCTTTGGGCGAAAGGAATGAATGACAAAACAAACCACCGCGATGGAAATGCAGGAATCAGCGACATTGAACGCCGGCCAGGGGTGAGCAAACGGAACATGCAGATCGAAGAGAAGAAAATCGATAACATGTCCGTAGAGAAGGCGGTCAGTAAGATTCCCTAGAACGCCGGCGAGCAGCAAGGCGAGTGAAATATCGCTCCAAACATCCGCCGTTCGACGACGGACCAACAGCGGCACGACAAAGAGCAGGGCAAGACACGAAATCGCGATAAAAAATGTGTTGTTGTTCTTGAAGGAGCCAAAAGCTGCACCCGTGTTGGTGATGTTCACCAGATCGAAGAACCCGGCGACGACAATGCGCGGCTGATCCGGTTTGATGAACCGAAGCACACAAGACTTCGTCAGTTGATCGAGCGCATAGAGCGGCGATGACAAAAAGAAAATGTATTTCATGTCGATCCAACTTTATTCGTCACCCGCGTCACGACAGCCTCGCAACGATCACACAGGTCAGGATGCGCTTCGCTCTTCCCAACTGTCGGCCGATGGCGCCAGCAACGGGCGCATTTCCTGTAAACGGTTTTTGTGATCGATGCCGCGACTTCCTGCCCTGATGCAATGGTCAAATCGCTCAAGATAAAAAACTCCTCGAGCTCTTCCTTGTCGATCTTCGTCGTTACCTCCAAATTCGATTTTAGAACAACCGCCGCCTCCAAGGCGTTGCCGATCATTTTTTCCTGGCGCGCGCGCTCAATCGCCTGACCGATGACGCCGCGCAATTTCAGCAGCGCCGAAACCTGATCGCTCACTTCACGCTGTCGATCCTTCGTTTGACCCGCCTCCACTTCGCTTCGGCGCGGCAAAGGGAATTCGAGCAGGTGAATCGAAGCTCCGCTGCCCGAATGACGCCACGCCTCCTCGGCAGTGAAAGCAAGGACCGGCGCGAGCAATCGGCAAAGCGCGTCGAAAGTCTTGTGCATAACGCTTTGCGTGGCGCGGCGGCGTCCCGCGTCTGCGGGATCGCAATACATCCGGTCTTTCGTAATGTCGATGTACAAACTGCTTAGATCGACGGCGCAGAATTGGTTAAGTGTGTGATAAACCTTGTGAAACTCGAACGTTTCGTAGGCGGATCGACAATCACCAATCACGTGATCAAGCCGCTCCAGAATCCAGCGATCAATTAAAGTAAAATTTTCTTTCCTGGTTTTCTGGTTTCCAGATTCGTAGTCAAAAAGGTTTCCCAACAAAATTCGCAGCGTGTTGCGAATGCGGCGATAAGTGTCGCCGAGACGCGTAAACATTTCTTCGGAGAACGGAACGTCGTCGGTGTAATCGATGCTGCTCGCCCAGAGCCGGACAAGATCGGCGCCATGACGACCGACGAAATGGCCGACGTCCATCGGTTTGTCGTAGGCGCCCGACTTCGAAATCTTTTTTCCGTCAAGATCGACAACGAAGCCGTGCGTGACGCAGGTTTTGTAAGGCGCGCGTCCGTTCAACGCGATGCTGCTCATGAGTGACGATTGAAACCAGCCGCGATGCTGGTCGGTCGCTTCGAGATACATGTCGGCCGGATCGCGCAATTCCGGATGCGTAGCTAAAACGGCCTTGTGCGAAACGCCGCTGTCGATCCAAACGTCGATCGTATCGGTGCGATGGGTCGCGCCTTTGGGCAAACCAATTTCGCGCGCAAGATCGACATCGTTCAACTCGAACCAAATGTTCGAGCCGCGCTCCGCGACGAGATCGGCAAGTTTGCGGATATATTTTGCATTGAGAATTGGCTCGCCCCTTTCGGAATAAAAGACCGGCAACGGCACGCCCCAACTGCGTTGGCGCGAGATGACCCAATCGGGGCGCGATTCGACCGTTCCCGCGATCCGATTTTCCCCCCACGCGGGAATCCATTTCACTTCCTTGTGAATGGCCTCGAGCGCTTTGCCGCGGAGTTCGTCGATGCGAATGAAGAATTGCTCAACCGCGCGAAAGATGATCGGTGTCTTCGAACGCCAGCAGTACGGATAGGAGTGATGAAATTTTTGCTCGCCGAGGAGCATGCCACGCTCGCGCAGCAAATTGACGATGTCGATATTGGCGTCGAAAACATACTTGCCCGTGAGATTTGGCAGACCCGCTTCGTCAGTGAAACGGCCGTGGTCGTCAACCGGCGATAAGATCGACAATTTATTTTTGCGGCCTAACGAGTAATCGTCCTCGCCGTGGCCCGGCGCGATGTGCACGGCCCCAGTGCCGGTCTCCATCGTGACGAAATCGGCACTGAACACCATGGCGTCGCGATCGAGAAATGGATGTCGCGCTTTGATTTTGTCGATCTTAGCGCCGGGAAATGATTGAAGCGGTTCGCCAACCGGTTCGAATTTTGTATTAGCGCAAAACTGCGGGACGAGCTTGTCGGCAAGGAGCAAAATTTCCGTGATTCCGTCACGCGAAAATTCCTGGACGACGTAGATTTCTTTGGGATCGACCGCGATGGCGCGGTTGGCGGGCAGGGTCCACGGCGTGGTTGTCCAGATGGCGATGCTCGTCTTGTCTTTGAATTCGCCGCTAACGATCGGAAATTTGACGTAAACGGCGGTGTCGTCGCGCTCCTGATATTCCACTTCGGCTTCGGCAAGCGCGGTCTGCGCGCCGGTGCTCCAGAAAACCGGCTTCTTCGATTGATAGACTAGGCCTTTTTCAACGAAGACGGCGAAAGCGCGCAGAATTTCGGCTTCGTATTTTGGATCGAGAGTCAGATAGGGATTCTCCCAATCGCCGAAAACGCCGAGCCGTTTAAACTGTTCGCGCTGCACATCGACATATTTGCGAGCGAACGCTTCCGATTTCTGGCGGACCTCGAGCGACGAAAGTTTTCTCGATTCTTTGACGACTTTGTATTCGATGGGCAATCCATGGCAATCCCAGCCGGGCACATACGGCGCGCGCTTGCCAAGCATGGTCTGCGATTTAACCACGATGTCTTTGAGAATCTTGTTGAGCGCGGTACCCATGTGGACGTCGCCATTTGCGAAAGGCGGGCCGTCGTGAAGGACAAACAATTGCCGATCTTCCCGCGATTTCTGGATTTGTTTATAGAGCCGCGTTTCCTCCCACATTTTAAGAAGCTCCGGCTCATGCGCGGCGAGGTTCGCCTTCATCGGAAAATCCGTGCGCGGAAGGTTGAGTGTGTCCTTGTAATTCTGGCTCATCAGAACGTGCGCTGCTACGTAACATCCGCGGTTGCACAAATCAACGCACTGACGCGCTCTCTGCCACGCCGGCTACGTCAAATGGCTATGCGCAGAATTTGACGAGGAAGGTCTTGCACTGAAGCTTCTCGCGCTCGCTCAGGTTTGGTTTAATGAAACGGTATCTTCCCTTTGTCATTGTTAGCGCGGTTGCGCTAATCACGCTCGCGGGCGGGACGATGCTGTATCACGCCAAGCGCCTTCCTCTTCTTACAATCTCCAAAGATCACATCGCGTCCGTGACAGACGATGCCAAATCGATTCACATTCGCGGGCAGTCCGACGCCCCGGTCACTCTGGAGGAGTTCGGCGACTTTGAGTGCCCGCCTTGCGGCAAGCTTTCCGAGCCAATCAACCAGCTGGAACACGATTATCATTCGCGCTTGCGTATTATCTTTCATCACTTTCCATTCGGAAGTCACCAGCACGCGAGGGACGCGGCGCTCGCCGCGGAAGCCGCAGGCTTGCAAGGCCGTTTCTGGGAAATGCACGACCTGCTTTATCGCGAGCAAGCCGCATGGAGCAAAGCGGCTGATGCGCGGTTGTTGTTCAATGCTTACGCGGGAATGCTTGGGTTGAAGATTGACCGTTTTAAAAAGGACATGGAAAGCGATGAAGTGAAAAGACGTGTCACGTCCGATCAACAACAAGGAGCCGCCCTCGGTGTGACGGTTACTCCGACCATTTTTATTAACAATCGCGCCTTGCCGCCGGCATCGCTAAACGCGGCGGGTCTGCGCGCGGCCATCGAAGCCGCGATCAAGGCGAAGTCGCCGCCTTGATTGTTTTCGCGCATAAAGGCAAACCAAAGTAATGAAATCGCGCAATCGAATTATTCTCTACACGATCGCGGCATTGATCTCACTGTCCGGACTCGCGGAAGCAACTTACCTGACTGTGCTGTCCTTGAGTGGTGAGACGGCGGTGTGCGGCGGATCCGCGAGTTGCTTCCAAGTGCTGGGGAGTGGGTACGCCAGAATCGCGGGCATTCCGATCGCGGCCTTTGGGATTTTGGCTTATTTCAGCGCGTTCAGTTTTGCGACCTTCGCCGCTTTTAGCTACACGCGTGCCCATAGGTTTTTCGGTCTGACCGTGTGGGCGATGTTTGCCGTCACGCTCTGGCTGCTGTTTGTGCAGGCTTCCATTCTGCATGCGTTTTGTCGTTATTGTTTGTTCTCAGCGGCACTTGTCTTCGTACTCGCAGCCATGGCAGTGCTGACCCCTTCGTCGCGCTGAGAGGACCGAGCATGATTACGAGCAAGAGTGAAGAAGTTGTGCACGGAAGCTTGCTTCTATAAATATATGCGTGGAGGAAGAGTCCCGATGCAGATAAAGCTTTTCATTCCTTTGTTCTGTTCTCTGCTGTTAGCGGTCACCGGATGCAAGAAACCAGCAACGACTCAACTCTCGTCAGATTCGCCAGCAGCGGCTTCCCCCGCTAACCAGCAATCGGGTGAGGCCTACCTCGACGTCTGTGGCTTGATTACAAAGGAGCAGATCGAAGCGATTGTAGGGTCGCCGATCAAAGAGACAAAGAGCAGCGGGCGTTCAAACGGCGCCTTTCGCGTCTCGCAGTGTTTTTACACGGCGGCAGAATTCAGCAAGTCGGTCAGTCTGGCAGTAACCCAGGGCGATCCCGACTCGACAGCCAAACGCAGCCCGAAGGATTTCTGGAAGGAAACCTTTGGCCGCTACGAGGGTGAGGTAAAAGAGCGCGAGGGGGACAAAGAGAAAAACGAGAGCCTCCGCGATCAAGCGCGTGCCAGAGGGGAAGAAGAGGAAGCTAACCCACCGAAAAAGATTGAAGGGATCGGCGATGAAGCCTACTGGACCGGCAATCGCTTTGGCGGCGCACTCTATGTCTTAAAGAAGGATGTTTTCATTCGCATCAGCGTTGGCGGACCGGACAAGGAAGAAACGAAGATCGACAAGTCGAAAACGTTGGCCGAGAAAGCGCTCCAGCGTCTGTAAAATCTTGCCAGTCAACGAGGGGTGAAGGTGTCGTGGCGCGTGTCCTCACGCGCAGAATTATCTTACTCGCGGCTGAGGACAGCCGCCTCTACACCGTTTCAATCGCGCTTAGCCACCATGCGCCTCGGTCGATCCCGCCCCGGCGGGCTTCCGAGGCATCCGAAAGGAACGCGCGCCCCGAAACAGCCATGGAAAGTCAACTCAACGAAAGAGAACACATGAGACGAACAACTATTGTTCTTGCTTGCGCAATGGTTGCGCCTTTGGCGTTTGCGCAAACAAGGACCACCAAGACCCAACAAACGACCACGGTGCAACCAGCGACAACGCAATTGAGCACCTCAACAACTGCAATCGGGACGGTGACCGCATTCACGCCCGGCCAAACAACCGTTGTGCCCCCCTCGCCGATCGTTGTGCAGTCCTCGCCCGACGCTAAGCCGATGTCGTATGTGCTCGGCAGGAAGGTTCGCTACGTCAACAAAGATGGGACAGCAATCGACCCGCACATGATCCGAGCGGGTACGCGTGTGCATCTCGATTTTGACCGCAAGGGCGCGGTCAAGCGCGTCGTCGTCGTCGAGAAAGAGTAGTGAAGCTTAATTCGCAAAAACTCTAAGCCGCAGGGTTCCGCATGAATTCTGCGGCTTTTTGGTGGATATCAAACTTTTCGTTTCAATTTTTTTGTTGAGGCTGCTTTGTTTAGCAGCATTAACCGCAATCCAGTTCCGCACGAAACCAGGAACCATCCTCAAGCTTCTACTAACCAGTCATCCTCGCGTCAACCTTTTTTCCTATGAATGAGGAATAAACCGCGACTTTTGTTGCGCGGGCAGCCGATATAAGGCGACCACAGTTCGCCATTCTTTCGATTCCTAACTCTGTAGCATTAATCGAAAGGCCTGTTATGAAAAAAAGCTCTTCTTCGGCAACAGCTCGCGTCACGATCGGCACACTCTTTCTGATAAGCAGCATTTCTCTCTTTTGCCTGACACCACTCATCGGCACGCGCGCGCAAAATCCTTCAAGCGGCACGGTTGGCCCGGCCCCGGGTGGTCCTTCGGCGACCTGGCAGGGGACGGCGACAGCGCCCGGCGGCGGAGTGAATACCGAGGCCGCATGCGTCGATGGCGTGAACTGCGAAGTTTACACGCTCACGGTGGCTGGCACTCAAGCTGGCTGGGTCGGCCAAAAGGTGCAGGTTCAATTGACGTGGGCGAGTAGTCTGAACGAATACGACCTTTATATTCATCAGGGCTCATCGACGTCAGGACCATTGGTAACTTCGGCGGTGGCCGGGCCCGGCCTTACGAACCAGACAGCGTACATCGACGTGGCAACGTTCGGCACAGGCGTCTTCACTATCCATGTTGTGTACGACACCACGCCGAACGTAATCGATCATTACACTGGCACTGCAAGCGCCGTCCCGCTGAACCCAGTGCCGCCCCCTGCGGCAACGCTCGATACAGGTCCTAAGATCGGGTACGAGAACTTCGAAGCGCCCGGTGTTCTAACCCAGGTTACATCGACAAGCTCGGGCGGACTTACGGTTGAATACATGGGACGCGGCGCGGGCGAGCCCTCAGTGGGGAGCGATTGGAACACCGGGGTAGCGAACATCCAGTCGGACCTCGAGACTTTGTTTGTCACATTCGCCGACACTTGCTCCGCAACCGGTCAAAACGCGACCTGGGTTAACCGCCGAGCGCCCACCTCTCAGTTCATCGATTCCGATCCCATCGGCTTCACTGATCGGCAAACAGGCCGCGTGTTTGCGGGCGAACTGACACTGCTCAGTCCTGATACCGTCAAGATCTCGCACACGGACGACGATGGTGTTACCTGGGCGCCAGACCAAACGGGCGGAATCGCATCGGCGGTTGACCACGAAACGATTGGCGGTGGTCGGTATCACGCACCGCTGGTCCCACCGCCTCCACCGGCTTATCAGAACGCGGTCTATTATTGCTCTCAGGATATTGCCACAGCCTTATGCTCTCGAAGCGATGACGGTGGATCGACCTACGGTCCTTCGGTACCGATTTACAACCTCACGGCATGCCAGGGCTTGCACGGTCACGTGAAAGTCTCCCCTGTTGACGGAACCGTCTACGTGCCAAACAGACAGTGCGGTAATTCGCAGTCCGTGGTGGTCTCACAGGACAACGGGATTACCTGGGCGATTCATCCTGTTCAGAATGGCACTACCAATGCCGTTCCCGGCACGATCGGAACGGGCGACGATCCGGCGATAGGAATCGATAGCAATGGACGCGTTTATTTTGCTTTTTCCAACGCCGGCACCGCGGCGTCCGTCGCTACGTCTGACGACTTCGGCGTTACCTGGCAGAACATCGTCGATGTAGGAGCAGTTTACGGAATAAAAAACGCAGCGTTTCCAGCGGCAGTTGCCGGTGACGCCGGTCGCGCCGCTGTTGCTTACTATGGCGCGAACTCGGGGACAGGAGATTCGAATTCGGGGGCTTTTACCGGCCTCTGGCATCTTTATGTTGCGCACACTTTCGATGGAGGATCGACATGGACGACCTCCGACGTGACACCGAGTTTGCCGATGCAGCGCAGCGGTATTTTGAGGGGCGGCGGAGCCGACATCGTGCGTAACCTGCTCGACTTTTTCGACATCACGATTGATCGAGACGGTCGCGTTTTAGTCGGGTATGTGAACGGATGCTCAGGCGGCCCATGCGCGCAGGCAGCGCCGACGGCACACGGCAACACATACAGCGCGACTGCGACAATAGCCCGACAGTCAAGCGGTAGACGCATGCTGGCCGCCAAGGATCCTGCGACCACCACGTCCGTGCCCGGGATGCCGTTCGTGACACAGCGCAGAGTCGGCCCTGTCGTCCACCTCGCATGGAATGAGGCCGATAACGGCAATTCGCCGATCAAGCGCTATCGGATATTGAGAGGAACGACGAGCGGCAGTGAGACTGCTCTGGCCACAGTATCGGGAAATCCGCCCGCGACGACTTATGACGACCTCACTGCGACTGACACCACCAAGACTTACTACTATAAGGTGATCGCGGTAAATGGCGTGGGATCATCGTGCGGCAACGACGAAGTGGCGTCACCATTCGTGGGCAGCCCGAGCAATGGAATGATTATCCACAAGAACGATCCGAGCCATCCGGAAGCCACCGGAGGGAGCGTGACGCCGCCGCCCGCCCCTGAACTTCTGATTGACTATATTGCGGTCGGCGAGCCAACTGGAACCAGTAACCTGATGTTCACGATGAAAGTGGGGGATCTTTCCACTATACCGCCGAATAGCCGATGGAGGATCGCCTGGAATTGGTGGACCCCAACGAGCGAGCAGTACTACATTGGAATGACGAGCGACCAAAACAGCGCGGTGACTTTCGAGTACGGCACGCTGGCGGACGCCGGCATTCCGGCCGTTCTCGTTCTCGGAGAGACGAAGGTTGGAGTGCCGGACGGTAATTTCAATACTGATGGCACAATCACCATGTTCGTGCCGAAGTCCGCTGTTGGAAATCCGCAGCTTGGAGATCTGATGGGCGCCATCGGCGGAAAGACAATCACCGGCGACACGCCAACCACGAATACTTTCGAGCGCTCGACCACGTTCGTGGACCACACTTTCATCAAAGGGCAAGCTGACAACTGCTATCCACCTGCGACATACACCGTGGCCGGCAATGCGCCGACTCCAACGCCAACACCTACACCAAAGCCTCATAAAAAATAACTGCTCCAAAGCCGAGACCAACTCCAAAGCGTAATCCTTGAGAGTCGCAGGTGTTGACACTTCGCGACGACGCGGCGCTCCGTCCAAGAAATCGCTAAAAACGAAACGTCTCCGCGATCAGCGGAAATATATGTACCCAATTACTCATGCTCCTTACCGAGCGCCCAGCAAGGTGTTGCTGTTTCGACCGATAACGGGATTACTTAGAATGAATTCAACGTCCCCGGAAGCGGAAGCCCAAAGCCCGGCCTGGTTGACCCCTCCGTCGCTATTGGCTTGAACGATGTTGGCAAGCCGGCTGGCCAATCGACAAACACCATCTATTTCGGCTACATACAGAACGACGGCACCGCCCATGTTGCTGTTTCGCACGATCGCGGCGCACACTGGGTCAATGACCAAAACGTCGGCGCGCCTTTTGGCATTATTAACTCAACATTCCCGGCGGTAGTTGCCGGAGATGACAACCGCGCCGCTTTCGGATTCCTGGGAACCACTACACCCGGGGATTCTTCCTTGGACGCGAACTTTCCCGGCGTATGGCACCTCTACATTGCCACGACTTATGACGGCGGTAACTCCTGGGTCACGATCGATGCGACTCCTTACGACCCAATTCAAGTCGGTCCCGTTTGTAATGCCGGCACAACTTGCCCGACCAAAAGAAACCTGCTCGACTTTAACGGTTTCGATGTCGATGCCGAAGGGCGTGGATTGTTCGGAGCTTCCGACGGCTGCGTTAATTGCACCAACAACTCAGCTTCCGCAGATTCAAACGCAGCTCAGGGGATAGTGTTCCGACAATCGGGCGGACCGAGGCTATTTTCGGCGTTTGACCCGAGTGAGCCAGTGCCTCCGGCCACTCCGCAGGCACTTTCGGCCGTTCGACAAGATTCAACCTCAGTGCTGTTTTCGTGGCTGGAGCCAGACGATGGTGGATCGCTCATCACGGGATACAATATCTACCGAGGAACGACAAGCGGCGGCGAGACTTTCCTGGCGACCATCTCAAACAGTCCGACAAACACACATACAAAATACCTTGACACCACGGTAAGCCCAACTGTTTCGAGCTATTTCTACCACGTCACTGCGGTGAACGCAAAGGGTGAGTCGGGCTTCTGCCAAGAGCTCACCCTTA
>Ga0137388_10002374_pt1 | contig 11827 bp, 10 predicted proteins | sample 15con2h14AmetaG_FD_104644 | JGI IMG/M metagenome (GOLD analysis project Ga0137388, IMG submission 104644) | Vadose zone soil microbial communities from Angelo Coast Range Reserve, California, USA - 15con2h1.4A metaG | ecosystem: Environmental > Terrestrial > Soil > Vadose zone > Saprolite...
CACTGCCATCAGCTTCGCCGCCTATCCCGCGCTGCGCGACAAGTACATCCTCCTCGATTGCGGCGCCAGCTTCGGCGAAGGCTACGGCCCCATCGTCGTCTCCAACAAATCCCTGAAGCCCACCGAGCTCGCCGGTAAGCGCATCGGGGTTCCCGGACTAAAAACCTCCGCGTATCTCACGCTGAAACTCTTCGAATCAGACTTCGAGCCGGTCGTCATGCCCTTCGATAAAATCATCGACGCCGTGCAGAACAATCTCGTCGAAGCCGGCCTGCTGATTCACGAGGGCCAGCTCTTCTTCCCGAAACTCGGACTGCACCGCATCGTGGATCTCGGCGTCTGGTGGCAGGAAGAAACCGGCTTGCCTCTTCCGCTCGGCGGAAACGCCGTGCGCCGCGCCTTGGGTCCGCAAATCGGGCGCCAGATCGCCAAGACTATTCGGGACAGCGTCTCCTATGGCCTCGAGCACCGCGAAGAAGCCTTGAACTACGCCATGCAATTCGCCCGCGAAATGGACGCCGAGCTCGCCGACAAATTTGTCGGCATGTACGTCAATAACTGGACGCTCGGCTACGGCGAAAAAGGCCAGCAAGCCGTAAAAGAACTGATCAAGCGCGGCACCAAAGCCGGCCTGCTCCCCGCCCCGCCAACCGTGGAATTCCTCAGCGAATAAAAAACGCAACGATTCATGTCAGGTCAACCCGCGCCGGATCATTGCCGCCAAGCTCATCCAATGGTAGCTTCCTAACAATGATCGGCCGGACCATCTCGCACTATCGCATCCTGGAAAAGCTCGGTGGCGGGGGCATGGGCGTAGTGTACAAGGCCGAGGACACTCGGCTGCATCGTGCCGTCGCTCTGAAGTTTCTGCCGGACGAATTGGCCAAAGACCCTCAGTCGCTGAAACGATTCCAGCGCGAGGCGGAAGCTGCTTCCGCACTCAATCATCCGAATATCTGCACGATTCATGATTGCGGCGAAGAAAACGGCCAGGCGTTCATCGTCATGGAATTTCTGGAAGGCGATACACTGAAGCACCACATTGGCGGAAAGCCGCTGGCCTTGGAACAGGCGCTGGACCTGGGGATTCAGGTTGCGGACGGGCTCGATGCAGCCCACGGAGAAGGCATTGTCCATCGCGACATCAAACCGGCCAACATCCTGGTCAGCAAGCGTGGCCACGCAAAAATTCTGGATTTCGGTCTCGCCAAGCTCACGCCCGCGCGCGGTGTGGCGGGAGTCGCGGACCTTTCGTCGATGCCCACGGTCAGCGGGCAAGACATGCTCACACGGCCCGGGGAGGCGATTGGCACTGTTGCGTATATGTCGCCGGAGCAGGTGCGCGGCGAAGAACTCGATGCGCGCAGCGACCTGTTTTCGTTTGGCGTGGTGCTCTACGAGATGGTCACCGGGGTTCGGCCTTTCCTCGGCGATACCTCAGGCGTGCTTACCGAAGCGATTCTGAATCGCGCCCCCGTCGCACCTGTGCGCCTGAGTCCAAATGTGCCTGCGAAGCTGGAAGAAATCATCAACAAGGCCCTCGAAAAAGATTGCAAGTTGCGCTTTCAGAGCGCGGCGGAGATCCGCACTGACCTGCAGCGCCTCAGGCGCGACACGGAACCGAACCGCTCAGCGGCCGCTATTGCCCTGAGACCGCAGTGGCTTGCGTTAGCGGGCGCCGCCATGGTGATCGTCGGCGTCGCCATCGGCGGCTGGCAATTCTACGCGCATCGCGCGCCCGCTCTAACCGAGAAGGACACGATTGTCCTCGCCGACTTCACGAACACCACTGACGATGCGGTGTTCGATGGCACGCTCCGACAGGGGCTGACGGTGCAGCTTGAACAATCACCGTTTCTCAGCCTGGTCTCCGAACAGCGCATTCAGCAGATGTTGCGGCTGATGGGCCAGTCGCCCGATGCGCGGCTTACTCCGGAGATCGCCCGGGACCTTTGCCAAAGGGTGGAGAGCACTGCGGTCCTCAATGGCTCGATTGCCAGCCTGGGCAGCCAATATGTTCTGGGGCTCAAGGCGATGAACTGTCGCACGGGCGATTCCCTGGCGCAGGAGCAGGTGACCGCGGACGGCAAGGAGCGCGTCCTGAAGGTACTCGGTGAGGCGGCCGCGAAGCTGCGCGGGAAGTTGGGCGAATCGCTCACCTCGGTGCAGAAGTTCGATACGCCTGTTGAGCAGGCCAGTACGCCCTCGCTCGAAGCCCTTCAAGCCTACAGCCTGGGATGGAGGACCAGGGTCGGAAAAGGCGATGACGCCGCCGCCGTGCCCTTGTTGCAGCGGGCCATCCGCCTCGACCCGAATTTCGCCATGGCTTACGCCGCGCTCGGAACAAGCTATTTCAATCTCGGGGAAGCCAGCCTGGGAGCAGAGAACACGAAGAAGGCCTACGAGCGACGCGATCGGGTTAGCGAGCGGGAGAAGTTCTACATCGAGTCTCACTACTACTCCACTGTTACCGGCGACCTGGAAAAGGCTCGCCGGGCCTATGAACTCTGGGCCCAGACCTATCCGCGAGACTGGGTGCCGCCGGACAACCTGGGTGGCATCTACAGAATTCTCGGGCAATATGACAAACGCCTTGCAGAAAATCGCGAAACCCTCCGCCTCGACGCGAGCGGTGTGAGTTATGCCTACCTCGTCCACCCTTATCTCAATCTGAATCGCCTGGAAGAGGCTCGGGCCGTCGCCGAAGAAGCCCAGGCAAAAAAGCTCGATTCTCCTCTTCTGCACGGCGCTCTGTACCGGCTTGCCTTCTTGAAGAACGATGCGGCAGGGATGGCGCAGCAGGTAGCATGGTCTGCGGGCAAGCCGGGAGTGGAAGACTTGCTGCTGGCCTACGAAGCCGATACGATCGCGTATTCCGGGCGGCTTGGAAAGGCCCGGGAGTTTTCTCGCCGGGCGGTGGCCTCGGCCCAGCGGGCGGAACAGAAGGAGACGGCGGCAGGTTACGAAGCCGAAGCGGCCATGCGGGAAGCCCTCTTCGGCAATGCGACTGAGGCCCGGCAGCGGGCCGCTGCCGCGCTCGCCGTTTCGACTGGCCGGGATGTGCAGTATGGAGCGGGGCTGGCGCTGGCCTTGGCAGGGGATGCTTCCCGCGCTCAAGCACTGGCGGATGATTTGGGCAAGCAGTTCCCCGAGGATACGGTGGTGCAGTTCAACTACCTGCCAACGATTCACGCTCAGCTGGCGCTCAGTCGCAACGATTCTTCGAAGGCCATCGAGGCCCTTCAGGCCGCTGCTCCCTACGAGCTAGGGTCACCGATCAGCGGCGGTGCTTTCTCGCCCGCTCTGTATCCCGTCTATGTGCGTGGTGAAGCGTATCTGGCCGGGCATCAGGGCAGCGAAGCCGCGGCTGAGTTCCAGAGAATCCTAGACCAGCGCGGTGTTGTGCAGAACGAACCCATCGGCGCGCTCGCGCATCTCGGCCTCGCTCGCGCCTACATTCTGCAAGGCGACGCAAGCAAAGCTCGCGCGGCTTATCTGAATTTCTTTGCACTGTGGAAAGATGCCGACGCCGGCGTCCCCGTCTTGCAGCAGGCCAAATCCGAGTACGCGAAGCTCCCGTAGTCGAAAAGCCAAGTCCTTCTGCAATTCGCACCGCCTTGACGCTATCCCGGGAATCACTTAGTGTCTTTTGTTTATGATTCGAATCAGAAAAACAACCGGCATCGCTGTGCTCGTTCTCGCTGCGATTGCCACATTGATTTTGCCCGCTGCAAACGCGCAGACTTCCGCGAAGCCATGGCCGCAGCAGGCAGTGCGCGGCGCGCACGGCATGGTTGCCACCGACGAGGCTCTAGGCTCGCAGGTTGGCGTAGACATCATGAAGCGCGGCGGCAACGCCGTTGACGCCGCGGTGGCAGTGGCGTTTGCGCTGGCCGTCGTGGAGCCCGCCGCAGGAAACATCGGCGGCGGCGGATTTATGTTGATCCGCCTCGCCAATGGAAAAACAACGTTCTTCGATTACCGCGAAGTCGCTCCCGGAAAAGCCACGCGCGATATGTACATCGGCAAGGAAGGAAAACTCGACGAGGAAGCCTCGGTAATCGGCTACAAATCGGTGGCTGTGCCGGGTACTGTCGCTGGATTGGAATTGGTGCTGAAAAATTACGGCACGATGAAGCTCGCGGACGTGATGGCGCCGGCGATTCGGCTTGCGGAAGACGGTTTCGCGGTCAGCGAAAAATTGGCGCAGGAACTGGCGGAACACCGGCCGGGACTTGAGCAATTTCCAGCGAGCCAGCGCATTTTCCTGAACGCCGGAAAAATGTGGAAAGCCGGCGACACCCTGAAGCAGCCGGAGTTGCAGGGGACGCTGAAACGCATCGCCAAAAATGGCGCAGCGGAATTCTATCGCGGCGAAACGGCGCGAATGCTCGCGGACGAAATGGCGAAGAACGGCGCGCTGATTACGCTGGAGGATCTTGCAAACTACAAAGTGAGAGTTCGCGAAGTCTTGCACGCCAAATACAAGAATGGCGGGCACGACTGGGAAGTGCTGACCGCTCCGCCACCCAGTTCCGGCGGAGTTGCGGTAATTGAATCCTTGAACATGCTGCAAGGCGTGCCGCTGAAAGGCTGGAATGACCCGCAGAGCGTCCACATGGTTGCGGAAACCATGCGCCGCGTTTTTGCCGATCGCGCGGCGTATCTCGCGGATCCTGATTTTTCCGACGTGCCTGTTGCGGGATTGACCGCTGCGTGTTATGCGAAGGAGCGTGAGTCCACGATCGACGCCGCGAGCGCATCGTCAAGCACAAAAATAAAAGCCGGGGATCCCCATGCGTGCGGAAAATCATCGAGCAACGGTAACGTGCCACAAACGATTGTCAGTCTCGGCGAAGGGCCGCACACGACACATTTCTCGGTTGTGGACGCCGGGGGAAACGCGGTGGCCAGCACCTACACGCTGAATAACAGCTACGGCTCGCACGTCACCAGCTCTGCGGGATTTTTGCTGAACGACGAGATGGACGATTTTACGACGCAGCCGGGCGTGCCCAATGCCCTGTTCGGCCTGATCCAATCCGACGCGAACGCTATCGCGCCGGGGCATCGCCCGCTCAGTTCGATGACGCCGACGATTTTGCTGCGCGACGGAAAGCTGAGCTTTGTCACCGGTTCGCCGGGCGGGCCGATGATTATTTCCGCGACGTTGCTGAGCGTGATCAACTGGATGCGCCTGGGAATGGAACCGCAGGCTGCCATCAACGCTCCAAGGTTTCATCACCAGTGGATCCCGGACCAGATTCTGATGGAGAACGAATTGCCCGTCAGCCTGGAGAATGCGCTGAATGGACGCGGCCATCAAACCAAGCGCCTTGCCGTCATCGGACTTGTGAACGCCATTGCCATCGATCCGTTGTCAGGGGAACGGCTGGGCGCCGCCGATCCGCGCGATGAGGGCGCGGCCGTGGGATACTAAACAAAGAGATTTTTCGACCAGATCATGCAAAGACTACTTTCGACGTATTTGTTCGTATCGCGAAAATTGACGCCCGAACTCCTTGGGCAGATTTCCGATGCCAAATTCCAGGGCGTGGAGATTTTTTGCGCGCGCAGCCACTTCGAATACGCGGCAAAGGCGGAAGTCCAGGCGATGGCCGGCGCTCTCGAAGCGCATGGATTACAACTGGTTTCTTTGCACGGGCCGACGAGCCGCGACCTGAGCGCCATGCGCGAAAGCGGCACGCCGCTCTCCATCTGCGAAGTCGAGCGGGTGCGGCGCATCGAAGCGATGGACGAATTGAAGCGCGTCATCGACGTCGCCGATGATTTGCCGTACGCGCGGCTGATTCTGCACATGGGCGGCTCGCGGGAAACCGCCGATCCGCGGAAGCGCGATGCGGCTTTCAGCACGCTCGAACATCTGGTCTTGCACGCGCATCACGCGGGCGTAACGATTTGCGTGGAAAACACCACCAGCGAAATGGGCGACCCCGCGTATCTTCGCGCTTTTGTGGACGAAACGCGGCTGACGGGCCTGCGCTTTAATTTTGATATTGGCCACGCGCACCTCGCCGATGGCCCCGAAGAAGATCGCATTGAAAAAAGTTTCGCGCCCTTGCGCGAACTCGTCTCCTCCGTGCATCTCCACGACAATCACGGCGACAAAGATGAACACCTGCCGCCCTTCGGCGGCTCGATTGATTGGGGCGGTGCCATCAAGACCGTCCAGTCTGCACCGCAAACTAGTTTGCCGCTGGTGCTGGAGTTGAAAGAAAAGACGGGGCCCGAGGCACCAGGCGCCGCGGAACAGCTCACCGCCGCTCGAAAAGCCATGGATCGCTTTGAAAAAGCATGGGGTTAGGAGCGGCATGCGCCCCCCAGCAAAAGATAGAGACGATGACGGTTACCACCATAGATCAAGCCGAAAAGTACGAGGGGCAGGAAGTCACGCTGAAGGGGTGGCTGTATAACCTGCGGGAGTCGGGGAAACTGCTGTTTCCGATTTTTCGGGACGGCACGGGGATTATTCAGGGCGTTTGCGCGCTGAAGGAAAATCCGGAGGCTTTCGAATCGCTGAAGGGGCTGACGCAGGAGTCGAGTGTCATCGTTACCGGCAAGATACGCGCGGAGAAACGCGCACCGGGCGGTTTTGAAATCGGCGTCACAAAAATTCAGATCGTGCAGAAAGTTCCCGAGAGCACGCCGTTTCCGATTCAACTGAAGGAACACGGCGTTGATTTTCTTCTCGACCATCGCCACCTTTGGATTCGAACGCCGCGGCAGGCAGCAATTCTGCGGGTTCGCGCGGAGGCCATTCGCGCTGCGCGCGAGTACATGGACGGGCAAGGTTACACGCTGACGGATGCGCCGATGTTTACGCCCGCGGCTTGCGAAGGGACCTCGACTCTCTTCGAAGTGAATTATATCGATGACCAGAAAGCGTACCTGACGCAGAGCGGGCAGTTGTACATCGAAGCGACGGCGATGGCGCTGGGCAAGGTTTACACGTTCGGGCCGACGTTCCGTGCGGAGAAATCAAAAACGCGGCGCCATTTGACGGAATTCTGGATGCTGGAGCCGGAAGCGGCCTATGTCGAGATGGACGAGGCGATGGAGCTCGCCGAGGGACTGGTCACCGCCATCGTACAATCCGTGCTGAAAGACAAGCCGCGCGAGCTGGAAATGCTGAAGCGCGACACCACCAAGCTTGAAAACGTGAGGCCGCCTTTCCCGCGCATCAGCTATGAAGATGCGATCGGCGTTTTGCAGAAAAATGGAAATCCCGCCAAGTTCGGCGACGATTTCGGCGGCGACGAAGAGACGATCATCTCGAAAGAGTTCGACCGTCCCGTGCTGATTCATCATTACCCGTCGGCGATGAAGGCCTTTTATATGCAGCCCGACGCCCAGCGGCCGGAACTGGCGCTAGCCTTTGACATGATCGCTCCGGAAGGCTATGGCGAAATTATCGGCGGAAGCCAGCGCATCCACGATTACGATTTGCTACTGAAGCGCCTGCGCGAACACAACCTGCCGGAAGAGGCTTTCCAGTGGTATTTGGACTTGCGGCGTTACGGCAGCGTGCCGCATTCCGGCTTCGGAATGGGGCTGGAACGCACGGTCGCCTGGATTTGCGGGACGGAGCACATCCGGGAAGTGATTCCCTTCCCGCGCATGATTTACCGGGTATACCCTTAGTCTTCAGCTGGGAAGAAGCGACAATGGCACAAAAAGTTCGGATTATCGGTGTGCCCATGGACCTGGGGCAAAGCCGCCGGGGCGTCGATATGGGCCCTTCCGCGCTTCGTGGCGCGGGGCTGCAAACCAGCATCAAGAAACTGGGTCTTCAGGTGGAGGACATCGGCAATCTTTCCGTGAAGCAGCCGGAAGAAATGCCGATCGGCGAAAAGCGCGCCAAATATATGCAAGAGATCGCCGAGACTTGCGGCGACGTCGCGGCTGCTGCTGAAAAAGCATTGAGCGAGGGTTTTCTTCCGCTGGTTCTCGGCGGTGATCATTCCATAGCGGCGGGCGTCGCCGCCGGTGTCGCCAACCATTTTCGCAAAGAGAAAAAACAGATCGGGTACCTCTGGCTGGATGCGCACGGCGACATGAATACGCCGGAGTCTTCGCCCTCAGGAAACGTGCACGGCATGCCGCTCGCGGCCATCATGGGTTACGGGGCGCCGGAACTTGTTGACCTGCTCGGTTTCAAGCCCAAAGCAGAACCCGGCAACATCGTGATCGTCGGTGCGCGGGATCTGGACGCGCAGGAACGCAAAATCGTAAAAAAGTCCGGTATCCATGTTTTCACGATGCGCGACATTGACGAGCGCGGGATGCGCGAAGTGATGTCCGACGCGTTGAAATATGCGATGGACGATACCGCGGGCATTGCCGTCAGCCTTGATATGGACTTCGTTGATCCCTCGGACGCTCCCGGTGTCGGCACACCCGTTCGCGGGGGCGTCACCTACCGCGAAGCGCATCTGGCCATGGAGATGATCGCCGACACGGAGTCGATGGTTTCGCTTGAAGTCGTGGAGATCAATCCCATTCTCGACGAGCACAACCGCACTGCGCTGCTGGGCGTGGAATTGGTTCTCTCCGGTCTCGGTCAAAAAATCCTGTGATTCTGCGTTTCTGGTTTGCCTAACCGCGAGCCTTTTTCGTTCGGGAACTTGCCCGCTGACGGCGTTTCCTGCTGGCAGCCGGCAGCTTCTTTCTTGCCTTGCGCGAGTCATCGTTCGCCACTTCGGGCAGTTCGTCGCCGCTCATCGGCTGATTACCTCGCCCAGTACGCGCAAGGATTTGCAACGTTTCCGTGCGATTCGCACGCAACGAACGTTCACGAAAATATTGTTGGGTCCTCAATGCCGAAACCTTTTCAGCCACCGCTACGTTGATAAGCTGATTCAGAGCCACTCCTTCCATCTCCGCGGCCCTCCTTACCTCTTCCATCAGCGACGGCTGTAGCCGCAATGCGAAATTGCTTCGTCTCATCTCGTTTCCCCTCTCAATTCGCGCAGTGCTATTCCCGGAAGTATGACGCGGCAATCGAATCTTTCGCTCAAGGCTATAAAGTCCGTCCGATTGAAAGTGACCACGGCGTCTGCGTTCCCGTTCACAGCAGTTTCCAGCACCATATCGTCATTGGCATCCGGCAACTGCGGCCGCCATCGGTAGGCAAGCCGCACCTGTCTCGCGATGGACGCGACGTCATCCAGTACGCGTTGCACGTCACGCCGGCCAATGCCAAAAGCGTTCAACTGGTCCGTCCTTGTCAGCACAGCCTCGTATTCCAACAACAGCGGAACTGACAGAAGCAGTTCGAACCGCCCGGCCAACGCGCCCAACAGGAGCTGGCGCGATGCGCCTTGGCTGCTTCGAAAGGCTGCGACCATCACGCTCGTATCGAGAACATAGGCCAGCGACACATTACCATGATATTGCATGCAATATCACACGTCAATCGTGTCGCGCATTTTGAACCACCGCACACGATTTACTGTCCACTTCCGCTTGCCCTCCGTTGTCAGTTCAGAACGCGACGAAAAACATCCACCCACCAACCCTCTTTTTTCACTTATAACTGAAAACTGAGCAAATCGAACAGCCCGGCGGAATGAGACCGACTCGTGACCCCTGACAACAAGAAACGACTTAGAGTTGGAGTTCTATTTGGCGGGCGCTCCGGCGAGCACGAAGTTTCGCTGGCATCAGCGGCTTCCGTGATTCGTGGGATGGACCCGGACAAGTATGAAGCGGTGCCCATTGGGATCACGAAGGAAGGGCACTGGCTCGTCGGGGCGGGTGCGCAAAAGATGCTGCCGGAGGTGTTGAAGGACGGACAGCGCGTGATGATGACGGCGGACCCTTCGGATGCCGCGCTGGTGCGCCTTGACGGCAGCGGCGGCGGGCAACGGGTCGACGTCGTTTTCCCGGTGATGCACGGAACGTTTGGCGAGGATGGAACGATTCAGGGTCTGCTGGAGCTGGCGGGATTGTAGTTTGTGGGGGCGGGTGGCAGTGGCGCTGGCGTTGGCGTGGACAAGGACGTTTCGAAGCGGCTTTTGCAGGTGTCGAAGATTCCGGTGGTGCCGTGGATCACCGTACAGCGCGTGGAATGGGAGCGCGATCCGAAGGCGATTCGAACGGCGATTGAAAAGAAATTCAAGTATCCCGTGTTTGTAAAACCCGCGACGCTGGGGTCTTCGGTGGGAATGTCGAAAGTGCATTCGGGCGCGGAGCTGGGGCCGGCGCTCGATCTCGCAGCGGAATTCGCGATGAAAATTCTGGTCGAGCGCAGCGTGATCGCACGGGAGATCGAAGTTTCCGTGCTCGGGAACCACGATCCGAAGGCGTCCGTGCCCGGCGAGATCGTACCGCACCGCGAATTTTACGATTACGCCGCGAAATACCTGGAAGAAGGCACACAGCTGCTGATTCCGGCAAAACTGAAACCGGAGCAGGTGAAAAAAATCCAGAAGCTCGCCGTGGATGCGTTTCGCGCGCTGGAACTGAGCGGGATGGCTCGCGTGGATTTCTTCCTGGAGAAAAAAGGCGGCAAGATCTATCTCAACGAAGTGAACACCATCCCGGGTTTCACTTCGATCAGCATGTATCCAAAGCTGTGGGAAGCGAGCGGAATTCCCTTCCGCGAACTAATCGACAAACTAATTGACCTCGCGCTGGAGCAGCACGCCGAGAAGGCCCGCACGAAATACCAGATCGAACTACCGGAGGGCGCCGGCGGCGCTCTCGAAGTCTAATTCGTAGACGGATCAATCACCGGTGGAGCCCGTTACTCGTCCGCGTGGGACTTCCCCGAACGCCGTTTCCGGATAGTTGTTCCGTGGATCGTTTGCTCGACGAACTCGTCGCCCTGGAGCGTTCTGCCCTTGACCCCTGGATTAGGTTAGACCCTCAGGGTTACCTCGACCTCCAAGCCCCAGAGGTAACGTATTTCGATCCGTTTACGGAAAGGCGCGTCGATGGGCTGGACGCGATGCAGTTGCGGCTGGCGCCGATGAAGAAAATGAAGCCTCCGTTCACGGATCCACGGTACGACATGATCGATCCCAAGGTTCAGCGTCATGGAGATGTAGCGCTCCTGACATTCAACCTTGTCAATTACGGAAAACTGCCGGATGCTCCGGAACGTGTCTTGGCTCGCTGGAATTCCACCGAGGTCTATAGTCGGATTGGCGGGACGTGGAAGATCATCCATAGCCAGTGGTCGTACATACAGCCGGAACTAAAGCAGACGGGTTCTTAACGTTCACTTGCGGGCGAAGTGCTATCTATTTGAACGGCGCAGCTGAGGCCAGTCAGCGTGACGGCAGAACTCATGACGTTGCAAGTTCGGAGCCGCCGACAATGGCGGGCGTGGCTGGCAAAGCACCATACGTCAAGTCCAGGGGTCTGGCTCGTATTCCACAAGGCCCGCACAGGGGTGAAGTCGATTGCCTACGAAGACACCGTTCGTGAGGCGCTGTGCTTCGGATGGATCGACAGTCTCATCAAACGCCTTGATGACGACCGATACGCCCTCAAGGTCACACCGCGGCAGCCCACGAGCAAGTGGTCGGATATCAATCGGAATCGGTGGCTGGAACTTAAGGCTGCTGGCCTGCTCACGTCGGCCGGTCTCGCAGCGGCACCCACGAACAATACCTACGCTCCACGACCAGTAGTCCCCGACCTACCGGTCTACATCGCCAAAGCGCTGAAGGCAAATTCCAAAGCGTGGGAGTTCTTTCGGGAGCTGGCGCCCACCTACCGACGTGACTTCGTCGTTTGGATTCATACGGCTAAACGACCGGAAACGCGCGAGAGGCGCATTCGCGAATCGATCGCACTG
>Ga0137388_10002377_pt1 | contig 11817 bp, 11 predicted proteins | sample 15con2h14AmetaG_FD_104644 | JGI IMG/M metagenome (GOLD analysis project Ga0137388, IMG submission 104644) | Vadose zone soil microbial communities from Angelo Coast Range Reserve, California, USA - 15con2h1.4A metaG | ecosystem: Environmental > Terrestrial > Soil > Vadose zone > Saprolite...
CGCGGAGTGAAGTAAGCGACGTCTGACAAAGCAAGGTCTCTGGAGAATGAATATGAGCGAGAAAACTACAAGTCGGTCGGCCGCTGGCAGCGGAACAATTGCTCTAGGTGGTGAACTCACCGTCAACCGCCTTGGCTTCGGGGCCATGCGCCTTACGGGCGACGGAATCTGGGGGCCGCCTAAGGATCCCGCGACAGCAATTGCCGTCCTTCGCCGTGCCGTCGAGTTGGGAGTCAATTTCATAGACACGGCTGATTCCTATGGTCCCAATGTCAGCGAAGAGTTGATCGCCGAAACGCTGTCGCCTTACCCCAAGGACCTTGTCATCGCAACGAAGGGTGGATGGAATCGCCCTGGGCCGAACCAGTGGACCCACGACGCCAGCCCGGCGCACTTGCGAGCGGCGGTGGAAGGTAGCCTGAAGAGACTGCGCCTTAATCGGATCGACGTCTACCAACTGCACGTTCCCGATCCGGTGGTGCCACTCGCCGCGTCGATTGAGACCCTGGCTAACATGCAATCAGAGGGGAAGATCCGATTGGTCGGGCTGTCCAATGTCACAGTGGAGCACATCGAGCGCGCCCGCAAAATCGTGCCGATCGTATCGGTGCAGAACCGGTACAGTTTCGCCGATCGCGAATGGGACAATGTCGTCGACTACTGCGAGGCCAATGGGATCGCGTTCATCCCCTGGTTCCCGCTGGGAGCAGGGCGCGTGGCAGGAAAGCTGCTGGAACGGATTGCAACGGTTCGCCACGTAAAACCTATTCAGATCGCATTGGCGTGGTTGCTGAAGCGGTCCCCGGTTATGTTACCCATCCCCGGGACTTCCTCGATTGCTCATCTTGAGGAAAACATGCAGGCAGCGTCGTTGCAATTGTCGGAGAACGACTACCTGGAACTAACTGGGATTACCGAGTTGGCCTCCTGAACCAAACGCCTTCGATCACCTCTGTTGAATAGTACGGCGCACCGAACGGCTTTGGAACAAACGACGGGTGGGGCTGCAAGATGGAATTGTTGGGAGCGAATCAAATGAGGCGGGCGCAAATCCTACTCCTCATGGGCGCGCAGATGTTGCTTCCAGCCTTGGGGCGCACGCAGACTGTTGCCTTACCTGAGCCTCCGCAAGTGCGAGCGAAGAATCACGTCGTATCGCTTACCCTGCATGCAGTGAACGAAAATGGCCGGGATACCTTCACATTCGACGGTGCGAACCTCGCCCCGGTGATCCGCGCTTCCCCCGGCGACGTTATCAGAATCACCTACGTCAACGATCTTCCTGCAAAGTCCAGCGAGACATGCGCGGTGAACCCGTGCATGAACATGACGAACTTACATTTTCATGGGCTCACCGTTTCGCCGGACGCCCCACAGGATGACGTGCTCGGAATGCTGGCCATGCCTGGCCAGGTCTTGCACTACCGAGTGGAGATTCCACGCGATCATCCCCCGGGCCTGTTTTGGTATCACACTCATCCGCACGGCGAAAGTCATCGGCAGGTGTTGGATGGAATGTCAGGCGCCCTCGTCATCGAAGGAATGGAACGTTATGCCCGCGAGGTGAGACAACTCCGTGAACAAGTGATGGTCGTGCGCGGCCGTTCCATAGAGCGTGATCCGAATGCGGCTAAGTTGAGGCACGAGGTTGAAGTCCCATCCAAGGGATGTGGCGGAGAAGCAGAGGCAGTTGAAGAAATCTTTACTGTGAACGGAGTTGTTCGTCCGCGAATCGAGATCGCGCCGAAAGAGCGGCAATTCTGGCGTATCGTGAACGCCTCTCCGGACCGCTATTTGGACCTGCAGCTGGACGGACAGGCTTTTGAAATCGTAGCGCTGGACGGGATGCCGCTCGCGTACCGCGGACCCGATGGCCCGACGCGCAGCATCGACCACTTACTGCTGGCGCCTGCCGGACGGCTCGAAGCGATTGTCACCGGTCCACCGTCTGGAACCTTTCGTGCTCTGCGCACGCTTTGCGTGGATACCGGTCCGGACGGAGATCCCAATCCGGGTATGGTGCTCGCAGATCTGGCGCAGCCCAGTTCGGATCGGACTGGTTCAAATTCACCGCCTAAGCAGGTGCGCGATGTCGATGACCGCCGCCCCGTCTACAAGCGACTCGACCTTGAGCGATTGAAGAAGACCCCACCAGACTTCACTGTCACGTTTACAGAAGACAAGAACGGCTTCTACATCAACGGCCGCAAGTTCGCGCCGGGTGCAGGTCCGATGACCAGCGCTCGCGTCGGTACTTATCAGCATTGGCGTATTGTCAACGACTCTGCTGAACTTCATCCTTTCCACATACATCAGGTCCACTTTCTTGCCTACGCAGAAAACGGTGTACCGCTTTCGCATCCTGCGTGGCTGGATACAGTGAATGTTCCCTATCGCGGCACCGTGGATGTCATCCTCGACTTTACTGACCCTGTCATCAAGGGCATGTCAGTATTCCATTGTCATCTGCTGAATCACGAGGACAAGGGCATGATGGCCAAGATCCTGTTCAGGTAGCCGATATCACCACGCTGCCTGCAGACAGCAGATGACTGGTCAAGGTCCGCCGTGGCGATTTCCCGATCAATCTGGTTCCTTTCGAAAAAGGCGAGAACTGCGAGGAAAGGGATTGTCTGCGAAGCCAGCGCGCGGGTAAGATCAGCCCCCAACCCAGTGGTGCTGGGTGAGTGGCGCATGCAGAAACAATTGTTGCTAACGCTACCGACTCGCAGTGCTTCCAGTCAGGCTGCTGAATACGATCTTGGTAAAGACCTCCGGAGTTACGTAGCCATTGCCCCACTTGGCGTCGAAGTCTTTGGTCGGCGCAGCAGCCACCGCTTCATCCATGGTCTTGCCTGCCGTAATCAACGCCTTGATGCGCTGCCGAACCTGAGCCAGCATATCGCGATATGCCTGTAGATCAGCGTGCGTGGCTACTGGCCCGTGTCCGGGGACAATCTTTGTCTGCTCGTCGGTCTGGGCCAGAATGCGATCGACCGAGAGAATCAGGCCATCAATTGAGCCTCCCGACGCCAGGTCAATGATGGGATAGAAGGCGTTCGAGAAAATATCCCCTACCACCGCGACGTTAGCCGGCGCGATATAAATGATCGTGTCTCCATCCGTATGCGCAGGTCCATAATTAGCCAGCGTCAGCCGATGAGAGCCTTGATGCAACGCCATGGTGCTTGAATAAGTTATGGTTGGGAGAGCCTGCACCGGATAACGGCCGTCGTGCAAACCAATGAAGGGAACGTCTTGGGCCGAAGACAGCTGTTTTTTAACGTTTTCTTGAGCAATGATAGTTACGCCCATGACCCCGTAGAACACATTTCCGCCGGTGTGGTCAAAGTGCCAATGGGTATTCACCAGTCGTGTGACGGGACGCATCGTCGTTTCGAAAACCGTATCGTTCAGCTCAACAGCTCGCGAGTCTATTCCGCTGTCGATCAGCAACACACTGCCGTAATCGACCACAGCCGTAACGTTTCCTCCATCGCCGGAAAAGAGAAACAGACCCTTGCCGAGCGGGATCGTTTTCAACGGACTACTGTCAAACTGTTCCGTCGCCTTCTGGATCACAGTCTCGTCCGCTCCCACCTCAGCTGTGGCCCGTGAGGTTGCCCCTGCTATTGCCAGGAACAAGACAAGCGCCTGCATTAAGAAGAATGTCGGTTTTGTCTTCCGAATAGTGTGTTCCACTGTGTTGCTCCTTGAAAGTGACGCTGAACCGTCGCTGCTCGAGGCGTTTGCCTCTAAGAGTTAATGAACGATTTCAGTTTGCTGCGCCGATGTCGCATGTCGCTGAATGAGTGAAAATGCCCCGCCAAGGACACCAACGAACAACGCAGCGATGCCCCAGAATGTGCCGCTGAGGTGATTCCCAAATAGCGCATCGAGTGAGAAAGCGCCTGGGCCGGTGAACACGACACTTAACGCCGTGACACCAAGTACAAGGATGTACTCGTACCCACCGTTCTGAGCGAAGAAGCCCTTCTTGATGTGCACGGTCACAGCCACGACCATCACGCTGCAGATGAGTGCGGCTCCAATCGGCGTGAATAACCCGAGCGCCAGGAGGAGACCGCCCCCAGCCTCTGCGAGGCCTGCCATCAGCGCATGGCGCCGCCCCGGCAGGAACCCGATCGTCTCGAAGAATTGGCCGGTGACGTCGAGACCTGGTCCGCCGAACCAGCCAAACAATTTCTGTGCGCCGTGTGTGACGAGTATCAGCCCTGTAGTCAGTCGTAGAAGTACAAGCCCAATCTCCATACCAACCGTCCTTTTCGACATGCGATGTTTATGCATCGTGTGCGTCTGGTTAGACGACAGATGTACTGCGAAGGGCCCGGCCTGTAGTCCTGGTCCCATCACGCCACGGTCTCAGCGAAGGCCTCGATCTCGTTGACCTCATATTCGCTGAGACTCAGATCTCCAGCGCGCATGACTCCCTCTGCCTGCCGCGCATTGCGGGCTCCGACGATAGCGCCGGTCACAGAGGGATGGCGCAGCGTCCAGGCAATTGCGACTTCGCCGACAGAACGGTTGCGGCCCTCGGCTATCTCTCGCATGCGCTCGACCAGCGCCAGGTTGTAAGAGAGATTTGGTTCCGTGAAGTCGGGATGCCCCCGGCGCCAGTCATCCTTGGGCAGCCTGTCCGCGCGCTCGCGAGTCATGGCACCGGTCAGAAGGCCGGAAGCCATCGGGGAATAAACGATGACTCCAATGCCTTCACTGAGGCAGTAGGGCAGGATTTCTTCTTCGATCTCGCGGTGCACCAGTGAATATCGCGGCTGCAGAGAAGTCACTGGAGCGATAACTTGGGCGCGCAGCAACTGCTGCACATTGAAGTTGGAGACTCCAATCCAGCGCACCTTGCCTTCGCGCTTCAGGTCGGCGAGCGTGGACCATCCTTCTTCCAGTTCGGGTGAATCTTTGTCGGGAGGCCAATGGATTTGATAAAGATCGATTACATCGACGGAGAGGCGGCGAAGACTGTCCTCGACTTCGCCGCGAATCGAAGCTGCGCTAAGTACTTTTCGCACCTCACCGTTGGCATCACCGCGCAGGCCGCACTTGGTAAAGACGTAAGGTCTGGATCCGCGCCACTCCTTAACAGCACGGCCTACCACTTCCTCGGAGTGTCCCAAACCATATACGGCGGCCGTATCGATCCAGTTGACGCCGAGTTCGAGCGCGCGGTGAATGGCGGCTATGGATTCGTTGTCGTCCTGCGAGCCCCAGGCGAACTGCCAGCCCGAACCGCCGATCGCCCAGGCTCCGTAGCCCACTCGAGTAATGTGCAGGTCAGAATTACCAAGTCTGCGCATTTCCATCTCAATCTCCTTTTCAAAGTTCCTAGCTGCTGTTTTCCGGAACTTCCGAATCCATTCTCCGCGCGCTCAGGCAGTTATTTTCAAGGCAACCCTAGGTGCCCTGTTTACCCCGCTTGTGTGCCGGCACATGTTCCTCGCCATCTGCAGCCGCTTGACCGACTCTTTTTTCGTAGCTAAAATCGGTCACCCGACTGCCGTTTGGGCTGCCTTCTTCAAACGCTTTCTCCAGAAAGTAGCGATTCCCGTATTTATTGAAGATCAATTCGCTCTTGGCCGGTGTGCCGTTCGCTTGAGTGTCCCGGACTTCCAAGAGAGTCGACGTCGAGTCGTTCGCGCTCTTGATTTCCATGACTGTCAGGTCGGAGTCAGCCAGTATTTGGACGATGTACTGGCCTGCCGGCAATTTGGCGCTTCCCGCGTGAAATTGAAAGGGAATGTTGACGTCAAGCTGGTCAATGATCTGCGCCTGTGCTTTGGTTGGATACACGGTTAATCCAAAGACCAAGGCGATGAGCCCTGACAGCAGTAGGTGTTTTTTTGTTTCCTGCAGTTTCATAGTTTCTCCTTTTTGAGATTGCTGCGATAACACTCCTACGCGCGACTCGGTGTGGAGCGCTGTGCCTAGGCTCTTGCCGAACTGGGAGGGAAGGCCTTGAACATCTTCGCCACACCCTTGTCCAGGTTCTTCTCATTCTGCGCGGCCTTGTCAGAGAGCGTGTCTTGCGCACTTCCGCGCCAGATCAGCTGTTTGGTCTTGGCGTCGTAGAAGTCGATAACCAGGGTTCCTACTTTGTAGTCTTGCTCGGTAGTAGTCGCGTCGCCGAACCCGCCGCCTCCGAACCTTCGCCATCCCCATCCCCCACCGAAACCGTCATAGAACGTCTGAAGTGTTTTCTGTGTCTTCGAGCACTTAATCGCTACCACGGCCACGTCGCCACCGCTCGGCACCTGAGTCCACCCCTTGGCTGCAAGTTGAGCATCCACGGCATTCTTGATTCGGGCATCCCAGAGAGAATTCCCAGGTTTGATTTCCTGCCACGAATAGGTTTTGTACTGAGAGAAATTGGCTTGGTGATCAAAATCGGTTTGGACCTTCTGGGCAAACGCAGATCCCATCAGGGCCACGAAAAACATGATGCAAACTGCTGTACAACGCGTGGGCTTCATGTGAGCCTCCTTTTCGTATGTCAGGAATGCATGCGCATTTCCAAACATTCTGCACACCGAAAAACTCTGTTTGATCGTTCTGGCTCAAAGCGTTGCGCGTGTGCCCGCTGAAAATGCAGGAGACGTGCAAGGCTGGAGGCGTCGACTAGCGGACTTACTGTCCGCATGTGGACCCTTGTTAGTCATTCATCGACTGTGTTGATCGCCTGAGATATGAAATTCTTGTGCCTCGTGTGAGTTGGCATTTGGAGACCTGCGTGCAGACCAGCAACGATGGCATGTTTGAGCCGGTGGGATCGAGTGCAGCAGATGAAGCAACTACGGTTTCTAACTCATGTTTTGCTGCTAACTATTTCAATTGCGATGACGCACGGCCTCGGCCACGCGCAGGCGCCAGCAGCCTACCAAGAAGCGATCGTATCTTCTTCGACGACTGCCCACGATGAGGCTGGCGACAGCCAGTCGCCGTCGATCCACGGACCGTCGGATCAGGTGTCGGCTAGTCCGTGTCGCCTCCGGGTGCAAGAGCCATTTCTCCAATCTTCGGCGAACGCCACAGCAGCTACGGCGACGACCGGAACCCTGGACTACACGCCGTTGTCCCCACGCTGTAAATTCAACCTGTTTCTGAAGCAAACCCATTCGCCCTACACATTCTTGTCATCGGGCTTTCAGGCGACGTGGGCCCAGGCTATGGGGCAGTGGCCGCACTATGGCGGAGGTACGCAGGGTTGGGCGAAGCGATTTGGTGCGACTCTGGCGGACACAGAATCGCGGAGATTCATCCAGACTTTTGCTCTATCGACGGTCTTGCATCAGGATCCTCGCTACTTTCCGTCGCGCAAGCGAATGCTTATGGCTCGGGTGTGGTATTCCACAACCAGAGTTGTGGTCACTAAGAACGACAACGGCAATAGCGCATTTAACACGTCCGAGTTTCTGGGGGCTCTGGTCAGCAGTGCGGTACAAAACGCCTACTACCCAAGACATGACCGAACTTTCGGGGACACCATGAATCGCTTTGGTGGTGCGCTGAGCTCGGATGCGATCGAGGATATTCTGCGCGAATTCGCGCCGGATGTTAAGCGTCTCTTCCGGAAGCATGCACCGAAGACCGTCCTGAAGATCGAGGAGAAGCTTCCTATTCCTCCCGAAGATAAGCCTTAGCTGAAGATCAATATGATTGTCTCTCGTTAGCCCTGTGAGGTTTGCTTGTACAACCGCGGGGCAAGCAATCCAAGGGATGCGGATGCGCTAGGGCAACCCGGCTTGAGTCTCCTGTAGTTCCCTTCAAGCCGCACTTCCACTCGACGCACCCGCACGATGAATCTCTTTGGTTTAAGCCGATTTGCGTGGTTTGGCCTCTGCTTCAAACAAGCGGAACATTGACCAGATGCTCGCTAAGGAACCACGTTTGCAATTCGTTGCCTCGCAAGACCTGGCTAACGACCAGATCATTGGTCCCGTCATCGCCCAACCGCGACGCGAGGGATGCGAAGTCACGGCAGTCGCGAATAATTATTTGGTGTGCATCGAGCAATCGAGACAGCTGCGCCGGCACTTCTTCGCGGCCCCGAGGGGGTCGCGCAATGCGGGTGGTCTCCGCCACATCCGGCGCCATGGCCAGGCTGATTCCGCCGAGCAACTGAATTCGCTCTGCGATAGCATCCACCAGGTTCGATTGTTCTTCAAAGTGCTTGTCGAACAAAAGATGGAGCTGGTAGAAGGTTGGGCCAGCTACCTGCCAGTGAGACTTCTTGTACAGATCACGAAGGGTGATCGTATCGGAAAGCAATTGGTTGAGGCGCTCCGTCATCTCTAGTCGCACCGGTTCCTCCAATTCGAGTGGAAGCAGATGACTAACCGTGCCGTAAGCCTGAATTTCGGGAGCGCTTTGGTGAAGCTGCGGCTGGGCGCTGACCATTGAATGATTGATGGACTTAACAGTTGTTTGCATGGATGGCTTTCTCCTCCCAGTAAATAAGCATTTAGCGTGCCAGAGTGTTCCTCGCGATCGGGTAGAGAAAACAGTAGCTTGCTAAGCGACGCCTCTTCTCCGGCGTGACGAGGTGTCCGCATTTGGACACGTAGGAATGTGCATCGACACTGAAGCCGGGGCAGGACCACAAGAGACCGAAAACATAGAATGTTCTTCCGTGGCGATATAACGACCGATCAGGATGGGCCTCAGGCCCCATCAAAATTACATTTCACTATGAGAACGGTGGCGTCGTCGCTGAAGCCAACTTCCCGACAGAACTCTGCGGCACTCTGAAAAATGTTATCCGTCAGCTCTTTCGCTGACAGTAAAGAATCGCGCCGAATCACTGCCGACAGCCGTTCCAAACCGAATTCTTCTCCCTGCGAATTTTCTGCCTCGGTAATACCGTCCGTGTACATAACCAGAAGATCGCCGGCCGTGAGGTCAGCTCGATCGATTTCGCAACTTACGTTGTCGAACATTCCGAGTGGGAGGCAGGACGAGTTCATCCGAACAACGTCGCGCGTATTTCTCCGAAACAGGAGAGCCGGATTATGGCCGCAGTTGATGTAACGGAGCGAGCGGCTGAGTGCATCAATGTCCGCCAGCAGTAGCGTGACGTAACGGTCGCCGTCAGATACGGAATGGATCCCATTGTTCAGGCGATTTACAACCTCCAGCATGTCCCGTTTCTCACTCACCTCCAGTTGCACGGCAGCCGCGGTGGCGGACATCAGAAGGGCAGCAGCAACACCCTTTCCCGCGACATCAGCAATCACTACCTGGATCGTGTGGTCGTCGATGGGTATGTAGTCGTAGTAATCGCCGCCCACACCTCTCATGGGCCGCATCGTCCCGGCGATTTCCAGCCCGGCAATGGATGGGCGATGGATAGGCAGAAACAACCCCTGAACCTGCGCGGCCAGTTCAACGTCCTGTAGAAGTTGATCGCGCTGCTTGCGTACTGCCTGGTCAAGCAATTCTCTCTGTTTCACATATCTCTGAATCACGTAAACCACGAAGGTGAACCCGACCAGCGCGGTGAGGTTGTGTGTTATCCGGGCCCCTGGACTTGGATAAGGATCCCCGAAAAGATCGTGGAGAAAGACACAGACCGCGATCAGCCCATAACTGATCTGGCTGCGCAAGAACATGGCGCTGATCCCCAGGGGCAAAAAGTAGAGATACCCCAACGAGATAGACGTGACGATAAAGTCGGCGTAGGCAACCGCGGCAATCGATCCGAAGACCAGCACCGCTGGCAGCCATTGAGGGCCGCCTGCGGCCGCCTCCCCTCGCAACAGCGATCGTGAAGCAAGCAGAGCTAGAGTTTCCGGTGGCGTCCCTGTTATCACTTGCATCAGTTGTCCCCTTCTTGGAATAACGAAACCTACCTTGTTTCTCCTGTTTCCAGCGGCTCGAGTGTCTTCGGCGAGAGACGTACGTGCTGCTCACGAACCCGGTGATAGAGGAGAAGAGTAAGCGCAAACGCGCAGCCCGCAGCTCCTGAGCCACAGAGGAAAATCGCCGAAAAACCGAACCCCCCGACAATAAATCCTGCGATCGGACCTGTAATGCCCATCGCCAAATCGAGAAATGCCGTATACACCCCGAGTGCAGTTCCGTGATTCTGAACAGCAACCGTTTTGAGAGCTTCAACTCCGAGAGCCGGGAACACCAGGGCGAAGCCACATCCGCTGAGAGCCGCACCCGCAAGAGCCACGTCGTGAGTCGTGGCCGACCACAAGACGAGCAATCCGGCAGACTCCAAGATGAACGAAACCATGGCAACTCGGAATCCATCCCAACGATTAATGGCGCCTGCGAACAAAAGACGCGTAACGATGAAACAGCTGCCGAATAAGATCAGCGCGAGCGCCGGGTCAGTCCAGTGGCGACTGGCGTAATAGAGCCCCGTGAAAGACGCAATCGCGGCAAATCCGACCGTGCCGAGAGTCAGTCCCAGCCCGTGAAGTACTACTTTGCCGAGCACCCTCGAAAATTCCAGATGAGCACCGCGCACTATCGGAACCCCGGCCAGTGGAAAGGCGAAAGCCAGGCTCAGCAGCGATATTCCCGAGGCGGCCGCTCCAATTGACTCGAACCCATATCTGTTTTCAAGCCAAATACCAAGAGGGGCCCCTGCTGCCATGGCACCGTAGGACGCGATTCCAGCCCACGAAATCACCTGTGCTGCATATTCTGGCGCGACACGTCCCAGCCCCCATGTGATTGCACCCGTCGCTACACAGCTTTCGCCGCAGCCAAGGATCAAACGACTGATCAGAAGAACGACAAAGCAGGCCATGGTGTTAGATTGCAGCGAGGCCGCAGCAAGCAGACAAAGTCCACTAAGCAAACCCACAGCCTGACCGACTAAAACCGTGGCTCGAGGACTTAAAACGTCGGTCATTCGGCCGGCTCTAGGACGAGTCACAAGGGTTGCCAGATATTGCGCACTGATTACGACACCGGCCCACAAGGGAGAGAGGCCCAAATGGAGATGAACAAAACCGGGCAAAACTGCCAGGAGAAGGCCGATCGTCAAGTAATAAAAAAAGACGAACAAAGATGTGTGAATGATTCGAATTGTTGTCGGCGTTACGATCATGTGTCAGAAAGACTCCACCCATTCTTCCCCCGACTCCTCGTGGCATCGACTCTTGCCCCGGGTCATCTCGTCATCGAGGCGGAGTGAATATCTGCGATACCGGCAACTTCCTCCATTCGCCGCAGGACAGCCGAGAAGTCTTCTTCATCATGGCGTGCCAACTCCTCTGAATTGACGCGAAATGCTGCTTCAGTCACAGGCATGGAAAGATGCGCCTCTGCCGCCGCACCCAGAATCAACTGGAAATCCTTGTTCATCAGGCGAAGCGGAAATTGTGGACTGTAGTCGTTGATCGCCACCCTCGCCAGCTTTCCCACATGAGCCGGCGCGATCACAGCTGTCTTTGACAAGACCTCAAGCAAGCGTTCGCGATTGAGACCGACTGTCTCCCCGAGGACCACAGCCTCAGCAATGGCCTGCATGCCAATACCTAAGAGGGTGTTGACGACTAACTTCATCGCTGTCCCGGAGCCAGGACCGCCCAGAAGAAAATGCTGTCTCGCAATCGCCTGGAATATTGGTTCAGCAGCGAGGAAGACGTCTTGGTTGCCGCCGGCCAGCAGCGTCAGAATGCCTTGTTCCGCGGCAGGAGTGCTACCCGAGATGGCGACGTCCAATACCTCGATGCCACGCTTAGCGCCAAGCCTGTGCAGTTCCCGCGAACTCTCTGGGGAGATCGTGCTCATCTCCAACACGATGGTTCCTGGCCGCGCCTCAGCAAA
>Ga0137388_10002379_pt1 | contig 11812 bp, 10 predicted proteins | sample 15con2h14AmetaG_FD_104644 | JGI IMG/M metagenome (GOLD analysis project Ga0137388, IMG submission 104644) | Vadose zone soil microbial communities from Angelo Coast Range Reserve, California, USA - 15con2h1.4A metaG | ecosystem: Environmental > Terrestrial > Soil > Vadose zone > Saprolite...
CTTGGTGGCTTCGATGAGAACTTCGTGGGACCTGCGGGTGACGATGCAGAGTTCTCGCATCGCGTGCGCCAAGTGGGCGCTATCCAATACACGCCGGCGGCCCACCTCGTTCATCTGAAGGCATCGGCCGGTGGTCTTCGTGATTCCGCGGGCCAGGCCCGCTATGTTTGGCAAACGGCATTCTGCGTCAACTATTTCTGGTTCAAGATCGGGACTCGCTGGGGGTTCCGACATCGCATGACCCTGCGTACCTTTCGGCAGCAGGTTCTTAACCGACGGACAATCCTGAACGGCCAGTGGTTGCCATTCGCGCTAGCCTTCCTGCGCGGCATCAGGGATAGTGAGCGAGTGATCCGACAGGTTCGGGGGATGGCGGTCCGGTGAGGGAACCGCGGGAGCTTGTGAACGCTGCATGGGCCAGGAGGGCGAGACCAGTGATTCGGAAGTGTGAGACGCGCTTGGGATCCTACCCTCGCTGCTGCTACGGGCGGCCGAGGTGATCCAATGATGAACCGGCGAGCGTTCATCGGCGCTCTCGGACTTGGAGCACTCGGGGGTGCCGCGTGTACGCGTCCTAACGTAGTCCACGCCAATTCCATTCGTGACGGGATCAACTACAGCGATAGAGGCGGTTACAACGATCTCGACTTCGCCGCGCTCGTCGCGCAGTACGGTGGCGGCTTCCAGGGCAGTGCCAGCGTTCCCAATAGCATGCCGTCTGGCACGCCCACCCCCGCGCCCAGCAACTTCATTGGCTATCGGCTCGGCAGGGTGGCCAAGCGGTGGGTGTTCGTCGATCCGCTCGGGAAGGTTATGCTGCTTCGAGGGCTCTACAAGACGAGCTACGATCAGGTGCATCAGATCGGCGGTGGGCAACAGGCCGGTCGGACGCTCATCAAGAACATGTACACGAAGTACGCTGGAGGAGGTATCGGGTGGGATGCCGCGACGGCCACTCGCCTGAAGATGTTTCACTACAACTCGACGGCCTCGGCGTCACGGTATCTGGGCGGCCACGGGATCGCGTTCCAGGCGCAGTACAACACCGGGCTCTATACCCTTAGTGGCGGGTTCGGCGTCCTGAGCGAGGCCGTTAAGGATGTCATCAGATACGGCGTCAACCAGGGCCTGCCTGGTCAGACATGGGTGGGCCGCCATATGATTGATGCCTTCGACCCGAAGTTCAAGCAGTACATTGATTACCCAGATCCCAACGGATGGGGTGGGATCAGTCCCAACCCGGCCGTCCTCTTCTTCCAGGCGGATGACGGCGACTACATGTACGGCTTCGGGTCCGGCCATACCGACGAAACTGGGGCCGCTCCGGACGACAAGAACTGGGGGCCCCACGGTGGCATGATCGCACTCATCAGTAAGCTGACCATCACAGGGCCCGTCACCGATCCGCGAGGTGGGACGCAGAAGTGGACCGTGGACACGGTCAACCACACGAAGGCGGCCATCATCGCGGCCCTCACCGCGAAGTACGGCACCATCGCGGCCCTCAACGCGGCCTGGAATACGAGCGGCTACTACACGACCTTCGGGTCGGCCGGTGGGTGGGGCGTCGGGACCGGGCTCACCGACGAGGACGGTTTCCGCCCGCGCAAGTGGTTCGGGTCGGAAGGCGCCCCTTTCTACCAGCACGCCCCAGGGCAGAATGACTACTTCAACAGCACGCGATGGAACCCGAACGTCAAGATCGACCTCGACCAGTTCCTGGGCGCAATGATGGAGGCGTATCTCAAGCCGTTCGCCGAGCGCCTTCAGATACGTTGGCCGGGCGCGCTCTTCATCGGGCATACGGGGGCCGGGGCTCGCCTCGGCATGAACCGGAAGCCGATCTTGGAGGCGATGAGCAAGTACTGTCACCTGACCCGAGGCTTCGACCAGACTGCCCCTGAGTCCACCAACCGGCTGGCACGCCAATGGATGGGGCGGGATATTCCAATGGTCTCGGCGCTCTACTTCCCCAACAACGACGATGGCAGCGTGTACTACATCAAGCGCGGCGATGGCACCCAGGCCGCGCGGGGCGCAAACATTGGCAAGCTCCTGAACATAGGAATGAACTATCGCGAGGCGGATGGGACGTATCCTGTTGTGGGGAACAACTTCTGGGGAATGTACGATCAGCCGGGCGAGGGCACTGGCTGGGGCATCTTCAGCTACAATGACAATCCCTATGACGGCCGGGACTACCGCGTCGCACAGCCGGACCCGTATACCGCGGGGCGCACCACCCTCACCGAAGATCGCGTCTACGGCGACGCCATAACGCCCCTCAAAAGCTCGCACGTCGCACAGTTCACGACGCTCCAAACCCAGTTTGGACGTTAGATCGGAAAACCCACGGCTCCTCTAGGCGGTTCTTGCCAGGGAGGCAAAAGGTTCTGCACAACCGGAGCTTGGAGCATCCTCCGGCTACCATTGGACTCTGTACGTGGGCGGTTGGGGCGAACACTTACTCAGTGGCTGGTACGGGTCCATCAACCAGATTACTGGGCAGCCCAGACCTGAACGTCGCTACTCTAGACGGTGCGGAATCTCTGACTATGTCGATAGAAGCCAAATTCGCCAGAATCCGGGAACTTTACCGTTGTATCGGGCCCTGGTGCGCGGCCCTCTATGCCGTAAAGCTTCGTTCCCTTTCCCTCCTGAGTCGCCTTGGTCTCTGCTCAGTCAACGGTCGGCAATTTGCCTTGCGCACTAGGAGCAGTCGCAGTCGCGTCTATGTCCGGTACGCCTCGAGTGATCTTGACGTCTTCGAGCAGATCTTCGTGAAGCAGACATATCGCTGCTTGCTCGATGTCAGCAAGCCAAAGTTGATCGTTGATTGTGGAGCGAATGCTGGCTATTCCTCCGTCTACTTCCTCAATAAGTTTCCCGAAGCCCATGTGGTCGCCATTGAACCAGCTCCTGACAATTATTCTATGTGCCAAAAAAACCTGAGTGCATACGGAGAACGTGTAACGTTACTTCGCGCAGGCATCTGGACTCATGATGCGCCGCTCATTGTCTGTCGAGGGCAGTATAGGGATGGACGCGAGTGGGCGGTGCAGGTACGCGAATGTCAGACGGGGGAGACCCCGGAAGTATATGGCCAAGATATTGGGACCGTACTCGGCCAGACTCGTTTCCAAGCCATCGATATCCTAAAGGTCGACATAGAGGGAGCTGAGAGGGCGATTTTCTCCGGCCGCCATATTTGGCTGGATCAGGTCTGCAACATCGCCATAGAGCTCCATGACACCAGGTGCGAGGCGGTGTTTTTCACGGCAATGTCCGGGTATAGGTATGATTTGTCCAGGTCAGGCGAATTGACCGTGTGCAAGAATATATCCCGAATCGTTTGACGGGCACGCTCGGATACCTCAGTGGACGGTAGATCGGAAAGGCCACGGCTTCTCTAGGCGGTTCTCACCAGGAAGGCGAACGTTCCGCAGAACCGGAGCTTTAGGAAATTGATCTCTCGGATGTTCTTCCTGCGCCACGTTCCGTAGCTCTCGAAAAGGCGGTTGAGCGGGGATTCCGAGGCCCACCAGGATTCACGAAAGAACCGGTCGCGCAGGTGCCAGGCCATCAAGGAAACGGCATCAACGCCCGGCCTGATCTCGCAGATGCGCAGCCCCGCCTCCTCGACCACTTCCTTGAAGCCAAGTGGGGTGAAATTCCAGAAACTGTACCCGTGATAGGGCTCGAGCTGTGACACGGATCCTGCGAAATAGCCGGTAGGTTTCAACGTCCGTCGTACGTTGCGCAACAGCTCCAGTGGCCGGCGCACATGCTCCAAGACATGCTTGGAGTAGATCATGTCGAAGGATTCCGGCGCGAACGGGATCTCCACGCCGTCATAGATGCTGAACCTACCGTCGGCGCTCGTGCGCTTGCGGGCGGCGGGAGAATCGGCAATGTCGATGCCCGCCCAATCTACGGTAGGGTCGCGCCGCCGGAACACATCGAGCGACCTTCCATCGCCGCACCCGAGATCCAGTACGCGCGGCTTCCCTCCGCCATTCCAAAGGCGATCGTAAAAGAGATCCACGTAGTATTCGGCGCTGGTCTGCGCGCAATGATCATTTGGCAGGCAATCGGCAAGAATGTCGATGAGGTCGCCGCTGCTATCAGGCATTGCCGGCTCCTGCTAGCTGCTAATCGAGCCGCTCGACCGTGGGCTCGGCGAAGCGGATCGGACCCCAAGCGCGGCGCCAGGTGCGGACACTGGCTGCCTCGCGCGGCGGCGTGACCTCGAAGTGAAGCACATCCGGCACCAGATCGAGATCGTGCTGCGCCCCACCCGAGTTGCCCTGGATCACGACTAGCGCACAGTGATAACTGCCAGGTGACAGACGAAGCTGCGGCAGTACGATCTTGAAGGTGGCCACCTCTCCGCGCTCGATCGAATGTGTTTCGGGTCCGACTAGCGTGCCGACCGGTAGGCCGGCGGGCCCATAGATGACCGTTGCGAGCGCGAAGGGCTTGACTGCCATGGTGCCGCGAACGGTCGCGAGGATTGCGAGGGTATCATCCTGTGGTACCCGACTGACGGGGCGGTCGAGAGCGAGTCGGACGATCGACACAGCGCGCGAGAGGTTCGCGGTCTCACGCGGGGCGTCTTCGACCTCGTAGACCGTCGCGCTCGCATCTGCCGGCTTCCGGAGGTATTGCTGGATCACCTCGGTGGTGGGGCCAGATGCTACGAGCTGGCCATGGTCGAGCAGGAGAGTTCGATTCGTCAGGGCCTGGATGGTCGAGAGATTGTGGCTGACGAAGACGACGGTGCGCCCGTCATACGCCACCTGGCGCATCTTCTTGAGGCACTTCTGCTGAAACTCGGAGTCACCGACGGCGAGCACCTCGTCAACTAGCAGGATGTCAGGCTCCATGTGTGCGGCCACGGCGAATGCCAGGCGTACGTACATGCCGCTGGAATAGTGTTTGACCGGAGTGTCCAGAAAGGGATCGACTTCAGCGAAGGCGATGATCTCCTCGAAGCGCCGGTCGATCTGAGTCTTCCGCATGCCCAGGATGGCGCCGTTGAGATAGATGTTCTCGCGTCCGGTTAGCTCGCCGTGAAATCCGGTGCCGACTTCGAGGAGAGACCCCAGGCGGCCCCGCACCGCCGCGGTACCGCTGGTGGGGCTGCTGATTCGCGAAAGGATCTTCAGCAGGGTGCTCTTACCGGAGCCGTTTCGGCCGATGAGGCCGATCAGCTCACCATGCTCGACGTCGAAGGACACGTCCTTGAGTGCCCAGATGGTGTTGGGGGAGCGGGTCCTGGACCGCGAGGCTGTGAAGAGTGACTTGACTGAGTGTGTGATCACGTCGCGGAGGGCGTTGTGGCCCCTCTCGACGATTCGGTATTGTTTCGAGATGTTCTCCGCCCGGATGACAATATCGCGCATCGCTCAGACCACGTCCGCCACGGTGCGTTCCATTCTCTGGAAGTAGAAGAGCCCGGCGGCAAGCACAACTAGAACGGCTGCTGAGGAGGCAGCCAGCAAGGGACCCGGAGCTTGAGCAGCGCCCGTCAACGCCCAGCGAAATCCCTCGATGACACCGGCCATCGGGTTGAGGCCGTACAGCCACTGCCAACGATCGGGGACCAAGCTGGCAGGGTAGGCAACGGGGGAAGCGAACATCCAGAACTGCACCAGGAACGGTACCGCGTAGCGCACGTCACGGTAGAGTGCGTTCAATGCCGAGAGCCACAGGCTGACGCCTATGGCGGTCAGTATGGTCAGCAGGAGAAGCGGGAGTAGCCAAAGGGCCTTCCACGTCGGCGGGATGCCGTAGAGCAGCATCATGCCGAAGAGGATGACGGAAGCCACCGCGAAGTCGACAAGGCCCGAAAGGACAGCCGATATTGGGAGCAGGATCCTGGCGAAGTAGACTTTTGTGATCACCTGCTGGTGGGACACGATGGCATTGGAGGCATGGGTCAGTGCGTTCGCGAAGTAAGTCCACGGGAGCAGGGCCGTGTAGTAGAAGATGGGGTACGGCACGCCGTTCGAGGGAAGGCCGGCAAGACGCCCAAAAAAGATGCTGAACACGATCATCGTGAAGAGTGGCTGGATGATGGCCCAGGCTACACCGATCACGGTCTGCTTGTAGCGGACCTTGAGGTCGCGCCAGACGAAGAAGTAGAGGAGCTCCCGATACTCCCAGAGCTCCGCCAGGTTCACTTCAAACCACCGGTGCCGTGCCCGAATGAGCGTTAGCGGGCTGTCTGTAGCCGCGCTCCCCGTAAGCGGATCCGAGGAGATGGAGGTGGCTTGCTTCATAGGTGATCCGTTGCGACTACGATTCCTGGAAACATTTCACCTGACCTGGCAGGACTAGTTGAGCCGACAGCATGGCAGTGTCCATCTCTCGTGACCATTCGAGTATACGACCAAGAACAGTTCCCACCAAACTTGAGGGCACGATTGCCTCGCCGGGCGCTCATCGTGGCACGGCCGGTCTTCATCGGCGCACCGACCTGGCGGATTGAAGGGCGTTACACACCGCACGGACGCAGGGGCCCACGTCGCGGTCGTTGATGAGAACCAGGTCGGCGTGGCCGCGCGTTGGTGCCACGTAGCGGTCGTGCATGGGACTGACGGTGACCTCGTATTGCTGGATGACGGACTCGGGGCTACGCCCTCGGAACTCGACGTCGCGTTTGAGGCGGCGCATCACTCGGAGGTCTCGAGGTGCGTCCAAGTACACCTTCAGATTGAAGAGGCTCCTGAGTTCCTCCCACCAGAGTGCGAAGAGCCCTTCGACCACGACGATCGGGGCAGGGTGGAGGATTTCAACGCCGGAGCGCATGTGATGCTCGAATGAGTAGCGGGGTTTTTCGACGGGGCGGCCGTCCCGGAGCTGCCGGAGGTGCTGAAGGAGGAGACTCACATCGAAGGCCCCCGGCTCATCGAAGTTCAGGCGATCCCTACTCTCTCGGCTCAGGCCACTGCGGTCGAGGTAGTACGAATCCAAGTCCAGTAACGTGACGTGACCAAGCGCCTCGGCGACCAGGCGAGCAAGGGTCGTCTTGCCGGCACCGGTTCCGCCAGCGATGCCGATCGCGAATGATGCGATCACCGGTGTGGGAGGCGGGAGTGGGCCCGTGGGGCGAGACTCGCGGCCTCTCGGACGCCCTTGAGGAAGGCGCGCCACGGCCTGAGAGATCCACGATGAAGACTGGCAGCCGTTGCGGCCAGCGCACAGCCGATCGCAAACCAGAGACAGCAGAGGCGGTTGGCAAGGCCCCATTGCCAGTTGCGATGGTACACGTATAGCTTGCCCTGGGCGTACTCCTTGATCCAGTAGTCCTTCGAACGGCCGGTTGGGCTCGGGTGGTGGGCAATCCGAGCCTGAGGTGCAATGACGAGGTTGGCGCGGGGCCCCAGGCGTATGCAAAAATCGATGTCCTCGCCCGGCGGAAGGCCCCGGAGCGACTCGTCGAAGCGGGTGTCGCGGACCACGTCGGCGCGAACACTCATAAGCCCGGAGCCGAACTTGGTCACCGGAATCGGGTCACGGCCACGCAGCTCGTCGGCACGCCAGTAGATTGCCTGTCGCTCGTCGTGGAAGGGACCTAGCAGAAAGATCGATGACCAGGTCCTGAACGCCCATGATGGCGTCGCATAATTCGTAATGATACCGGACACTCCCCCGATGGAGGGCCAGCGGGCATACACTGTGAGGAGTGCCTCGATGAACTCGCGTTCTGGTTCCATATCGTCATCGAGGAAGAGCCAGACCTGCCCGGCCGCCTCGGCCATCGCACGATTTCTCGCGACCGCAGCGCCTGGAATCGTCGGCTCGTGGATGTACCGGACCCGGACCTCCTGGCCGCCCGTGGAGGCGTCGGCAGCCAGGAGCGCCTCCACCCGCTGGCGGCTTTCGTTTGTAGCGCTCTGGTCCACGATGATGAGCTGCCTCGGCCGCACCGTCTGGACGAGAAGCAGCGAGACGGCGCGCTCGAGGCAGGCGGGCCGGTCTTTGGTGGGAATGATGACGGCGAGGTGTTGGAAATCGGCAACACCGACACCTTCCCGAGGTGGTCCGTGCATCTCACGACCCCCCGTCGGTCAGCGATGCCTCGGGAGCTTGCTGCCTCTGACGCTGGTTGGCTCGGCCAAGCCGTCTCGCTAACCGTCGCGTAAGCGTTGATAGACAGACGGACACGAAAATGACGAACCAGAACAAGCGTTGATACTCAGCGGACACGAACACCGCGGCGATCGCGAACCCAATCAGGCCGCCCTGGGCGCCGCCCGCACTGTGGTAGAGAAGCGAAGATCGGAGGCGCAAGGCCTCCGTCCTGGTTTTCTCAAGGCTCGCAAGCGCCGAGATCAGGACGGCCAGAAATATCGCGAGTCCGACGATGCCCAGCTCGGCCGTGAGTTGGATATACGTGTTGTGCGCGATCGCCTGCACCGCTCCCCCAGGCTCCTGATAGGCGGCCGACAGACCCTTGAAATTGCCCACGCCCACTCCGGTCAGCCAGTTCTCCTGGATCATTTGGAAGCCGGCGCTCCAGAGCGCGTAGCGGGAGTCGGTGGCTTCGGCGTCGCTGTAGGTTGGACTGAGGAGGCGGGCGAGTGGAGAAATGGGAGCCACGATGCTGAGAGGGACGATCAGGCATGCCACGATAGCGAAGTTGCGAGCGCGCCGCTTCGAGCGCCACAGGACGAAGACGAAGGCGGCAATCAGGCCGACAAACCCACCTCGGGATGCGGCCACCGTGACCGCGAGGATCATCAGGACGAGGCAGGCCCCCGCGAAGGGACGTATCCAGCGAGGCCGCCGCTCCTGCATCAGGAAGAACGCGAGCGGGATACAGAGCAGCGCGGACAGGGTGAAGTAGTTCGGATCGCCGACGACATATCCAGGCCGGACCGGGTTGCCCGGACTGTAGTGCTTCTGAAACTCGCGAAGCACGTAGAGCGAGGCGAAGGCGAGTCCGCCGATGGTCGAGAGTAACGTCCAGCGCAGACGTGGCAGGGAGTTGACGAGGACGAGCGTGGTGAAGAATAGCATGACGAGCGACAGGCAGCTCATCAGCGGGCTCACCTCTAACGCGACCGGCCTCGTGAACGCGAGAAAGGACAAGGTCACGAGGCCAGTGAAACACAGGAAGAAACGGGCCTGCCAGGCGCGCAAGAACTCCATGGGTTGAGGCTGCGTCACGAGATCCACGGCCGCATAGACCACACACACAAGACCGAGGTATTTGATGATGGTGAGGTCGCCGACGAACAGAGACCAGATCGGGTGCTGGGTGAGAGGCAGAACGGTGACGAGGAGGTAGAAGAGGATCATCGGGGAGAGTGGGTCGATGGCGCAGGTAGGGTGAGGGCCAGGGCGGTTCGTAGGGCAGGCCGTAGGGAGATGGTGCTGTACTTGTCCTCTACGCGACGACGAGCAGCTTTGCCCAGTTGACGACGACGCGCTGGGTCGGCGAGGAGATCCTTGATCGCCGCCGCGAAGGCGCGCGGCTCATCGACGAGGACGATGTCTTCACCGTTGACGAAGTCCAGACCCTCCGCGCCGACCTGCGTGGAGATGATAGCTTTCCCCATGGCCGCTGCCTCGATGATCTTGAGACGCGTGCCACTGCCAATCCGAAGCGGGACGACACAGACCGTAGCTCGAGCAATCTCGACGCGCATGTCGGGGACCGTGTCGGTGAATTCGAGGCCGGGTACAGCGGTGAATCGGCGGCGGAAGGCGTCGTCCGGGCTGCGGCCGGCGATCCGGAAGGTGACGCCCGGGACAAGCTGCTGAGCCTTCGGCAGGATTTCGGAGGCGAAGAAGCCCACCGCGTCCCGATTGGGGTGCCAGTCCATGCCACCCTGGAACAGCACGGTCAGGGGATCTTCGACGCCGGCGGGTGCGTAGTGCTCAATGTCGACCACATTGGGTACCACAAACATGGGTACACCTGGGCAGAGGCCGTGAAGAAGGGCGCGGTCCACCTCAGAAGAAACGAGAGTAGCCGTGACGTGCGAGCACGCCCGACGCTCCCACCGCGAGACCTTCCGGGCTTCAAGACGGCCGTAGAGACGCCGCGCGGGGTTGGGCTCGAACTGCAGGTAGCGCTCGATGAGGACATGCGCGATATCGTCCTTGTTGAGGACGACGGGAACCCCAGGATCGCGAGGCAAATTCTGAATGTTGTAGATCCCATCACAAATGAGGAGATCGAACGATTCCTCGGCGAGCCGCCGCGACACGGTCGCGGCGAATTCAGGCGAGCGGAGGCGGTCGACCCCGAATGGATATGAGGACAGGAGCCCGAACGCGCGGCGGACGAGCTCAGATCGCGCGAACCCAGGACCGGTGGGCAGCGGGATGCGATCCACCATCTGGCAGAGGGCGTGAAGCTCCGGGTCGTCCCGCTGGATCTCGTCGGAATCGGCGAAGGAGACCAGGCTGAGCTTGTGCCCCTCCTCCGTAAGAGCACGGAGAAACGCCCAGAGACGCAGTCGATGCCCATTCGTCGGGGGAAAGGGCATCGTGAGGGTGGCCAAGAGAATGCGCATGCCCTAACCGGCGTCGTCGCTCACCGAGTGGCGAGGAGCAGGAGATTGCGGTTCAAGATCTGGTCTCCGACCGGGCTACGCTCGAAACAGTCCCCGCCGAGGCGCATGGCCGCTGACAGAACCATCCACGCGCCATGGACCAACGGTTTATAGGGCTCGAGCCGGTGTCCACCCCGAAAGGCCCAAGTCTGATCGTAGACCAGGGGGTGGTGGTGGCCCACTTGGGGCCGCAGGCGCCGGTAAAGCGCCAGCGGGCGCTCATGGAAGGCATTGTAGAGGGCCTGCGCGTAGGGCCTTAGCCGGAGCGCGTAAAGCGACCACCGTGAGAACGCGGCCTCCTTGAGCGCATGGTCGAGCTCGGCTCGGGTCTGGAAATATGTGATTCCCGGGTTCCTTGGAGGGGGGTAGTTCGGGAATTGGATGAGAGCCTGTCCGCCCGGGCGAAGGAGCGCGGCTATGTTCACGAGGGCCGCACCAGGATCGGGCACGAACTCGAGTACCTCGATGGTATAGACGGCGTCGAACCGGCCTTTGAAGGAGTTCGCCAGCTCGGGTTTACAGATGTCGGTGCAGACAAACTGCACATTTGGCTTGTCTCCGAGGGCGGCTTGGAGTTTGGCGAGGTTGCCCGGGGCCGCGTCGAGCAGGGTGAGGCGGTTGACCCGCGGGGCCCACCGAAAGGCAGTGACCCCGCTTCCTGGCCCAACCTCCAGGACATCCATGTCCCGGGTCAGCGGAAGGTACTGGTACAGGATCTCATCGCGGATCGGGAAGTCGTGAAGCGGGGCTCTCCAGAGATCCGACAGTCGAAACGAGGGGCGCGCGCTTTGCGAGGGACTCATGCGCGGGTGCCCACGAGGAACTCGCGGTAGTGCCACGTGATCTCACTGGCGGCTTCCTGCCAGGGGCACGCCCGACGCTGATTGGCCCATGGCCGAATGACCGGAAGGTCTTCCCAAAGTCCCTCCCAGCCTTCACCTTCATGGATCCCGTCACTGCCCTCTCCTTCAGGGCGGGGAAGCTCGAAGAGCAGGCGGCAGGCCGCCGAATAGACGAGGTAGCGGGGAGACCCCCGTCGCGCGAGGTGCGCCCAGCGCGGCCAGCGGCGCCAGCTCTGCTGCCAACCGCACTTGCGGAGGACATGCAGCCAGCCGCGGGCCCGGTCGGTGGCTGGCTGACGTCTGAGCCACGCTTCGAGCAAGGCCTGGTCGGGCAGGTCGGGCGAGGCCCCGCCCAGCTGCGCGAGCTCCCAACGCCAAAGGCGTCGGGCGCGCTCGATC
>Ga0137388_10002381_pt1 | contig 11805 bp, 5 predicted proteins | sample 15con2h14AmetaG_FD_104644 | JGI IMG/M metagenome (GOLD analysis project Ga0137388, IMG submission 104644) | Vadose zone soil microbial communities from Angelo Coast Range Reserve, California, USA - 15con2h1.4A metaG | ecosystem: Environmental > Terrestrial > Soil > Vadose zone > Saprolite...
ATGAGCTTAGGTTGAATCCGTCTCTGGCCGAGCACCCCCGGATTCGCCACACGGATATGTGCAAGCACACAAACAAGTTTTTCTTTCGGCCCGGAGGTAAGAAGACAAATGGCGTTCTTCACGAGCAGATCGGATAGCAACAACAACGGTTTCGTCCCTCGCATGGCGAGGAGCGTCGGCGCAACCACGACGAACAACCGGGGTCGAATTGCGATGTTTGCAGCTCAATGCGCCATCATCGCAGCCCTGGGCTGCGCTTCGCTCGCCAGCGCCCAAACGGTCGCGGCCACGGTTACGGTCGGCCCGAATCCCGGAGCTGTGGCGGTAAACCCTGAAACTAACAAAATCTATGTAGCCTGCAGTGACGTCAACAAGGGCAATAGCGTCACCGTGATTAATGGCGCAACCAACACCACGAAAACGGTGACTTTGAGCAGCAGCAGTGCCACAAACCTGACTCTTGTGCTGGATCCCGAAACCAATCGGATCTACGTACTCAATCAGAGCGCGCAGACCGTGACAGCGATTGACGGTGTCACCGATACGGTGGCCGGTGCCCCCATTAATGTTGGAGCGTCGCCGAATGCGCTGGCCATTAATTCGATGACGCACAAGATATATGTCGTCAACAGCGCCGGCCATAGCGTCACTGTGATCAATGGAGCAGACAATACGACGGCGACTGTATCCGTAGGCAATGCTCCAAGCGTGCTGGCCATCAACGAAGCCACCAACCGAATCTACGTCAACGACGTAGACAGCCAGAATGTCACGGTCATTGATGGTGCAAGCAGCAGCGTTATCGCAACGATTCCCTTGACCGACACCGCGACCTTCCTGGCAGTCAACCCAGTAACCAACAAAGTCTATGCCGGGTTGGAAGGAACCAACGCGGTTGCCATAATTGACGGAGCGACAAACCAGGCGGAAGCCAACACGATTAGCGTAATGGACCCACTCGTAGTAGCGGTCAATCCGGCGACTAACAAGATTTACGTTTCCCAAAACTCGCCCGGAACTGTGACGGTAATCGACGGCGTGACGCATCAGACTACTGCCGTTACGGCCGGGACGAGGCCCAGAAGTCTGGCCGTAAATCCATTGACCAACCAGATCTACGTGCTGAACCAAACCAGTTCGAATATTACCGTGATCGATGGCGCGACAAATATTGCAACAGCGATTCCCTTGATAATCGAGGCCACTTCGCTGGCGATAAACCCAATCACCAATAAAGCTTATGCAGCACTTGCCGCCAACCCGGTTGTCACTGTAATAGACGGCGCAACCAATGCGAGCGTCAGCCTGAATGTGGGAAACAACCCCGTAGCCGCGGCTGTTAATCCCGTAACCGGAAAGGCCTATGTCGTCAACCAAGGCAGTACAGACGTGAGTGTGGTTGACGGTCTGACACACAAAGTAGGGCCATCGACGATCGCCGTCGGTGCAAATCCGGTCGCGGTCGACGTTGACCCTGCCACCAACATGATTTATGTGGTGAACCAGGGCGGAAATAGCGTTACGGCAATCGACGGAGCCAGCAACACGCCCACGACGATCAGCGTTGGCACCGGGCCGGTAGCTATTGCTGTGAATGCGGTGGCCAACAAGATCTATGTCGCGAACCAGGGGAGCAACAACGTGACCGTGATTAACGGTCGGACCAATACGACCACCACTGTGGCCGTGGGAGCCAAGCCGGTTGCATTGGCAATCAATCCTGTTACCGACATAGTCTACGTAGTTAATTCTGGCGACAATACTGTCACGGTGATCGACGGAGAAACCGATACTGTGCTTTCGACGCCCATTCTAGTCGGCGCAAATCCGGTTGCCTTGGCGGTCAACCCGGTGACCAACACAATTTACGTCGTAAACTCCGGGGACGGAACAATTACGTTCATCGACGGGGCGACCAACAACACCTCGACCGATAAAATCAGCGCCAAAAGCCCTTTCGCGGTTGTCGTAAATCCGTTCACCAACACAATTTTTGTCGCGAATCGAAACAGGACCAGCGTCATCATGGTTGACGGCAGAAACCAACAATTCCAAGAAATCATGATCGTTGGCATTCCCGTGGCTCTCGTCGCTAATCCGGTATCTAACAAGATATACATCGCCAATTTTCAAATTACCAATTTGTCCATTCTCGATGGTTCGACGGCGCCGTTTCCACATTTGTCAGTGGCTGCGGGAGGTAGCTTTGCCACTGCGTTGGCACTCGACCCGGTTACCAATCAGGTTTACGCCGTAGATAGCTCCAGCAATTCAATAACGATTGTGCCTGAACAGGCGATCGCTGCCATTCCTCTTCAGGCCAACATCCAGCCTTTGCCTGGGAACCAAACCCAGAGTTCGACTCCGACCCTGGCTCTTTCCGCGGTGAGCCACTTTTCGCCGACAGCACTGCCTCCTCAGGCCATGTACGCTCAAGTTGATACCTGGCAAGGACCATGGATCGTGGCTACCAGCGAGGGTAACGGAAACTTCACGATCACTACACCCTCCCTCTTGCCCGGGTTTCACCTGTTATACGCATACGCCACCGATGGCCAGGATGCGGCTTCTCTGTTTGCCGACAGCTCAGGTCTGGCCAGCGTACTTACGAGTAACATCACGGCTTATGGTTTCCTGGTGCCGTCGCCGGTGGTTTCGCTTTCATCTTCCAGTCTGGTTTTTGGCGATCAACCCGTGGGCACCACCAGCATAGGCAAAACGGTAACCGTGACGAATAGGGGGGCAGCGACGCTTGATATTACGAATGTGGCCGCATCCGGCGACTTCGCTGAAACGAACAATTGCTCCACCGTAAGTACCGGGGGAAGCTGCACCATCACAGTTACATTCACGCCTGCCGCGACAGGCGCTCGCGTCGGCGCAATCACGATCAGCGACGCCGCTGGGCAGCAGGTCGTCGGGCTTAGCGGAAACGGTGTAGCTCCTCCGGATTTTACCGTCGCCTCCAGCCCGTCGACAGCGAGTATCAAGGCCGGAGAGACCGCTACCTTCACTTTGACGATTACGCCCACAGGAGGCTTTAACAGCCCGGTGTCAGTGAGTTGTTCGGGCTTGCCCGCGCTCGCAACCTGCACACTCACTCCGGCTTCCGTTACTCCGAAAGGCAGCCCGGTAACCGCGACCCTGGCACTGAAAACGACTGGCCCTAACGCCGTGTTGCAAATGCCTGACCTGCCTGGAGAAAAGCGACAACCGTTGTTTGCAGTCTGGATGTTCCATGGCCCATTGTGGGCAGCCGCGATGGTCATTGGCGGACGCAACAGAAGAAGCCGGCGTTGCAGGAGTGGTCAATGGCTGAGGGTGGCGCTCGGAATCTCGTTGCTGGGAATACTGCTCACGGTGTTGGGATGCGGTAGTGGTGGTCCCCGATCGCCGTTCGAACAGAGTCAGACTCCGCAGACCCTGCCGGGCATGAGCACGATCACAGTGACCGCTTCGGCTAATGGAGGGAGCACGACCCACACGACAACCATATCTCTTACTGTCACGCAATGAAGGCCATGGCTTGCATGGGGCTGTGTTTCAACCGAACTGTGTTGCTCTGAGATCCCGAGGGCAGGGCTAGTCCAGCCCATAACGGATTCCATTGGTCTGAAATTCAAAAGGAAGGCAAGCAAGGAGAAAAAAAATGTTGAAATTCAGAGTCGCTTTTTTCGCAGTGTTCATCGCAGCATTGTCCACAGTTCCCGCCATAGCGAGAGATCGTGATGACGACCACCCCAAGGACGTGAAGGTTGTAAATACCCCGAATGTCAACGTAGTGAATACTCCTTCGGTGAATGTGGGCACTCTGCCTGCTGTGCAGTTAGCCCCGGGAGCCGCCGTGGGAATCGCCGGGACGGCTTCGGTACAGATCACCAACAACCCAAGCGAGCCGGTGCCGGTGCGTGATGCTGCCACAGCTAACCGCACGCCATTTCAGACAGCGGCGACAGTCCAGTTGCAAGACGGCTTCGAAAGTGGTGCCAGTTTTGTTGCCGTTCCCGCGGGCAAGCGGTTAGTGATCGAGTACACTTCGGCCGCGGGATTTGCGCCCCCAGGCCAAAAGCTGATTTTCAGCCTCTTCACGGAAACCGACGATGGAATCCATCCCACTACGATCACCCAACATTACCTGCTCTCCACGCCCTATGGCTCCTTCGGGAACGCAGATGCCTTCCTGGCGGGCCAGGTCGTCAAATTGTTCGCTGATCCTGGCACCAGCCTGGAGTTGTTCGCGTCGCGCAGTGCCAGTTCAGGTACCGCTACCGTTTTCTTTTCCATATCCGGATATTTTGAAGATGCGCAATAGCTTCTGGTCAGGGGAGTGGTGTTGGAACTTCCCACTCCCTGGTCGCAGGTCATGGTTAGAAGCATGGATTCGAAGCGTCGCCAGCTACTTGATCGACCAGGTCTGCTCGCTGGCTGGAGGGCCATGTTTGAGATCGAAAAATACAGAAATGAAGCTTCGGCCAGTGTTGTCTAGTTCTTGGCAACGAGCTCTGGGCATGCGATCGTGTCGCTGTCTCGGATTGGTTGTTCTCATGACTGCAGCCCTTCCTATATCTGGGCAGCAAGGCCCGACGCGGCTGCGGATCAGACCTTTTGATCAACTCGTTGGATCGAGCAGTCAGGTCTCATATACAGCCACGCTCGCATTTTTTCGAGGTACGGCGCAACCGGGAGGCGAAAAGGTAGTTACGAGGGACGTCACATGGTACTCCTCTAATCCAGACCTGGTTGCGATCGATCCACGTACCGGAATAGCCATCAGCAGCGGCAGCGCCAAAGGAACAGTCACAATCACAGCTTTGAGTGGTCCTTTCAAAGCTTCCGCTCAGTTGACGGTAAGCCCCGCAACGCTAAGCTCAATCGCTGTAGCACCCAACAATCCTTCCATTCCAGTGGGCAGTTTAATTCACTTCAGTGCTATTGGAACCTACAGCGACAGCAGTCAACATGATCTTACCGATTCTGTGACATGGAACTCCGATACACCCACGGTTGCCACAATCAGCAACCTGGGACTGGCGATCACGAAGAGCTCTGGCAGTACCACGGTGAGTGCCACTGCTGGCGCGATTACCGGAACCAGCACGCTCACGGTAGTCGGTTTGGGTCCCATCCCAGTTACGGGCCATCCACGCATTTGGATCACAGCCAACGACTTGCCGCGCCTGCGGGCCTGGGCCGTGTCCACCAATCCCATGTACGCTCAGGGGTTACAGAAGGTCGCTCTTCGCGCAAAGTCGGATATGGACAGCAATCAACTCGTTTGCACGACGACGATCTCTGAGACCATCAATTTTTGCGAGATTACGGCAGAGCTTTTCGCATTCATGTCGCTGGTAGATCCAGTTTCTACGGAAGCGAGTGACTATGCGCAAAGGGCCCGAACAATTCTTATGGATCGGTTAGTTGCACCGCTTTTGCAGGGCCCGCATGATCCCGCTTTCATCGCTGACAACAGGAGCCGTTGGACAGGTGAAGCGTTCTTCACGACGGTAGACTGGATTTATCCTTCTTTGACACCAGCCGATAAGAGCAAGCTTCTCCAGCTTTACACCATATGGGCAAACGACCTTATCAATGCCAATACCACCACCGATGGCCATCCCGACCCGCTGGGAAACGGGCCCGGGTTTACTTATACCTATGATCTTTTGAAGCCTTACGAAAACAGCCCGGTTCTCGTCAGCGATCGCAATGTTGTGCGCTTTTCGGGAAACAACTACTACACATCGGAGCTGAGGCTTCTGACATTACTCTCCCTGGTGCTGGACCCCCAGGATGATCCCAACAACGACATCCGGAAATTTCTTTCCACCGCAACCGGCACTCGCGGCTACGTCCTCGATAATCTGATGAGTAATGACTGTAAAGGGGGATTGTTTGCCGAGGGGTTTGAATATTCGCCGCAAACGACCGCCTATCTTGCCCAGTATTTTTTGGCTTTGCACACCGCCGGAGTGGATGACCCAGGTAAGTACGGACCCCAGGTTGTGCTGAACAATAATCCCTTCTGGTCAGATCTGCTGGCTGACGTCTTCCATACTCTCAGTCCGGCGCCTTTGAATGATCCGTCAACTTACAATCCTATGGGATTCGATTCTCCGGTCTATCTCCCTTCTAACTACGGAGACATGCAACGCTATCTGTTTCGAGCTGAGGCTGCGCTGTTGGGACCTCTTGCCCTCTACGCTCAATCCCGGGGCGACAACTCGACCCTCAACTTGATTCGCTGGGCGGTTGCTTATCTGCCGCCGGGGGGAATCGATGGCCTGGTCAGGCGAGGTGGCGATTCCAGCGACTTTCCTGGCAAGCTTCAGTCGATTTTTTATTTTCTGCTCTTTGACCCGAGTGTTGATCCTAAGGGGCTTGCTGATCCGCGTTTGTCCATGGCCGTGAACCAATACATTCCCGGCATCGGCAATCTCTACTCGCGAACTGGTTGGGATACCGGGGCTACCTGGTTTCATTTCCGCTCTGGTTGGAATGCTGTAGATCATCAACACAGAGATGCTCTCAGCTTTAATTTCTACCGAAAAGGGGAATGGCTCACGAAAGGTCTTGCCAGTTACAGTCTCGGATTAACCAACACCTATAATTCCATGACTATACAGAATGCGCCTGTATCGCGCACCGACTATCGCTTGCAGATTTCTAACACCGGTTCTCAATGGAGCATGGTGGAAGATACGGCCGCGGCCAGGGCGGCAGCTCAGAATTTCATCAAGGCTTACGCCTTTGCCAATGGATATACATACGCGTTGGGCGATGTTACCTATCTCTACAACTCTGAGCATGAAAGCTTGAGCGATGTCAGTCATGCCAGCCGGTCCATCGTCTGGATCAAACCTGACTTCGTCATCACTTATGACCGGGCGGAGACAGCCAATACAACCCAGAACCGTTTCAAGCAGACCTGGGTACAGACCATAAACCAGGCGACCATCGCGGGAAACCGCGCCATAGCAGTCAATAACAGCGGCCAGCAACTCGTCATCACTTCTCTTCTACCGGCCAATGCAGCGATGACGACGGAACAAACCGATACAGCAGAGGCCGCGGCCGCGGAACCGATTAAATTCCGGGTAAAAATCAATGCTGTGGGTGAGCCTCAGAACGTGCGGTTCTTAACGATACTTCAAGGTGCAGATTCTGGAGCTTCACCTGAGAATCCTACCTATATTCAAAATACCGGCGGAACTTCCTTTGAAGGAGTTGCCATCCATGGAATAGCAGTTCTTTTCCCCCATAATATGAACGATGGAATTTCTATATCGAGCCTTAGCTATACCGCTCCTGCCGGTGTCAACATTCACATGATAACTGGGCTAGCTCCCAATACGTCCTATAGCGTTTCCATGGGATCCACTGTCACGATCAGTCCCGGACCTGGAATAGCTTCCAATGCAGGCGGGGTGCTTATCCTGGGAGATTCCAACGGCTCGTTCGGTGGAAATAGTTCTGGAAATTCACGGTGGGTACTTACAACCAGGCTGGCCAGACGTTCCCTTAGGACCTTATGGATTAAAGGATTCGGAAAATGGCCTGCAATCGTGATAGGCACAGTCAGAATCCCACACGGAGCAGTTAATCGGGAAGCGAATTTCTCACCCGTTTGTGCTAATCGGACGTACCCAATCTCAGCCAAAGTCGTCCACATGGACAAAAGCATGCTAACCCGGTTAGGTGGAATGGTGGCCAGGGACGGAATCGAACCGCGGCCAGCGCCTGAAAACAAATAAGTTATTGATTCTACAAAGACCGAAAAAGCCCAAAAGACCACAAAAGCCTGTTTGGAGGTACACGGAATGCCTCAACGCACCTCGCCTCTATCTCATCACGTCATGAGCAACCAGACAAGGGAATTAGTCTAGGTTGAATATTCTCGAAGAAAAGTATGAGATCCTTACCCCAACTGGCTGCGAACGGTTTGGCGTCAAACTCGCAACCGTTAAACCGCTGATTCTGCGTCAGTTAGCTTGCCGATGAAGTTTTTGCGGAATCACAGGTTAAGGCAACTGAAATTAACACGCTCCAAGCCCGGTCGTCTCATAATGGAACCGTGGACTGGAACGGGAATTGATAGCCTGGCTATGGGCATTCCAAGAGACTGGTCTGCGGATCCTCCTCTGTGCTTCCAGCTTCGTTCCGGTCGCCACAACGATCCAGCTCGCCATCAAAATTTGCACTCGGCTTTTCCATTTTTTTGATTTTTAGAGGCGATCCAATGTGCTGTCCGAGTCAATCGTGACCCGGCGGTTATGCCAAATTAAGGCCAAATCGAGTGTTTTGGTAATGACACCCACCAACCTATTTCTTAACGAGTTCCAAAACGGCACTAAATTTCACAACAGAATTACGACAACAACAAGATTAGATTCCTTGTTGACAACCAAACAGGGGGGCGTATGCTGCTCCTTCTTGGTCTTCCCATGTTTTTCGAACATACATACTTATGTACAAGACCATGCTGCTTCGCTTGCAGTCAAGTCGGCATCAGTTTCGGCAGGTGGGGACCGTATTTTCGCATTGTCGACCTGGACGCTAGTAACGAAAGGCAGGGCCTCATCTGATCAGGCCAAGCTCATTACTGGAAAACGTTTGGTGCGGAGACAGCGGCCGCATTGGAAATCCCACTTGAGAGGAAAGTGTCAACAGGCTCATTTAGTCGGAAACGGAGATGGTTCTACGAGCACTATGTGGAAAGCAGATGATGCCTGATGAGCCGGAACTCGAGTGCGCAAGATCGTCGCAAATGCTGTGACGGATTGGGCGAGCCCGCGCTGGCGTAGGGACGTGCGCAACTGAAAGCTTGCCATCGCAACTGGGCAGGGTGCAGGTGCATGGGCACAACTACCTACTCTACAAATTGGGACGTGAGAGACAGGTCGCAACTGGAGAACCGGCCCTGACTTGTCAGCCAGGAGCGCTCGGCAAAAAGGCATAGTCTCACTACGGCAGCCACAGGTGCGGGAGGTATGTCGCAGGGAAAAAACCGATAACGAATCGCTGTAAGGTAATCGTCTCTGGATCACAAAGATTGAGGGTAGGCGAGTGATCGCACAAACGATCCTATTTGCCAAGCAGGACACTTTCAAGGCTTCCGCTTTTGGCGAGGCGTTGCAGTCTTGCGGCAGTAAGGTGCTTCCGGTGTATACCGAAGCCCATCTTCTTGGCTTGCTGCACCGCTTCTCACCTGATTGCGCGGTCGTACTTTATTCTCCTCAGATGGATGACGAAACAATAAGGACAGCAGAACAGGTGCGGCGCCTTGATCTACACTGTCCCGTGCTGGTTTTGACATCGACTGTTTCCGTCGATGGAGTAGTAAGCGCCCTCAGAGCTGGAGTGTCCGAAGTGCTTGAGAAGGACGCTCCCGTAGAAAAAATCATTGCGCGAATCAGGTGCTTGTCTGCGCCCATTGAGCAGTTCCGGATGAAGCAGACCGTGAGCCCAGAAATTGTGGGCGCTGATCGCATGGTGGGACATGGGACCGCCATAGTACGGGTCCGCAGCCAGATCGCCAGGATTGCCGCGACCAGTGCGAATGTACTAATCACAGGTGAAAGTGGGACGGGGAAGGAATTGGCTGCTGAGCTCATTCACCACAACAGTTCCCGTAGTTCCCGTTTGTTCGTTGCCATGAATTGCGCGGCAGTTCCCGACACGCTTTTAGAAAGCGAGCTCTTTGGTCACACACGTGGTGCATTTACTGGAGCCAGCGCCGCCCGCGTGGGCAAATTGGAGCATGCCGCTGGAGGCACACTTTTTCTTGATGAAGTCGGGGATATGTCGCTGGTGGCACAGGCTAAAATTTTGCGCGCCCTAGAGAGCCGCGTCATCCAAAAGCTGGGCAGCAATCAAGATGCACCCGTTGACGTGAGGCTGGTGGCAGCCACCAATCAGGATCTTGAATCACTGATACGGGAGAAGAAATTCCGCCAGGATTTGTATTACCGTTTGAACGTGGTGCGGCTGAACCTGCCGCCTCTGCGCGATCGCACTGAGGACATTCCTGAGCTGGTCGAGCACATGCTGCGGGAAATCACAAACCGTCAGTCCATGCCTGTTCGACGCATCGAAAGCGACGTCATTTGCCGGCTGCAAAGCCACGACTGGCCAGGCAATATTCGCGAACTGCGCAATGTTCTGGAATCGACCCTGGTATTTTCATCGTCTTGTTCCATTGGTTTGTCGGACATACCTGAGGAGATCCGCCAAGGGTTGCATGTTTCTCGAAACAGCAATGACAGTGATCGCTTAAGAGTACTCGGCGCTCTCGATTCGGCTGAGTGGAACCGTGGTAAAGCGGCGAAGATCCTTGGCTGTTCCCGCATGACGCTGTACAGGAAGATGGTCAAGTATTCCATTGTTGCTGATTGATGTCTCCAGTGTGTGGTCTCTGTAGAGAGGAGCATAATTCACGAGTCGCGGAAAAACTCACTTGTATCTTTACTGATCAAGCTCTTTCCGCTCCACGAAATGTAACAGATGTAACATCCCACCCTGTTACGCTCATCGCCGCGCACTTTTTTCGTCCTTATAAATGAGCGTCTTGTATAGGGTCTGTTTGGCCGGCGGCGTGCTTCAGATGTGACGAGATGAAGGCGAGCAGGAACCCATTTGCCGATCTGCGGCCAACGCCGGCGAACCATTTCAAATTGTGTTTTTACCAAGCGGTGTTGAATGCAATTCAACAGGTTGCCCGTTCCCTGGGTTCTTTCGAGAAGGCGTTTACACACTTTCCGTTTCTTGCCGGCTATAACAACGAACTGGCTGAACGTGGTCTGGCGGGCATGCCGGCGAGCGATGCCTGTAGCTGGTGGAGCGCCGCGCTCAACCAGTGGGAGCTGGCGATCGAGCATCATCTGCCCCTGCGCGCGCTGTCTAAAGCTGCCGGACTAGACCAGACCGCACTGGCACTACTGATGACCGTCGGGCTGGTGGAAGAGGACGCCCGTTTCGGCTTCATGTTCGAATATCTTCAGGGTATCACCAGCCAACCCCGGCCCACGCAGGGCCTCCTGCATTCCTGGTTTGAACCCGAAGACGTTGTACGTTCCAGCATCCGGCGAATGCAGGAAGTTGGCCTAGTCCAAGTCAGCAATGCCGATGTGCCACGCTCCGGGCGGGCGCTGCACGTGCCCACACCGCTGTGGGATGCAATACGAGGTGAGCGGCCCGCACGGCTTGGATCATGGGCACGTTATCGAGCTCCTCAAGAGTTGCCGGAACTGGGCGAACTCACGCTGCCACCTGAAGTTGTGCGGCAGGCCAAGGCTCTACCCCCGCTGTTTGCATCGGGTGAGGTGAAGACCGTGGTGGTGCGCGGTCCTCAGCATAACGGGCGTAGAACGTTAGTGGGTGCGATCGCCGCGATGCTTGGCCGGACGATGTTCGAAGTGAACGGCCCCAGCAAGTCTGACGATGAGCGCTGGAAGCTTGTGGGCACTCTGGCAACGCTGCTGCACGCGATGCCGGTGATCGTGCTCGAGCCCGCGCCGGGCGAGACGGTTGCGCTCCCTGAATTTGATGGCTTCCTGGGACCGGTGGGCCTGGTGCTCGATAAGCAGGGCGGCGTCAACGGACCTCCGGCAGAACGTGCCTTTACCATGGCGCTGAAGATGCCCGACGTGCATACGCGCCGCTTGCACTGGCAGCAGTCTCTCGGCATCGAGAACCCTGCGCAACTTGAAATCATCAGCGAACGCTTCCGGCTGACCAGCGGCAACATCCGGCGTACGGCGAGGCTGGCGTTTTCTTATGCGGCGGTTGAAGCGCGCGCGCAGGTGAACG
>Ga0137388_10002385_pt1 | contig 11792 bp, 8 predicted proteins | sample 15con2h14AmetaG_FD_104644 | JGI IMG/M metagenome (GOLD analysis project Ga0137388, IMG submission 104644) | Vadose zone soil microbial communities from Angelo Coast Range Reserve, California, USA - 15con2h1.4A metaG | ecosystem: Environmental > Terrestrial > Soil > Vadose zone > Saprolite...
ATCACTTCCGATACACGACCGATCCGGAAAGCGTGAAAGCGCTGCCGAACGGCGAAGCGTGGGTGGCTAGCGTCGAACGAGCGGACGAAAACGTCCGCCACCTCTCCATTCACCGCGGTCATTCCTTCGACATCTCGAACGGCCATGACGCGCTCGTCGACGTATCCGCCGCCAAACAGATGACCTTCACGGGCACTCGCGAGGCGTTGCGCGAACGTCTCGCCCAGCTCGAGGCCCGCGGCGCCACAGGCATCATCTTCGGGACCAGCGGTTACGATGTGGAGCGGGAGCTGAGGGCCTACGCGGAGGTTGCTGCATTGAGGTGACGGAGGCGCGACGCTTATTTGCGATCGAGGATCAACACGCTTCCAACCGCCGCCTCTCGTACTGAGAAAGGACCGCAATGGGGCATCACGGGAAGGCCTCGCCGCCCATGCTGAGCGCCCGCTCTCGTTTAGGTGAGCGGACCTTCGGTGGGCCGCACGATAACGGGGAAGATGCGCCGACAACGGTCATTCGCCGAGCAAGCCGGCTAACACAGGGTTCGGGGTGAACGGACGCCGCCGCTGCATGCCGATTAAATTCGATTTTAAGTTCCCGCGAAGTAAACCGTAGCTCCGCTGCGCCATATTGTGCCCGTCCGCCGGCTAGTCCGGCAGACCGGCCAACCAAGCGCTTTTCCTCTTTCGCGGTCATGCCGGAAACAGCGGCACGTCGAGTGTTAACGACACAGCGACACCGCTTCTTCGGCACGCGATAGCGCTCGTCACGGAGCACATTCCGAAGCCGGAGCTGTCCCAACAGGTCAGCAACAGCGGGGTGACAGACAATGCCCGATCCTCTGAAGATGAAGTTCGCGTGTGAGGTCGAGGAGCATCTGCCGCGGCTGCGCCGTTACTCCCAGGTGTTGACGCGAAGCCGCGCCGAGGCCGACGACCTAGTTCAGAACTGCCTCGCCCGTGCATTCGCGAAGCAGGCGCTGTGGGAACCCGGTACAGACTTGCGGGCCTGGCTTTTCACCATCATGCATCATCTGCATGTGAACGAACGTCCGCCGTGCAAGGCGCGAGAAATCCTAAACGGAGATCGCTTGGCCGCTCGCGGAGAGAACCGAACCGGAGGCGGGTGGCCGCCTCGAAATTCGCGACCTTTGTCGCGCTATGGCTCGGTTGCCAGGGCGGCAGAAGCGAGTCCTGATGCTGATCCGGGTGAACGGTCTCGATTATGAGGCGACGGCGGCGCTTCTCGGCGTGCCCGTCGGCACCGTGCGTTCCCGACTGGGACGAGCCCGGAAGACGTTGCGCAGGGAGCTCTGCCGGCCGGAGACCGGCACTCCACGACCTTCATCGTCACAGTCGGCGGTTTTGGCGGCGGAGTAGATTGGCGAAAGTCGCGGATCAGGCGCTAGTGGCGCCCTTGGTCTTTGGGTAGGGCAACTCCGTTCGGACACTTCAATTGACATCTTTGGAAGCGAGAATGTCGAATCTAACTCTTCAAATGGCGCGAGACCTAGAGCGGCTAGCCGCCTGGCAGCGCATCAACGCTGCCCATGCCGACGCCTTATGGATCTGGGAAGCACGGCTGCTCGCCGCCGAGCAGCTCGAACGGAAAGCAACTGAACTCCGCGCTCGGCTGCAAGGCAATTGGGATGCGCCTCAGAAAAGTCCGCAAAGGGCATCTTTTGCCATATTCGGCTTGGAAGGTTGCGGCCCTGCCGCGGGGCTCGGATGAGAATCAGGAGGGGCCGATGGCCGACACCACCGAAACCCCGCAGTTCCGCGTAGCGGCGGCGAAGGCCGGCCCGCGGCTGTCTAGCGCCAGGCTGAAAGAGGCGGCGCTCGGCCTCGCTCTGGCAGCCGGCCTTTTCGCTGCTACCGATTACGGCCGCTACTACTGGACGACCGGTCAATATCTGGTCTCGACCGACGACGCTTATGTTGACGCCCACTCGGCAATGCTCAGCCCGAAGGTGTCGGGCTACATCTCGGAGGTCCCGGTCGACGACAACCAGCCGGTCAAGGTAGGCCAGGTCATCGCCCGCATCGATCCGCGCGATTACCACACGGCGCTCGACCAGGCCCGTGCCAATGTCGCCGCCGCGCAGGCGAATATCCAGACGATGAAGCAGCAGATTTCGCAGCAGACTCTAGCGGTCGAGCAGGCACGCCAGTCGGTAGCCTCGGACCGGGCGGCGCTCGTCTATTCGCAGCAGAACTTCGAGCGCTATACGGCACTGGCGCGCACCGGCGCCGGCACCGTGCAGCAGGCGCAGCAGGCACAGTCCGATCTTCTGGAGAAGCAGGCGGGGCTCCAGCGCGATACGGCGGGCATTGCCAGCGCCCAGAAGCAGATCGCGGTGTTCGAGGCGCAGCTCGCCCAGGCGCGCGCGAACTTGGCGCAGCAGCAGGCAAACGAGCATCAGGTGGAGCTCAACCTCAGCTACACGACAATTAGCGCGCCGTTCGACGGCACCGTGGGGGCGCGCACGGCGCAGGTCGGCCAGTATGTCCAGCCCGGCACGCAGTTGATGGCGCTCGTGCCGCTGCATTCGGTCTACATCACCGCGAACTATATGGAGACGCAGCTGACCGATGTGCGCGCCGGCCAGCCCGTCACGATCAATGTCGACACCTTCCCGGGTACGGTCGTGCACGGCCATGTCGCCAGCCTGTCTCCGGCGAGCGGGCAGCAATTCGCGCTGCTGCCGCCCGACAATGCCACCGGCAACTTCACTAAGATCGTCCAGCGCATCCCGGTGAAGATCGAGCTCGACCGGGGCGATCCGCTCGCCGGCCGATTGCGCCCGGGCATGTCGGTTGAGCCGACGATCGACACGAAACCGGCCGATGCCGCCACCCGCACGTCACCCTCTCCCCCGCGGGTGGCCGGGTAGGGTAAGGGGCGGACCTCGGCGTAGGCTGCGATGAACCCGGCGCTTGAACAGCCCCCCGAAAGCGGCGTCCCGCTGAAAACCTGGATTGCTGTCCTCGGCGCGACGCTCGGCGCGTTCCTGGCGGTGCTGAACATCCAGATCACCAACGCGTCGTTGCCCTATATCGAAGGCGGTATCGGCACCGGTGGCGTCTACGGCACGTGGATCTCGACCGCCTATCTGATCGGCGAGATCATCGTGATCCCGCTCACCGATTTCCTGAGCCGCGTCTTTTCGCTCCGCCGCTATCTCCTCGCCAACACGGCGCTGTTCCTGCTGTTTTCCGTCTTCTGCGGTCACGCCCACAGCCTCGGCGAGATGATTGTGTTTCGGGTCCTGCAAGGGTTTGCCGGTGGGGTCATGATCCCGCTCGCCTTCACGATCATCATGACGATGCTGCCGCGCTCGAAGCAGACGATCGGCCTTGCCGGCTTTGCGATCACCGCCACCTTCGCGCCGGCGATCGGGCCGACCATCGGCGGCTATCTGACGGATTATTATGGCTGGCCGTATGTCTTCTACGTCAATCTGGCGCCCGGCTTCGGCATGCTGGCGGCGCTGTGGTACGCGCTGCCCAAGACCGCGACGCAAATCGGCCTGTTGCGCCGCGGCGATTGGCTCGGCATCGCCTTGATGGCCGTCGGCCTCGCGACGTTTCAGACCGTGCTCGATGACGGCAACGTCTACAACTGGCTCGATTCGCCGTTCATCGTGAAGCTGAGCCTCGTCTCGGCGCTTGCGCTAGTGGCGTTTGTCATCGTCGAGTTCGTCGCGTCTGAGCCGCTGGTCAATTTCCGCCTGTTCGGCCGACGCAATTTCGGCTTCGGCACGCTGGCCAATTTCCTGCTTGGCTTTGCCCTTTACGGTTCGGCCTATCTGCTCCCCGAATACCTTGCTGTGTCGCAAGGCTTCGACGCGGAGCAGATCGGTGAGGTGATGGCCTGGACAGGGCTGCCGCAACTGCTGGTGATCCCGTTCGTGCCGCTGTTGATGAAGCGGGTCGATGCCCGTCTGCTGGTCGGCATTGGCCTGATCGTCTTCGCCACCAGCTGTTTCATCAATCTCTGGCTGGACCAAGATTTCGCCGCGCCGCAATTGTTCTGGCCCAATGTGATCCGGGCGCTTGGCCAGGCGATCGTCATGACGCCGATCTCCGCGATTGCAATGGTCGGTATCGCGCCGGCCGAGGCGGGCGCAGCATCCGGCCTTCAACATGATGCGCAATCTCGGCGGTGCGATCGGTACTGCTGCCGTCGAGACCTTCTTCACAAAGCGCGAGCAGTTCCACTCGGCGATCATCACGCCGAAGGTATCGCTGCTGGAGCCGGCGACGCGCCACCGCCTTGCCGATCTGCAGCAATATTTCATGGCGCACGGTTTTCCCGACCCGGCCGCGGCATGGCATCGCGCGATCATCGCCGTCGGCGAGACGATCCGCGCGCAGGCAACGATCATGGGCTTTGCCGATACCTTCGCGTTGATCGGCGGTGTCCTGCTCGTCGCCGTGCTCGCCGTCGCGATGCTCCGCAAGGGCATGAGCTCCGCTGGCGCGGGGCACTAGACTAGCTCGCCAAGGACGGTCATCAGCACCCTCCAAGGCAATATCGAGATCGCGATTGCCGCCCTCGTCGACGCATCACATCCGAGGATCGGACTCTTCTGCCGGACATCGAAGCGACGATCGAGGCCACGCGTTACCCGTACCAAATCGCGGGCAACGAGCTCGACCTCCTCGGACAGATCGTCCGCGATGCGGACCTCGCCCAAGCCCTTGCGCCGGTTTTGATTCAGCAGGTTGTCATTGGCCTCGCCAAAGAATGGCGGACGGAACCTATTGCTGTCCTGAGGGCTCAGGTGCCGTTCTTCACCAATCTACACTTCAACACGCAGTGGGCTCGCCACCGGTTCCCTCAGGAACTTATCGAAGCGAAGATCAAGGCGGCTCGGGACTTGCTGCGGCTTCTAGAAACAGAGCGGGCGACCTCGGCGTGAGCGGCTTGCGCCACCAGAAGATTCGCACCATTCACAAGGCACTCAGTTATGACAGGTCGTCGAGCAGCGCCTTTGCCGCTTTTAGATCGGCGGTCGCAAACCCTTCGGTGAACCGGTCGTAGACCGGCTGGAGGAGTGCCGTCGCATCGGCGGCACGGCCCTGATCGCTCACCAGTCGGGCGAGGCTTGTGGCGGCGCGCAGCTCCCACGAGAGCGCGCCTTGCCGGCGCCCCCAGTCGAGGGCCTGCCGAAACTGATCCTCGGCCGCCGCCACGGCTCCGGGTGCGTCCTGCAACAGAAGAAGCTCACCCTTGATGCGCAGCAACTCGGCAGTTGTCCAGCGTTCTTCGCTGCGCTCGGAGCGGACGATCGCCTCCTCGATCGCGGCGAGCCCGTCGGCGATCTGCCCGGCACGGCCCAAAGCCTCCGCCATAAGGAACGTAAAGAGCCGCGGGACGGACCCGGCCGCGGCTGGTTCGGCGAAGGCGGCGCGCAGCAGCCGTAATCCGGTGTTGACATCGCCGCGCTGGATGACGAGCACCCCCTGATAGCAACGGCCAAAGACGCGCCAGCGCGCCAGCGCATGCCTTGTCGAATGGTCGAGCAGCACCTCCACGTAATGTTCCGCCGCGGCCAGATCGCCGACCCACAGCGCGATCGGGCATGCCGCCACGGCGAGAGCGCCACCCAGTGAGATTGCGTGATCGGTCGCCCGAGCCTCCGCGACACTGCTTTCGGCGGTCCGTACCGCCTGATCCGGCAATCCCTGCAGCCACAGGATCCGGGCAAGGAAGGACCGCGTCGCCGCCCACCGGTCGCCGCCGCCCTCAAAGCGAACGATTTGCGACTTCTGGGCAGGAGCGACATAGTGGCCGAGCACGCGCTCGAGATGGCGCCGCGCGCTGAGCAAATCGCCCAGATAATACTGCGACGTACCGATCATTCGCTCGCCGATCAGGCGATCGTTCGGGTCGGACCGCTTCGCCGCCAGAGCACAGAACCTTTGAGCCAGGGTCAGCGCGACGCATTGGTGGCCGCCGCTGATGTGAAAAGACCACAGGCCCCAGAGCGAGCGCAACTGGTACTCGGCGTTACCGAGGCTCTCCGCAATCTCGAGGGCTTTTGTCCCGACCGCGCCGACCTCGGAAACGGCACCTCTGGTATACATCAGCGATGCCGCAAGCGCGGTGTGGAGCTGCATCTCGCGGCGCGCGTCCCGGCCCGCTCCGGCCGCGATCGCGGCGAGAGCCCGCTCGACCCCGCCGCGGCACTCCTCCATTAGTGACAAATGCATCCACAAGGGAACCGCGGCGGCGGTCAGCGCCACGCCGACCGAGGCGTCACCGCCGAGTGAAAAGGCCCAGTCGAGCGCCGCGCGGACGTTGTCGAGTCTTGGGCCGTAGTCGGCCAGCCATTCGTCGATCGGCCGCGTCTCCGCCTCCCCCGCGGCGCGCTCAAAAATATCGAGATAGCGTCCGGCGTGGCGTCGCGCCGCCGCGTCGAATTCTCCAGCTTCAGCGAGTTTCTCGAGCGCATAAGCTCGGGTGGTTTCGAGCAGCCGATAGCGTATCACAGCGCCGCCGGCATCTGCGGTCACCAGCGATTTCGCAACCAGGCTGATGACGCAATCCACGACGTCCAATTCCGCGCTCTCGTCATCGGCCGCGATCGCCCGCGCGGCCTGCAGCGTGAAGCTGCCCGCGAAGATGGCCAGCCGACGCAATACCATCCGCTCGGGTTCGGTCAGCAGTTCGTAGCTCCAGTCGAGTGTCGCTCGCATTGTTTGGTGCCGAGCCATCGCCGTTCGGCGCCCACCCGCGAGAAGTCGGAAACGATCGTCGAGCCCGGCCGCAATGCCTCCAACCCCAAGAGCCGCAGCGCGCGCCGACGCGAGCTCGATCGCCAGTGGGATGCCGTCGAGGTGCTGGCAAATTTCGGTGATGGTGATCAAGGAGTGTGTGTCAGGAGAAAAATGTGGCTCGGTCGCGTGTGCCCGCTCGATGAACAGCCGGACTGCGCCATAGCGCAGAGGGTCGTCGCTTTTGAGGCTGTCTTGGGTCGGAACAGCGAGCGGCTGCACGGGGTAAATCCACTCGCCCTCTACCCGGAGCGGCTCGCGGCTGGTGGCGACCACGTGCGCTGCTGGGTTGGCGCGCAGCAACGCCTCAGCCAGCCGCGCCGCGGCGTCGAGCACATGCTCGCAATTGTCGAGCATCAGTAAGAGGTGCTTCGAGCGCAGCGCGTTGGCAACAGATTGCGGCGATGCGACGCCCGAAGCGAGCTCCAGCCCGAGCGCGGTCCCTACGGTGACCGGGACCAGCTCGGGATCGGCCAGCGGCGCCAGCTCGACCGCCCAAACGCCGTCGGCAAATCTTGGCAGAAGTTGTCGCGCGGCCTCGAAGCCGAGCCGGGTTTTGCCGATGCCTCCGGCGCCGGTCAGGGTGACGAGGCGATGAGAGGCGGTAAGGCATAGGATCTCGTCCAGCTCGGCGTCGCGGCCGATCAGCTCGGAAACCGGCTCCGGCAAATTTGTGGGCGGACGGGATCGTGTAGCTCCCGATTGAAGCGCCTCCGGAGATTCTTGTGCATCCGGCCCTGCCGGCGCCGCGCGGATCTCGCCGCTGAATTGGTAACCCCGTCCGGCGATCGTGCGGATCAGGTCGCGATCCGCCCCGAAGGCCCGGCGCAATGCCGAGATCTGGGCTTGAAGGCTGTTCTCCTCGACAACCCGGTCTGGCCAGACCTGGTTCATCAGCGCATCTTTTCCGACGACAGCCCCTGCCGCCTCGATCAGTACCATCAAAACGTCAAAGGCGCGCCCGCCAAGAGCCAACGGCCGGCCATCGGCGACGAGCTCGCGGCGATGCGGCAAAACACGGAAACGGCCAAATTCGATCGCCGCTGGCGCTGGGGCGGGATCCATAAGAGCAATCGTAGAGAGAGTTGAGGGGAAAATCGAACCTGCAATTTCAGCGAAATTCAGGCGTTTTCAGGCGCATTAGCGCACCAGCGGTGCGCCCCAAAGCGGGACGCAGGTGTTCTCTGCGAAAAATACAGTTAATCCAAGGCTTTAGGTTTCCGGGCGAGCGACGTACTGGCCGCGGCCGCGTCGGCATTTCGCCAAAGCCGTGCCTGGATAAACCGGCCTTCGTCGAGGACCCACCGATGATCCCGAGACGTCCTTGAGGTCAGGTCCGTCAGCTCTATTCAGGCCATTTCTCAGAAGAATTCATACCATCCGCAGGACTTGTCAGCCGGTACGGCCTAGCTTTCGGTCCGCGCGAATCCGGCAGTGATCGGACGTCTTCGGAGCCACCCGATATCGCACAAGGAGGACAGGCTAAATGGAAACGATCGCCTTTCTTGATCCCGTTCGCGCGGCGCCCGCCGCTGCCTGGGACACGCGGGGCATTGATAGTGCCCTGAGCTGCGAGGCAGACTGGACCTACAGCGGCGAGTTCTTAGCGACATTGCTTGCGATGGCCGGGCACGACTTGCGCCAGCCGCTACAGGTCATCACCAGCGCGCACGATGTCCTGGCCCAACTCCTAGACAGGGACGAGCAGCGCGAGGAGCTGACGCAGGCCAAGGCTGCGGCCGCGCAACTAGCCATCATGCTTGGTCAGCTTGTCGAGGCTTTGCAGCTGCGTGAGCAAGTGGCCGAGGACCTGTACCTTGCCGTGCCGCTACAGCCCATTTTCGAGGATCTTATGGAGGAGTTCGTTGAAGCGGCGCGGTTGAAAGGCGTCACCTTTCTCGTCACCGCGACCCGATCGGTGGTGTGCAGCTATCCGGTTTTGCTGACGGGTATACTCCGGAACCTGATACGCAACGCGATCGACTACACGCCTGCCGGCGGTGGCGTCTTCGTCACATCTCGTCGTTGCGGGCCGGAACTGCGCATTCAGGTGCGCGACACCGGCGTCGGCATCCGTGCCACAGCACTATCGACGATCTTCAGAGCCTTCCAGCGGGCCGACGAAAGCCGGCCAGACGGGCTCGGCCTGGGGCTCTTCATTGTCAGGCACGCGGCAAATTTGCTTGGACACCGGGTAGAGGTCCGCTCAACCGAGAACCACGGCTCTTGCTTCACCATCGTGGCGAACGCGATCCGCTAAAGCGTTTCGCCCGCCTCGGCCGTCCGCCCTAGGCGTCATTAAACTCGATTTCATCGAGCGGCGAAACTCAAACCATAAGTCTCGCGCTATCTAGCGTGTCCACGGCCGCTGTGCTTGAGACGCTCCGCAGATGCCGCGATTGCTCATTCCGAATCTAGGCGAATCAATGACCAAAGTTCTGGTTCTCTACTACAGCACTACGGCCACTTGGAAAAATTGGCGCAAGCGGCGGCTGAAGGGGCCGGCAGCATTCCCCGTACTGAAGTGACGGTAAAGCGGGTGCCGGAGCTGATGCCGCCGGAAATGGCGCGTACAGCCGGAGTAAAGCTCGACCAGGCGGCGCCGATCGCAACGCCGGCAGAACTCGCCGACTACGATGCGATCCTGATTGGGACGCCGACCAGATATGGCCGCATGGCCTCGCAAATGGCCAACTTCCTCGACCAGACGGGTTCGCTGTGGGCCAGCAACGCGCTGGTGGGAAAGGTCGGCAGCGCATTCGTCTCGACGACGACGCAACACGGCGGCCAGGAGGCGACGTTGTTATCGATCGTCACCAATCTGCTGCACTTCGGGATGGTCGTCGTCGGCCTGCCCTATACCGCCAGCTCGCAGATGCGAATCGATGAGATCACCGGCGGCTCGCCCTATGGCGCCACAACGATCACCGGCAGACGTGGCGAGCACCGGCCCAGCGAAACCGAGTTGGAGCTCATGCGCTTTCAGGGACGGCACATCGCTGAAATTGCGAGCAAGCTCGCGCAGTGATCCGACTTGAACGGTGCGCGACATCCGAATTTCAACGTCATATCGCCTAGTGAAGGAGTTCTCCCGTGGCTAACCGAGGCGTCGTTTACAAAGGCCCAGGAAAAGTCTCCGTCGAAACCATTCCCGACCCGAAATTCAAAACGCCGATGGGCCGCAAGATAACGCATGGCGTGATCCTGAAGGTGCTTTCGACGAACATCTGCGGTTCCGACCAGCACATGGTGCGCGGCCGAACCAGCGCACCGCCCGGCATGGTGCTGGGACACGAAATTACCGGCGAGATCATCGAGCGCGGCGCGGACGTCGAGTATTTGAACGTCGGTGATCTTGTCTCGGTGCCGTTCAACGTCGCATGCGGGCGTTGTCGGACGTGTCGTGAAGGTCACACCGACGTCTGCCTCAATGTCAACGAGAAGCAGGCCGGCGGCGCCTATGGCTATGTCGATCTAGGCGGTTGGGTGGGCGGCCAGGCTGAGTACGTCATGGTCCCGTATGCCGACTTCAACCTGCTCCGCTTCCCCGACAAGGACAAGGCAAGGGCCAAGATCCTCGATCTGACCATGCTCACAGACATCCTGCCGACCGGGTTTCACGGAGCCGTCAATGCCGGCGTTCAGGCCGGGTCGACGGTGTATGTCGCCGGCGCCGGGCCGGTGGGTCTTGCCGCCGCCGCATCAGCGCGCTTGCTCGGAGCCGCAGTCGTGATGGTCGGCGACTTCAACATGGCGCGATTGGAGCACGCGAAATCCGTCGGGTTCGAGCCCGTAAATTTGTCCGGCGATACGCCCCTGCGCGACCGTATCGCCGAGATACTGAAGGTGCCCGAGGTCGATGCCTTTATCGATTGCGTCGGCTTCGAGGCGAAAGGCAGCGCCGGAACGGATCAGCCGGCCGTTGTGCTGAACCAAGCCATGGATGTCACTCGACCGGCGGGCGCGATCGGTATCCCGGGTCTATACGTCACCGAGGACCCTGGCGCCAAAGAGGAACATGCAAGGCACGGTTCGCTCAGCCTGCGCCTCGGCCAGGCCTGGTCGAAGTCACACAGTCTTCACACGGGCCAAACGCCGGTGCTGCGCTACAACCGTCAGCTGTTGCAGGCGATCCTGTGGGGCCGCTTGCCGATTGCCAAGATCGTCAATGCGAAGGTGATCACCCTCGACGCCGCGCCCGAAGGTTATGCGTCCTTCGACTCCGGCGTGGCGAACAAATTCGTCATCGACCCGCACCGCAGCCTGTCCCGACGATAACATCGTCGCACGGGTATTACGCGTGTGTGATCGATCGCGCGCCGCCACGGGCTCCTGTGCCGACTAAAATATAGTTCACCGGAGGTCGAGACGGACGATGGCGACGCGGCGTCATATTACACCGGATAGCGAACTGCTTACTCGGTATTTAGCGTGGGAGAGACTAGCGATGCGTGAGAAGGCGACGATCACCACCGAGACCGATATCTGCCGCTACAAGAAGACGGTGGGCGGCGCGCGCGGAATTCAAAGGCGCAACGATCACGAATACGCGCTGAAGAAAACGTTCATCAGCGGCGCTTTGGCATTGCTCGCCCTGGCTTTACCCGCTCACGTCTCGGCGCAAACGGCGGTTGCGGCCGATAATGCCGAGCAATCTCACAAACAAACTGCAGAAGCGTCCTTCATGGCCGAGAACCAGGCTGCCATGAGCAAGATGATGATGGGCATGGCGGTAAAGCCCTCGGGCAATGTCGATGCCGACTTCACGGCCATGATGATCCCACACCATCAGGGCGCAGTCGATATGGCGGCGGCCGAACTGCACTACGGCCACAACCCGAAATTGCGCCGGATCGCGAGGAAGATCATCGCTGGGCAGACGCAGCAAATCGGCGCGATGAAGGCAGCGCTCGGCAAGTCGCTTTCCCAGGCGGGGTCATCGGCGACGCAGTCGGGTCATGCCCCCCAAGAAGGCGGCGGGTTCGAGCGCAACGCGGCGCGCTGATTACA
>Ga0137388_10002386_pt1 | contig 11791 bp, 9 predicted proteins | sample 15con2h14AmetaG_FD_104644 | JGI IMG/M metagenome (GOLD analysis project Ga0137388, IMG submission 104644) | Vadose zone soil microbial communities from Angelo Coast Range Reserve, California, USA - 15con2h1.4A metaG | ecosystem: Environmental > Terrestrial > Soil > Vadose zone > Saprolite...
GCCGTCGATCAGTGCGCCTAGACTGCCATTGCCGATGAGTGCGAGGTCGAGTGAGGTCAATCGCTTTTCGAAGGGATGTTAGTCGAAAGCATCGCGCGTACGATTAACCGACAAGCGTGGGTGCGCAACCCAGGCTTGCGGGAATCGGCCACAGGTTGCACCCTCTGTCAGGAGGCAACGTGAGGAAATCTGCTTGCTGGACTGCATGCCTTGCCGCGTTGAGTCTGGTGGTCGATTCTGCCCTCCTTGCAAGTCAACAGCCGACTTCCGCGCCCGATAGCAACCCCGTGGGGGCACCACTAGCCCCGGTGGTCGTGACGGCCGAGCAGCGAGATCACGCACTGGATCACGTGGGTTTCTACCAACGGTCGCAACACAGCGTCGGACACTATCTGACGGCCGAACAGATAACTCGGATGAGCGACTTTCGCTTCACCGATCTGCTACGCGGGATCCCAGGTATTCATGTCGGGATCGACAAGTATGGCGACGATGTCGTGGCGAGCCCTCGAGCCGGTGGAAGCATGTTGAACCCGACACATGGGTGCGTTCAGTATTTTGTCGACGGACAGCCGTGGGGAAATGGCGTCCTCGAGGCCATGCGCTTTCCTGGAGATGAGGATTCTCCCGGCAACAAGACCGTTGCGCGAATTGCGGTCGAAACTGCCCGCCAACTTAACACCGTTCTAAAGAAGAGCGAGATACTTGGGATTGAGGTTTATCAAGGAGGCGGGACTCCAGCCTACTTCAATCAGGGCGGGCATAATTGCGCGGCGATCGTTGTCTGGACGACAGCGAGCGTGTTCAAGTAGAGTCGAGTACCTTCCGCACTCTTGACCCGAAGGCCAGCGACGGGCCATCCTCTGCCAGCACTCCTCTCGTGTGACTCGGCGGGGAATCCAAGAATGAGCACGTTCCACGTGGTACGCGGCTTTACCGGCGTGCTACTTACTCTGTTAACGGTCAGCGCGAGCTCGATAGCGGCGCAGACCCGTACCGTGCAGCCGGTCCTTGCATTCCCCGAGGCCGGCCTCGACGATCCCGCCGCGTATCAAGGCTACCAGACACGCTTCTTCCGCGACACGAAAGGGAACGTCGTGCAAATCTATCTCGACGCGCGAAGCGGGCGGGTCGTGAATCTTCTGCCCGACGCCGTGAACGAGAGCGTCGGGTTCACCGTCCGGGATGGGACCGGCAAGCCGATTCGCCTGGAGTGGGGATCGCCCGACGCCATCATTTCGCAGGCTGGCAATCGCCGGACGATCGAGTACCAGCTCGTCGCGAACGCCCCCCAGATCCTGATCGGGTGGATCCTCCTCGGCTCCATGCGGGTCGAGCGCGATCTAGGGTATTCGGGGCGTCAGCTCGAGCTGTTCGATTGGCCCACGTTCAGGTTGCGGGAACAAGAGGAGCTGATTGGTAATCTGGATCGTCTCGATCCGGCCGAGCGGCAGCGACAATTGGGATTTCTCAACGCGGGCCTGACGTCGGATCTGAGGGCGAGGCTCGAGCCCGATCTCATCACTACCGGCGTGCGCGACCGACGCGGCGTGACCGCATCCCAGGCGACGCTCGACGGAAAAACGAATCTTCAGCTCGACCTGAGCCCCGATCCGCGCGACGCGTCGATTCTGGTGACGCTGCCAATAGTCTCGATGCGCGCCAGTTCCAACCGTCCGATCCGATTCACCGTTCGCGTGACGACCGACGCGCCGCCGCTTACTCCGCTCGCGCGGGATCAGATATTCAACACCGCGTTTCTTCGCTTTCTGAATGACGCGCGTGTCGCCGCCGATCGCGCGCGCGACAATGCCGGCAAAAATGCGGACGCCGCCGCGACGGTGGCCCGCTATCGCCAGCTCGAGCGCGACGTGCGCGGGACCGAGCTCCTTAGCTCCAAAGAGAAGCTGATGGCCGGGCTCCCCAACTACGCGACGTACTTCGGCCGCGACATGATGATGACCTCGCTGATGATGCAGCCGGTCTGGACCGACGCGATGCCGGAGTTCGTGATCGCGAGCGCGCTGAGAAAGCTCGGGCCGGAAGGAGATGTCAGCCACGAGGAGGCGCTGGGCGGCCAGGCGATCCGTGAGAATTCCGCCGAGTACGACGCGCACATGGCGGAGTATTTCCGCCTGATCCGGCGCGGAAGTCGAGCAGCGGCCGACACCGCCCTCACTCACGCGCGGGAGCTGCTGCCCGATTTGCAAAAGGTGCGCGAGAACTATCACATGCGCGACGACGAGTTCCAGCTGCCGGTGGTCGTGGCGCGTTACCTCGGGAATCCCGCGGTGTCGGCGGCGCGAAAGAAAGCATTCCTCATGGATTCATCGGACGGGAGGGGTCCGCGCATCGGGCTCCTTCTGAGAGAGCTCGGACTCGTGGCGACGCTCGCCGCTCCTTACGCGCGCGATCCACTCGTTCAGAATCTCATCGGCTCGCCGCGACTCGATTCGACCCATTGGCGCTCGATCAGCTGGCGCGATAGCAACGCCGGGTACGCGAATGGCCGATTCGAGATGGACATCAACGCCATCTGGGTTCCGCGTGCGCTCCAATCCATCGGCGAGATTCTAACCGCCCTGCAGGCGATCGGCTTTTCGAACGAGCAGCTCGCCGCGCTCTCAACTGGTGTGGCCGACACGCCGCTCGGAAAACTCGCGAACGACCAGGTGTTCTTCCAGCACGCGCTTCAGAACTGGAGTGGGGTGGTGCGGCATTTCGTCGTCACGCTGACGCCCGAAGACATCAAGACCAGGGTTGCGGCCAAGGTGCAATCGCTTTCGGCAGAAGAGCGAGCCTACTGGCGCGCGCAGCTGGCCAAGACTGCCGCCGACACGCTTCCGTTCGACTTCCTCGCCATCTCGCTCGATTCCGCTGGCAAGCCAATTCCGGTCGTGAACACAGACCCAGCGACCTGGCTCCTGTTGCGAGACGGTAGGGATACCACTCCCGAGGGGATTGCATCGGTCGAGCGCGACGTGAGAGCGATCATGCGACCGTACCCGGTGGGATTGTTCGTCGGCGGACTCGGCCCCGTCGTTGCGAATGATGCCTACGCATCACCCGCTGTCTGGGAAGCGTTTCGCAGAGACACGTACCATTCGCCGCGAGTCGTGTGGGGGAGGGAGGTAAACCTGATCCTCCTCGGACTCGCCAATCAGATTTCCGGCGCGAGAAATGACAGCGCGAGATCCAGGAGTCAGGAGCTCATCGAATACGTCGATGCGATGCGCGGTGCGCTCATGCGAACCTACCTCGCTGTGGACTCGTCGGGACTGAAACACAATGAGCTATGGAGCTATGAGATTAGCGACGGAATGCTCAAGCCGATTCGGTACGGAGCAAGCACCGATGTGCAGCTGTGGAACGTCACTGACCTCGCTGTACAATTTGTTCTGAAGCGGCTCGGCGTTTACTGACGTGAGGCTTGGTCGGCTCTTCTTGGTGCGCTGGATCTCGCACGCACTCCTCTGCGCCGCGTGGTTGCTCGCGGGGTGCGCGCGAACTTCCAACCCCAACGAGACCGTTCTCACTTTCTCCGGCTCCGCGCTCGGCGCCGAAGGGACGCTCGTCGCGAAGCAGCTACAGCGTTTCATGCAGCTCAATCCCGGAGTCCGGGTCGAGCTCCAGCGCACGCCCGACGACGCGTCGCAGCGGCATCAGCTATATGTGCAGTGGCTCAACGCGCGCGTTGGGAATCCCTCGATTCTCCAGCTCGACGTCGTCTGGACTCCGGAGTTTGCAGCCGCAGGGTGGGTGCTGCCGCTCGACAAGTATGGCCCGCCTCGCGCCGAGTTCTTTCCCGCGACGATCACGGCCAACACGTGGGCCGGGAAACTTTACGCACTGCCGTGGTTCGCCGACGTTGGGCTCCTCTACCGCCGCACCGATCTCATTCAAAACGAGCCGAAGACCCTCGAGGAGATGGTGAAGAATGCGCAGGCGGCGATGGCGCGCCGCGGTGGCCCACGATACGGAATCGTCTGGCAGGGCGCGCGTTATGAAGGTCTGATCACGGGCTTCGTGGAGTATCTTGGAGCGTTTGGCGGGCGCATCATTGATGACAAGGGCGAGGTCGTCGTGAATCGTCCCGAGGCAGTGCGCGCGCTCGAGTTCATGCGCGATGAGCTGTACGCCACGCACGTCGCACCACTCGACGTGCTCACCTGGCACGAGGAGGAGGCGCGCTTCGCTTTCCAAAACGGGAACGCTGTGTTCATGCGCAACTGGCCGTATCCGGTAGCGGCGATGAGCGACACCGCGCAATCCAAAGTGGCCGGCAAATTCGCCGTTTCCCCGATGCCGGCGTCGGGCACTGCTCCCAACGGACACTCTACCGCCGCACTCGGCGGCGCACAGCTCGCGATCAACGCCTACACAGAACATCCCGACGCCGCCTACAAGCTCATCGCCTATCTCACCGCGCCTGAACAGATGCTCGAGCGCGCGCAGGCGGTGGGACAGTATCCGACTCGTCCGGCACTGTACGACGACGCACGTCTGCGCGGCGCGGTCGCGATCCCTCTCGGCAATGCCCGGCGGGCAATCGAAAGTGCGACGCCCCGACCCGTAACCCCGATCTACACGGAGCTCTCGGAAATTCTTCAGATCGAGCTGCACCGCGCGCTCGTGAGACAAGCGGAGCCGAGGGAGGCGCTCAACTCGGCGGCCGCGCGGATAAACGCGCTCATCGAACGGACCGGGATGCGCAAACTCATGTCGGGTGCCGCGAAAGAAGCTACGCCGCCTGGCAGGCCATCGGGATGAGCGGTACTATCGGTCACGCCGAATGACGCGACTCCGTTGAAAAAAATCTCCCGCCTCGGACACGAGGCTCGGCTCGGCTGGACGCTCGTGGCGCCCGCACTTTCCGTCATCGCCCTCATCGCGATCTTTCCGCTCGGGTGGACCTTCTGGGAATCGCTCCACCTCCACGAGCTCAGGATGCCGTGGCTCGGGAAGCCGTTCGTCGGCCTCGCCAATTACGCGGAGATCGCAAAGGATCCGCGCTTCTGGGCGGCACTCGGTCACACCGCTTTCTTCACCTTTGTCTCGATTTCGCTGGAGCTCGTGATCGGACTCTTTCTCGCGCTCGCCATGAATCGCGTATTTCGCGGGCGCGGTTTCGTCCGCGCCGCGGTACTGGTCCCGTGGGCGATTCCAACCGTCGTGGCTGCCCTCCTCTGGCGCTTCATCTTCGAGTCGCAGGGCGGGATCGCCAACGCGCTGCTCGTCGATGCGGGCATCCTGAAGCAGCCGATGGTCTGGTTCATCCAGACGTCGACGGCGTGGGTGCCCGTGATTCTTTCCGATGTCTGGAAGACGACTCCGTTCGTGGCGCTGTTACTCCTGGCGGGGCTACAGAATATCGATCTGACTCTTTACGAGGCCGCCGCCGTCGATGGAGCCAACGCCTGGTGGCAGCTCCGGCACATCACCCTGCCGCTGCTCAAGCCGGCGATTCTCGTCACGCTAATCTTCCGCACGCTCGACGGATTCCGCGTCTTCGATCTGATCTACGTGCTCACGGGCGGAGGACCCGGAACATCTACCGAGCCGGTGGCGCTCTACACGTTCAATGCGCTGCTCCAGAATCTGCGGTTCGGGTACGGCTCGGCCCTCTCGGTCGTGATCTTCGCGATTACTTTCGGGCTCGCGTTGTTCTACGTCCGCGGACTCGGCGTGCGGCTTGGAGGAGAAGAGTGATCACGTTGATGACGGTATCGCCAGTCACCACGCGCGAGGAAGCCCAATGAAAGCCGCAAACGTGTCCGGTGTTCGCTGGCACCGCTGGCTATTCGGCGCGGCGCTGGTCGCGCTCATGCTGTTCACGCTCTTCCCGTTCTATTGGGCGATCGTCGCGTCCCTCACGTCCGACGCGGCTCTGTTTCGGGATCCCTCACTGTGGCCACAGCACCTTATCTTCGATCACTACCGCGCGCTGTTCACCGAGCGTGATTTCATCACGCCGATCCGCAACTCGCTCGTCGTCGCCGGCACTACGACAATCTTCTGCCTGATCGTCGGGACGCTTGCCGCCTATGCCCTCGCCAGAATCGAATTCCGCGGCAAGGCGGCGATCATGGGGTTCATTCTGGCGGTGACCATGTTTCCGCAGATCTCGATCGTGAGCCCGCTTTACCTGCTGCTGCGGTCACTCCATTTGATCGACACGTATCCGGGTCTCATCATGCCGTACATGACGTTCGCGATGCCGCTCACGGTCTGGGTTCTGACCGGTTCCATCCGGCAGATTCCCAAGGATCTCGAGGAGGCGGCCCACGTCGACGGCGCCTCGCGACGACAGAGCTTCACGAAAATTCTCCTACCACTCGCCGTGCCGAGCCTGGCGACAACGGGAATTCTGACATTCATCTACTGTTGGAACGAGTTCCTGTTCGCGCTTTCGTTCACACTGGGACCCGAGCGGCAGACGGTGCCGGTTGCGATCGCGCTGTTCCGGGGGCAGTACCAGGTTCCGTGGGGGGAGATTCTTGCTGCGGCCGTCGTGGCCACAACGCCAGTGGCGGCGATGGTTCTAGTTTTTCAACGGAGAATAGTTCAGGGACTAACTGCTGGCGCGGTGAAGGGATGACAGCAACTGCATAAGAACGGGTGCCAGACGTCAGTAGCGTAGATGCCAGACCTGCAGTTCACTACGCCCTGACTTTTCTGGTGCGGGATCAAGGCACAGGCAACTGCCGGTGCTCGGAATGCCACAGAGGCAAGTCTGGGCGTCGTGAACTAATCACTGGCAACTACGCTACTGACGTCTGGCACCCGTTCAATTGCAGTTAACCGGAGAAGTGAATGGCCCGAATTGCACTAGAGCACGTCGACAAGACCTACCCGAATGGCTACATCGCCGCCCGTGACCTGAGCCTCGAAGCCACGGACGGGGAACTGCTCGTGCTGGTTGGTCCATCGGGCAGTGGCAAATCGACGGTGCTCAGGCTCATGGCGGGCCTCGAGCGCGTGAGCGACGGAGTGATTCGCATCGGCGAGCGCGACGTCACTGACCTTCCGCCACAGCAGCGCGACATCGCCATGGTCTTTCAGAACTACGCGCTGTACCCGCACATGACCGTGCGCGAGAATCTCGGATTCGGCCTCAGCATCAGGAAACAGCCGCCGGCGGTGATCGCCGAGCGCGTCGATGCGATCGCCGCGTCACTCGGCCTCGAGGTACTACTCGACAGGAAACCGGCGCAGCTCTCGGGAGGGCAACGCCAGCGCGTCGCACTCGGCCGCGCGATCGTGCGCGAACCGCTGGCATTCCTGTTCGACGAGCCCCTCTCCAATCTGGACGCGCAGCTCCGCGTCGAGACGCGGGTCGAGTTGGCGCGGCTGCATCGCAAACTTGGCGCGACGATGGTCTACGTCACGCACGACCAGTCGGAGGCGCTCACGCTGGGCGACCGCATCGCGGTGCTGAAGGAAGGCGTGCTTCAGCAGATCGCTACGCCCATGGAGCTCTACAACCGTCCCGCGAACAAATTCGTTGCCGGATTCATCGGCAGTCCGGCGATGAACTTCATCGAAGGAGTGATTCAGCGCACAGAGGGCGCTGCCGGCCGGATCGGGATGTGCACATTCAAGGGTATTGATCTCACGCTCGACGTTCCATGTGGTGAATCGCGCGGCCGCGTGTTCCTCGGCGTACGCCCCCAGCACATCGAGGTGAGCGGCGATGGCGAGAACAGACCGAAGGCCGAAGTGGGTGTCGTCGAGCCGATGGGGAACGAACAGATCGTCTACGTCACCTTGTCGGGCGGGGATCGATTGGTGGCAGTCGCTCCGCCGCAAGAGCTGATCAAGCCCGGCGACATCGTCTCGATTCGGGTACGCCCCGAGGGCGCGCACATCTTCGACGCGGAGACCGGCGGCCGCATCGACCCGTCTCCACAACCGATAGAGCCCTAGCGAGGCAACGGCGTTTCTCCGGTATCGGAGTTTCCCGTCACCTCCTCCAGCCATGCTTCAGCGGCGCGATGCTCTGTGAATACTTCGACGTCGATTCCCAGTGCGCGCGCGAGAACCGAGAATGTTTTCGACACCCGGTAAGTCGCTGACAACTTGGCTACGATCGCGATCCGTCCCAGCCCGCGGTTGACGAGCTGCAGCACTCTGCTCGCGACTTCCGCGAGTTGCAGGACCGTGATATCAGGCGCGGCATCGCTCGCGTCGTAGAGACCGCGCAAACCCGGCCGGAGATCAGGGTCCGCGAGCAGTGCGTCCAGGAAAGGGTGCAGATCCTCTGCGCGGATGACTCCGGTCGCGTACGCCTTTATCAGCCGTTCGTCACGGGAGATCGTGTACGTGATGGGCATCGGGTGGCGTTCTTACCGCAACTCTGTCGCCAGCAAACCCATGTGTGGGAGAATCAGGCGCTGGCGATCCTCCGGAGCGCCTGAACCGCGTCGACGATTTCTTTGCTCGGCCACGCACCGGGCATCACGACGGGCACGAGCTTGTCGTCTCTATGATAAAGATCGTTGCCGACTCCTGTCGCAGGAACGCCCTGGACCGATATGAATTTGTCGGGCGCCCACGTCGTGGGGTTCTCAACTTCTCCCGCGCTGGCTCCTTCGCTCCCCGTGCAGGCGACGAAAAGCGTAAGAACGGGTATGACAACCAGAACCGACGCTGTCGAGCGCGCCTTTTGCAAGGCGATAACTGGAGAGGTCATAGGGGCTTAAACAGTCCTTCGAGAGGGTTCCATCGCTTCAGCCGTTGGTCAGGCGAAATGCGGGCCAGCCCGAGAGTTGGGGCGGAACAGCATCAGAGGCTTCACGATTTACCGAAGGGGAGTTTGCGATTAGCTCGTCCTCCTCGGCACGGGAGCCCCATCCGATGGAAGTGTTCCAATCGTACACAACAGATGGTGACACGAGCCCTTCGCTGACGTCGATTCATACGGTCATGCAATAGCGCGATGTTTGCATCGAGCCGTAGTTATCCCGACTGAATCGCTTTGTCGGGCAAAGGATGGAAGCGGAGGATTTTGAATGACCGAAATGCAGGAGATGACGCGACTGGTTCGCCGTCTCGTATGGTTCTCCGTCGGCGCATTGGCATTCATCGCGGCAACCATTGCGGGATTCTATCTACTCGAGCGGCGCGCCGAGCAGGCTTTCACGCAAACACGAGAGGTCTCACGTATCGGCCGGACTGCCGCGGCCCTCGCTACCGATCGCGAGACCGGAATCCGCGGGTACCAACTCACACACAATCAGACTTCGCTCGTTCCCGAGGTCATAGGCCGAGCACAGCTCCCGCCTAAACTGGATTCGCTGGCAGCGCTCACAGAGTCGAATCCTGCTCAGCGGGAGAACGTTCACGCGATAACAACTGCTCTCACTCGATGGGAAAACGAATTCGCCCAGCCGGCTTTAAGCGGAGAGATTAGCGGGGGAAACGCGCTAGCCGGCAAGCCTTTGTTCGACCAGATACGAACCGGCTTCGCCGCCTTCGTTGGAGCCAGTGAGCGGCAGCTGAGCCGAGATCAAGCCCGAATCAGGAACACGCAGCTCCTTGGCGTCGCAGTTGTCCTCGCCGAGCTGCTGGCGTTTGCCGGACTTCTGCTCTTCATGATTCGTGGGAGACTCATGCAGCAGGCCAGGGATCTCGTCTACCAGCAAGAGCTGCTCGAGCAGCAGGCAGTCGAGCTCGAGCTGCAGATGGCCGACGTGGAGATGGCGAACCAGTCGCTCGCGGAGAGTGAGGAGACGCTCAGTAAGAGCGAAGAGCGCTACAGGTACGCAGCTCTCGCGACCAACGACGCGATATACGACTGGGACGTCGCCTCGAACCACTTCGAGTGGAACGAAGGCCTCCAGGGATTATTCGGATACTCCGAGGAAGAGGTAGGAACTACGATCGAGTGGATCGTGGGTCTCCTGCATCCGGAAGACACCGAGCGGGTGATGGGAGGCTTTTACGGAGTGTTCGAGAAGGGCGGCGGCAGTAAGTGGAAGTCCGAATACAGACTACGCCGGAAGGACGGAAAGTACGCCGACGCAGAAGGGCGCGCTCACATAATTCGAGCGGCAGATGGGACGCCGAAGAGGGTAATCGGCGCGATCAGTGACCGGACCCAACAGCAGTCCCTCGAGAGTCAGCTCCGCCAATCCCAGAAAATGGAGGCGATTGGCCGCCTCGCAGGGGGAATCGCGCATGACTTCAACAACATCCTCACAGTCATCCGCATGTCGAGCGAGTTCCTGCTCGCCGACATTCCGGAATCCGACGAACACTATCAGGACGCGCAGGAAATCATGAAAGCGTCCGACCGCGCATCCAGACTCACCAGACAGCTGCTGACGTTCAGCCGGCATCAGGTGTTGAGCCCGCGCCTTCTCGCGCTGAACGAGATCATCAACGGGATGGACGGAATGGTGAGACGGGTCGTGCCGGAGAACATCGATGTCGTCGCGGAGTTAGATCCGACGCTGAGCCAGGTGAAGGCCGACGCGGGCCAGATGGAGCAAGTGATCCTCAACCTCGTGATCAATGCAGCCGATGCGATGCCGAAAGGTGGCCGACTTGCGATCCGAACAATGAATATTGAGGTAGATGCCTCGTTCAGCGCGTCGCACCTCGGCGTTCCCGCGGGCCATTACGTCTGTGTCACTGTGAGCGACACAGGTTTCGGAATGGACAAGGAGACAGTGTCCCGAATCTTCGAGCCATTTTTCACCACGAAAGGTGTAGGGAAGGGAACGGGGCTCGGCCTGTCGACAGTGCACGGGATCGTGACGCAAAGCGGCGGCAGGATCTGGGTGTACAGCGAGCCTGGTCTCGGAACAACGTTCAAGATTTTTCTGCCGAAGGGCGAAGGGGTTGCCACCCCGCCGAAGATACGCGTCTTCATCGCGCCGGCTGCTCCGACCGAGACGATCCTACTCGTCGAAGATGAAGAGCAGACTCGCGATGCTGTCCATCGGAATCTCGTCCGCGCGGGCTTCACGATTCTTGTCGCGAGGAACGGCATCGAGGCTCTGGAAATCGCACGGTCGCATCCTTATACGATTCATCTCGTGCTAACCGACAGCATGATGCCCGAAATGGGAGGCGCGGAATTGGTCAAGCGTCTCAAGGACGATCGCCCGGACATTGGCGTTTTGATGATGTCCGGCTACACTGAAGACCTCGCGCCGACTGACGGTGGCGACCGGTTCATCGAGAAGCCGTTCACATTGGCTGATCTGCTGCTGGGAATTCGGACGGCATTGAGCAGCTAGTCGGACTTTTTCACCTTCGTGTCTGCGAGTGCACTCGGGTGATGGGTGGTCCGTGAAAAAAATCAGTCTACTGAACGCATTGTCCGTGCGGATCGGGTTTGGGCTTGTCTACCACCGGTCGCTGATCGAGGTTGGCGACTTTCGTGGCTAGATCGGCAACGTACTGCGCCACTCGCGCCATCCGATCGTAGTCGATGTACTGGGGCTCGTCGGTCACCTGATGATAGTCGGCGTGTCCGCCGGTCGTGAAGAAGATGATCGGGATGCCGTAGCGCGCGTACTCGTAGTGATCGCTCCGGCAGTAGATGTTCGATGGATGCCCGTTGGCGTCCATGGCGTAATCGAATGCCAGCGGGTGCTTCTCGGTGCGATTCACCGACTCGGAGAGATCGCCCAGCTGCGTTGAAAGTCGACGCGATCCAACCAGCTGGACGTAGTCGGGATTGCCGTTGTATCTCTTGCCTTCCCTGGTTATTCCTGTGTTGTCGGCCGCTGCGCCGCGACCCACCATGTCCATGTTGAGCTGCGCGACGATCGAATCGCGC
>Ga0137388_10002389_pt1 | contig 11782 bp, 3 predicted proteins | sample 15con2h14AmetaG_FD_104644 | JGI IMG/M metagenome (GOLD analysis project Ga0137388, IMG submission 104644) | Vadose zone soil microbial communities from Angelo Coast Range Reserve, California, USA - 15con2h1.4A metaG | ecosystem: Environmental > Terrestrial > Soil > Vadose zone > Saprolite...
CGCAACAACGTTGTCGTGTCGTATCTCGACGTCAAGCACAAGGACATCAACAATATCTTCCCCGACATCTACGACAACCTCAGCGTCGTTCCGTCGCGCCAGCTCCCGAACAAGCTCGAGTCGGTCGACTACAACGGCATCTGGACGAACAGCTTCCTCACCGAAGTGCAGTGGGCGAAGAAAGAGTTCTCATTCATCAACAGCGGCGGACGCTTCACCGACCGCATCCACGGCACCTGGGTGCAGGACTCCGTCAGCGCCGGCCGTGCATTCGCGCCGGTCTTCTGCGGCGTCTGCACGCCGGAAAAGCGCAACAGCGATCAGGTCGGCGGCAAGGCCACGTACTTCCTCAGCACGCGCTCGCTCGGCAATCACAACCTCGTTTTCGGCGCCGATCGTTTCACCGAAACGCGCGTCTCGAACAACTACCAGTCGGGTAGCAACTACACGATCACTGCCCGCGTTGCGCAGGTGCCGGGCGATCCAACTCGCGTGGTGCCGGTGTTCAATTCCAGCACTCGCCTGACGTGGCGGCCGATTTTCGTTCTCACGCCGGGCACGGACCTGAAGAGCAACGCCGTCTACGCGAACGATCGATGGGACTTCAACAACCACTTTTCGTTCAACGTCGGCGTCCGCTATGACAAGAACAAGGCAGCGGATGCCGACCGCAACGTCGTCTCCGACGACAGCACGTTCAGCCCCCGCCTCGGTGTGAACTGGGATGTTCGCGGAGACGGCAAGCATCGCGTCACCGCCACCGCGGCGCGATACGCGGCGAAGGTCACCGACGGAAGCAACGTCACGTCGACCGCGCAGGCTGCGGGAAGTCCCGCCGCATTCACGTTCGCCTACAAGGGCCAGAACGTCAACGGGATCGACAGCAATGGCTTCGCAACCGGCACGATCGTCGACACGGACACCGCGTTCAACACCCTGTTCGGATGGTTCGATTCGATCGGCGGAAATTCGAGCACGGACTTCATCAGCTCGACCTACCCGGGTTATGGATCGCGATTCCCGAAGTCATTGAAATCGCCTGCGGCGGACGAGCTCACGGCCGGTTATGGCATGCAGCTCGGACGTAACGCGTACGTGAAGCTGGACGGCGTGCACCGCGAATGGCACAACTTCTACGCTGCGCAGATCACGGATCCCAATCAGAAGATCACGCCGCCGAACAAGGTCGTGTCCGACCTCCTCTTCACCGTCAACGACGACCAGTTCACGAAGAGGAAATACAACGCACTCGAGCTGCAGGGACAGTGGAACCCGACGACGGCGTTCTACGCGGGCGGCAACTACACGTGGTCGACCTTGAAGGGGAACGACGTTCCGGAAGGCGCTGGCACCGCGACGATCCGCAACCGTCCGTCGCAGATCTACTATCCGCAGTACCTCAGCTACGCACAGTACCGGCCGATGGGTTACCTGAACCAGGACCGCCGCCATCGCGCGCGAGCCTGGGGCGGCTACAACTTCAGCACTCCGATCGGACGGATCAACGTGTCGGCGCTCGAGTCGTTTGACTCCGGCTTCGCCTACTCGGCCCTCGGCACAATCGACGCTACCGGCCGCAGCGCCACATTCAAGTTCCACGACATCCCAGTGAACCCCGGCTACACGCTCAGCGCGCTCGGCACGAGCCACGACTACTACTTCAGCAAGCGTGGCGCGTTCCGCACCGACTCACGTTTCGCGACAGATCTCTCGGTGAACTACTCGCTGCCGCTCATGGGCAGCAAGTTCGAGATGTTCTTCCGCGGGGACCTGCTGAATGCGTTCAACACGCAGAAGATCATCGACTCGTCGCTGATCAACACGGATGTCGTCACTTCCTTCACCGGACAGGCGAACAAGGTCGACGCCAACGGTGCATACGTGAGCGGGTCGGGGCTCTTCCCGTTCAACCCGATCACGGACACTCCGATCCAGTGCCCGAAGGGTGCATCCGGCGCAACGTGCTTCGGCATGAAGGCGAACTATCAGCTCGGTCCGAACTTCGGCAAGCCGGCCAGCGCCGCAGCGCTGCAGGTCGACGACCGTTCGCTCGCTCCGCGCACGTATCGATTCTCGGCTGGTTTCCGGTTCTAATGGCCACCATTGTTCAATGCCCGGTCGTCTCACGCTCTCGCCCATCCGCCCCGGTTCGCTCATGTACTGGTATCGGCTTCACGCAATTGTGAAAAATTCGCTCTGGAGGAATGATGAATCAACGGAAACATTACTTGTGGTGGTTTTTAGCGCTACTACTGATCTCAGGTGCTGCGTTCGCCCAAACGACAGCGACACTGACGGGAACTGTTACGTCGGCCGGCACGGGAGTGCCCGGCGTGACCGTCACAGTGAGATCTCCGGCGCTTCAAGGGGCCCGGACAACGGTGACAGGCGCAAACGGTGATTACGTCATCGCGGCTCTGCCACCCGGCTTGTACAAAGTCACGTTCGAACTGGAGGGTTTGCAGACGCTGACCAAATCGGGTGAGTTGCGGCTCGCCGAGACTGCGAGAGTGGACGGCGAGCTGAGACCGAGCGCGGTCGCGGAAGCGATTACCGTGACGGCAACGGCGCCATCCGTGCTGGAGACACCGCAGGTGTCGACCTCGCTCACGCGTGAGCAGGTCGAATCGCTTCCGATCGGTCGAACGATCGCGCAGCGCATTCAGCTCGCGCCGGGCGTCAATAACGCCGGCCCGAACAACCAGACGATCATCAATGGCGCGCCGTCTTATGACAACCTCTATCTGGTCAACGGTGTGGTCGTCAATGACTCCATCCGCGGGCAACCGGAGAACCTCTTCATCGAAGACGCCATCCAGGAGACCACGCTTCTGACGGGCGGTGTCTCTGCCGAGTACGGCCGCTTCACCGGCGGTGTCGTCAACACTCTGACGAAATCGGGCGGAAACGATTTCACTGGCTCCCTTCGCGACAGCCTCACCAACCCGGCATGGACCAAGGTAAGCGCCTTCGTCGATCCGGTGACCGGGGCTGCCCAGCCAAAGAACGTGAGCAAACTCAGCCACCAGTACGAAGCGACGCTGGGCGGATTCGTCCTGCGGGATCGCCTCTGGTTCTTTGGAGCCGGCCGCAAATTCAACGAATCGGTCGACAACGTTCTGAGCCGTACCAGTATCGCTTACGTCAATCAACGCAACAATAAGCGCTACGAAGCGAAGCTGACCGGCCAGATCACCGCGAAGCACTCCATCGTCGGGTCCTACCTTCACAACAAGACCGACGAGACCAACAACCGGTTCGGCAATGCCGTCGACCTCCGCAGCCTGACCAACCGAACGTTGCCGAATTGGCTGGAGGACTTCCACTACAGCGGTGTCATCACGAACACGTTGCTCGTGGAGGCAATGTTCAGCCGTCGCTATTTCGCGTTCGTCGGCGGCGGCGGCCCGAAAGACGATCTGATCAACGGCACGCTCCTTCGCGACAACACGTCGGGGCAGCGGCTTTGGGCGCCAACGTTTTGCGCCTGCGATCCGAAGACGCGCAACAACAAGGACCTCCTCGGCAAGGTGAGCTACTTCCTCAGCTCGAAGTCACTCGGCTCCCACAACGTGGTCGCCGGATACGATGACTTTCACGAACTTCGGCACGAGAACAACTATCAGTCCGGGTCCAACTTCCGTCTGTGGGGCGACTTCTCAAAGCCCGATGCGAGCAACACGGTTTTCTTCCACGCCGACCCCGTGCACGGATTCGTATCCTTCAACCCCATCCAACAGCTTTCGCGGACCAGCGACGTCCAGACGCGGTCGTTCTTCGTCAATGACAAGTGGGATCTCTCCAATCACTTCAGCTTCAACGTCGGCGCCCGCTACGACAAGGACGATGTTCTCGATCAGACTCACAACAAAGTGGCCAACGACTCCGCAGTCAGTCCCCGTCTCGGCGTCATCTTCGATGTGAGGGGCGATGGCCGCGACCGCGTGAGCGGGACCTATGCAAAGTACGTCTCGCATATCGATAGCGGCATTGCCGATACCGTTTCCGTGGCCGGCAACCCGGGATCGATCTACTTCAACTATCGCGGACCGGAAATCAACCCACTCGACAGTAAAGGCAACGTCGTTGGTACACCGGTGCCGACCGATCAAGTGATCCGGATGGTGTTCGACTGGTTCAATTCCGTCGGTGGAACGGCCGGCTACAAGGACATCGATTCGATCGGCGTCCCCGGCCTGACGGAAGTCGTCGGGAGTCTCAAACCGCAGAGAATGAACGAGACAACCGTGGGCTACGGTCATCAGATCGGCTCGAATGGATACGTTCGCGCGGACGTCATCCACAGAATCTGGGGCGACTTCTATACGATTTTCCGCGATCTGACGACAGGCCAGAACGTGTCGCCCACCGGCACGAAAGTGGATGTCGGCACTGTCACGAATACCGACGGCAAAACCGGTTTGTCTCGTCACTACAACGGCCTCCAACTCCAGGCTGCCTACCGCATCATCAAGCTCAACCTGGGAGGCAGCTACACGTACTCACGCTTGCGGGGGAATGTCGAGGGCGAAACGTTCAACAACGCCACGATTTTCAACGGCAACAACGAGTACCCCGAGTATCGCAAGTTCGCCCGGAATATCCCTACCGGCTGGCTGTCCGAGGATATCCGTCACCGCGCGAATCTCTATGCGAACTACACGCTGGGAATGCCGTGGGGGTCACTGAATCTCGGCCTGCTCGAGCGCATCCATACCGGCGCCCCTTACTCGGGCTTCGCGAATATCGACCTGCGCGAGCAGGCCAAACCAACGACCGGCCTCCCCGTCGGCGGGGGTGTCAAGAATCCCGGTTACGCGACTCCACCGTCGAGCAGCGTTTACTACTTCAGCGATCGTGGCCAGTTCCGTCTGCCGACGGTCTTCGCCACTGACCTGACCGCGGCCTATACCATTCCGATCACCAGGCTCAACGTCCTGCTGCGGGCCGATGTCGTCAATGTCTTCAATGAGAAGAAGCCGGAGTACGTGATCACAAACCTCGGCAACGTCATCGAGACGCGAGTCTACACGCGCCGTCAAAGGGCGAAGTCGACCGACGGCCTCGTGTCGTTCACTGCCTTCAACCCCTACACGACCACTCCGATCCAGTACATCCCCGGCAAGTCCGATCCGAATGCGGGCCCATACCACTATCAGTACGACCCGAACTTCGGAAAACCGACGAATAAGGACGCCTTTGGCTCCACCGCTTTGAATCCCAATCAGCTGCCGCGCACTTATCGCTTCTCAGTCGGCATTCAGTTCTAACAACCTGCCCAACCACTCGTACAAGAGCCCCGGCCGCAAGCCGGGGCTCTTCGTTTTTATGACCGCAGCGCTGCGCGCGTCTTCGCCGCCAGCTGGCGCGCCATCGGTGTCGGATTCGCGGCCACCATTCGCTCGAGTGCGTCCTCGGATCCCTTACGGTTCCCTTGTGCGAAGTAGAGGACGGCGAGATTCGCCCAGGCCCGGATGTCATTGGGAAAATCGGAGACCTCGCGTTCATAGGCTGCTGTCGCCTCCAATGGATGTCCACTCCGGGCCAATACATCGCCGCGAACTGCCTCCAGGCGGGCGATCCTTCCCACACCGCGATCGGCAGCGCGCCGCCCGGCTTGATCGAGGAGCTCGAGTGACTGCTGGAAGTCCCCCCGATGCGCGGCGATGTCAGCGAGCAGCACGAGATCGCTCGGCTGAGGATCGCTTCCAGCGGCCTGATGCACATGATCGGCCGCGGCGCTGAGATCGCCGCGCGACATCGCAATCTGCGCCAGGACCAGGTGCGCTTCTCGCGGCGATTCGCGCAGGGCGAGCACGGCAGACTTCTCGGCATCCGCAAGAGCTCCAAGCTGCAGATCGGCCTGGGCCAGACCGAGGAGCGCGTCCACCGGCGGCACGACGGAGCGGCGCAGCGCGGACTGATAGGCTTCGGCGGCTTCAGCGAAGCGTCCTATCGAGGACAGCACATGGCCGAGTTGGATCCAGACCTCGACCATTTCAGGATGACTGGTCGCGAGCCGGCGAAGTGACGCGACAGCCTGGTCCGGACCACTCTGAAGTGCAAGCCGGATTTGTTCGACCACGGCGACGAAGTCTTTAGGGTTCACCAGAGCCTCGCCTCGCCCTCGCGCCGAACCGACATAGCCGAGTGCCGCGAGTTTCGCGAGGTCGTCAGGGTCGACGGCCGAGGGCATCGGCTGTAGCTGCACGTAGCGATGCAGCTCACTCCGCAACGCATTGATGACGGCGCGACGCGAGGAAGCGATGTCGCGCTTCTCGTTCGGATCGCTCGCAAGGTCATAGAGCTCCGCCTGCTGCGCCGACTCGATCAACTGAGTGCTTCCATCGATCAGCGATCGCAGCGCGCTCCATCCGAAGTGAAGGCGTGGATATTCAGTCTCGCTGTAGATCCGGCGGCGAGGAGCTGATGGCTCGAGAAGAGTGACGAGTGACACGCCGCCCCGCTTTTCACGCGCATCTGTGCCGAGCAGCGACGTTACGGTCGGGAAGAGATCGATCAATTGCGCCGCGGCGTTCACCGTCGTATTGGCGAACCGCCGGTTCGGCAGTTTGACGAGCAGCGGCACCTGAATGGCTTCACGGTAGAGAAGAATCGAGTGTTGCTGTTCACCGTGATCTCCAAGACCCTCCCCATGATCGGAGGTGAGCACCACGATGGCGCGATCGTAGATGGCGCGAGAGCGCAATGCGTCCAGCAGTTTGCCGACGATCGCGTCTGCGGTCGCGATCTCACCGTCGTAAGAGTTGCCGTACCGGCTTCGATACGGCTCGGGCGGAGCGTAAGGAACATGCGGCTCGTAAATGTGGAAAAAGAAAAAGAACGGCGACGTCCTGTTCTCTGCGATCCACTTCTCGGCAACGCCCTCGGTGACAAAGCCGCTGCGCTGGTAGTCAACGAACCGCGCGCCCGGAGCGATTTCAAGGGTGTCATCGTAGAAGTCGAACGCGCTGCCGATCCCCGTCTCCCGCCGTAAAACAAACGAGGAAACTGCCGCGCCTGTCCGATAGCCATGCCTGCGCAGCAGCACCGGTAACGTCAGAAAGCGACCCGCGTCGAAGTGGAAGCCGGTGTTGTCGCGAACGCCATGTTCGACAGGGAGCAGGCCGGTGAGCATCGACAGGTGCGACGGCAGCGTCATCGGACAATGCGAGTAAGCATTGCGAAAGAGGATGGAGTCGCGCCGCAGCGAGTCGATGGCCGGCGTCTTCACCGCGCCATAACCATAGATGGGCAGGTGATCGGATCGGAGTGTATCGATCGAGATCAGGATGACCGGTGCGCCGGCAAAACGGAGCGGCTCACTCTTCTTCGCACACGTCAGTCCGGCGAGCAGTGACAGGAAAATGACGGCGATCCTGGGCGACGTGCTTTTCACGGCGCGATCGTACCGGATTCGCAATTGCCGCGGATGCGAGGCAACATGTGCCATTCACCCCGTGACGAACGATGTCGCCAGAGCCTTCTCCCGCTTGCGGGAGAAGGCGCGCGAAGCGCGGATGAGGGTCGTGTCACTGGCAGACGCGTGCGCGAGGGACGAGCATCGAGGCCCCCGATCCCCCAGGTCCCTCGCTGACGCTCGGGATGACGATTCTGCCGTGAGCACAGCCGGCACAAACAAAAAGCCCCGGCTTGCGCCGGGGCTTCTTGTTTGCGATAAACCTGCGGACTAGAAGCGGACGAGTGCGGTGAACTGGAAGTTGCGGGGCGTGAGGTACGAAGCGCGTCCGGTCGCCGTGCCGTAGCGCTGAATGGCGTTCGCGCATGAAGATCCGGCCGGCGGGTTCGGCACATTGCACCACGTCGTGTTGTTCGCTGCGACCTTCGACTCTTTATTGAAAATGTTGAACACGTCCAGCTTTCCGCCGATGTCGACGCCCATCAAGCGGTACGTCGCTTCCAGCGAAGTGCTGAACTTCCACCAGTTCGGCAGGCGATCGCTTCCCTGACCCTCGTAGAAGTACGTCAGCGTCTGGCCAAACGTCTTGCCCGCGTTGTTGAGGACGTTCAGTGTGCGGGATTTCGAGTACGAAGCGCCGGACTGGTAAATACCCGCGCCACCCGCGGTCAGAGACACAGGCCCGAGATGGAACGCGTAGGTGCCGAGGAGGTTGAACACGTGCGGGATATCCCAGGTGGGACGGCCATTCAGAGTGGCATTGACCGCCGAGCACGGAATCGTTCCATTGTTCCCGATGGTCGTGTCGGTTGTCGTCTTGCACGTCTGAGCGTTGAAATCGTCGACCTGCGACGCGATCGTAGCGAAGTGATTGCCACGCGTCTGCGAGTAGGTGTAGTTCGCGAGCAGGTTCCAGTTGTGCGAGAACCGCTTCTCGAACGTCAGCTCCACGCCCTTGTAGTCGCGGTGCGCGTTCGGATCGTTGATGTAAGACGTCTGCGCGCTATTGTTTGCGTCGAGCGCAAGGACCGTATCGATCAGCTTGTGCCATTTGCGGTAGACACCACGGACGCCTACACCGATTGTCGGTCCGAGCTGCTGCTGGGCGCCGGCCGTGATCTCGTCAATGTATGTCGCGTCGAGGTTCAGATTCGGCTGCGTGCCGTTGGCACCGGCACGGAATGACCCGCTCGGATTCGGAACAAATTTCTGCTGCGTCGGATCCCAAAGGTTATCGTCGTAGTTCGTCAACTGCGGAACGTTCGCGAACTGGTCGGCGAAATTCAGGACGACGGACTGATAGAAGCGGCCAGCAGTTCCACCGAGAAGCGTGCGGCCGTCGCCGCTGAGATCGAAGCTGGCCTGCAAACGCGGCGCGATCGCCGACGTATCGAGGATCTTCGAGCCGACGTCGTTCTTCGACGTCTCGTTCTCGTATCGCAGGCCGACCTCGAGGAACAGCCGGCGGCTGATGTCGAACTTGTCGCGCCCGTAGATGGCCATGATCTTGCCCGTCGAGGTCGACGGCGCGTTGATGAAGTCGAGGCGCTCGCTCGGCGTGAAGGTGCGCGCCACCGGATCGAAGTTTTCGTCGATATACAGCTGCCCGTTCGGGAACTTGAAGAAGCTCGAGGACTTCAGGCTCTGCCAGTCGACGCCGGCCTTGAAATTGTGAGTGTTGCCGCCGAGAGTCGTGAAGTAGGCGAGAGCGCCTACTGCTTGATCACGAGGACGGGCGACGAACCCGTCGAACGTCGCGCCGTTGTAATAGAGGCCGTCCGCCAGATTGAGGTGCGGAGCTCCGTTCGTGAGGGGGCTGAGCTTATACGGCGCGACCGTGATCTTGCTGCGGCTTTGAGCATACATTGCCTCGGCGGTGACGCTGCTGCCGAAGATTGCCGAATACTGCGCCGTCTTCTGATTTCCGCCCTGGTCCTGAGCAGTGAGCGCGAATGCCTCCGTCGTATCGCCCGGCCGACCGGTCCAGTAATCGTCTCGAATGATGCCCGTGAGCGGGTCCGACGAGTACTTCGCCCAGATCGTCTGCGTCGGCGTGATCTGCGCCGTGAGACGGTAATTGGGCAGCTTCACCTTGCTTTTCGAGACGTAGTTCTCATTAGTGATCGTGGTCTGACGCGCCGCAGCGACGAGGGTCTGCGTCTCGTAAGCACCGAAGAACCACAGACGATCGCGCCACACCGGTCCGCCAAGCGTGGCCGCGTAATCGTAATTGTTGTGATTCGCACGCGTACGCGCGAGCGAGGCACCGGTCACCTGGTTCTTCGTCGTATTGTTCGCGTTCCACTTGTCGTTCGTCTGAATCGTCTTCGCGGAACCCTCGAACCTGTTCGTGCCCGACTTCGTGATCACGTTCAAGATCGCTCCGGAAGCGCGGCCGTACTCGGCCGACTCGCCGGCCGTCTGCACCGACACTTCCTGGATCGCCTCGAAGTTCAGGTTCGCGCCGAACGTACCGGTCACGGTATCCGTCGTGTCGACACCGTCGAACAGGAACACGTTGCCGGTGCTCTGTGCACCGTGAACCTGAGGATTCGGATTGGCGCCCGGCGCCAGCACCACGCCGGGAGCGAAGAGCGCCAGGTTCTGATAGCCGCGCGCCACGGGTGCCTTCTCGAATTCCTTTGTGGAGATCTGCGTGTTCGCGGAGACGTTCGTGCGGTCGACGACCGGCTGCGAGCCTGTGACTGTGATCGTCTCGCTCGCCGCCGCGAGCGCAAGCGACATCGCCACCTCAGTGTTCTTCTCCGATTCGACTTTGTTGTTCGTGCGCACGGCGGTGTTAAAGCCCGACAGCGCCGCCTCGACGCGATAGAAGCCGAGAGGCAGAACCGGGAACGTGGCCACACCGTTTGATTCGGTCACGCCAGTGCGCTGCGTCCCGCGCTCCTCGCTCGTCACCGTGACGGTCACGCCGGGAAGTCCTGCGCCTGTCTGATCTTTGACGACCGCCGACAATGTGCCCGTCTGAAAGCCTTGAGCGAACGAAAGCGATGGAACGAGCACAGCTAGTGCGAGAAGACTGAACAACCACTTCTTGCGTATTGGTTGCGCCATTTAACTCCCTCCTATTTCGGCGGGGGTCAAGCGCAAGCGGTATGCCGCAGCTCCGTGCAGTCAACAAACAGGCGAAGCGGTTCTGTGCATAGCGGTTATCGCGTTGCGAACGAACTGTGAACGGCGGACTTCAACCATTAGCCGAACAATGCGACGAGTCATACCGAAACGTCACGCCCGCGCGAATGGCCACTTACGCGTGCGGCAGCCACCCACCGGAACCAGTTTGGTGACTTCGGTTTGGAGGGAGGAACGGGGCTACGGCCGCGCGGACTCGAGCTGCTCGAGCTCCCGATCACCGGGATATCTGGCCAGCCCATCGCGCAACGCTTTGCGCGCGGCGCGCTCGTTGCCGAGCGTGCGCATCGCGTCGGCGACCGCGGCGTACGCCGGACCGCTCGGATGGCGCGCGATCAACGTGTCGATGAGACGCGCTTCATCCGAAACACGACCGTGCACGGCATAAAACACGATCAGGTTCTTGTACGCGAACGCATTGTCCGGGTACAACCTGATCTCCTCCTCGAACGCCTTCCGGGCCTCGGCATCGCGGCCCATTCCGGCGAGGACAACCCCGCGATCATGATTGAGATTACGCATGCGATCGCCATTGCGATCGAGAATCCGCTGCGCAGCGTCGAGCTCCACAAGCGCACCGGTAAGATCGTTCTTCGCCAGAGCCACCCGTGCCAGCGTGTAGTGAATGTCCGCCGATTCGCGTCCAGTGGCGAGCGCAGCGCGTGCTTCGCTCTCCGCCCGACCCGCGTCTCCGCTCGCCAGTGCAGCGCGCGCACGGACGTCATGCGCGATCGATGGACGCAATGGCTCGATGAGCTCAGCGTATTGCGCCGCCTGTTTGAAATCGTGCAACTGCACGCATAAGTACGCCGCGCGAATCAGCAGCGGCTCGGACTTCGGATTCAACGCCAGTCCGCGGCGCACCGCCTCCATCGCCTCCGCAGGGCGGTACATCTCGTCGAGAGCCGTCGCCTTCAACTGCCACATGTCGATGAGCCGGGGATCACGGTCGAGCAACGTCGTCGCGGCAGTGACGGCCTGTGCATTGCGACCATTCTCGTAGTAGCCCCACGCAACGCGGATCGCGTTGAATGTGCCGATCTCGTCGCGCGGATCGCGAAGGTCTCCTGGAGAATCCGCCGCCGACCCGATATACCCGAGCGCCGCCAGCTTCTTGGCCTCTTCGGGACTGATCTGCTCAGTCACGGACACCGGCTTCATCATCGGATCGAGCGACGTTTTCAACGCGGCCGCCCTGCGCCGGTCGCC
>Ga0137388_10002390_pt1 | contig 11780 bp, 10 predicted proteins | sample 15con2h14AmetaG_FD_104644 | JGI IMG/M metagenome (GOLD analysis project Ga0137388, IMG submission 104644) | Vadose zone soil microbial communities from Angelo Coast Range Reserve, California, USA - 15con2h1.4A metaG | ecosystem: Environmental > Terrestrial > Soil > Vadose zone > Saprolite...
CAGGCGTAATCTCTGGTTGCGACCCGGGGGGGCCGGGCCGGCGTGTTCCCACTGAGGAGGATGACGCTATGTTCATCCGTGGAACTCGTGTACAGACACCGCCCGAGAAGATCGATCAAGCCATCGAGAACTTCCAAAAACAGGTCATTCCGAGCGTTCGGTCGGCGCCTGGCTATCTCGGGGCCACGCTACTCGTCGATCGCAAGACCGGTTCTGGCGTCGGCATCACCTACTGGCAGACGGCGAAGCACCTCTCGGCGAGCGAGCAGGTAGGCATTCAGACCCGCACCCAAGCCGCGAAGAATGTACTTGGGACCCAAATCATCAACGTCGAGAGGGCCGAGGTCGTGATCATGGACCGCGCGCAGCCGCCCAAGTCAGGGACTTTCTCTCGGGTCAATACGATCAGCGGCGACCCCGACAAGGTCGACGCGGCTACGGTTTTCGTGCGCAACCAGGTACTGCCTTTGCTAAAGGCGCTGAAGGGTTACCGAGCGACCATCATGGCCGTCGACCGGCAGACCGGCCGCAGCGTGGTTTCCACGGGGTGGGATACGCGGGAGGACCTGGAGGCGAGCGAGAGCAAAGTGACCGGCTTGCGCAAGGCGGCAGCCGACGCGGCCGGAGCTGAGGACGTACAGGTCGAGATCTTTGAGGCGCCGGTGGTGGAGCTCACGGCGGCGGTGGCGACGCCGAGCAAGAGCTAGACGTGGGGGCGGCCGGGATTTGCGGCCGCCCAACCCCATAGCAGATACGGGAGCGGATCATGCCCGCTTCTACACCTCTTTGGTGTGGTTGGACGCACGTATTCGTGCAGCCTATCCGGATACATCTAAGCGGATTGTGTGATATCCCGAGGCGCCGCTTGGATAGCTTGCAGAGGCAGTTGGCTGCTGGGGCCCCCCGGTTCCGTCCACCGCCCTGACCTGCACCACATACAGCCCTGCCTGAGGGATCCACGTTGCGTCCCACAGCACCCAGGTCAGGCTTGAGAGCGGCGCTGCGAGGCCGGCCGCCGACCAGTTCTTGCCACCGTCGGTGCTGTACTCGACCTTGCTGATCCCGCGCGTACCCCCGAACGCCACCCCCAAAAGACGGACCGTTTCGCCGGCCTTCGCGATGTCGCCGTCCTTCGGTCGGTCAAATCGCGCCGTGGTTTTGACCAGCGCGATCCTGTCCCAGCCCTCGGACTCCCAGTAGCCGCCGTCGTCCCGGCTCGCCAGCTCGATCGAGTCAAGCCACTTCGGGCCTTTCATCCCGTAATGCCCGGGCACCAGGATGCGGGCCGGGAATCCATGACCGGTTGGCAGGGGTGCGCCGTCCAACGCATACGCGACCAGGATCTCTGGCTGGCTCGATATGAGGCTCAAGGGCAAGCTCTCGGTGTAGCCATCTCGCGCCTTGAAACGCGCGTGCGTCGCGTTTGACTGCGGCACCGCCATGCTGACGAGATCGTGAAGCCGGACGCCTGTGAACTGACCCGTGCTCATCAAGGCTCCCCCGACGTTGTTGCTGATGCATTCGAGGGTGACGTATTCGGTCACGCTCGGCAGAGCGCGCAGGTCCGCCATCGAGAGGTGTAGTGGGTTGTCCACGAGGCCGCCGATTTTCAAGCTCCACCCTTGCTCTGAGACGACCGGGTCGCTGAAGTTCTTTGATACAACGTAAAAGTTCTCGACCGGCGTTATCTCCGGCGAGGCTCCCGACAACCCTGCATCAGGTGCATTGAGGACCGCCTGGTACCAGCGCGGGAGCAGTACCGAGACGAGCCCGCCGGCGCTCAACACCGCGATTCCGATCGGTATCAGCCGCAACATACGGCGCCGCCCTGGGTCTGCCGGGAGCGGCGCCACAGTCGTGGGATCGCCGCCCACCTGGAGCACCACGCCGTACGCGGCGAACAGCAAGCCCCAGACCAAGGGCGCGGTCGGCCCCTCATTGAGTCCGAGGATGCCGTCCCCTGCTATCGGAAGCAGCACCAGGGCGACAATCGCCCAGCCGGCGGCAGCGAACAAGAGAGGGTGCGGCGGCCGAGCCCAGACCTGCCTCGCCCAGGCCCACGCACCACCGAGAAACCCGAGTCCAACGATCATGCCGACAATGAGGCCCGCCTCCTCAACGACTTTGCCCGCGTGCTGAAGGGTGTCGATCAGGAACCCGAAGACTAAGCCGGGCATCACCGCGAGGATGGGTTGCTGCAGCAGTTGTGGCAGTGGGGTGGTGCCGATGACGAGTTCGGCCAGATACATCAACGCCACCAGAAGAAGTCCGGCGACGACGCCGGAACCGAAACCGCGAACCAAAACGCGTCGCATGCTCATGTGTCTGACGACGGCGACTCGCCTGTCCGTCTATCCCGCTACGGTGAGGGCTGGCGTCGCAACCTTCCATTCGCCGCCGAACGCCTGTAGTCCCTCGCCTTTGGCGTCGCCCTTGACCTTGTCACCCGCGAAGCGGTACAGGAGATGACCGTTGTACGCGACCTGGTCGCCGTTGGCGTTCATCACCACGGTCAGGGTTCCGGTGAGCGGGACCATGCTGCTGGGATTCCCGTTGGAGAGCAGCGGAGGCCAGGTGGTGAGACAGGCTCCAGTGCATTTGGGGGCTGTTGTGGTGTCGACCGTCAAGTAGTACAACGTGAAGCCATCGGGCGAGGTCAGAACCGTTTCGTCGGCACCCATCACCTTCGCCGTTCCTTGCTCCAGGTCTATCCCGCTGGCTGCAGACGCGGCCGGTGAGGCAGTTGTTCCAGCTGAGCCTGGGCTGCTCGATCCACACGCGGCAGTGAGCGCAATCACACCCAGGGCGACAGCGCATCTGAAGAGGTGAGGGCGGTCTGAAAGGAAATTCATCTATTCAACCTCAGCGTTTTTCCGATCGGTGGCCACGAACTCTCGCCGAGTATCAAGGCCGCGTGTTACAAGCCGGTTACGCGCGAGGAGAGCTGCTGCAAGACCCGTAACATCGAAGGAGGCAATGGAGACAGGATCGGTATTGGTTGTCGATGATGATCCGAAAATCCTTGAATTGGTGCGGGCCTACCTACAGCGGGCGGGCTATGCGGTGATCACAGCAGTGGATGGAGAGGACGCGCTGCGAAAGATCGAGGCGCACCGTCCGAACCTGGTAGTGCTGGATGTAATGCTGCCGCACGTGGACGGTTTGGTTCTGGCCCGCCACCTCAGAGACGAGCGCAACAATCTGCCCGTTCTCATGATGTCCGCGCGGGGAACGGTCAGCGACCGCATCACTGGGTTGGTCGAAGGCGCCGATGACTATCTGGCCAAGCCCTTCAGTCCCGCTGAGCTGGTGGCCAGGGTCAACGCCCTCATCCGTCGGAGTTCGCCCGGGGACCTGCCCACCGAGGCCCTGCATCACGGGGACCTGCAGATCGACATCGAGAGACGAGAAGTCCTGTGCGCTGGGCGCATGGTCGCCCTGAGTGACCTAGAGTTCCGCTTGATCGTGACCCTGATCCGGGCCAACGGCAGGGTGCTATCGCGCGAGCACCTCGTGGAGTCTGTATACGGGCTGGGCGGAGAGATCACGGGTCGGGCGATAGATGTCGCTATCAAACGGATCAGGGCCAAACTGGGTGACGATGTCGAGGCGCCGCGTTACATAAGCACGGTACGCGGAGTCGGTTATCGAGCCGCAGCGCTGGCCAAACCACAAGAACGATGAGCCGATCGCTGCTCGACCTGGGTTTCACGTGCTCCGCTCAGGTCGGCAGGCTGAACCAGAACCTTGTCAGACCACCGTCCGACTCGACCCCAACCCGACCGCCAGTCGCCTCGACCAGCTGCTTGACCAGCGCCAGGCCGATCCCCGCCCCGCCTCGAGACCGGTCGCGCGATTTCTCGACACGATAGAAGCGCTCGAAAACGTGAGGCAGGTCGACCGCCGGGATGCCTTCACCGCTGTTGGTGACGCTGACCACGACTGACCCGTCGTCGACCTCGGCGCGAATCGACACTGAACCACCTTCCGGTGTGTAACGAGCGGCGTTCTGGAACAGATTGAGCAGTACCTGGGCGATGTGGTCCGGGTTGGCCAGAACGCGCAGCCCGTCAGGCATCGTCCGATCGACTTTGATACTGCGACGGTCGAAGCTCGGATACGAGAGCGTTAATGCGGCCTCGACCACCCGTCCGAGGTCGATGGTGCCGAGTCCGGAGGGCGCCGTGGGTGACCCGCCGGTCCCGAGTTCGTCCAGTGAGAGCGAAAGCCTGTACAGGCGATCCACCTCCTGGTCGAGCGAGGTGAAGACCTCTGTGCTGATCGGCATGACCCCATCTCGAAGCCCCTGCAGGTATCCCTTCAGATTTGTCAGCGGAGTCCGCAGCTCGTGCGCGAAGTTGCTGATGAGGTCGCGCCGCAGCCGCTCCTGATCCTCCAGTCCCGCCGCCATCTGGTTGAACGAGTCAGCGAGGGACGCCAGCTCGGGGGCGGCGGGTCGCTCCACCCTGACGCCATAGTTTCCCTCGGCCAGGCGGCGGGCGGCCCGGGCGACGCCTTCCAGGGGCCGCGTCACTGCCTGGGCCAGCATGATCGCCAAACCGAAGGAAGCCAGGAAGGCCAGCAGTGTCGTGACGATCACAACTCTCGTCACAGATTCATCGAACATCGCGTGAGCGAGCTCGGCACTGGCGCCGTGCTCGACCATCAAGCGTTGAAACGTGGCGGCGCCCACGCCCTGGACGCCGACCGCTTCGACGCCGAGCGCAAGCCCGGATGCAGCCAGCGAGGCGAGCGCTATCCGCCCTCTGATGCTACGCAGCAGCCGGGAGAGTCGCATCGAGTCACGCTCCTGGCGCGATCATCCGGAGCTGATCGTCAAGAAAAACGTGGCGGAGGCCTCGGCCTCCGCCCAAACGACATTGTGCCGAACCAGAAGAAGGGGCCCTTCTCAACTTTCTCAGACTATTAGCGCAGGGCCGCGAAGTCGATCACCGGGCAGCGCACGAGGGTTGACGTCACCTCGAGCGTCCCCTGCCCCGCAGCGACGGCAGCGAGGATGTCGTCGTCTTTGCTCAGCTCCCTCGGAGTCACGCCGTGGTTCCAGTGGAAGATCTGCAGATTCCAGGCACCGCCTGCATAGCCGACCTCGGTTGGAATGAAGTTGAGCACGTTGCAGCTGGTCGCATCGCTCGGCAGAGCAGCCAGCAGACGAGCACACTGCACGGGCGGAACGTTGCCATTGGCGTCAACGATGTGGAAGACGATGTTGCCCTGGCTGATCAGCTGGGCCGCCTTAGGCGACGAGGTGACCTCCGCCGTGGCCTGGTACTGGATGATCTGGTGATCGTAGAAGCCTGAGTTTGCGGTCACTGCGTTCGCAGAGGCTGGCTGTGCGAACACCAATGCACCGACGATGGACGCCGTTATGGTCGCGAGGCGGACGAGCTTCATAGTCGTAACTCCTCTCTGTTTTTTGATTACCGCGACGTATCGCGGCGCCGCTCACGTTCCCAGGGTTGTGTTACGGCCTGATGTCAGCGGCTCCCAGACGACTACAAAGTGGAAAACGAACTACCGATCAAAGCCCGTGACGTGCCGCTGAGAACGGACTTAGCGCCGGGTGAACGGCGTGACCGGCCGGTCCTGCAGTACGCCATCAACGAAGACGTCGACATGCTCGTTGTAGAAGCTCAGCAAGTTCTCGATTTTTGGGCACTCCGGGATTGGCGCCGGATAGCCCCACACGAGGTCCGGGATGGTTGTCCCGCCGATCCGCGCCGACCAATAGCGCGCCACACCCTTGTATGGGCAGCGTGTGACCGATGCGGTCGGCTCTAGGAGTTCCATCCGCACGTCGTGCTTTGGGATGTAGTAGCGCGTAGGTAAGCCAGTCTCAAAAAGTAGCACGGGTCGGTTCGACTCGGCCAGCACCTCGCCATCGATTTCAACACGTATGTGTCGGGAGCTGTGAACCGTATCGACCCTCGTGTAAGGGTCTCGAGGATGGACAAACACCTCGTCATCCTCTTCAAACCACGAGTCCATCTGATCCCAGTAGAAGGTCAGGTGGTCTTGCAGCGCGGCTCGCTCGCCGCTGGGGTTCTTATACCCGCGCGCGACGTTGTCAACAGCTCGATCACCCACGACCAGCCGCCAGCGAAGCGCATCGGCCGAATCCGAGTCCTTTTGCTGCATGTTCTCCATTCGAACGTCTGCGATCGGGAACCAGTACGCCGGTGGTCGTCTGGATTCATAGACAAGGAGCACGTGCTCGCTGTCGGCGATCAGCTCGCCACCGAGATAAGTGCGGACACGCCGGGGGCTTAGTTCGATGTGGACGCCTTCCTTCAGACGGGCTCTGTCGGCTGTCGTCGGGACCTTCACTTGACCGGCCATGGTGTCGTTCATGCTTCCTCCGGAGATACGCCCGGCCGAGTTGATGTATTCCGCGGGTTCAGCCGAATCACTAGGTCACCAACGAGTCCCGTCCAGCCAGTCTGGTGGGAGGCCCCGATGCCCTGGCCCGTGTCGCCGTTGAAGTATTCGTGGAACGGGATCAGCTCGTGCCAGGTAGGATCCCCCTGAAACCGCTCGTAAGATCCGAATACCGGACGCCGGCCGTCGTGGTCTAAGAAGATGCCGATGAGTCGGGAAGCGATCTCGTCGGCCACCTCATCGAGGTTCAGCATTTGCCCGGATCCGACTGGGCATTCAACTGTGAATTCCGAGCCTAGGAATCGGTGGTACACCCTGAGCACCTCAACGAGGAGATAGTTCACCGGCATCCAGATCGGACCCCGCCAGTTGGAATTGCCGCCAAATAGTCCAGTGCTTGACTCCGCAGGCTCATACATGAGTCGTGCCATGTACGCGCCCACGTCGACCTCAAGAGGATGATCGCGATGCCACCTCGACAAGGCCCGGACACCAAACGGCGAAAGGAATTCGTCTGGATCCAGCACGCGGGCAAGAATTCGCCGCAGCCTGTCAGGCGATGCAATCGAAAGCATCCGCCAGCCGGCGTGGCTCTCGTGGCGCATGTGCTCGATCACGCCGATCGCCTCGGGCCGGTGCGTTGTGAACCAGTCTGTCCGCCGCATGAACTCCGGGAGGCGCGCCATCGTCTCTGGCCCCAGCGTGGTGACCGCGAAAAGCGGCACGAGCCCAACCATCGAGTGCGCTCGCAGCGCCCTCATCGAGCCGTCGGCGAGGTGGAGCACGTCGTAGTAGAGCCCGTCCTCCTCGTTCCAGAGGCCCTGGCTGTTGAGGGCGGACGCAATCAGCGCGAAGTGCTCGAAGAACTTGATCGCAAGGTCCTCGTATACCCGGTCGTGCTGGGCAAGCACCAGCGACAACTCGAGCATGTTCTGGCAGTACATCGCCATCCACGCAGTTCCGTCGGATTGCTCGAGGTGGCCCGAAATGGGCAGCGATGAACGATCGAAGAGACCGATGTTGTCGAGACCGAGAAAGCCGCCTTGGAAGACGTTGTTGCCCTCGCTGTCCTTGCGATTTACCCACCAGGTGAAGTTCAGCAGCAGCTTATGGAAGACACGTCCGAGGAAGTCGTAGTCAACCGCCCCGTCGATCTCGAAGACGCGCAGCGCAGCCCAAGCATGGACGGGTGGGTTGACGTCGCCGAATGCCCATTCATACGCCGGAAGCTGGCCGTTTGGATGCATGTACCACTCGCGGCATAGAAGAAGCAGTTGGGACTTGGCGAACTCAGGATCGACTCGGGCCAACGCGACACAGTGGAAGGCGAGGTCCCACGCCGCGTACCAGGGGTACTCCCACTTGTCGGGCATCGAGACTACATCACGGTTGTCGAGATGCTGCCAGCTGGAATTGCGGCCCGTTAGGCGATCAGAGGGAGGCGCCGGACCGGCGGGGTCACCCTCAAGCCAAGTCTGAACGCGGTAGTGGTAGAACTGCTTCGACCAGAGCATCCCGGCCATCGCCTGTCTCAGCACCAAGGCCTGGTCCGGTGGAGTATTGCTCGGCGTCAGCTCGCGGTAGAACTCGTCTGCTTCCGTTCGACGCTGATCGAGGATCGAGTCAAAGTCTCGATCGACGCGCGCTCCAGTAGCGCTCAGCCTGAGCCTCAAAATCGCGCTCGCACCGCCGTCGACGATGAGGCGATGCCAGAGAGCCGCTTTGGTTCCAGCGCGCTGAGGATTCACGGTTGGAGCGCCCGACACGACGTGATCGTTGATGCCGTCTTTCGGGAATCGGCTGCGCCCCGGTGTTCCCCAGAGACGCTGCGTGTTGGTCTCGTTGTCACAGAAGAGCAAGCCAGGCGACCCATCTGAGGCGAGGGTCATCTGACCCATTTCCCAGTGCTCCGCGGAAAGTGCGCCGTCCGCTTCTCGAATGTGCGGAACTCGGTCGTCATGGCCCCAGCTCCATGTGTTCCGGAACCAGAGCGTCGGCAGCACGTCGATTTCGGCGCGAGCAGGGCCGGCGTTGCGAACCGTGATCTTGATCAGGATGTCGTCTTGGATCGACTTCGCGTAGTCGGCGGTGATTTCCCAATAGCGATCGCCGTCAAAGACGCCAGTGTCGAGCAGCTCGAACTCGGGGTGGGCGCGATCCCGGCGTCGATTCTCGTCGACGAGTTCGCGGTACGGAAACGCGTTTTGGGAGTAGAGGTAGCGCCACCGCATCCAGGAGTGCGTAGGCGTCGAGTCCAGGTAAAACCAGTACTCCTTGGCGTCCTCGCCGTGGTTGCCTTCGTTTCCCGTCAACCCGAATATCCGCTCTTTGAGAATCGGGTCGCGACGGTTCCAGAACGCAAGGGCGAAGCAGAGTGTCTGCCGATCATCGCAGAGTCCACCGAGACCATCCTCGTTCCAGCGATACGCGCGCGCGCGGGCGTGATCGTGAGGAAAGAATTCCCAGGCTTGGCCGGACGCGCTGTAGTCCTCGCGGACCGTACCCCACGCACGTTCGCTCAAATACGGTCCCCATCTGCGCCAGGACGCCTGACCGTCTTCGGCCTCTTGCAGCCGCCGCCGTTCTGCCGAAACCAACTCGGTGAACTGTGCGCTCAATCAGCCTAGCGTTACGCCAGTTGCTGCCACGCGAACGGCTCCACTCCAGATGTCTAGTGCCGCGCTCCGCGGGCTACGACAGGGCCTTGACCTGACCACAGTTCTGACCACAGTTCATGACCACAGTTGACCACAGTTACGGTGTAGTACCCCGGCACGATGTGGCACGGGGCGGTGAAACGAGTTCACGACCTAGAATTCGGGGGACCCGTTCCGGAGTAGCTCAACGGTAGAGCAGGCGGCTGTTAAGGATCTCGCCGCGGCCACGAGCGAAGCTGGTTTGTACTCGAACTGCGTGCGCAGGCGGCCACGCGGCAACCGTTTGACTGCACTTGGCGGATTAAGCATGCGGTTCTGGGCATGCCATACACCCTTGAGTTCCTCAGGCCTTGCAATAGGTCGGGAGTGACCCTCTGAACGCCTTGCTCACGGTGGACCGTCCACCTGAGTCCTCCGGAGTCGATTTCGAGTTCAGACCTGACAGTATTACGGGCGATTCGTCCGCGGGAGTCCGCCAAAATTCAGCGCATAAGCTGTCAAAACGTTGCAGGACTGGTCAAGGCACTGTGCGCCGTGCGCCGAGTTGTCCCAGGCCGCCAGCCCGACAGTCTCGATCATCGCCAGATCGAACGGAAAAGGCGGAATTCGGACGCCGGCGAGGAGAGACTGAGCTCGGGTCAAAAGCAAGCTTGTCGCGGCTAAGCCTGTGCCGTTTGCGCGCCCCTCCTCAATTTGGGGGTTGGGTGCCGCAGACGGAGCTAGCCATACGGCGACGCTGGTGGGCAAGCGGGCAGATTCCAAATTTTTCGCCGGCAACAGAGAATGTGAGCGGCTAGCCCTGCCTTTGCCGAGATGACGGATTCGACTTCGGCTGCGCAGCCGTCAGGATCTCCGACTTGGGCCCCAATTACAGCCGCACGAATGACATGGTTGTCCTGGAGCACCCCACCGCAGGCAAGATCATTGTCTTTGGGGCGGAACAAGCTGGTGACCACGTTGGCGTGGAACTCTCCAGTGGCCATGTTGACTGGACATACAGCAGCAAATGGAACCAGCCTCGACTCGTGACGCTTGAAGCAGGATTGATCATCTCCAACCTCGGGCTGCTTTAGCCAATGGGTTCGTGCTGCGGTGGCGCGATTTCCCTCGGCCGTTCATCAGGACTTGAATGCGATTGAATTGGCGACCTTCCCGAGCTCTACCTTGTCCTGCTCGGATGCGGCCGGCATGTAGGTGACGTCGATCACCAGGCGGCTGCCTTCGATGTCGAGGATCCACAGCCGATCAACCTGACCCGGACCTTGTTGATAGCGGCCACCGCCGTTCGTGGCGGTCCAGGTTCTGAAGAAGCCTCCATCGCAGTCCGAGAAACTAATGTCAACCGGGACCGACCACCCCAGGTACTTCCCGTGGTATTCGCCGAGGCTGACCGCCACGGGCGCCGACGCGTTCCGGAGCGGCCGCGCTGCGAGAACGGCCGCGAGATCGTCCGCGGTCGGTCCCGGATGGATCTGTGTGCCGACCCAGTGGCACCCGTTGGCGTACACGTCACCCACGCTCCAGAAGGACACGGCCAGATAGCGAGACGTGTCGGTGTAGCGGTGGACGCCATAACCAAAGCTGCTCCAACCGTCCGGCACCGTGATGGCGATGTTGGGGAACGGCTTTCCGGGGAAGCCAAGCACCGAGTTGTCGAAGATGTAGGTCCCAGCCTTGAGATCCTCGCTCGACGAAGGTATCGCTTGGGGAAACGCACCCGGCGCGGCTGTCGACGAAGCGCCGGCCGTGCACGCGCTTGCCAAAAGCACGACAGCCATCGCGACCGCCAACCGATGTCCGCCGGTGTAACCGCTCATGTCGTACTGACCTCCTTGAATCCAGTAGTCAATTCTGTAAACAGCGCTTCGATGGCGCGGTGAGTTGCGGTCCAGCGCCTTGCAGCTGGGTCGCCCGGGAACCGATGTCTCTAAACGTTCGTCGTCAGCTGCGCGCCGTCTGGCAGCAGGAAGGTCGCCGCCAATACGAGATCTGCGCTGCCACGGTTGAACGCCTGAAGTGTCTGGCCCGGCATTTCGACAAAGCTGTCGCCGGCGTTGAAGGTCCTGACCAGACCGTCCCTGCTGAAGGTGACCTGCCCCTGCAGCACGGTGATCAAGCCCGGCCCGCCGTGGCGATGTTGAAGTGTCTGAGAGCCGGGAGCGAAATCAAGGACCTGCTGGACGAGGCTGTAGGGGCCGCTGAGTATGGGCGAGCTCAGGGTGAAGCTGAACAGCGTCTTGTTCGGTAGCGCCGGCGCGGCTTGCCCCGCTACAGCTGTCGTTGCTTTGCCACCGTGAGGCACTACGAATGCGACCAGCACGGTAGCCTCGCCAGAGCCGGTGTTGACCGCCTGAAGAGGCACGTTAATCGGCTCGACCAGCATTTCCCCAATTACCGCTTTCCTGTCACCCGCAGAAGTCTTGACAATGATCTGGCCCTGAAGAAGAGTGGCGAGATTTGGCGAAGTGTGGACGTGGACCACGCTGGCGGCGCCCGGTGCGAAGTCGATCACGTTCTGGATCAAGTCGAGCTGCATGTTGGCGTTGAGGCCCGACAAAGTGTTCCGGTACTTGGTCACCGGACCTGGCGGAGCCGCCGACTTCACCAGCGAGCTCGCGGCGCCTCCGCCGCACGCGGCGACCAGGACAAATACGACGAGTAACACGAGAAAGCTCTTCATCGAACATCTCCTAATGGGTTGATCTGGCGGCTCGGAGCGCTGACGAA